>Ga0079037_100001588_pt1 | contig 11964 bp, 13 predicted proteins | sample Mud3Dept4metaG_FD_71479 | JGI IMG/M metagenome (GOLD analysis project Ga0079037, IMG submission 71479) | Freshwater wetland microbial communities from Ohio, USA, analyzing the effect of biotic and abiotic controls - Mud 3 Core 4 Depth 4 metaG | ecosystem: Environmental > Aquatic > Freshwater >... | reverse complement strand
AGTATGGCGTTTGAGACGCTTCACTCTGGCTTAAATAATCCTTACTCAGGGGTATACTATAAAAGCTTCCATTCCCTGCAGGCAGCACAACCTGGAAGATGTTCATGCTGCTAGGCTGCAATTCCGGGGAGATTGGTGCTATCACTAAAGGCTGCGCCGCCGCTTGGGCTGAAGTCGTTTGAGGCTGGCTTTGCGCTGGCGTAGCGGTCAATTCCTCGAGCGTAGGCCAAGGCGCGAATTCTATCGTTGGGATCGGCTTTGGCGCGGCTTGCGTCGGCACTGACTGTACTGGTGTGACCGCCCAGCCGGTATTGCTTGCTGTCGAGTACACTGACATATTCTGGGTGGGAATGGCAGTCCTGCCCATGAGCAAGTCAAAATAATAAGATGGCGTTATCAAGGCTATCGCATGCGAAAGTAACGGAACGGATGTTTCAGGATCCACGCACGTGTGCTTGTTCAGGAAAGCCACGCTAAGGCAGGCTTCCGTGTTCTCGCAGCCTGTAAGCTGGCGTGATGTTGCCCCGCAATCCTTGATAACGTACGCGTCAACCTCATCCACAAGCTTCAGGTTTGAATATTTGCCTGTTCCTGCCAGCCAGTCAAACTTAGCCGTCGCCAGGGAGAGCGACTTGTCCGCAGGGCAATCGTACAGGAACGTGTTAGCTCCTAATACCACCAGCGCTGCCGCTACCAAAAGGAGAATAAACCAGTTTTTAGGCGCCTTCAAAAGCCCCTCCCTGATGCATCACGCACTGACCCCAAAATCCCCGCAGAGCTCACGATATACCCAATAGTATATGTTGGCACCCAAGCAGCCCCAATATCTTTAGTACCGCCCACTATGCCCCCCTTAAGCGCTACGCTAGTAAAGGCTATATCCTTGTCTTTGAAGATCCAGAACGAAATAGGGACCTCGATAACTGAAATGATGAAGCTTGCAGCTACAAGACCCCCCATTTTTGCAGCGACCGTTGTGGCATCAAACGCCAACGCCTTCATCCAGTCAGGGATTTTTTCTCTGATATAATATTGCACAGACAACATATTATCACCTCCTTGAAATCCACTTAAATGACTTAGTCCAACCTAAAAACGCTTTCAGCTTATTTTGCTTCACCAGCCAGTATGATATCGTAAAACTTGGCAGATAGACTAACACGGGGAAATAGATGATCATGAAGGGTGTTCTAACTAATTCACCGAGCGTTTCCCAGTTCCCAAGTATCACTATATCCTTATCTTTAATGATCAATAGTCCAAAAAGATTCTTGAAAGCAGCTACAGTAGCGGCCATCATGACCCCTATGCTTGGAGAGCCTGTCTCTGCAGCAGCCGCAAGGCCCACAAATAGCAGTATCGCATAATCTGCCAGGTCCAACAATACCACTTTGTATTTGTCAGGCACCTTCTCCCGGATATAATACAAGAGCGGCAGGCTCATTTCAGCACCTTCTTGACTGTCTTGACCGCTATACTGCGTATGAATGATGTGAACCCACCTATTGTGCTTAGCACGGGCCTTGCGCTTGGGAAGTACTCCCTCACGAGCACTGCTATCGCATACCCCGGGAAAAAGAAGGGAAGCAACGGATTCCAGGCACGGCCGAATATCTCAACGATCGTCTCAAGCGCAAACCCCGCATCCCTCTCTTCGTTATACAAGTACGCCTGCAGCATCCAGTACTGCAGCGTATTGATCACCAGGAAGCCGACCGGGTTCTTCAATTCAGGCACGAACGTCAATGCTATGATATCCACACCCTCGACCATCAACGCCAGCACGACTCTTTGGTCCTTATATGCCAGTTCTTTCAGCATTTATCTCGCTCCCTTATGCCGATATACAGAATCATAGTACAATGCTCCCCCGAGTATGATGTATGAGCCTATCATTTGGATGGTTGAAAGATATCCGGTTGCCACGAGGAGTATCCCTGAATGCACCGCGGTCGTGAAAGTGAAAGGCACAAGATATGCCTGGTAATAATAGCCTATTGCCAGGATCGCCCCCATGAATCCAACGGTAGATATGCCGAGGGTTGTCTGGAAGAACCCAAACAGGCCTCCAGGCACGGTCTGATAATCCATTGGGAATGCCACGAAATTAAAGAACGCGAAAGCAGTGCTAACTATTAGCCCAGATGCCAGTGGCGCGGCTCCGGCGATGCCTTGCTTAAACCAGGCAGTCATGACATAAAACCACGAGAGGAACACAAGGACCTCAGTCATTGGAATGATAGCCCCGTTCACCAGGAAGTTCTCGAATATCATTCCGCTGTCTTTGAATTGCTGCGCTGCGATATGCATCGAGAGATAAGGGTGAATGTTCTCGCTCATTGGGATCGCAAAAAACAACACGCCCAAGAGCAAGCCTGCAGAGACTAGCGCCGGCTTGTTCTTCCCAAGGCCCGCTGTAGGCAGGGCCCCCGGAGCCATTATCAACGATGACGCGACCAGGGATAAGCCTGCAACCAGCAGGGTAATGTATATTTGCGCTGACTCCTTGAACATCCCCGCCCTAAGGACTATGAATACCATACCCATCGTGAAAGCAAACAGCACCAGGCTTGAACCATTCTTCATTTATTCAAACCTCGTTTTCTTCTGCACGAACCGTGAATAAAGGATCAGGCTGCCGCCCACGGTTATCATGACCACAAATAGCGTTGATGAAGCGACTGCTGCAGCATGCATCACAACAAGGAAATTAACGCCCATGTGCAAGCCTATTGTGGCAATATAGGCTCCAGTCAACAGCCCGAAGATGTTCAAAACCATCCTCATTACGAACGCTGAAAAGCCTACCTTTGTGGAAAGCATCGCGGCTATGCTGGAAGGATTGAACGGGCTGAGGTTGGGGATATAATCCGGGTTCGGGATCACTTGGCCTGTGCTTGTGACAAGGGTTTGCGCATTGTAAATGTACGCGTATGCCGAGTAATGGAAGGTCGTGAAGAACACTCCAACTATCACCGAAGCCATCAAGATTCCAAGGAACTTGCTGTTGAACTTGTTTGCGAAATACGCGCACAAGAGGAAATAGAACGTCAGGAACGCGAACTCTTCCGCGATGGGAACGAAAACCACCGTGAGGGCAAGATAATTGATGGCAAGATCCCTTTCAGATAAAGACGCGGTGCTCAACGAAGAGAGCGGGATACCGACGAATGTCGCGTACCCGTACTGCAATTCAAGGTAAGGAAATATCATGTTCCCCGTGTTAACACCTGGTGCTGCAGGAGTTCCTACCATGCCAGGCATCGCCAATATCACGGTAGACAATATCAGCCCTGCGCCGAAAAGTCCGAGCACGTTATCGCCCATGTCAGCGATAGGCAGCCATTTCTTGTTAGCCGCCAAGCTCACGGTGATCACAGGCAGTGAGATGAGCATGAGATTCAGCGTCAATTGCGACACTTCCTTCAATGGCGCATTCAGGCGCATGTAGCTGAACAATAGCGTGGCTACGAACGCGAAAAGCACGAGCGGCAATGCCTTCTGAGGGTTGAACGTCTCAGGCATTAAAATTTCTCCTCTATCATCGTCAGGAACACCACGATCTTAGGATACACGACGTAACCTATCACGAAAGCCAGGAGCGCCTGGGTGATCAGCGCGTTTTCCTTTGCTGCAGGAGAGAGATTGAATATCACATCAAGCAGATACTTCCACAAGAGTACCGAGCCAACTACCCCAATGCCTGCTTTAGTCTGCCCTTTAAATAGCTTTTTCATTCTATCCTCACCATGGGTGTTTTCTTCTCTGGCCTTGCCTTCTTCGACCCGGTCAAGACCCCTATGAAATGCTTTAACAGTATCTCGCCTAATAGCACGATGAAAATACAGAGCATCAATATTCCTGTGAAGTACATCCAAGGCATTAACGCAAAATTGATGAACTTCTCCAGGACTGTATTTGAATCAATGATCTTAACACCCCAGACCGCGTTAGCTGGGAAAGCGATTATCCTGCCCAAGAATGTGCCGTATCCCAGGCCTGTGAATTTCGCGACAGTGCTCAAGACCGCCCAGACCACCCCTATAGATATTGCAGCCGTGGACATCCCGAGAAAATACAATAGAGACCCCGCTAGAGTAAAGCTTCTTTTGATACTTCTAACCCATATTGAGCCTTTGTCTTTCATTTTTCAAAAAATGAAGCAAGTGGAGCCGAAGCTCCACCTCTTTGTCCTTACGCTACTTCGTTATGGACGATCTCGGTCCATGCCGCAAAGCCAATAAAGATTAGCGCGGCTGGTATAGGGTGTGCTAGTGCGAATCCAAGTATGCCACCCACGATATTGCCGAGCGCGTTCCCTACCATGACTGCGCTTGCTTTACCAGTCAGGATCAACCCTGCAAAGCCGAAGACCATAAGGCCGCCCATTCCTTTGCCTAGCGCAAAAATGACGGTTTTTGGCTCCTTCCAACGTTTTATCAGTTTATCCAGATTTTCCATCCTTCTCAACCTCCTTTAGGTTTTAAACAGGGGATTTAAAAGCAATCCCCTTTTTGGTGCATTATTTTTTTTCTTTATCCCCGAACAGCATCTCAAGCACAATACCTGAGCCTAGCAAGAGTGGTATGCCGAACCATGGCTTCACAAACAATAAAGTAAGGAAAGCTACGGAAAGACGCTCTACTGCAACAGCCAAGCCTTCACCAGGCACCCTGCCGGTAACTGTCAGCCCTATGACGACTGTAGCAGCCCCCACAACAAGGAGTCCCTTAAGGAACGCCTTGCCTGCAGTCTTTGGATCCTTCAATGCGATCAGCCTGTCAATTATATCCATATGTCACCTCCCTTTCCCTTTTCTTTTTTTGAACGCTCATTCTGTGGCCTTTACCACAGGCGGCACTATCAAAGCATACCAGGCGACCCTCGCCAGGAATGTCAATGGTAGAACTATCACCGCCGCTATCCCTCCGGTTGCTACCGTCACTATTGCGGCGAAGGCGAAAAATGCCACGTCCGCTGAACTGACGATTATCCCCCGCGCCAGCGCCCTGAAGATCCCTACTTCACTTTTGAATATGAAGCCGATCAACAGACCCTTCACTACCAGCCAGCCGAGGAGTGCGAGAAATGCGCTTGCAATCAAGCTCATCACAGCCCCGAGGCCGCCTGCGAGAAGCGCAAGACCGAAAGTCTCCGCATGCAATCCTGCTGCCGCGCCGCCCACTATCGTTGAACTTATCACGAAGAGAGTCCCCAGATAGAACGCCATGGTGTCAAATATCACGAGCGTTGCCGAAGCCCCAACCAGCAATGCCTGCCTTTCAGGAGCCCAGCCTTTAGCTGCTGTTATATATGCTCTTGCCAGGATATTGCTCACGCCTGCGAAGAATGTTGTGATTATTCCGTTTTTACTCATCTTTTCACCCCCCTTGCAGATTTAATCATCAAGATGACCATGTTCACCAGCATCCATGCCGGGATTATCCACCACCATTGCAGGAATATCTCCGCGAACCAGAATCCCATGGCGAACCCAAGGAGCACTGACGCGATAGCGAAGTATCTTCCGACCACAAACATGAGGAATCCAAGGACCCCCTTGCTTACGGCCACTGGCGCGGATTTCACTGAGAATATGCTAAACAGCCATGCGAACCCTCCGCCGATCGGCCCGAAGATAGCTCTGAATATCAGGGTTGGCAGCGCGAACACTACCATCCCGAATATTGCCACCATCAAAGGAAGGAATTCTCTGCAGCCGCGATTCACGAGATTGCTCCAGATATCAAGGCGTGACTGGTCGCCGCACAAGTTGGCAAGGTTTACGTAATCAAGGAATCTTGTCCATAAGCTGCGGTCCGCGCAGTCCTTGGGGCATGCTGTCGCTTCACCGGGCTGGCATTTGCCATCCCCTCCGGTGTTCGTGAATAACACGCAGGCGCCTTTATCAAAGCCGCACGCGTAAGCAGGCTGCCATTCATACCCGAGCCCGCACTCTTCCGTCACGTTATCGCTGCAAGCAAGCGCGGTAGCATCACATTTAAGGCCCCTCGAGGAGCAATCATCCACCGGGACCTTAGCTGTGCCGTCAGGGTTGCATGTTTTAAGCACGTCATTCTCACAATAGCTTACACCTGGCGTGCAGCGTGAATTAGTAGGACATGAGATGCTGGTTGAAAGCTTCTCGCCTTTAACCTCAGCATCATCAGAGCCCATCGCGACAACCGCGAAAGTGCAAGATCCTATGCGGCCCTGGCATACTGTTCCAGAGCTGATGGTTGTTACCCTGACGGAAACATTAGACTCGCCGCCGGCTGGCACCGACACTACCCCTAGTTGAGTCGGAACCTGCAGGCCGCCCGTGCAATCAAGCCTGACTTGCATGTTGCCTGAATCACCTGTGTTGCCTATTACCGCGGTCGCTATAGCTTCCGAGCCTTCATCAATCTTTGGCGTCATTGAGCTTGAGACAATGGTTGGCTTTGCGTTTGGCTGCCAGATCCCCACAAATTTAGCGTCAGCGTATATGATGAGCCTTTCCTGGATTACTTTCTGGGCCATGGCGACAGAAAGCATTCCAGTGTCCCGATCCATAGTCGGGGCGTCTCCCGCGTGTTCAGGCTTGAAGACTTGCGGAGCCAGGACTTGAACTGCAGCTGTGTTGATATCTTTTAGCTTGGCATCTATCTGCCCTTCTGCGATGTTCTCATCATCAGACCAGGTGCCTGAAGCCAGCCCCGTATCAAGAGCCGTAAACAGGGTGTCATATGCCCGATAACTCTCTTGGTTAGCAAGATAGAATGCGCCTTCTTTGTTCTGGCCTATTAGGTAATTCGAGGTCGCGGGGCATGAATAGCCTGTCACGCCTGCGCTTAGAAGCGTCATCCTGCCGATGCTCGGGAATCTTGCCTCATAGGAAGCGTCAGTTGTGATCGCATTCGATAATGAAGCGTGTTCTGTCGTGGCCCCATTTGAAACGCCTATTTTGAGCGTGTCAATCACTTGAGGCGCGGTGAACCTGTCTAAAGAAAGAGTTTTTTCGTTGCCGAATATGCAGAACCAGTTGTTTGAATGATCGCTGAAGGTCCCGCCGCTACCAAGCAGGTGGCCGAAGTAAACCACTTTGTCGCCTAATGCTGAGCAGGCTTCACGATTTGCCGGCTCTTCCTGCGCGTCCGGAGTCCAGAAAGAATTCTCATACACTACCTGCTGAAGCTCAAGGATTGTCTTTAATCCGCCGGATTTTTGCGCGGTATACTGGCATTTCTGGCTTGAATCAACTATCGTCAAGACAAAAGGAGAATCCGCGCCGTATTGACGCATCTGTTCCTGCGTTTTTGTTAACACTACAGACTGGGCCAGCCCACCCTCTTCCATCTGGATGGCCCACATGTCCTTGCCCTGGGATAGAGGATCGTGCGCAACGAACGTGACCTTGTCGATCGAAAGAACCGTGCCGCCAATGCCAATCTCTGAGAGCGTAAGCCAGTCTGGATTGACTGCAAACAGCAATAATATCAACGCTATCCCGACAAGCCCTAGTTTCTGCATGTCCTTCATCGCTTCCTCCGTTTACCGGTCATTGATTGCACGAGCGCCAACGCCCCGAAGACCGATACTATCAAGCCTATTGCCACTGCAGCCATTTTCTCATTAGACCATGGCTCACTTGGCGGTATAATACAGGTCATTGTTGTGTTGTCTATTCCATCCTTGCAGGTGAGCGTCCGATAATTGCAGTCCCTGCCGGTTGCCGTGTTTCTGCAGTCCGGAATGCTCAATTGTGTCTCGGATATTACCTTGATGTCACAAAGAGGCGCGCTATTGCAGGTCACGGTTGAATTATCCTCAATGGTCTTGTTGAGATAGACGCACCCTGGCTGGTCCCCGCTCATCTTGCATTCCCCGCTGTAGAATACCATTGTGCCTTCAGTCTTATCCAGGCAGGTTATGTTCACTGGAGATGTGCATGACGTTACTTGAGTGCCATTATCGACAATCGTGATCCCTCCCGCGGCGTCCTTTACCGTCACTCGGAAGGTCTTCTCTGCTGTATTGCTCCCCGCGCTTGCAGTAAATAAGCAATTATAATCTCCAGGGGTGTTTGAGGTTATCGTGAAAGTGAAATCTTTCGTCTGGCCTGCAGTAAAGGTTTGCACAAGCTGGCCTGAGACCGTGACTTTATCCCCGCAGTCCAGACTGCCTTGGATGTTGCCTGCATCCCCCTGGTTAGTCACCGGGAGAGCTGCCTGCAATGATGCGCCTTTTTCAAGCGTGAACGTGTTGAGCGCGCCTATCGCGGGCTTAACCTGCGGAACTGGCGCATAAGAAAGGAAACTCTGGTCAAGCAGGATCTCCGTGCCGGTAGGATTGAATAAGCCTGCGAGCTGGATGGTAACCTGGCCATTAGGTGTGATCGAAACGCTGGATACGCCTTCAGGAAGTATTGGAATGGCTTGTGCGGTCTTGAGGGCTGTTGCAGCTGTATTCAAGGCTGCGACATCCTGATTCAAGCGGCTGACATCATAACCGGGTGCGTCAAAGGAAGCCAGCAGGCGATCGTAAGCATCATGCTTTGTTTTATCCTCGCCTTTAAGCTCAAACGTCGAGCCGGATTGCCTTACTAGATACGCGCTTGATGCGAATGCCTGGACCGCCGAATAGCTTGGCTTCTCAGAATTCACTACCTTAATGTAGTTCACGCCGGATGTTTTGATTGTAGAGCCGCTGACGTGCGTGGACACAAGCTCTATCTTCCCTGCAGAAGAGAGCTCATAATTATAGGTGACGATCTTGTTGCCTGCCGGGACGTTGATCTTATATAAGGGAACTTTCTCTTCAGCGAAAACGCAATAGTAGGTCGAGAGATCAGATAAAACCCCGCTTGATTTGAAGAATTTGATGCCTGCAGCACCGCGCTTCATGCAGTCCGCCCTTGCGTCAGCCTCGCTCCAAAGCCAGGAGTACTTATCAGATTTTATCGAATGGTACTCTGGTGTAATGGCCTGCAGTTCTGAAGGCCGGACGAAATAAGAACTGCCTGTGCTTGTTATGCTTATAGACACCGGCGCATTCACCGGCTGGATGCTTTGCAGTGCAGCCTGCAGTTCTTCAGCTGAAACCACTTTCTTGAATGAAGTAGCATACGTCGAGCTTTCCAGCCTTACTGAAACCCCGCTGACGATATTTGAATCCGAATATTTTGTGACGCTCGGGTTGGTGATGCTGGAAAAAGCTCCGATATCTTTCCCCCACACTAATAATAGAAGAAGCCCTGCAAGCGCAAGCCACAACAGCTTATCATCCTTCTTCACCACGAACCCCCGTAATACGCTGTATTACACGCCTTCTGTTGTGTAAACATAATAGAAACTTATACTACACGCATTTATAAGCCTGTGTATTACGCCCTAAATATGCTCTAATTAGAGTCCTAGCTCTACAAGCGTCGCAAGAAGCATCAACACAGCTACTGAACCCCATAAGGCAAGCCCTGCCACTTCCGCGACACCAAGAATGATCAAGCTCACTACCCCGACCCCGATAGGTGTTGCATATTTCGGCACTCTGCTTTCCTGGCCGGTCATCGGATCTGTGTATGTGTGCCCGGTAGCTGACAAGTCATTCACCAGATTTGACACCTTGTAAGGCTCACTCCCTGTAGTGGAATACAGTGGAAAGTTTGTCACCTTAGTATTGTAGAAGATCTCTGATAGTTGGCTGAGATTCACCGTCCCCATATCTAGTACTGAAAATGGCGACACTGCAGAATCGCTTGCCGCTGGCGCGGTCGGCGTGGTTGTAGTTGTAGTAGCTGCGGGGGTGGCTGGAGCTGGGGTTGTTGGCCAGGTGTTAAAGCTCGGCGTATACGACCCCGTCCCTGGGGCGCTTCCGCCCGGGCTTGCCGGATCTGCGCTCTCAAAGCGGGTCCAAGCAGACCAGCTAGAATCTACACTCCCGTTTACGGCCCGCACGCGCCAATAATGAATGCTCTTTGTCAAAGCCTCGGTTGAATTCGGCTGATAATATGCTGTTGTGAGGCCTGTGCGGTTCAATTCAAGCGTGCTGAACGCGCTGCCCGCTGAGATCTGCAGCGTATAATTAGTCCCTGCTATCGCGGTCCAAGTGATGTTTGGCTGCGTGGTCGTTACCACTGTATTGTTCGAAGGATACGTGTTGTTTGGCGTTTCTGGCGGAGTTGCATTAATAAAGATCGTAAGACTGGCTGTTGCCGTGCCACTGGTTGCCGCAAGGCCCCCCACTGAAAATAAAGACAAGCCTAATATAAGCAGCAAAACCATGTTCAAGGTCGGGAAATCAGGAAGTTCTGCTCTAGGCGCTGGCCTGGGTTTAGACGTTGGCTTTTGTGCAGGAGCTTCAATCTGCTTTGGCTGTTCAGTTGGCTTTTGTTCTGGTGCTTCGTGCTTTAGTGTGGCTTGCTCTTCCTTGGCCTCTGCTTGTTCCGCTTGCGGGGCCTTTCCTTTCTTTCTAGTATAGCCTGCAACCAGTATGACAAGTAAGATTCCTGCAAGAAGCGCCACAATAAGCGGCTCAGCCCTCACATAAACAACGGCCCTAGATCCTGCGGCTGAAATCGAGGAAAACGCTGCTGAAACACCGCCCGTAAAACCTGCGAAAGATGCGCCGCTGGGCTGTTCCTGTGTATTCAAGCCAATATTTGAGCCCGCGTACGCCAATGGAGAGTCCACTACCTTCACGATGATCTGCGTCTCTACCGCCCCCTTCAGCGAAACAACCGAGCCATTAGAACTGGCACTTGCAACCCCTATAATACCAATGGTGACCTTTCCTTCATCTCCAATGTTCACGCCTGCTGCAGAAATCGTCACTGTGAAAGGATTGTTGGTCTGGTTAGCCGGCAGGCTCATCAAAATTGAGGACTTAGCTGGCAAAACCGTTGAATTAGATGAAACCACGACATTCAATCCTTTAAGGCTGCTTGAAGCAGTCACATTAATTTGCCGGGTTATTGAATCCGCATTTTGTACCCTGAGCTGATAATCAATGATCTGCCCCGGAGAAATCTCCAGAGTATTATTTGGAAGATAATCCTTAGCGAGAGCAAGAGAGTCTGCATATACACCGCCCGAGAATATTAGGGCTGCAACTAGCGCTACAAAAATTCTCGTGCTTTTTTCTTCTTTTCTTTTTTCCATTTTTCTCTTCATTTTCAAAAAATTGATTGCCCTTAAAAAACAAAGGGCAATCTTTCAAAAGGTTATGTTACGCTTACCACCCAATCACTGCTACCTGCTGTGTTGTACGTCTGTGCTGACAAGCCGCTTGCCGGCACATCTACACGGAAGTAAATATCCTGAGTAGATGATGCGCCTGCATTCAAAGTCAATGGCACGCTATTGTATGCAAGAGCCACGTCTGTGTTATCAACAAGCGCTTGCCTGCCTAAAAATTCAAATTCGCTTGTGTAAGCCATTTCAAATGCACTTGCTGGTATTGTTTCCGCAGGGGTTGTGACACCAACCAGTTCCTGTGCCTTCACATTCATCGTAGCAATCTGTGCATTGCCTTTGTTTGTCAATGATATTGGGTCATCTGTCGCGCCCTGGTCTGTTGCACCAAGAGACAATGTGCCGAAACTTACTGCTGTCGGGGTCATTGTCATTGCCGTCAATGTGTTATATGTGAAAACAGTTGTGGTATTCTCTACATACGATGCAGAAGAATCCATTATGCTCACATTCACAGCCCAGTCCGCACCAGTTGCATCGTAGAACTGCATGTTCACCGTGCAGGTGTAATTCAAGGTTGTCGCAGTGTCTGCGGTTGGCGTGCATGCAGTGGCGTTTGTCCTTGTGGTCGCGCCTTTGCTGTAGATGGCGTTTGCGGTTGCATTATTTATATCCGCCCAGCCATTCAGATCAGTCACTTGGAAAGTGACATCTACTGCGGTTGTTGTCCCCGCTGTAGGATCCTTTGCTGAAATAGCGCTAACATATGTGATCGTCGGCGCCGCGTTCCCTA
>Ga0079037_100001586_pt1 | contig 11975 bp, 11 predicted proteins | sample Mud3Dept4metaG_FD_71479 | JGI IMG/M metagenome (GOLD analysis project Ga0079037, IMG submission 71479) | Freshwater wetland microbial communities from Ohio, USA, analyzing the effect of biotic and abiotic controls - Mud 3 Core 4 Depth 4 metaG | ecosystem: Environmental > Aquatic > Freshwater >... | reverse complement strand
CCCAGCAGCTGCTGGCGCAGGTCGCTCACGACGCTGCGCGGATTGAGCCAGATGGCGAGGAACGCGGGGCCAAACGCCGGGTCGTCCACCTGGGCGAAATGGTCGTGCTGGTCGTAGAACCGCGTCGGGCCGTTCGGGATGACCACGGTGGTCACGTTGCTGCCCGGCGCGACGTCGGACCAGGCGCGCCGCAGCTGGGCGAGCCAGCGGTCGCGCTGCGCCGCCTCTGGCTGCCCGAGCTTCTTCCAGGCGGCTTCGGTAATGCGGACGAGGTCGTCGCGCTTGAAGGCGCGCTGGTACCAGAGGCTCAGCGCGACGGTCTCACCCGGTCCGAACCCGGTATAGCGTCCCGTCGAGGTCCACAGGCTCGCGTCGTAGATGGGGAAGCCGAGCCAGCGCAGTTCACCGCTGCCGACTTTGCGCAACCCGTAGCCCTGTTCGATGACCGGGGGCGGCAGTGTGGATGCCGCGGCCACGGCACTCGCCAGCCATAGTGCGAGCAGGGCAAGCGGCAGGGTGGAGACGGGGGTTCGTGCGCGCATGCGGGCACGTTCGCCCCCGTCCGGGGGGTGGATTCAGCGCGTCTGACGGATCGATCCGTAAGCGGCCAGGGCCGCGGCGCGGCTGTCGCGGAAATCGACGATCGGCCGTGGATAGGTGCGCCCGAGCTCCACGCCGGCTTGAGCGAGCACAGGGGCGGGTGCTGCCCACGGGCAGTGGATCCACTTGTCGGGCAGCCGTGCCAGCTCGGGCAGCCAGCGACGCAGGTAAGCGCGTTCGGAATCGAAGCGCTCGGTCTGCAGCGTCGGGTTGAAGACGCGGAAGAAGGGTGCCGCGTCGGCGCCGCAGCCCGCGGTCCACTGCCAGCCGAGCGTGTTGTTCGCCAGGTCGGCGTCCACCAGCGTGTCCCAGAACCACTGCGCACCCTTGAGCCAGGGCTGGCGCAGGTTCTTGGTGAGCAGCGAGGCGGCGATCATGCGCACCCGGTTGTGCATCCAGCCCGTGTGCCACAGCTCCTGCATGCCCGCGTCCACGATCGGGTAGCCGGTCCGGCCGCGCTGCCAAGCCTCGACCCACGCGTCGTTCGGTTCCCAGGGGAAGGCAGCGAAGCGGGTGTCGAGCGACGTCGTGGGCGTGTGCGGAAAGTGGTACAGGAGGTGGTGCGCGAACTCGCGCCAGCCGAGTTCACGCACGAAGCTGTCGGCCGAGGCCTGGACCGCCGGCCGCTCGGCCGTGGCATTGCGCGCGGCAGCAAGGCACTGCCGCGGACCGACCTCGCCGAAGTGCAGGTACGGCGACAGGCGTGAGGTCCCAAGACGGTCGGGGCGATTGCGGCCCTCGCCGTATGCGCCAATCGCATCCCCGGCGAAGGCCTCGAGTCGTGCGAGCGCGCCTTCTTCGCCGGGTGTCCACGCGGAGTTCAGTCCGGCGTCCCAGCCGATGCGCGGCAACAGGTCCAGCGCATCGAGCGTGACGCCTGCCACTGGCGCTGATGGCGCAACGATCTGCTGCGGTGCCGGCAGGGGCCTGGGCAGCGCATCGAGTCGCGCCGCGCAGGTCCTCCAGAACGGCGTGAACACCCGGTACGGTTCGCCCTGGCCCGTGCGCACTTCCCGCGGTTCGTGCAGTAGCGCTGCGTTGAAGCTCTCGCACTCCAGGCCGGCCTCGCGCAGCGCAGCCTTGATGTGAGTGTCGTGAGCGACTCGGGCGGGGTCGTAGAGCCGGTTCCAGTACACGCGGTCTGCGCCGGCTTCGCGCGCGACCGCGAACAAAGCCGCGAGTGAACCGCCGCGGCGCAGGGTCAGCCGCCCGCCACGTGCCCGCAGGGAGTCATCGAGCCGGCCGAGGCTGTGGTGCAGCCACCAGCGGCTTGCGCCCCCGGGCGCCCACTCGCCGTCTTCCTCCGGCGCATGCACGTAGAGCGCGACGACGTGGCGAGCCTGCTCGCACGCCGCACTCAGCGCCGGGTTGTCGGCGAGCCGCAGGTCGCGGCGGAACCAGACGATGGCAGTCCCGCGGTCGTTCATGGACACATCATCCAGAGACGATCGAGCCGGGCGTCGAGGGAACCGAACGCCCGGCTCTGGCGGTCGAACTGGTCGCCCGGGACGACGACCAGCTGTCTTGCGAGCGGCCCTGTCAGACCGGGCCCGACTTGAGGGCCGCGATGCGGTCCTCGAGCGGCGGGTGCGTCATGAACAGCTTCTTCAGGCCGGCGCCGCGACCGCCCGAGATGCCGAACGCCGCCATCTTGTCCGGCAGCGGGCCGGCGTGGCGCTGCCGCAGGCGCTCGAGCGCGTTGATCATGTGCTCGCGGCCAGCGAGCTTGGCCCCGCCCGCGTCGGCGCGGAATTCGCGCTGCCGCGAGAAGTGCATGACGATGACCGTGGCGATCAGGCCGAACACGATCTCGGCCACGATCGTGGTGATCCAGAACGCCGGGCCGTGGCCTTCCTCGGTCTTGAACACCACGCGGTCCACCGTGTGTCCGACGACTCGCGCCAGGAAGATCACGAAGGTGTTGACGACGCCCTGGATGAGCGTGAGCGTGACCATGTCGCCGTTCGCGACGTGGCTCACCTCGTGGGCTAGCACGGCTTCGGCTTCCTTCTGCGACAGGCTCTGGAGCAGGCCGGTGCTCACCGCGACCAGCGAGGCGTCGCGGCGCGCCCCGGTGGCGAAGGCGTTCGGCTCGGGTGAATCGAAGATGCCGACCTCGGGCATGCCGATCCCGGCCAGCTGCGCCTGCTGACGTACCGTGTTCACGAGCCAGCTCTCGGCCGAGTTGGCCGGCTGGGTGATGACGCGGACGCCCATCATGCGCTTGGCGGTCCACTTGGACATCGCGAGCGAAATGAACGCGCCGGTGAAACCCACCACGGCCGCGAACACGAGCAGTGCGCCAAGGTTGAGGTCCACGCCCTGCGCGTCGAGGATACCCTCGAAGCCGATCAGCCGCAGGATGATTCCCAGCAGTACAACGACGGCCAGGTTGGTGGCGAGGAACAAGAGGATCCGTTTCATCTTTACGAGTCTCCAGCGGGTGGTCCCGTGACCGCCCATTCGCTTGGGGTAATCCATCGGGTTTCAAGGCTGGCGCCCGGAAAGGCACGTGGTGCCGAGGCCTCCTGGTGCCGCATAATAGCAAGAAGCATAAAACCGGAACTAATTTTCCGACAACTGCTGTCCCGGGGAGGTTCCGCACCGACCCGGGGGAGGTGTGCGAGGTGAGCAAGACCCACGGCCGGCACTGGACCTTCCTGAGCAACCATGCCCACGTGCTGGTCTGCCTCGCCCTCGATGCCGACGCCCGGCTGCGCGACGTGGCGGTCGAGGTGGGCATCACCGAGCGCGCCGTGCAGGGGATCGTCGGCGATCTGGAACAGGCCGGGGTCATCGTGCGGGAGCGGCAGGGCCGGCGCAATACCTATCGCCTCAACCTGGAGTCGCCCCTGCGGCACCCGCTCGAGGCGCACCGCTCGATCAGCGCCTTGCTCGCCATGGTGCTCGATCAGGCTCAGCTGAAGCGCCTGCCGACGGCCTGAGCCCAGCGCCGGCACCGGGCCGCGGTGACGCCGGCGGCGCGCTTCATGCTATAGGTCCAGTCGATCATGGCACGCAAACGGATTTCGCCCGCCGCAGCGACGCCGGTTGCCGCTGGCAGCGCCCGCATCGAAACCGCAATCCGCGAGCAGCAGCGGCGCATTGCCGCAGCACTGGCCACCCTGGATGCCGCCGGGGTCGAGGACGTGCACGGGGCCCGCGTCGCTGCGCGGCGCCTGCGTTCCATGCTGAAGACCTTCCGGCCGCTGCTGGAGCCGCGGCATGCGCGTCTGTACCGGGCTGCTCTGCGCAGCTTCGCGAGAGCCCTGGGCAGCACCCGCGAAGCCGACGTGCGGCGCGCGATGCTGGTGTCGCTTGCGCGCGCGGACAAGGGCATCATGCCTGCCGACCGCCGCCGGCTTGGGGTGCTGCTGGATGACTCGTGCATCGCCGCGCGCGAGCAGCTTCGCCGCCACCTTGCAGAGCATGACTGGAACGTGCTGTGCCGTGCGCTCGAGCGGTATCGCGCCGGCAGCGCGCTGTTTCCCGTCAGGGATGTGGAACTCGGCGAAGTCGTGGCGCTGGTGGCGTTGACGTGGCGCCGCCCGGTGCGCCTGCTGCGGAAGCAGCCGCAGGATTCGGCCGAGCTGCACGAGCTGCGCCTTGCCTTCAAGCATTGCCGCTACGCGCTCGAATCGGTGGCGGATGTCGCGCCCAAGGCCTCGGCACGCCTGCTGCGGCGGCTGCGCACCGCCCAGGACCGCATCGGCGAGCATCGCGACACCCAGCTGGTGGACCACTGGGTCCGCCAGAACGAGCGCGCCCTCGGCCGGACCCTGGTCGCCAGGCTGGCGAAGGACCTCGGCAAGCGCGAGAGGTCGCTGCGGCGCGAATCCGCGGCCCGGGCTGGCAAGGTGCTGGATGCCTGGGCCGCGTGGCGCGATGCCACGCGCCGCATCAGGCGGGGAGCGAGCCGAGATCGAGGGTGATGCGCACGTCGCCGCCCGAGTTGGGCTCGGTGTGTGCATCGAAACCGAAGCGCCGCGCCCAGGCATGGATGCGCTGATTTTCGCCGAGGGTCACCCCCACCAGTGTCCGGATGCCGTTCGCGCGCGCTGCCTGGGCCAGACTGCGTATGAGCTCGGTGCCGACGCCCCGGCCCTGCCAGGCGTCCGTCACGACGATCGCGCATTCGGCCTGGTCAGAGTCGTCGATGCGGGCATACCGGCTCACGCCGATGATGGTCTCGTCGGGTGCCGAGCCCACCAGGGCGGCAATGGCCATCCGGTCGTGGTAATCGAGATCGAGTAGCCGGGCGACGTCCTGCCGGCTCACCTCGCGGGAGGAGTACTGCAGGCGCAGATACAGGGTCGGCCCGGAAAGGCCCTGGATGAACCGCAGCTCGCGGTCGAGGTCATCTGGCCGCATCGCCCGGAGACAGACGGGGGCGCCGTCAGCGGCTTGCCAAGTGCGTTCGAGCTGCGCCGGATAGCCTGGCGGCAGGAGGTCGGGGGGCAGCGGGGGCGACGGGTTCACTCGCGGTCGCGATACTCGTCGTCGTCGTCGTCGTAGTCATCGTCCTCGTCATCCCAGTCGTCGTCTTCCTCGTCCTCTTCCTCCCAGTCCTCGTCGTCGAGGTCGTCCTCATCTTCGTCGTCGAGCTCCGCGGCGTCGTCCACCCAGCCCTCCGGCTCCTCGGCAAGTTCCAGGTCGAGCTCGTTCCAGGAGTCGAGGTCGAGGTCCTCGTATTCGCCGTCCAGCCACTGGATGCGGACTTGGAACTCGTCCGGGTCCACGCTCACGACCTTGAAGACCTCGTCCTGGTCGAGGTCTTCGTACCACTGGCCCGGTGTCGGGTCGAAATCGCGGCTCACGGTCGGGGTCCTCGGCAGGAAAATCGGGAAACTTCGCGGAATCTGCTTGCGAACAACTATACGGTCGGGTCGTGACGGCAGGCAACCGGAACACACTTACGGAAGAGTGGTCGACCCTCGCGTAAAATTGACCCCAAAGCACCGCACAGGAAGGAATGACCGTGTACGCCTATCGCGCCCCCCTCCGTGACATCCGTTTCGTGGTCCATGAAGTGCTCGATCTGGAGCAGCACTACCAGTCTTTCGGCCGTGAAGAGCTGAACAAGGACTTGCTCGAGGGCATCCTCGAGGAGGGCGCGCGCTTCGCCGAAGTGGTGCTCGCTCCCACCAACCGCATCGGGGACGAGCATGGCCTGCGCTTCGAGGACGGCCAGGTCTATACCCCGCCGGGCTTCAAGGAGGCCTACGACCGTTACTGCCAGGACGGCTGGATCACCATGACGGCCGACCCCGAGTGGGGCGGCCAGGGCCTGCCGGCCGGCTTTGCGCTCGCCTTCAGCGAGATGCTGGTTTCGGGCAACATGGCCTGGAAGATGTACTCGGGCCTGACCGAGAGCGCCGCGCTGACCATCGAGGCGCACGGCACCGAGGAACTCAAGCAGCGCTACCTGCCGAAGATGGTCTCCGGCGAGTGGGCGGGCACCATGTGCCTCACGGAGGCGCACTCGGGCAGCGACCTCGGCATCCTGCGCACCAAGGCCGAGCCGCTGGCCGACGGGTCGTACGCAATCACGGGCACCAAGATCTTCATCAGCGCCGGCGAGCACGACCTGACCGACAACATCATCCACCTGGTACTGGCGCGGCTGCCGGACGCCCCTCCGGGCACCAAGGGCATCAGCCTGTTCGTGGTACCGAAGGTGCTGCCCAACGAGGATGGCAGCCTCGGCGCGGCGAACGGCGTCAAGTGCGGCTCCATCGAGCACAAGATGGGCATCCACGCCTCGCCGACCTGCGTCATGCACTTCAACGATTCGAGGGGCTGGCTGCTCGGCAAGGCAAACGAGGGCCTGTCGTGCATGTTCACGATGATGAACCACGCGCGCCTCGGCGTTGGCCTGCAGGGGCATGGACTGTCGGAGCTCGCCTGGCAGGCGTCCATCGCCTACGCCAATGACCGCCTGCAGGGCCGCTCGCTGACCGGTGCCAAGATGCCTGCCAAGCAGGCCGACCCGATCATCGTCCACCCGGACGTGCGCCGCATGCTGCTCACCCAGAAGGCATTCGTCGAGGGCGGCCGCGTACTGTGCTTCCTGACCGGCCGCGAGATCGACAGCTCGCACATGAACCCCGACACTGAGGCGCGCAAGCGTTCGGAAGACCTGGTCGCGTTCCTGACGCCGATCGTCAAGGCGTTCCTCACCGACGCCTCCATGGAAGTCACGAGCCTCGCTGTGCAGATCCACGGCGGCCACGGCTTCATCCGCGAAACGGGCGTCGAGCAGCTGATGCGCGATGCCCGCATCACGCCGATCTACGAAGGCACCAACGGCATCCAGGCGCTCGACCTGCTTGGACGCAAGGTGTTCGGCACGGGCGGCAAGAGCGTGCAGATGATGGCGGCCCGCATCAAGGAGGCCATCGACAAGTTCGGCAGCCTGCCGGAGGTGACGCCGCTCGCGGTCGGGCTGGGCAAGCGAGTCGAGCAGTTGGGCAAGCTCACGATGGAGCTCGGTGCCGCCGCGATGAAGAATCGCGAGGAAGTCGGCGCCGCGGCGGCCGATTACCTGGCGGTGGCGGGCTATGTCTGCCTCGGCTGGTGCTGGCTGGCGGCGGCGGGCGTGGCGGCGAAGAAGCTCGCTGCCGGCGACGCCGAGGCCGATTTCTACAGGGCCAAGCTCGTTACGGCGAAACACTACTTCGACCGCATCCTGCCGCGGATCGACTCGCATGCCGCGGCGGCGCGCGCTGGTGCGGCCGGGTTGATGGAGCTGCCTGCCGAGCACTTTGCCTTCGCATGACCAGGAAGGCCGCGGGTGGCGGATCGCGCCTTGCCGCGGCCCGTCGGGTCGTGGTCAAGGTCGGTTCCGCGCTGCTGGTCGAGAAATCGACCGGCAACGTCAACCGCCTGTGGCTCGAGTCGCTGGCGCAGGACATCGGCGCACTCAAGGCCCGCGGCCAGGAAGTGGTGCTCGTTTCGTCTGGTGCAATCGCACTCGGCCGGCGCGAGCTCGGGCTCGGACGCGGCAAGCTCAAGCTCGAGGAGAGCCAGGCGGCCGCGGCCGTAGGCCAGATCCGCCTCGCACATGCCTGGAAGGAAGTGCTCGAGCAGCGCGGCTTCACCGTCGCGCAGGTGCTGCTCACCCTGGGTGACACCGAGGAGCGGCGCCGTTACCTGAATGCGCGCAACACGCTCACGGCGCTGCTGCGCCTGGGCGCGATCCCCGTCATCAACGAGAACGACACGGTCGCGACCGCGGAGATCCGTTACGGCGACAACGACCGCCTCGGTGCGCGTGTCGCGCAGATGGTCAGCGCCGATTGCCTGGTGCTGCTGTCGGACGTGGATGGCCTCTATACAGCCGACCCGACCCGCGACGAGGACGCGCAGTTCATTCCCGAGGTGCCGCGCATCACGCCGGAGATCGAGGCGATGGCGGGTGGTTCGGCCTCCGACTTCGGTTCGGGCGGCATGGCCACCAAGGTCATGGCTGCCAAGATCGCGGTCGCGGCAGGCTGTCACCTCTGCATCGCCGCTGGCCGCGAGGTTCACCCCCTGCGGCGCATAGAGTCGGGAGCGCGCTGCACGTGGTTCATCGCCGAGGCTACGCCGGTCACCGTGCGCAAGCAGTGGATCGCCGGCATGCTGAAGCCCGCCGGCGAGATCGCGGTGGACGACGGTGCCGCGCGTGCGCTGCGCGATGGCAAGAGCCTGCTGCCGGCCGGCGTGACGCAGGTGAAGGGTCGATTCGACCGCGGCGACGCCGTGGTGGTGCGCGACCCGGCAGGTCTCGAGATTGCCCGCGGGTTGGCGGCATACTCGAGCAGAGATGCAGAGCGTATCCGCGGCCGGCGCAGCAGCGAACTCGAAGGCCTGCTCGGCTTCCGCGGCCGCGACGAGATGATCCACCGCGACGACCTGGTGCTGGTGTGACGATCCAGAACATCGAAGCGCTGATGGCGCCGATCGGGCGCGCGGCGGTCGCGGCCGCACAGGCCCTGGCGCTGGCCACTACCGTGCAGAAGAATGCCGCGCTCGCCGCGGCGGCGCAGGCGCTGCGCGCGCGGGCTGCAGACATCCTCGAGGCGAATGCCCGTGACACGAAGGCGGGCGAGGCCGCGGGCCTGAGCGGCGCCATGCTCGATCGCCTCAGGCTGGATGAGGCGCGCATCGAGGCCATGGCGAACGGCGTGGCGCAGATTGAGGCGCTGCCGGACCCGGTCGGCACCGTGATCGCCGAGTGGCAGCGGCCGAACGGCCTGCGCATCCAGCGCGTGCGCGTGCCGCTGGGGGTGATCGGCATCATCTACGAGAGCCGCCCCAACGTGACCTGCGACGCGGGTGCCCTGTGCCTCAAGGCGGGCAACGCCGCGATCCTGCGCGGGGGCAGCGAGAGCCACCACTCCAGTGGCGCCATCCACGCCTGCCTGGTGGATGGCCTGCGCGCGGCGGGACTGCCCGAGGCGTGCATCCAGCTCGTGCCGACCACGGACCGTGCGGCGGTGGGCTACATGCTCTCGGGCATGGCCGACAGCATCGACGTGATCGTCCCCCGCGGAGGCAAGAGCCTCGTGGCGCGCGTGCAGCAGGAAGCGCGGGTGCCGGTGATCGGCCACCTCGAGGGCAACTGCCACGTCTACGTCGACCGCGCGGCCGACCTCAACATGGCGCGCGCGATCGTCAAGAACGCCAAGCTGCGGCGCACCGGAATCTGCGGTGCCGCCGAGACGCTGCTGGTGGATGAGGGCTGTGCTGCCACGCACCTCGCGCCCATCGTACGCGAGCTGCTCGATGCTGGCTGCGAAGTGCGCGGCGATGCCGGGGTGCAGCGTGTCGATCCGCGCGTGCGTCCCGCGACCGAGGAAGACTGGTACACGGAATACCTGGACGCGGTGATCGCAGCGAAGGTGGTCGCTGGCGTGGACGAGGCGATCGCGCACATCGCACGCTACGGCTCGGCGCACACCGAATCCATCGTCACCGACGATCCTGTGGCGGCCGAGAAATTCCTGTCCCGCGTGGACAGTGCCGTCGTGCTGCACAATGCCTCGACGCAGTTCGCCGACGGCGGCGAGTTCGGCATGGGTGCGGAGATCGGCATCTCCACCGACCGCTTCCACGCCCGTGGACCGGTGGGCGTCGAGCAGCTGACGAGCTACAAGTACGTGGTGCGCGGCGCGGGCCAGGTCCGGCCCTGATTCGCAGCCGCAGCCGCTCAGGACCGCAGCGCCGCAAGTCCGCCGCGCAGCGAATACACCTCGGCGTGCCCGAGCGAGCGCAGGTGCTCGGTGAGCGACAGGCTGCGTACGCCATGCGCGCAGATGATCAGGTAGCGCCCCTCGGCCGGGAAATTGGCGCGGCCATGCATGAGCTCGCTCAAGGGCAGGTGTGCGGGGATCTGCAGTCCCGGCGGATCGTGGGCGCGCTCCCAGGGCTCGCGGATGTCCACCAGTTCGAGGCCCGATTCGAACGCCTGAGCCAGCGTCTCGAACTCGAGCTCGAGACGTGCCGCGCCGGACGGCGCGGCGACCCCGATGTTTTCGTGATCGCACGCGGCATTGCGGCGCGCGGCGAGCCTGCGCGTCGCGAGGGTGAGCAGATCCACCATCACCAGCGACGGTGGTTCACCGGCGTCCAGACCCAGCAGGCGCTTCAGCGCCTGCATCGCCTGCAGCGCGCCTAGCGTGGCCGGCACGGGGCCGAGCACGCCGGCTTCGGCGCAGTTGCCGATGAGTCCGTCGCGCGGTGCTTCCGGCCACAGGCAGCGCAGGCAGGGCCAGTGAGGCAGGGGGCGATACACCTGCAGCTGGCCCTCGTACTGGTGCACGCTGGCAAACACCGCGGTCTTCTGTGCGCGCACCACCGCATCATTCACCAGGAACTTCGCGCGGAAGTTGTCGGTGCATTCGATCACGAGGTCGTGCGGCGCCAGCAGTCCGTCGATGTTGTCGGCGGTCGCGTGAGTCTCATGGGCGTCGATGCGCACGTCGCGGTTCAGCGCACGCAATCGCTCCGCGGCGACCAGCGCTTTCGATCGGCCGACGTCGGCAACGCCGTACAAGGGCTGACGGTGCAGGTTGCTGGCCTCGATGACGTCGCCGTCCACGATGCCGATACGGCCGATACCCGCAGCTGCCAGGTACTGCAGCACGGGAACGCCCAGCCCGCCCGCGCCGATGACCAGCACCGAGGCGGCGGCAAGCCGTGACTGTCCGGCGGCGCCGACTTCGGGGAGCGCGGTCTGGCGCGAGTAGTCGTGGCTGAAAGCCGCGCCGCCGGCAGGTGCAGCGTCCGCCTGCCCGTGGTCGTGCCCATCGGCAGGTTCGTGAGCATGCGCCGCTGCTGCGCAGCGCTCGCAGTTCACCCAGCCCGAATCGCCGTCGCTGTAGTGTTCCTTCTTCCAGATGGGCACCCGGTGCTTCACTTCGTCGATGATGTAGCGGCACGCGGCGAAGGCCTCGCCGCGGTGCGCGGCACTGACGCCGACCCACACCGCCAGTTCGCCGATGGCGAGTGACCCCACGCGATGCACGCACGCGGCGCGGGTCACGCCAAAGCGCCGCACGGCCTCGGCGACGATGCGTTCGCCCTCCTTGACGGCGAGCGATTCGAACGCCTCGTACTCGAGGCGGTGCACCGTGCGGCCTTCGCTGTGGTCGCGTACCCAGCCTTCGAAGCTTGCGTAGCCGCCTGCAGACGGGTCGACGAGTGCCTCGCGACAGCGGTCCGGAGCCAGCGGCTCACTGCTGAACGCGAACGCGCGCATCAGCCGCCGGCGACCGGAGGGATGAACACGACGCGGTCGCCCGCGGCGAGCGGCCGCGACCACTCGGCGAACTCGTCGTTCACGGCGACGCGGAGCATCGCGCGTGGCAGGCCGAACGCGTGGCGTACGGCCAGCTCGTCGTACAGGTCGGCGGCGGTGGCCGCGGTGGTGCTGACCATCTCGCGGCTCGTGCCGGCTCGTTCGCGCAGTACCGCGAAATACTGGATCTCGATCTCGTTCATGGCTGCTTCACGGCAGCATTACGTCGCGTTTGCCGCCGTGCTTCTCCACGAGACGCAGTTCGGCGACGACGATCTCGTGCGACAGTGCCTTGCACATGTCGTAGACCGTCAGGGCCGCGACCGAGGCGCCGGTAAGCGCCTCCATCTCGACGCCGGTCTTGTGGTGCACGCTCACCGTGCAGCGGATCACCGCCTCGCCGCGCTCGTTCATGTCGATTTCGATGCGGCAGTCTTCGATGCCGAGCGGGTGGCAGAATGGGATCAGCTCGTGGGTGCGCTTGGCGGCCATCACGCCCGCGACGATCGCGGTGTGGAATACCGGCCCCTTGCTGGTCTCGAAGCCCGACTCACGCAGCGCCTCGGCGACTGCAGCCGGGAAGCGCACACGG
>Ga0079037_100001585_pt1 | contig 11980 bp, 9 predicted proteins | sample Mud3Dept4metaG_FD_71479 | JGI IMG/M metagenome (GOLD analysis project Ga0079037, IMG submission 71479) | Freshwater wetland microbial communities from Ohio, USA, analyzing the effect of biotic and abiotic controls - Mud 3 Core 4 Depth 4 metaG | ecosystem: Environmental > Aquatic > Freshwater >... | reverse complement strand
GCTCGACGTCGCGCACAGCGTGTTCCTGTGCGAGGAGCACCGCGCTCTCACGGGCAACGCGACCTTCCAGAACAACCTGCTGAATACTCTGCTCAGCGTCGACCCCGACTGAAGTGCGGCCGGCACGGCGGCGCGGCACGCTGCGCGCTATGCTGCCGCGACAAATGAATCCGATTACCCGCGGCGTGGCCGCATGACCCACGATCCCGGACCGCGCTTCGCGGTCCTGCGCAACCGCGACTTTTCGCTGTTCGTCGCTGCGCGATTCCTGGCGACGCTGGCCGTGCAGATGCAGACGGTCGCGGTCGGCTGGCAGGTCTACGAGGTCACGCGCGACCCGCTGGACCTCGGATTGGTGGGTCTTTCTCAGTTCCTGCCGTTCGTGCTGCTGATCCTGCCGGCGGGACACGTCGCGGACAACCACGACCGCCGCCGCATCCTGGCGTTCTGCTTCGCGCTCGAATGCGTCTGTGCGCTGCTGTTGCTCGGGCTCGCGTCGCGTGGCTTCGACTCGGCGCGGCCGGTGTTCGCGGTGATGGTGCTGTTCGGCATCGCCCGTGCGTTCGCGATGCCGACCGGCCAGGCACTGCTGCCGAACCTCGTGTCCCGAGAGCAGTTCGGCACGGCGGTCGCTCTCAATTCGTCGACTTGGCAGGTCGCGACGATCGCCGGGCCCGCGCTCGGCGGCGTCGTCTACCTGGCTGGTGCGCCGATCGTATACGCGACCGTCGCAGTCCTGCTGGCCGTCGCGGTCCTGCTGCTGCTGCTGGTGCGCCGCGGCGGCGACCTCGCGCAGGCAACAGAGCCGCCCGGCTGGTACACGCTGCTCTCGGGGCTGCGGTTCGTGCGCTCGCGCCGCCCCGTGCTGGGCGCTATTTCGCTCGATCTGTTCGCCGTGCTGTTCGGCGGCGCGACCGCACTGCTGCCGGTCTACGCTGCGGACGTTCTTCACGTGGGGCCAACCGGACTCGGGTTGTTGCGCACGGCGCCCGGGATCGGCGCGGCGGTCTGCGGCCTGGTGATCGGCCTGACGCCGATCTCGCGGCAGGTCGGCAAGTGGATGTTCGGTGGCGTCATCGCCTTCGGCCTGGCGACGATTACGTTCGGGCTCTCGCAAAGCTTCTGGCTTTCGCTCGCGGCGCTTGCGGTGATGGGGGCGGGCGACATGGTCAGCGTCTACATCCGCCACCTGCTCGTGCAGCTCGAGACTCCCGACGAGATACGGGGCCGCGTGAGCGCGGTCAACGCAGTCTTCATCGGCGCTTCCAACGAGCTCGGCGAGTTCGAGTCCGGCGTTACCGCGGCCTGGTTCGGCACGGTGCCCGCAGTGGTGGTTGGAGGGTGCGCGACGCTGGTGGTTGCCGGAGTCTGGACGAGGCTGTTTCCGGAAATCTGGCGCATGGATCGGTTCCCCGACGCCGCATCGTGACAGCTGTATATGCATACAGTAATCTCGTCCCATGCGCAGGGCGAACCGGGAACAGGTTGAGAAAGGGCGCGGCGCGGTCACGAACCCCGCTGGCCGTTTCGAAGGCACGCAGCTCGTGGCGACTGACGACGGGTGGGGCAGCCTCGAAGAACCACCCCGACGCGCGGAGACGGTGCTGGTTGCCGACGTCCCGCGCCACGCGATCACCCGTAACCAGTCTCCGGACGTTCCGTTCGACCAGTCCATAAACCCGTACCAGGGCTGCGAGCACGGCTGCATCTACTGCTTCGCTCGCCCCTCTCATTCCTACTGGAACCTGGGTCCCGGCCTCGATTTCGAGACGCGCATCTTTCACAAGCCGGGGCTCGCGCGGCTGCTGGACCGCGAGCTGAGCGCACCGGGGTATGTCTGCAAGCCGATCAATCTCGGCGCCAATACCGATCCGTACCAGCCCGCGGAGCGCGAGCACCGCACGACGCGCGAACTGCTCGAGGTGCTGCTCGCACATCGCAACCCGGTCACCATCGTGACCAAGGGAGCGCTGGTGCTGCGTGATCTCGACCTGCTCACGGACCTCGCGCGCATGCGGCTCGTCACGGTCTTCGTCAGCCTCACCACGCTCGACGATGAACTCAAGCGCGTGCTCGAGCCGCGCGCGGCTTCGCCGGCGGCGCGGCTTAGAGTCATCCGGGCGCTTGCGGACGCCGGCGTGCCGGCGGGCGTGCTGCTTGCGCCGATGATCCCCGCGCTGAACGACCACGAGATGGAGCGCCTGCTGGACGCTGCTGCCGGAGCCGGTGCCACGCGAGCCGCGTTCATGCTGCTGCGCCTGCCTCACGAGCTCGGACAACTCTTCGAGCAATGGCTGCGCGAGCACTATCCGGCGCGCGCGGATCGGGTGCTCAGCCTGTTGCGAGATTCGCGCGGCGGTCGCCTGAATGACCCCCGGTTCGGTCACCGCATGCGGGGCGAGGGCCCCTACGCCCGGATGCTGTCGGCACGTTTCCAGGCGGCCAGCCGGCGTCTGGGCCTCGATCGGCAGCGCAGCGTCGAGCTCGACACCAGCCAGTTCCTGCACGATCCCCAGGCGCCGCGGCAAGGTTCATTGTTCAGCTGAACATCACAATGGCGGTCGGCGTTGCTGCCGGACCCTTGTCGTATACTCGTCCGATACAACCAAGTGTCGTCCGGACTACCTCGACCGAGGATCGCCGTCATGATCGCCCGTCACAGCAGTTCGCCTGGTCCGCGCGCCCGCCTCTTGCGATGCCGCACGGTGGCGGGCGTCGTGGCCGTTGCCGCGCTAGGCGCCGGCTGCATGACGTCCAGGGTGGACGAGACTCGCCAGGTCGCATCGTCCATCCAGGCGAACGAGTCCATCGTCATCCTGAAGAAGCCGCAGCTGGAAGGCGTCGGAACCGAGGGGGAATTTCTGAGCTGCATCCAGGAAGGCATCGGTGGCGAGCTCGTTCATCCCCAGGACGGCCAGAAATCGAAGCCGTCGAAAGAGCCTGGCGCCGTGCAGTTCAAGATCTACGGCGAGCAGGAGTTCACCGACGCGTTGTTCCCGTGGTTCGAGCCCAGCACCGCACCTGCCAACGCGGCGGGCCTCAAGACTCTTCTCGCCCGGCCCGGCGTCACCGAGCGCCTCGCGCAGATCGGCGTGCGCTACGTCGTCTGGCTGGACGGGAACACGAAGAAAACCGGCGGCGGCGGAAGCGTGGCCTGCGCCGCAGGGCCCGGCGGCGCCGGTTGTTTTGGCGTGGGCTGGTGGGACAAGGAATCGGACTACGTGGCTTCGGTCTGGGACATGCATACCGCGAGCGAGATAGGCTCGGTGAGCGCAGACGTGACCGGAACCTCGGTGCTGATCGGAGCCGTCGTGCCGATCCCGATCATTACGCCCGTCCAGGGCAAGGCCTGCAGCCAGTTGTCGCAACAGCTGAGGTCGTTCCTGCTCGGGTCCGACCTCGAGGGCGTCGCGGCTGCGGGAACAGCCGTCGCCGGTGGCTAGCATTGAACCACTTGGCCCTGCCGCCGATCCAAGCGGTTGAGTAGAGTCCGCGCCGGCCCCTCCTGAGGCCGCTCGAACCCGAGGAGGCCCGAAGCATGCGGCTGGTGATCGTCAATGGACTCGTCCTGTCCGTCGCCTGCGCGCTGGGACTGGCGGGTTGCGCCGTGAGCTCTTCGACGCAGAGCCCGTCGATGCCGCCGCCTCCGTCGTTGCCGCAACCTTCGGGCTCGTCGTTGCCCAGTTCCTCGCCGTCCACCTCCGGGGGCAGCCCGAGCACCAGCGAGGGCTCGAGCCAGTCGAGTGGCGGCAGCGAGTCTCCGTTCCCACAGCAGCAGAAGAGTGGCGGCAGCGGCGGCACCGGCTCATCGAGCGGCAGCACTTCCAGCACCGGCTCATCGAGCGGCAGCGAGTCCGGCGGCGCCACCGCGAGCGGCGGAACTTCCGGCCGGCAGTCAACCGGCGGACAGCCGCCTGGCACCAACGGCACCGCGGGTAACCCAGGCGCTGCGGGTACAGCTGGTACGACAGGCGCCACTGGCACAGAAGGAGCAGGCGGGGCCGGCGCCACCACTGGCACCCGGGGCGGCCCCGGATCTGCGGGCGCGGCAGGCAGGGCTGGCGGGGGGAGCACCCAGGCTGGCGGAGGTGTCCGGGCTGGCGGCGGCAGCGGCGGCGGTCAGGGCGGTAGCAGCACTCAGGGCGGTGGTAAACAGGGCGGTCCTGGAGGCGGCCCGGCCACCACTGAGGATCGACGCGCACAGATCGACCGGCGCTTCGACGAGACCTTCGCGGTGTTCGACGAGCGCATGCGCAAGGAGCAGGAAACGGCATCGCAGGAGCGGGCATCGCGCGGGACTTCATCCGGCGCGGGTGGAGGGGGCGAGTCGGGTGAAGAGGGCGAGGCCGGCAGCCCAGGCGGCGGACCTGGCGGTCAATCAGACGACGGGTCCGGCGCTGGCAGCGGCGAAAACGGCCAGGGCGGCTCGGGCGAAGAAGGTGCAGGTGGCGCGCCGGGCGGTCGAGGCGAGTCCTCGTCCGGACAGACGGGGTCCTCTTCGGGCGGCGGAGGCTACGGTGGCGGCGTCAAGGGCGGTTCCGGGCCGACCTCGGTTCCGTCTGACATTCCCGACGGGCGCGACGACGACATCGTCGCGCGGCAGCTGCGCGAGGCCGCGATGAAGGAGACGGACCCGGAACTGCGGGAGCGGCTGTGGGAAGAGTATCGACAGTACAAGAAGAGCACGCAGTGAACCGACGATTGAACATTCGACGTCCCCTGTTCGCGGTTGCGGCGTTCGTCGCGGCCACTGCGCTGCTCGGCGGCTGCATGGTGCAGCAGCAGCGTCCCATCGAGCGCGTGGCTGCGCAGAAGGCTACGCGCGAGGTGCCGCAGGACGAGTTGCTCGACGTGGGCGTGCGACTTTTCGAGGCGAACGTGCCGGCCGACGCGAAGGAACAGGAGAAGGAAGGCATCTTCCCCGAGGTCCGGGCCGCCGAGTCGCGCTACATGCCGGTCATCCTCCGCGATACGCTCGAAAGCACGGGCGAATGGGGGCAGGTGCGAGTGCTGCCTTCCGACGGCACCGGCATGGACGTCTACGTGAACGCGCGAATCGAGCATTCGGACGGCCGCGAGCTCGAGCTCGACGTCACCGTCAGCGACGCCACCGGGCGCGTGTGGTTCCGCAAGCAGTACCAGGCCGAGGCCGACACGCGGGCCTACAAGGACGTCGTGTCGCGGCCGCGTGACCCTTTCCTGAACCTGTACAACACGCTTGCGAACGACATGCTCGCGGCGCGCGGCAAGCTCTCGCGCGAGCAACTCGTCCAGCTGCGCGAGATCTCGGGACTGCGCTTTGCCGCCGACCTCGCCCCGTATGCCTTCGGGCAGTACATCGCCATGGATCGCAAGGGCAACTACACGGTCACGCGCCTGCCGGCCCAGGACGATCCGGTCGTGCAACGCATGCAGCGTATCCGCGAGCGGGACTACTCGCTGGTCGACACGCTCAACGAGTATTACTCGAATTTCGGCCAGACAATGGCGGAGCCCTACACGAACTGGCGCAAATACAACTACGAGGAACTCGAGGCGCAGTCGGAGGCGAAGCGGCAGGCGATCACCCGTCAGGTGCTCGGTGCGGTCGCGATCGTCGGCGGCATCGTCGCGGGCAGCAACAGCAGCAGCAGTGCCGCCTCGGCCGCGTCGACCGCGGCCGTGATCGGTGGCATCTACGCGTTCAAGGCGGGCCTCGACCAGCGTGCCGAAATCCAGACCCACACCGAGTCGTTGAAGCAGCTCGGCGATTCCTTCCAGTCCGAGGTTCAGCCCCTGGTCGTGGAGGTGGAGGGTCGCACACTTCAGCTCAAGGGCTCGGCCGAGCAGCAGTACATGGAATGGCGTCACCTGCTCAAGGAACTCTACGAGAACGAGACCGGCCTGCCGGCGGCGGCGGGCAGCAGTGCGTCCAACGGGATGTCTGCCGGGGCCGCGAAGCCCTGAGTCCCCGCCCATGTCTGGCATGACTCTGGCAAGCGGGCAGGTTCTCGCCGCTCGGTACGCGCTGCTGCGCAGGCTGGGCGATGGCCGCACCGCGGAGGTCTGGCTCGCCCGCGACCGCGAAGACCGCATAGACCGTGTCCTCAAGATCCTTCGGCCGGAGCTGCTCGCGGCGGACGCCGAGCGCACACGCTTCCTGCATGGTGCGGAGCTGCAGCGCGGGATCGACCACCCCAACGTCCTGCGCTGCACCGAGTTGCACGTCGGCGAGGTCGTGTTTGCCGTGTTCGCGAACGATGCGATAGCCGACCTGTCGCGCCAGCGCGGAGCGGCGGCGCAGCGGCTCATACCGCTGCTGGATCGTGTTGCCGCCGGCCTCGCGGCCGTTCACGCGCACGGCCTGGTGCACCGCGACCTGAAGAGCGCCAACGTGCTGCTCACCGACGACGGGCGGCCGATGCTCACGGACTTCGGGCTCGCCGCGCGGGTCGGCGACGAATCGGCCGCCGGTGGCGGCTCGCCATTCACGTCGAGCCCTCAGCAGCTGGCAGGCTCCGCGCCACGGGTCACCGACGACATCTACTCGTTCGGCGCGATGACCTACGAACTGTTGAGCGGCTATCCGCCTTTCTACCCGGACGCCGACGGTGCGCTCGTGGCGACCGGGCCACCGGCGCTGCCGGTCATCAGGGGAGCAATGCCGCCGCCGCTCGAGGGCCTGGTGCGACGTTGTCTCGCGCGGCAGCCCGAGCAGCGTCCGCAGAGCGCGACCGAGTTGCGCGACCTGCTGCAGTCGATGACTGCTTCGGCACCCGAGCCAGTCGCGGTGCGCGACGACGTGGCACGAGCTGCATTGCGGGCACCCGATCCGCCCCCGACTGCGATCGAGCCGCAATGGCGCAGGCCGGCGGCAAGCGAACCGAGTCCAGGTGAGTTGCGATCGCAGGGCTTTCGCCGTGGCCTGCTTGCGGCGGCACTCGCACTGCTGCTGGTGGCAGCGGGCCTGGTCTTTTTCGCGCTGCCGCAATGGGTCGAGCGCAACGAAGCTGTTGCCCGCGCTCCGGTCCCATCGGTGGCCGTCAAGCCCGCGCCTGCAGCGCCGGCACGTGACCTGCAACAACTGGCGGAACTGAAGCGACAGGTCGACGAGCTTCGGCCCGTCGTCGCGGGCCGCCTCGCCGGCCTGGAGAAGCGTTCTGCCGGATCCTGGGGCGGGGCGCAATTTGCGCGGGGCAAGCAGCGCCTCGCGGCGGCGGACGTCGCTTCAGGCAGTCGCGAATATTCGGTCGCGCTGGCGCGCCTGCGCGAGGCCGACGCTGACCTACAGGCCGTGGAGCAGCGCGTCGACGCGACGCTGCGCGCCGCACTCGCGGCCGGATTCGCCGCAGTCGAGTCGGGCGATGCCGTGGCGGCACGCAGGCAATTCGACACCGCCCTCGCGATCGACGCGTCGAACGCGGCGGCGAAGCGCGGCCTGCGTCGCCTCGACACGCTAAACGAAGTGCGCAGGTTGCTGGCCGAGGCGGCCGAGCAGGAACGCAACGGGCAGACGGACTCGGCAGCGGTAACCTACCGCAAGGCGTTGTCGCTCGATCCGGATACCGTCGCAGCGCGCAGCGCGCTCGCGCGCCTCGACGCCCATGCGACCGGCAATGCATTCGGCGCAGCCGTTGCGGAGGCGCTTGCCGCGATGTCGCGCAAGGACTATCCGGCGGCGCGCGCGGCGTTCGAGCGCGCGGGCCGGATCCGTCCGGCAGCGCCGGAGGTCCGCGAGGGACTCGAGCAGATCGAGCGCGCGATCGGCGATCGCAGCATCGGGTCGCACCTCGAAGCCGCGCAGAAAGCGGAGCGCGAGGAGCGCTGGGGCGACGCGCTCATCGAGTATCGCAAGGCGCTGAAGATCGACGCCAACCTGCTTGCCGCCCAGCAGGGCGTCGAGCGTGCGGAGCCGCGCGCAATGCTTGATGCCGAGCTCACCTCCTATCTGCAGCGGCCGGAGCGCGTGTTCTCGAGCGACATGCGCGGTGCCGCACGGGCGACGATCGCGCAGGCAAGCGCGGTGCAGAACCCGGGCCCGGTACTGTCCCGCCAGGTCAGCGAGCTGCGCAACCTCGTGGCGGCCGCCGAGACTCCTATTCGCCTCGCGATCGCATCGGACAACCAGACCGAAGTGGTCATCTATCGCGTCGGCAAGCTGGGCGCATTCGAGCGCAAGGACATGGATCTGCTGCCTGGCCGCTACACGATCGTCGGCACGCGTGCGGGATTCCGCGACGTGCGGCGTGAGGTCACGATAATGCCCGGCCACGAACCGCCCGCGCTAGTGATCCGCTGCGAGGAGCCGATTTGAACGTCGAGCTGGTCCTGCGCGAGCCGCTGGGTGAACGTGCCTTCGCGGCTGGCGATTTCCCCGTCTCGATCGGCGGAGCCGGCAGCGACGTCATTGTCCCGGCGCGTTCAGCCGGGCCAATCGCCTGGGTCGCGCTGCAGGACGGGCAGCTCTTCGTGCAACCCGCCGACGACGATGCAAGCGTGCTCCACAATGGTTCCCGGATCGCCGGGTCCACCTGGCTGCGCAATGGCGACGTGCTGGACGCCGGGGCAGGCCGTCTCAAGCTGCGTATCGAGGGCGGGCGTCGCTTGCTCGAGGTCGTGGCCGGCGGGCACGGCAACGTGACCGCGCCGCCGGTCGCGCCGGATTCGTCGAGCCTTTCGGGAGCAGGCGCCGACGAGGGCGAGCGCATCGAACCGGTCGCGTTCCGGCCGCGGACGGCGGCGAGCGCGAGCAACGGTCGGCGCTGGCCGACGCGACGGATTGTGGCCACGCTCGCGGGCGTGGCGCTTGCCGCTGTCGCGGCGCTGGTCTTCACGTCCACGCCGGTCCAGGTCGAGATCGACCCGGCGCCGCAGCGGGTCGCCTTCGAGGGTGGGTGGCCAGGCCTGAGAATTGGTTCGAGTCACCTGCTGCGCCCTGGCAAGTACACGCTCGTCGCAGAGCGCGACGGTTACGCCATGCTGCGCGCACCGGTCACGGTCGAGCCCGAACGCGGCGAGGCATTGCGTTATCACCTCACCCCACTTCCCGGCCGTCTTCGCATCGTGATACCGGTGCCGGGCTCGGTCAGCATCGACGGGCAGCAGGCCGGAAAGGCTCCGGGCGAATTCCAGCTGCCGGCCGGTACGCACAAGGTGCTCATCGACACGGAGCGGTTCGTCGACTACTCGGCCGACGTGCGCATCGCTGGGTTCGGCAAGCTGCAGAAGCTCGAGCCGAAACTGACTCCCGGGTGGTCGAAAGTCACGGTCGAGACCGATCCTGTCGGCGCACGCGTGTTCGTGGCGGGCAAGGATCGCGGCGCGACACCACTCTCGTTCGATCTCGACGCCGGGTCGTACCAGCTCGATCTGCGGCGCGATGGCTTCAAGCCGTGGGTGACCGACGTGCAGGTCAAGGCCAACGAGCCGCTGCGGATCGGTCCGGTGAAGCTGGGCCTGCCCGACGGGCGCCTGACGGTTCGAAGTCGTCCAACGGGCGCAAGCGTCACGATCGGCGGCGCCTACCGCGGCCGCACGCCGCTCGAGCTGGACGTCAGACCAGACCTGCAGCAGGCGGTCAGCGTGACGCGCGAGGGCTATGAGCCTGCGACACGTGAGCTTTCGGTCGCAGCGGGTGAGAGCGCAGTCGTCGACGTCGAGCTCAAGCCGATCCTGGGCGAGGTCATCGTGCGCGCGAACCCGCAGGACGCGCAGTTGCTGGTCGACGGCGAAGCGAAGGGCGCCGCGAACCAGACGTTGCAACTGCCCGCGACGCGCCACACGCTCGAGATCCGCAAGCCCGGCTACGCGCCGTTCCGGACCACGGTGACCCCACGTCCCGGGCTGGCGCAGAGCGTCGAGGCGACGCTGCTCGAAGGCGTGGCGCCCTCGTCGTCCGCGGTTTCGGCGCAGTCATCCACGGCCGCAGGCGCGGGAGCGGCCGCCGGAGCGGCTCCCGGCGAACTCGTTGCGCTTACCCCCGCCGTTCGTGCGAAGCCGGGCCTGGACCTGAAGCTCGTCGCGGCTGGCGAGTACACGATGGGCAGCCCGCGGCGCGAGGCAGGGCGACGAGCCAACGAGTCGCAGCGGCCGGTGAAGCTCGAGCGCCGCTTCTACATGGGTCTGCGCGAAGTGACGAACGCCGAGTTCCGGCAGTTCCGGCCGGAGCATCGCTCGGGATTCATCCTGCAGCAGACTCTCGACCTCGATCGCCAGCCCGCCGTGAACGTGAGCTGGCAGGACGCAGCCGCCTACTGCAACTGGTTGAGTGCACAGGAAGGCCTTGCGGCTGCATACGAGACGAAGGGAGGCCGGCTGGTGCCGGTCGCGCCGATCACCAACGGCTATCGGTTGCCCACCGAGGCTGAGTGGGAGTGGGTCGCCAGGGGCGCTGGCGGCAATCTTCGCAAGTACCCGTGGGGCGACGCGCTTCCGGTGCCCGCGGGCGCCGGTAACTTTGCCGATCGGTCGGCCCAGGCACTGGTCCCGCTCGTGATACCGGACTTTGACGACGGTTTCGCGGCCACCGCGCCCGTGGGCAGCTTCGCGCCGGGTCCCAACGGTTTCTTCGATCTCGGCGGGAACGTCGCCGAGTGGACGCACGACCTCTACACTGTGCAGCCGCCCGCGACCTCGATCGCAGTCGATCCTGCCGCGACCGGCGACGGGGCCTTGCGGGTCATCCGCGGCTCGAGCTGGAAGAGTTCGGCCGTGACGGAGCTCAGGCTCGCCTACCGCGACTACGGGGATGGAAAGCGCAATGACCTCGGATTCCGCATCGCGCGTTACGCGCAGTAGCCGCAACCTGCGGCTCGCCGTGCTTGTCTTCCTGGGCGCGCTTGCGGCAGCTACGGCGCTGCGCGCACAGGAACCGGCGAAAGCAACGGCGCCTGCGCCTGCGCCTGCGAGCGAGCCCGCGACGAAGTCTGCCGCGGAGCCGCCGGCGGCTGCGTCGTCCGACGAGGCCGAAAGCGCCGCACCCGCCGGTGAGAAGGACGCGCCGGCGGCTGCGACTGATCGCAAGCCCGCGGGCGCTTCTTCCGGACGGTTCGAGCCAACCGAGAAAGTCCGCGCCGACTTCGACGTTTCGTTCCCGGTCGACATCTGAGCTCAAGGAGAACCAGCCTGCATGGCCAGAATCAACACGCGCGCCCCGAGTGAATTCCTCTTCAGCGTCTTCGCGCTGATCATCTTCACGATCGTGGTGCACGCGGCTTACGTGACGGTCGTGCGCCCGAAGGCGATGGCGGTGCTCGCGGAACAGCGCGAGGCGATGAAGAAGGACCCGAACTTCGTCGCCGAGCGGTCCATCTACGTAGTGCTGAAGGACTGGGAACAGGAATCCGAGATCATCCTCGGTCTCTGGGCTTTCGCGATCATCGGTTACAAGTCATGGCATGCGCGGCGCGAACGAGCGCTGCTTGCGCGCGACCTCGTGCATGTGCCCGAGGGCATGAAGATCCTGCCTGAGGACACGCGCGAGTATGCACGTCCGCTCGAGGCTCTCCCGCCCTCGGAAGCAGAATGCCTGATCCCGCGCGCGCTGCTGGCCGCGCTGTACCGCTTCGGCGCCACGCGCAACCTGCAGGATGTGTCGGACGCAGCGCGTGGCGTCTGCCAGTCCGAGGCCGACAGGCTCGACTCGGAACTCTCGATGCTGCGTTACATCGCATGGGCGATCCCTGCGATCGGCTTCATCGGTACCGTCCGCGGCATCGGCGACGCGCTCGGCGAGGCGCACAAGGCCGTCACGGGCGACGTGTCCGGCGTCACCGAAGGGCTGGGCACCGCGTTCAACTCGACGCTCGCCGCGCTGCTCATCAGCATCGTGCTGATGTTCCTGCTGCACCAGTTGCAGCTCGCGCAGGAGCGGCTGGTGCTAGACAGCGAGACCTACCTCGACCGCAACCTGATTCGGCACCTGCAGCTGCGCTGAACGACGATGACGCTGGCGCTCGAGATCAACGACGTCGCTCTGGTGCTCGCGGGCGACGGCGAGATC
>Ga0079037_100001582_pt1 | contig 11986 bp, 11 predicted proteins | sample Mud3Dept4metaG_FD_71479 | JGI IMG/M metagenome (GOLD analysis project Ga0079037, IMG submission 71479) | Freshwater wetland microbial communities from Ohio, USA, analyzing the effect of biotic and abiotic controls - Mud 3 Core 4 Depth 4 metaG | ecosystem: Environmental > Aquatic > Freshwater >... | reverse complement strand
GACGACAGGGGCGCCCGAGGTGTCGGGCTCCCCGATCAGCGTGACGCCGCAGAGCGACACCACCAATCTCACCATCACGCAGGACCTGCGGAACGCTGGCGCCGAGCCCGTTGTGCCCCGTGGCGCCGTGGCACTGCTCGATGGGCACGGCCGACTCGTCGGCCGGCTGCCGCTCGAACCCCAGCGGCTGCTGCCCGGCGAACGGCTGCCCTACGCGACCCAGTTCCCGGGCCGGCTCGCGCCCGGGCTCTACCGGGCGGTGCTCTCCGTCGAGTATGCCGGCCGCGTCCTGACCGCCACCCAGGACTTCACCGTCCCCGACCCGCGCAACGATGGCCATCGTTTGGCTGCTGACGCTCAGTCTGCTGGCCCTCGCTAGCCCCGCGCGCGCGAGCGAGCCGCTGCTGCTGCCGTATCGCGAAGCCCGCCAGGTTGCCGTGGCCGGCGCCACGGCGGCCTTCGCAATCGATGGCACGTGCGTGGAGGCGTCGGTCAGCGAGGGCGTGGTGACGCTTGTCGGCCGGCAACCGTGTACGACGCACGTGGTGGTCGTCACGCGCACCGGCACCGAGGAGTTCGAGGTGCGGGTGGCCGACGCGCCGGTACGCCTGCCGCCGGGCTTCGTTCCCGCCGCCGGACGTGGCGGTCTCACCGAACAGGGCACCTACGAGCTCCGCTACTCGTCGGCGCCCGCGGTGGTGCAGAACATCGTCAATCTCGTGCAGCGTCGTGGCGACCGCACCAGCCAGTTCCATGCGAACCTCGCCGCGGGCACGGGCGGCACGCCGGACCTCGCCGCGATCAGCCTCCCGACCGCCTTCTACAGCATCGGGTCCCCACGGGGATCGCTCACCGTGCTCGATGCGGCGGTGGCCGAATCGCCACTCACGGTGGACGGCGCGATCCTGCGCGGCGTGCACGCGGAGCGCGGTCCCTGGCGGCTGCACGCGGGGTACACCGCGTCGGCGAGCTTCGAGGAGGTGTTCCTCCCCGAGGTCCGGGAAGCGGCAGCCGGCGTGAGCTACACGCACCGGCTCTCGCCGCGCAGCGCGCTCGTGCCGAGCCTCTACTACTTCCCCGAGGCGGGCGCGCCGTCCCCCGACGGCCTCGCGGCCACCCTGCGCTTCGACACGCGCGTCCGGCCGTCGACGCGCGCCCGGGCCGAGATCGGCGTGAGCCGCGGCCTGGGGGTGTCGTTCGACCTCGATCACGCGCGCGAGGAGACACGCGCCCGGGCCCGCGTCAGCTGCAAACCCGAGGGCTACGCCAGCCTCGCGGTGAACGCGCCCGGGGGCTGTCTCGCCGACGTCGGATGGAACCGGAGCGGGACACGGGTCGTGCTCGACGGCAGCGGGTCCTACAGCCGGTACCTCCAGCCCGACTTCGCGCACACGCACGCGCTCGGCACCGTCACGGCCACGTGGCGCCTGTCGCCACAGTGGTCGGTGAGTGGAGGGTTCACCGGGTCGATGTTCGAGAACCGCCGTCCCGCGCCGCTGCGGTACGAGCAGTTCGGCGTGCCCCTCGGGCTCGACTACGGCACCGGCGCGTTCGGCGTGGGGCTGCGTTACCAGCCCTCCTTCGGGCGCCAGCACGACGCCGGGGGTGATCTCTGGCGCCTGAGTGGCCGCTGGGCGGCGGGCGCCCTGAGCCTCTCGGCGTTCGCGGAGCACCAGACGCAGGTGCTCGGCACTGGTCGCCTCGTGAGTGCCGTCCCCGGCCTGCAACAGGCGCTCGATCGCCTTGGCCTCGCGGCCACCTCGCCGGAGGCGGTGAGTGCGCTGCTGCGCGACACCTCGGTGCTCGCGGCGCTCGGCTACACCGCGCCGATCACGCTCGACGTGACGCCCGAGCGGACCACGGTCTGGGCGAGCGCCACCTGGACGGGCGCCCGCCCGTCGGCCCCGCGCATCTCCCTGACCTCCCTCCTCATGCGGAGTGAGGAAGTGCGCGGCCGCGAAACCTCCGCGATCCACGGCGCGAGCCTGACGCAGCCGCTCGGCCGCGGCTGGGAAGGATCGGTGTCGTGGTCGGTCGTCGCGCGCGGGGACGGCGACCGCGCGCCACTCTGGCTCGTGTCGCTCCGGCCCGGCCCCGTCCCGGTGCCCAATTTCCTGTTCCCGGCACGCACCACCACGATCGCTGGCCGGGTCGTACGTGACGATGGCGGGCGCAGCCTGGCTGCACCCGATGCGCCGGGCATCGCGGGCGTGGAGATCGTGCTCGACGGCGTGCGGCGGACGCGCACCGATCGCGGCGGCCGCTTCGCGTTCACCCGCGTGCTCGAGGGGGCGCACGAGATCGAAGCGCGGTACGCCTCCTCGGCCCCGTTCTATTTCACGAGCGCGTCGCGCGTCGCGGTGACGCCGGGCCGGCCGGTGTCGTTTGCGATCGGCTTCAGCCTGGGGCGGGTGTTCGGGTACGTCCGCAGCGACGCCGGCGTTCCGCTCCCCGACATCCGGCTTCGGGTCAGCGGGCCCACGGGCCCGGTGTCGGCCGACACCGACGGGCAGGGTCGCTTCGAGGTGTTGTCGCTCCAGCCCGCCACGTACCGCGTGGAGGTGGAGCCCGAATCCGTGCCCACCGGCTACGCCCTCGACCGACTGGAGCCCGTCATGGTGTCCGTGTCGCCCGAGGCGCCAGCGCGCGCGGAGTTCGTGGTGGTGGCGCATCGCGCCGTCGCAGGACGCGTGCGCGCGTTCGACACGGCCACGGGGACCTACCGGCCCGCGGGCGCACGCATCGTCCGGCTGCGTGAACTGGACCGGGCCTGCCGCACCGACGACAGCGGCGCGTTCCTGTTTCGCGATCTCCCCGCTGGCGAGTACACGGTCGTCGTCGAGCAGGACGCCACGGCCCCCGTGCGCACCGTCCTGCTCGCGGCGGGACCGACCCTCGTGCGCGACCTCGAGATCACACTGCCGCGAGCACGATGAACGGGGCCTCGCCCCGCACCTCGTGCCGGGGACTCCCGGTGTGCGCCGCGCGGGCACACGGCCCGGTGTCCACGGCGCGCCGGCGGCCTCGAGCGCCGCCTCCGCGCTTCGGTTCCGCGCGTCGCTGAGGGGCGCCGCGCGTCGGTGCCGCCTGCTGACAGCACTGCGGGTCTCGGGATAGAGTTGCGGGTTGCGCGGCGCGCCGTTCACGGACCGGATCGCTCACCTCCGGGCGAGGCCGGGCGGGCGCCGCCCCGGAGTTGCTCATGAGAATGCTCGTGCTCGGTGCCGGCCTCCAGGGCTCGGCGTGTGCCTACGACCTGCTGCAACAGCCCGAGGTGACCGCGGTGCGGCTCGCCGATCTGCGGGTGGACAACCTGCCTGCGTTCCTCGCCGCGCACAGCGGCTCGCCACGGCTCGAGACGCGCGCCATCGACGTGCGCGACGAGGCGGCGGTGGTCGAGGCGATGCGGGGCTGCCAGGCGGTCTGCTGCGCCCTGCCCTACTACTTCAACGGCACCATGGCCGATCTCGCGGTGCGGCTCGGCCTGCATCACTGCGACCTCGGAGGAAACACCGAGATCGTGCAGCAGCAGAAGCAGCTACACGGCGCGGCGCAGGCGGCCGGCGTGTCGGTGGTCCCCGACTGCGGCCTCGCCCCCGGCATGGTCAACATCCTGGCGCAGCACGGAATCGACCGCTTCGACACGGTGGACGCCGTGCGGCTCTACGTGGGCGGGCTCCCCCAGCGTCCGCAGCCTCCGCTGAACTACCAGATCGTCTATTCACTCGAGGGCGTGCTCGACTACTACACGACGCTGTCCTGGGTGCTGCGCGAGGGCAGGCTCACGCAGGTGACGGCGCTCTCCGAACTCGAGCACGTGAGGTTCCCGGACCCGGTGGGCGAGCTGGAGGCCTTCCACACCGCCGGCGGACTCTCCACGATGGCGTTCCGGTACGAGGGCAAGATCCGGACGATGGAATACAAGACGTTGCGGTACCCGGGCCACGCGAAGATCGTCGAGGCCATCCGCGACCTCGGGTTCCTCGACCTGACGCCGATCGCCGTGAAGGGAACGACGGTGGTGCCGCGGGACGTGGCGATCGCCGTGATGGACCCGCAGCTGCGCAAGCCGCAGGCGGAGTCGCCAGACATGGTGGTGCTGCAGGTCACCGTGGACGGCGCGGCCAAGGGGACGCCGGGGCGTGCGGCCTGGCAGGTGGTGGACCGCTGCGACGAGGAACACGGCGTCACCGCGATGATGCGGACGACGGGCTACTCGCTCGCGATCACAAGCCTCATGCAGTGCCGGAAGGACGTGCCCTCCGGCGTCTGGACGCCCGACGAGTGCATGCCGGCCGTGCCGTACATGGCGGAACTCGGCAAGCGTGGGATCGAGATCACGGAACTGACGCCGTAGGCTGGCGGCCTCACCCGTCGTCGCCGGGCCGCAGGGCCGCGCGCCGTCATGGCTGACGCGTCAGGCCCGGCACCGCGTGACGAGCGCGCGCACCTGCACCTCGTCCACGGGGGCGTCCTGGTGAGGCGGCGTCCGGGCTGCCCGGCCAACGTGCACTTCGCAGGGCACTCGCGCGGCGCGCAGAGCCGCGATGGCGGCCGCGTCCACTCCGTAGCCGGCGATGAGCACGAGCCCGCGCGGCGCCCGGGCCGCGAGCACGCCGAGGTGGGCGGCGCCGGCCGCCCAGTCAGCGCGGCCGCCCGACAGGAGCACGCGATCGACCTGCGGCAACCGCGCCAGCGCCTGCAGACCGGCCGGCTGGTCGGTCACCTCGTCGAAGGCGCGGTGGAACGTCGCGCGCAGCGACGGCGCACAGGCGAGCACGCGCGCGGTCGCGTCGAGATCGGGACGACCGGCGCGCGCGAATCCGAGGACGAGGCCCTCGAGGCAGCCCGATGCCGAGCGCCCGCCGGCGTGCGCCAGATCCTCGAGACGACGCGCCTGGTCGCACAGCCGATCGAGGATCGCCCCGTCACCGACCGTGTGCGACTCCGTCTCGCGTACCATGACACGGACGGGAATGCGCACTCGCGCCAGCACCTGCTCGACGAGGTCGCGCGCCGGCGTCATCCCGCCGCGAGCCAGGTCGCGTACGAGCTCGACACGACCGGCACCGCCGCGCTCGGCAGCGAGCGCATCGGCCAGTGTGGTGACGATCACTTCGAGGAGCACGATGGCCCGCCTCGGTGTTCAGCTTGCGCGTGTCGAACAAGAAGTCGCGCATGGCGACGGGCAGCGGTGTTCAGGCGCCACAGGAGCGGCGCCCTCCACGTGCCGGCGTCCTCCGCAGACAGGTGAGTACCCATGGCAACCAACAGCGTCGTGATCGGGGTGGCTGGCGGCTCGGGATCGGGCAAGACGACGGTGGTGCGCCGCATCGTCGAGAGCCTGGGGGACGAACGCGTGAGCGTGCTCGAACACGACCGCTACTACCGCGATCGCAGCGACCTGCGGCTCGAGGAACGGGCGGCGATGAACTACGACCACCCCGACTCGCTCGAGACCGACCTGCTCGTGCGCCATCTCGAGGTGCTGCGAACGGGGCAGCCTGTCGAGATTCCCACCTACGACTTCACGCGCTACGCGCGCCGGGCCGCCACCGAGACCGTGCACCCTCGCGCCGCCATCATCGTCGAGGGCATCCTGATCTTCACCGACCCGGCGCTCCGCGCCCTGATGGACGTCAAAGTTTTCGTGGACACCGACGACGATACTCGCTTCATCCGGCGCCTGCGGCGCGACGTCGCGGAACGGGGCCGCACGATGGACTCGGTGATCGAGCAATACCAGACGACGGTGAAGCCGATGCACCTCGAATTCGTCGAGCCGAGCAAGCGCTACGCCGACATCATCGTCCCGCGCGGCGGCCACAACGAGGTGGCCATCGACATGCTGCTGACGATGATCCGGTCGCTCGCCACCGTCCACGCCGGCTGAGTCGCTGCGCCCGGCCGGGGCCCGGGAACGACGGGCCAGCTGCGTCCCTCCCCTCAGCATGGAACCGGAACGCCACGCCATGTCCGGAGGGCGACCCGAGGCAGGCCGCCTTCGACGTCTGTTCCGCAGGGTCAGGGCTACGTGCCGCTGTCGAACACGTCGCACTGTTTCGGGTCGCCCGACCGCAGGCCGCGCATGAACCACTCCATGCGCTGCTGCGAGGTGCCGTGGGTGAACGACTCCGGCTGCACGTAGCCTTGCGTCATCTTCTGGATGCGATCGTCTCCGATGGAGCCTGCCGCGCGGAGCCCTTCCTCGATGTCTCCTTCTTCGAGGATGTCGCGGCGGGCCGTGCTGTGTCCCCAGATTCCCGCGAAGCAGTCGGCCTGCAGCTCCATCGCCACCGAGAGGCGGTTGGCGAGGTTGGGCCGGGCCCGCTGCATCTGACGCACCTGCTGCTCGACGCCGATCACCTTCTGCACGTGGTGGCCGATCTCGTGCGCCAGCACGTAGGCCTGCGCGAAGTCGCCCGGCGCGCCGAATCGGCGCGCCAGTTCCTCGTAGAAGCTCAGGTCGATGTACACCTTCTCGTCAGCCGGGCAGTAGAACGGCCCAGTGCCGGCCTGCGCCATGCCACAGCCCGATCGCACCAGCTCGCGGAAGAGCGCCAGCTTCGTCTCGCGGTACTGGCCGGGCAGCACTCTCTGCCACGTGGCCTGCGCATCATCGAGCACCCAGCTCACGAAGTCGACCAGCTTCTCCTCCTGCGGGCTCGATTGGACGGGCACGTTGGCAGGTGCCTGCTGCTGAAACCCAGGCTGCTGCACCACGACGGGTCCGCCGCCGCCAATGCCGCCAAATAGCGACAGGAAGTCCTGCCCTGTCAAGAGCGACAGGAGGAACAGGAGCAGCAGGCCACCAAGCCCAAGGGGCAGGCCCCGCCGCACCATGCCACCGCCGACGCGCTCGCCCCGCCGGTCCTCGAGATTTCGACTGCGTCCGCTGGATGTCCACCGCATGCGCTGTCACGCCTCCACGCCCGCCTGCCCGGGCTGCATGCGTCACATTCTGACACGTCGCTGCGCGGTGTTACCGCCAGGCCGGCAGGGGCCCGGCGAAGCACAGCGCCGGGAACATCGCCGGGTCGTGGAAGCTCGGCCCGGCAGGCACCGACCACGCCGCGTAGACGGCGTCCCGTTCCGGCGCGGCCGGGCCGTGGGGCCGTTTGATGCGAAACAGGTTGACGCGCCAAGCGTCACGCTCGCGGGGCGGGATGCGAGACGCCACCTCCGGACCGAGCGAGGACAGGCCGGCCCACGGCAGCCGAGCAAGTGCCGTCCAGCGCACGTGCGCGTTCTCGTCCGGGGCCGACACGACGACCCGCGACTCCAGCCCCGCCCAGTCCCACCCGGGATCCGAGTCGAGCGCAGGCCAGGGCGTTCGGACAATCAGGTCGCACACCATGTTGGCGGGGCTGATCTCGACCTCGGCGTAGTTGCGGCCCTGCCCGGCGGGGTCGATGAAGATCTCCACGACCTCCTCGTCCCAGAGCCGGTCGTCGCGACGCGCGCAGGTGTGCCAGGGCCGATCGTCGGTCGCGTCGAAGCGCACCCAGAGCGCCGCATCGTCCCAGGCTGCCCGGAAGGTGGTGCGATAGGCGGACGGGCCCCAGCTGGCCCGCGGCAGCGGCGACCAGACCGCCTCGCCGGGCTCGAACAAGAGCGCCGCCGAGGCCGTCGCGCGGTGCAGCGGGTACGCGGCATCCGACCGCAGCGTTGCGCCGTCGCGGTAGAGCACGGCCATGGGGTCAGCGCCGTCGACCGCCTCAGGCCGGTCCCACGGGCGTGCCGGCCGACGCCGCGGTGGCCGTGCGTCGGCGCCCCCGCAGGAACTCCACCGCGATCGGCATCACCGAAACGAGCACGATGCCTGCCGCGACGAGCGAGAAGTTGTCCTTCACCACCGGGACGTTGCCGAACGCGTAGCCGGCCCCCACGCAGATGGCGACCCACGCCACCCCGCCCGTCACGTTGTAGAACGCGAAGTGGGGATAGCTCATCGAGCCGGCTCCCGCCACGAACGGGACGAAGGTCCGGACGATCGGCACGAAGCGCGCCAGCACGATCGCCTTGCCGCCGTGTTTCTCGAAGAAGGCGTGCGCCTGGTCGAGGTGGTCGTGGTTGAGCACGCGGTGGATGATGCTCGTGCGGTCGTGCGCCGTGAAGACGCGCGGCCCGATGTACCGGCCCACGGAGTAGTTGACCGCGTCGCCCAGGATGGCGGCGACGATGAGGAGCACCGACACGAGCGTGATGTCGAGCGCGCCCGTCGCAGCCAGGGCCCCGGTGGCGAACAACAGCGAGTCGCCCGGGAGGAACGGGGTGACGACGAGACCGGTCTCCGCGAAGATGACGAGAAACAGCATCCCGTACACCCAGGGGCCGTAGGCGGCGACGAAGGTCGCCAGGTGCTTGTCGAGGTGCACGAACAGGTCGATGATCGCGTCCATGGCATTGGCGCCGGTCTTGGAACCGGCGGAACTTTCAATCCTGACATGGATGGGGCCCGATGGGAAGGGCTGGTCCGGAACGGGCCATGACCGAGGAGCGAGGCACCGGCAACCGCCTGGCGCTCACCCGCGCCACCACCGGGCGAGCGCGCGGACGCCGGCCGTGAGCAGGTCGTCCCCCTCCGGCAGGAGGCCGCGGCCCCCTTCACCCTCGAGCGATGCGAAGAGCTTCTCCACCTGTGCGCGCTCGGCCAGCAGCCGGATGGGGAGCGTCGGGTCCACGCGCTGCCGGTCCCGCTCGGCCGCTTGGAGCTCGGACACGGCCTTCTGCACTTGGTCGGGGTCGAGGACGGCCAGCGGTGTCCGGCAGAAGCGGCACGCACTATCGCGGCTCACATCGAGCGGCGCGCCGCAGTTGGCGCAGTTCACCTGCCGGAGGTGTCGCCGCAGCGATGCCACCTCCCCAGCCTCGAGGCTTCGCACGAAGTTCCGCGCGCGCAGGAACTGGTAGTACGTGAGAAGGCGCCCGTGGCCCCGCGGGCACGCGAAGTAGGAAAACCGCGTCCCGCGCTGGATGTCGTTGGCCACGGCGAGGTCCGCCTGGCAGCGAGGACACTGCAACCGGCTCCCGAGGGGCCGGCGTGACTGGGCCCCGCCGGTCGCGAGCGTTGCGAACAGATCGAGCGTGGCGCCCGGGGTCAACTGCAGCAACTCGAGTTGATCGAACCAGATCGCGTGGCACGGTCGGCACAGGTCGAGCGTCATGGTCCGCCCATACAGCCTCTCGACCTCGCGCGGCTCCATGGCCGCTCGACAACTCGGGCATTGCATCGCCAGCGCACTCCTCCTCGGGGGAATCGGCGGGGGCGCACGGGGCTTCATTCAGCGCCGTGCGGCCGGCCCCCTGGACCGCTTCCGTCATAATCGCGACCATGAAGGTCCGCATCCGCCGACTGCTCCCCACCGTGGCCCTGCCCGCGTACCACACCGCGGGGGCGGCAGCCTTCGACCTCGCCGCTGCCGAGTCGGTGACCGTCGGTCCGGGCGAGGTACGACTGATCCGCACCGGCCTCGTCGTCGCGGTCCCGCCGGGCGCCTTCCTCGCCATCCTCGCCCGCAGCAGCCTCCCCATCAAGAAGGGCCTGATGGTGGCCAACGGGATCGGCGTGGTGGACTCCGACTACGCGGGCCCCGAAGACGAGGTGAAGGTGGAGGTGGTGAACTTCACGGCAGCGCCGGTGCGGATCGAAGCGGGCGAGCGCATTGCGCAAGGCCTGGTGATCGCCGTGGCCCGTGTGGAGTGGGAAGAGGTCGATCAGTCGGCCGCGGCGGCGCGTGGTGGCTTCGGCAGCACGGGCGGCTACGACACCCCCCGGTGAGCGGCCGCCGAGCGCTGAGGGCACTGACGAGGCACCGAACGCGCGCCGCTGTGATAACGTCGGCGCGTGCCGACGGATGCTGCTGGACCCTTCGTGGCGATGGCCGTGCTGTGCGAGCGCGTGGAGCCCCGCGACAACGGCACGATCGACGTCTTCGGCATCGTCGACGGCGTGGTGCTGCAGCCCGCCGGCACCGACCCGCTGGGCCTCGAGCCCGCCGCGGTGATCTCCCTCAATGCCCTGGTCAGCTTGAAGGCGGGCTCGCGGCGCGGGCCGCAGGCCATCACGCTGCAGGGACTCTACCCGAACGGCGCGGCTGGTGCGTCGATCACGCGGCTCGTGGAGTTCACCGACGCGTTGCCGGGTGCCACCTTCGTCGTGCCGCTCGAGCTGCAGGTGCACGAACCGGGTACCTACGGGTTCGATCTGCGATGCGAGGACGAGCCGCTCACGCGGATTACCCTGCAGGTCAACTACGAGTAGCGCCCGGCTGTGAGCGGTCGGCGGTCGGCCACCTCGTCGTTCAGCGGTCAGCTGCCGGCCACCTCGAGTCTCGGGTGACAGCCATCGGCCGTGCGCCGATCGCGATCGGCTCGCTCAGGCCGGCTCCAAACGCGCAATGTCGGAGCGCGCCGCTCCGTTGGCGCCGAGCTGCCCAATGACAAGACGGGTCTCTCACGTTCTTGCGCTCCTCCTCGCCGCGAGCGGGCTCGCGGGCGGCGGCGCTCGGGGCACCGCGGTCGGGGCGGGTGAGCAGGCCACCGCCGCACCCGACGTCCGACCCCGGGCACGGGACCTCGGCGTCGCCCCCGGGGTGTTTGCGCCAGGCCCCCTCAATGCCATCACGGACGTCGCCGGGGTGCGCGTCGGCCACGCGACCCTGGTCGAGGGCGATGCGGTCCGCACGGGGGTGACGGCGGTCCTGCCCCACGGCGGGAACCTGTTTGCCGACAAGGTGGCAGGCGGCGTGTTCATCGGCAACGCCTTCGGCAAGCTCGCCGGCTCGACCCAGGTGGACGAACTCGGCACGATCGAGACGCCCATCGTGCTCACGAGCACGCTGTCGGTGGGCTCGGCCGTTGAGGCGGTCGTCGCCTGGACGCTCGCGCAGCCGGGGAACGCGACGGTCCGATCGGTCAACGCGCTGGTCGGCGAAACCAACGACGGAATGCTCAACGACATTCGGCGCCGACGCGTGTCGGCCGGCGACGTGCGGCGCGCGATCGACGGCGCGACCAGTGGTCCGGTTGTCGAGGGAACCGTGGGCGCCGGAACCGGCACGGTCGCCTTTGGCTGGAAAGGCGGCATCGGCACCGCGTCACGACGGCTGCCCCCGCGTCACGGTGGCTACACGCTCGGCGTCCTCGTGCAATCGAACTTCGGTGGGGTGCTGACGATCGACGGGGCGCCGGTCGGGCGGGCGCTCGGCCGCTACGCCTACTCGGAGGACGATCCGCACGGCGAGGCCGGAGACGGCTCCTGCATGATCGTCGTCGCCACCGACGCGCCGCTCGACGCCCGTGCCCTGCGCCGGCTCGCGGCCCGCGCGGTGTTCGGGCTGGCCCGCACCGGCTCCTCGTATAGCAACGGCAGCGGCGACTATGCGATCGCGTTCAGCACGGCGGCCGAGTCACGGGCGCCGCACGGGCGGCAGGCACCGCTCGACCGGCGCGTGCTGCCCACCGACGCGCTCTCGCCGCTGTTCCAGGCCGCGCTCGAGGCCACCGAGGAAGCCGTCTACAATTCGCTGCTGCGTGCGACCACGACGACCGGCCAGGGCCGCACCGTCGAGGCGATCCCCATCGATCGGGTGCGTGAGGTGCTCGCGCGACGTTCTCCGTGATCCCCGTGGTCGGGTCTTGAACGCGCGCGCCGCGCAGGTGCCAAGACCCGCCCCCGACACGCGCCACGTGGAGCCGCGTCACTCCATCGGCTTTCCCTCGAACAGCGGCTCGGTATTCAGTGTCTGTGGGCCGTTCTCGGTGCACACGGCGTACTTGTTCTGGTAGAGCGACACCCCGGCGTGCTCGCCCGCCGCGTTGACGATATAGAAGGAGACGTTGAAGTTGGGCAGCCCGCGGCGGTTGAGCAGGCGCTTCTCAACCGTGTTGCGCTCGATGCGCCGGCACACCTCGAGCCCTGCGTCCTTCGGCGAGAGTCCGCGCCGCATACCCTCGACGATCGCGAACGAGCAGAGTCCGTACA
>Ga0079037_100001580_pt1 | contig 11988 bp, 7 predicted proteins | sample Mud3Dept4metaG_FD_71479 | JGI IMG/M metagenome (GOLD analysis project Ga0079037, IMG submission 71479) | Freshwater wetland microbial communities from Ohio, USA, analyzing the effect of biotic and abiotic controls - Mud 3 Core 4 Depth 4 metaG | ecosystem: Environmental > Aquatic > Freshwater >... | reverse complement strand
GCCGAGCACGCCTGGAAGGTGGTGCGGGTCCTGAAGGGCCAGGGCGGCGGCTCGCTGTTCGTCAAGACGCACCCGAAGTCGAAGCACCTCTACGTCGACACGACGCTCAATCCCGATCCCAGGATCAGCCAGAGCATCGCGGTGTTCGACATCAACGACCTCGAGGCCGGCTTCAAGGTGCTGCCGATCGCCGAATGGGCGAACCTCGGCGAAGGCCCGAAGCGCGTCGTGCAGCCTGAGTTCAATGCTGGCGGCGACGAGGTCTGGTTCTCCGTGTGGAACGGCAAGGACCAGCGGTCGGCCATCGTCGTGGTGGACGACAAGACGCTCAAGCTGAAGAAGGTGATCGACGATGCGCGCATCGTGACGCCAACCGGCAAGTTCAACGTTCACAACACGGTGGGCGACGTGTACTGACGATCCTCCCTGCGTGAGCCCTCTAGGGGGCGCACTTCTGGCCCCGTTTCGAGAGAGACGGGGCCGATTTTTTTGTGCGGACAAGGGCCGGCGATATCATCCGGGGTGGCATGATCACGCCAAGGTCGTCATCCTTGGCTTGGCGATTGCGCCACCCGGGAGGATCCATTGCCATCCCTCAAGAACCGACTGGCCGCCATTCCGGACGGCACGGCCGCGCTGTTCTTCATACAGATCTTCGCTACCCTCGGCTTCGCGGTCCTTTATTCGACCCTCGTCCTGTACGCGACCCGTCACCTGCATTTTTCAGCGAAGGAAGCCTCCGCGATCATGGGCGTGTTCGGCGCCTTCAATTACGGGCTGCACCTGTTCGGCGGCTACCTCGGCGGCCGCTTCCTCAGCAATCGCAATCTCTTCGTCGGTGGAATGGCCCTGCAGGTGCTCGGCTGCGGCTGGATGGCGGGCGGCACCGTTGACGCGATGTACTGGGGGCTTGCGCTGTTCCTCACCGGCAGCGGTCTCAACGTCACCTGCATCAACATGATGCTGACGCAGCGCTTCGCGCCGGCGGACCTGCGCCGCGAGAGTGCGTTTTTCTGGAACTACGCCGGCATGAACATCGGCTTCTTCGTCGGCTTTGCGGTGGCCGGTCAGTACCAGCTGACGGAAAGCTACTCGAGTCTCTTCCTGTTCGCGACGGTCGGAAACTTCGTCGCCATCGTGCTGGCCGCGTTCAACTGGAAGGTGCTGGCGGACCGGAATACGCCGCTGCTGGAGGCGGCTCCAAGGCAATACTGGGCGCGGTTCGTCACGGGCATTGCCATTCTGGTCGGGCTCGTGCCCATCGTCTGGACCATGCTGCAGCACACGGGATCGACCGGAACGTTCTTCAAGGCGTTGGCGGCGGTGCTGGCGGCCGGATTCGTCTACCTGACGCTGAAGCATCGTGACCTCCGCGAGCGGAGCAACATGTGGGCGTACCTGATCCTCACGCTCGGCTCGCTGATGTTCTGGTCGCTGTACCAGATGGCGCCGAACGGGCTGCAGCTGTTTGCAGTCCATAACGTCGACCTGCGTGTGTGGGGCATCGAAATAGCGCCCCAGTGGATCCAGAACATCAATACCGTCAGCATCGTCATCGGCGGACCGCTGCTCGCGGCGCTGTTCGCGAGGTGGCGAACTCGCGGCTGGAACGTCGACGTTCCGCAGCAATTCGCGGTTTCGCTGCTGCTGATGGGCCTCGGCTTCCTGGCTCTGCCCGTCGGCATTTCCTTCGCGGACGACGCCGGCAAGACTGCGTTCGCCTGGCTCTTCGCGAGCTACGTGCTGCAGAGCATCGGCGAGCTGCTGATCTCGCCGGTCGGCTACGCCATGATCGGCAAGCTGGCGCCGCGCGAGCACCAGGGAGTCATGATGGGCGGCTGGATGCTGGTCACCGGGCTGGCTTCGCTGTTTGCGGGGGACTTCTCCGGAATGATTCCCGAACCGTCGGGCACCACGGCACTGATCAGCAACCCCGAATACGCCAGCCTCTTCTCGCGACTCGGCTGGGCCAGTACCGTGGTCGGTATCCTGCTGGTACTGCTGATTCCGATCCTGCGCCGCCTGATTACGGACCAGGCCATCGAGACGGTCGGTGCACCCGTGGCGGTGGTACAGACGCGTTAGACGGACACGCTACCCTGTAGACCCGCCACGCGGGACTCCATTGAAATCAGCCACAGGAGTATCTTTGCAGCTTCGACGCAGGAGCCAAGAATGAAACTGACCGTCCCCGCCCTGAATCCGCAGGACATCTCGCCCAGGACCCATTCCGGCTATCCGGAGCCCTTTCGTTCGCGCGTGTTGCCGCGCGAGAAGCGCCCGCTTGGCGACGCCGTCGGGCTGACGCGAATCGGCGTGAACCTGACGACCTTGATGCCCGGCACGGAATCCTCGATGCGCCACTGGCACTCGCACGAGGACGAACTGGTGTACGTGCTCGAAGGTGAGGTCGTGCTGCGCACCGACGCCGGCGAGCAGACGCTGACGGCCGGCACTTGCGCCGGATTCAAGGCCGGCTCCGGCGATGGCCACCAGCTCGTCAATCGCAGCAAGGTCCCTGCGGTCTACCTCGAGATCAGCAACCGCGATCCGGCCGATGCGGTCGTCTATCCGGATGTCGACCTGCTGTGGAATCCGCCGGGGCAGCCGCACAAGTACACGCGGCGGGACGGGACGCCCTACTGAGGTTCAGAGCCGCCAGTGGAGCGTGACCGAGACGTTGCGTCCCGGACGGGTGTAGTACGGAATCAGCGGATCGCCAACGACGCGGCCACGCACGTCCGACCAATCGATGTACTCGGCGTCGGTCAAGTTGAACACGCCCGCGTTGATGCGCAGCCCGCGGCCGAAGTCGTAATGCGCAAGCAGGTCGAGAGTGACGTAGCCGGCGGTCTCGTAGAGATCGGCGCGACTGTCGTCGACCTCGTTTTGCGCCGCGACGGCCGTCGTCGCGAGTTCACTGCCCCAGCGGCCCGTGGGCGCCTCATAACGCAACGACAGCACGGCGCTGGCCGGATCCACTGAATTGAGAGGCTCGCCGCTGACGCGGTCTTCGCCCCGAGTCCAGGCGGCGGCCAGCCGCGTGGTCCAGCCCTCCAGTGCCGGCGCCTGATCCCCCACACGCCAGTCGAGGCCCAGTTCTGCGCCGTAGATGCGCGCCTCGTCGATGTTCTGCGACTGGAACAGCGTGACGCCGCTGTCGGGGTCCGGCCCCAGGTTCACCTTCGACTCGATGAAGTCTTCGTAATCGGTGTAATGCAGGCTCGCCGTGAGCTCGACTCCGGGCACATTCCAGCGCAGCCCGAGCTCGTAGCCGTCGCTGGTTTCGGGTTCCAGATCGGGATTGGGGATGGCGCGCACGTTGAACAGCGGCAGGTCGAGACCGATATTGACGTCCTCCGGCGGCGGAGCACGGAAACCGCGCGCGTACTGCAGGAACAGGCCGAGTCCGTTGTCGAAGCTGCGCGTCACACCGAGCTTCGGCGCCAGCGAGAAGTCCTCGACGCCGACCGGCGCCGCACTGGGATTGTCCTCCCGATACAGGCGGTCGGGCTGCGGCTCGAGCTCGTAGTAGTCCGCCCGCAACGCGGGAATCAGCGTCCAGCCCGAGTCGCCGAATTGCAGCTCGTCCTGCACGAAGGCTCCCGCGCGAGTCACGTCGCTGACCGGAAAGTCGCGTAGCGGGAAGCTCTCGCCGAGAATCACGCTGGTCGAGTTACCGGTAACCAGGTCGGTCTGCTGGCCGTCGCGACGCTCTTCGAGGCGGGATTGCGCGAGCTCGAAGCCGTACACCACGGTGTGGATCCGGCTCGTCCCGTCGAACTCCTTGACGGCCGTGAACTCGGCGCCGAGCGTGCGGTCCTGCAGGTCGAAGCGCCGCATGATCTCGACCGGCGGCGTGCGTGGCGGCACGGCGCGCCGTTGCTCGAGCGTGTCCTGGCGCGTGTCGGTGCCCTGCACATAAGCACGCCAGTCGGCGCTGTCGAAGGCCGCGCGGGACGCGAGCTGCTGGTTCGCGCTCAGCCGATAGCGCTCGGCCTGGTCGTCCCCTTCGAGCAGCGTCGAATTGACGAAGCGCGTTCCCTGGAGCCCGAGGAACGCGTCGATCGACGTCTGCTGATCGATCAGGCTCGCCTCGCCCGCCAGCGTCAGTGGCCCGCCCGGCATGTCGCGCCACTCGGCCTTGGCGAGCAGCGCATCGCTCGCATAGTCGCGCGGATTCGGCGTCACGTCGGCTGCCGAGTCGAGTTCATTGCCGGTCCGGTGCGCGTAGCCGAGCAGCAGGCGCGCAGCACCCGCCTCCGCCGCACCGACGGCCACGGCATGCCATCCCTCGTCGGCGCCCGAGTAGCCCCCCTCGCTGCGCAGGCCCCGGGTACCGTCGCCGCCGAGCAGGTCCCGGGGCGTCGTGGTCGTTATCGCCATGACGCCGCCGATGGCATCGCTGCCGTAGAGCGACGAGGCCGGGCCCCGCAGGACCTCGACGCGCTCGACGAACGCCGGATCGACGAAGCTGCGCCCGGAATCGCTGAAACTGCCGATCGCAAAACCGCCCGCGGCCGGGATGCCGTCCACTTCGACGGCGACGCGATTGCCGCCGACGCCGCGCACCGAGATCGTATCGAGGCCGAAACGGAACGGATCATTGCGGACGGTCAAGCCCGGTTCGTAGCGCACGAGATCGCGGAAATCCGTCACGAGGGTGCGATCGATCGTTTCCCGCGGGATCACCGTGACCGTCGCAGCCACCTGCGCGATCGGCACGAGACGACGAGCGTAGACGGTCACGGTTTCCAGGCCCGCCTCGGGCGCGACCGCGCCGCCGTCCTGCGCCAGGCTGGCGCCGGAGGCCGCTGTGGCAACCATCGCCACCGCCAGGCGGCGGACTTCGGCTTTAAGCTTGCGTGAGGTCATGGCGCAATTCTGCACCACGGCACGAAAGTCACCATGACTCAGGTCAATCTGGCAGCCGGCGCGGGAATTCTCGCGTTCTGATCGCATAACCAGTGGTTCTCAAGGGGCGACACGGCGGGCCCAATGGCATGACAATGCACCGGTTACTTCTCCCGAGGCCCACCATGAAATTCGAGACCCTCGTCGTCCACGGCGGCTATGCACCGGACCCCACCACCAAGGCCGTCGCGGTGCCGATCTACCAGACGACGTCCTACGCGTTCGACGACACCCAGCACGGCGCCGACCTGTTCGACCTCAAGGTCGCCGGCAACATATACACGCGCATCATGAACCCGACCACCGACGTGCTCGAGAAGCGCGTCGCGGCGCTCGAAGGCGGCGTCGGCGCGCTGGCCCTGGCCTCGGGGCAGGCTGCGATCACCTACGCGCTGCAGACGATCACCGAGGCCGGCCAGAACGTCATCAGCTCCACGGCGCTCTACGGCGGCACCTACAACCTGTTCGCGCACACGTTTCCCCAGTACGGGCTGACGGTCAAGTTCGCCGATCACCGCGACCCGGCGTCGTTCGAGAAACTGATCGACGCGAAGACGCGCGCGATTTTCTGCGAATCGGTCGGCAATCCCGCCGGCAACATAACGGACTTCGCGGCCCTCGCTGAAGTCGCGCACCGCCACGGCATCCCGTTGATCGTCGACAACACAGTGCCGTCGCCGTACCTGTGCCGGCCGTTCGAGCACGGCGCCGACATCGTGATCCACTCGCTGACGAAGTACCTCGGCGGCCACGGGACGAGCATCGGTGGCGCGCTGGTGGACTCGGGCAACTTCCCGTGGAAGCAGCACGCCGACAAGTTTCCGCGGCTCAACACGCCCGACGTCTCGTATCACGGGGTTGTCTATACCGACGCATTCGGCCCGGCCGCCTACATTGGTCGCGCGCGCGTTGTGCCGCTCCGCAACATGGGCGCGGCAATCTCGCCATTCAACAGCTTCCTGATCCTGCAGGGCATCGAGACGCTCGCGCTGCGAATGGACCGCATCTGCCAGAACTCCCTCGCCGTCGCTCGCTACCTGCAGAAGCACCCGAAGGTGCGTTGGGTCAACTACGCCGGCCTGCCCGACCACCCCAGCCACGGGCTCGCGCAGAAATACATGGGCGGCCGTGCGTCGGGCATCCTGACCTTCGGCATCGACGGCGGCCTCGCGGCGGGCGCGCGGTTCCAGGACGCGTTGCAGCTGTTCGTGCGCCTCGTCAATATCGGCGACGCGAAGTCGCTGGCCTGCCATCCTGCCAGCACGACCCACCGCCAGCTGAATCCGGCGGAGCTCGAGAAGGCCGGCGTCAGCGAGGACATGGTGCGGCTGTCGGTCGGCATCGAGCACGTGGACGACCTGCTGGCCGACCTCGAGCAAGCCCTGGCTGCAGCCTGAGTGCTGCACGCCCGGAAGCACGGCGCCGGGGTACGTGAAGATCGCTACCCCGGCGGTCCGGTCGCTGAGCCAGAATGCCTGTGTCATTGACCTCGAGATGGCCTCGCGGCGGGGAGTCGATGCGGCGCAATCAAACTGACCCGCCGCGCAACCGCGAGATCACAGGACTCTGCGGTGACCGATAGCGACTACTCCCGGGCTGAGGAGGTCGCGCACGTCGCGACGCACGGGCTCGGCATCGCAGCCAGCTTGGTCGGCATCGCATGGCTCGCGGTGGCGGCCACGACAGCGGGCGCAGGGCCCTGGCGGGTGACCGGCGGCCTCGTGTTCGGCGTGACGGCGCTGATCCTGTTCACGACGTCGGTCGCGTACCATGCAGCCACGTCCCCGCAGCTCAAGCCACGGCTGCGCTTGCTCGACCACTCCGCGATCTACCTGCTGATCGCCGGCACCTACACCCCGTTCGCGCTCGGCGTTCTGGGCGGTGCCTGGGGCTGGACGCTGTTCGGGCTGGTCTGGGGGCTCGCGCTGGTCGGCATCCTCGCCAAGACGACGCTCGGCTTCCGCTTCCCCGTCAGCTCCGTGCTGCTGTACCTCGGCATGGGGTGGTTGGGCGTCATTGCGGCACGACCGCTGATGCAGAGCCTGACACCGCACGAGCTCACCTGGATCGTGGCCGGCGGCCTCGCCTACACGGCCGGCGTGCCGTTCTACATGTGGAAGGGACGGCGCTACACCCATGCGATCTGGCACCTGTTCGTGCTCGGGGGCGTCGCGTGCCACTTCGTGGCCGTGCTGAGCGTGATGACGCCGCGCCCGGCTTGAGGCCGCCCTTGCCCGGGCCCGCCGCCATCGCCTGCGGTACCATCCGCGGATGACGCAATCCACGCACGACCTGTCGCTCGCGCGCGAGCTGAGTCCGCGCCGCAACACCACCTGCGCAACCGACCTCGCCAGCCTGGTCGACGAGCAACTGCGGCATTTCTCGATCGATCCGCAGACGGACTACGGTCGCCGGCTCGGCGCGCTCGCGTCCCACCTGTACGCGGCGAACGTCGCGGCGCACGAGCTCTGGCAGATCAGCCTGCGCGAACTGGCGAGCCTCGAGCAGCGCGACCGGATCGCCCGCTTCAACGCGAAACGGTTCCTGTGCTTCCAGCTCGCGAAGATCCTCGACACGCTGCAGAACCCGCTGCGCAAGAGCTACCAGTCGCTGCTCGACGACCCGACTCAATCGGCGGTCAAGGGCCCCTATCCGCTCTTCGACAACGTGACCGCGCTGTTCAGCGCGACGCCAGTCATCACGCGCACGGCGACCTACATGTACGCCTGCACTGAGTGGGTCGAGGACGCCTTCAAGGGTCGCGAGCCGTTGCTCGAGATCTATTCGCGGCTGCTGAACCCGACCTCGATCAGCCTCGCGAACCACATCGTGGATCTCGAGGCCGGTGCACTGTCCGGGGAGTACCTCGCCTGGAACTTCAACTCCGGCATGGCGGCGATCGACGCGACGCTGGCGAACGTCGTGGGCTACCAGGACGTCGTGCTCGCGAGCCGCAACGTCTACGGCGGCACCTACCAGCTGCTGCACGACTGGTACGGCAAGCAGAGCAACCTCGATGTCGCCGTGCGCTGGTTCGACGGCTTCACGGTGGAAGCCTTCCGCGCCGCGTTGCTGGAAACGCAACGCGAGTGCGCCGGACGGCTGGCCGAAGGCCGCCACGTCTACGTGTTCCTCGAGTCACCGTGCAACCCGCACGGTCACGTGCTCGACGTGCCGGGCATCTGTCGCGCGGCGCACGAGTTCGGCCTCACCGTGATCTGCGACGCGACGGTCGGGACGCCGATCCTGCAGCCGGTGCTGCAGCGCACCGACCCGCTCGAGCGGCCGGACTTCGTGATCCACTCGTACACCAAGGACCTCGCCGGATCGGGCACCACGACGGCCGGCGTCTGCATCGGCCGCAACGAGCGGATGTTCATCCCGAAGGGTGAGACCGTCACCGCACCGGGGCCGGACGGTCAACCGCGCACCTATCGCTGGGACGAAAGCCTGTTCTGGAACGTCTATTACGTGAAGGGCGCGTTCCTCGACGCCGACAAGGCCTTCGAGGTCATCAACGGCATGCGCACCGTGGAGCTGCGCATCATCAACAAGTGCATCAACACGCTGGTGCTGGCGCGGGCGCTGGCCCGGCATCCGGCGATCAACGTGCGAAGCTCGGCGGTCGAGGGCAATGAGAACTTCGAACTGCGCGAGCGCCTGATGTTCCTCGGGCTGCCCGCGCCGCTGTTCACGCTCGATTTCGAGACCGAGCTCGGCGCGAGCATCGGCCGTGAGTCTTTCCAGCGCTTCTTCGATTGCCTCGAGCCGGCCTTCGGCCTGCAGGTGAGCCTCGGTCAGGTCAATACGGTGGTGCTGTGCCCGGCCCTGACCAGTCACTCGGAGCTCTCCGGTGAAGCGTTGCGCCAGGCCGGTATCTCACCGACGACGATCCGGGTGTCCGTCGGCGAAGAGGATCCGCGCACGCTGCTCGCACAGCTGATGCGCGCCGCCGAGCTCACGCTCGAACCCGCCTGTCGCGGATTCCTCGGATATTTTCCGGCACCGGACGAGCTCGATCGCCTCTACGAATCCACCTACGTCGACGTGCATCGACGCTACGCCGCGAGCCGGCCGCGCATGGCAAGGCTGATGGAGTGACCGATGACCAGCCGCTCAGCGACCCGCCGTTTCGCTCACTGCGCACTGTCTGCGCTGCTGGCTTCGATCGCCGGCTGTGGCAGCGGTGGCGGCGGTGGCGGGGACGACGGGACCTCCGTCGCCTGCGCCGAACCCGCGCGCAAGCAGTTCGTCATCGACGTGGCCCGCCAGTGGTACCTGTTTCCCGATCTGCTGCCGTCCACCATCGACGCCGCCGGGTTCCCGACCGCCGAAAGCCTGCTCGATCATCTGACTGCGACCGCGCGCGCGCAACGCAAGGATCGGTTCTTCAGTTACCTGACGACACGCAGCGCGGAGAACTCGCTGCTCGGCGCCGGAGAGTTCGTCGGCTTCGGGTTCCGCACGCGCACCGATCCGGTCAACCGCCCGTTCGTGACCGAGGTCTTCGAGTCGAGCCCGGCTGCGGACGCTGGCTTGCAGCGCGGCGACGAAATCGTGGCGGTGGATGCGGGCGCCGGATTCGTGCCGGTCAGCCAGCTGCTGGCCGACGGCAGCACGATCAGCGACGCGCTCGGGCCGGCCGAGACCGGTGTGCGGCGCGGTCTCCGGCTGTTGCGCAGTGGCACGACGCGCGAGGCGACCCTCACGAAGCGTACCGTCACGATCGATCCGGTCTCGAGCGTCTACGGCACGCAGGTACTGCCGCTCCCGGGCACGACTGGCGTCGGTTACGTCAACCTCCGCACCTACGTCGCCACGGCCGATTCACAGCTGCGCGACGCGTTCGCAGGATTCCGTGCGCTCGGCCTCGACTACTTCATCGTCGACCTGCGGTACAACGGCGGCGGACTCGTGAGCACGGCAGAGATCCTCGGCGACCTGCTCGGCGGCGACCGCTCGACGTCCGACGTCCAGCTGCGGATGGTGCACAACGCGGCGAAGGCCGCGGAGAACATGACGCGAAACTTCCAGCCGGCGGCTCAATCCGTGCGGCCCGTCCGCATCGCGTTCCTCACGACCGGGGCCACGGCCTCGGCCAGCGAGATCAACGTCAACGCGATGGCGCCCTGGATCGAGATCGCGATCGTCGGCGAGGACACGTTCGGCAAGCCGGTGGGGCAGCTCGCTTTCGACTTGCAGGGCTGCGAGGATCGCCTGCGGCTCGTCGCATTCAAGCTCGAGAACGCCCGCGGCGACGGTGATTACTACGACGGGCTGGCCGCGACGCTGCCGTTTGCATGCGCGGCCCTGGACACGCTGGAGGCGCCGCTGGGCTCGGCCGCGGAAGGACTCACCGCCGCGGCGCTCGCGTGGTTGGGCACGGGTGCCTGCGCGAATGTCATCCCGGCAACGACCGCCCGCGCCAAGCCATCGGGCACGTCGGCAGCCGATCGTTACCCGCTGCCGAAGCATCCGTCACCCGCGCAGTTCTGGCTCCCCGGCGTGAACTGACCCTCACCACGAGGGGTCCGTGATCGTCCGCTCTTCGATCGGTCGCCCCAGCCCGAACATCAGCTGCCAATCACTGTCGCTGGTGATTGCCACGGACAGCGACACGGGTCCGAGCGGTGTGCGACCCGCCAGCACGAACGCTCCTGAAAGAATCGGTGCGGCGCGAACGTCGTCGATGCGGCCGCTCATGTCGGCCGCGGAAGCCGTGAATCCCGCGTACAGCGACTGGCCGAACACATAACTGATGTCGGCAATGCGCTGCAGGTACGAGGCCTGTGCAGACCAGTACGAGGTGCCGCGCAGTTCGCCGACGTTCAGGCCAGGCATGCTGACCGGACCGCCGAGCGTAAACGTATCGTAGATGGGCAGGTCGCTGCCGAACGACGCTCCGCCGCTCGCGCGGAAGTAGAGGACATTGCGGTTGAACGGCACGACCGCCATCGCCGTCCCCTCGAGGCGATCGTACTGGTCGACCGCGCCCAGCGACTCCTCACCGCGGAAATAAGTCATCCGCACCAGCGAGCCGTCCTGCCACAGCACGTCGCGGTCACGCGTGTCGTAGGTGTAGCGCATCGACAGGCCGCCGTACCCCTCGCCGGAGATCTCCGGCAGGTCCGGCGTGCCGATTTCGCGCTCCACCGTCTGCCCGCCGCCCCGCAGGCCCGCGCGCAGTTCGGCCCGATTGCCGAACACGCGGCCAGCCTCGAGGTACCCCCAGGCGTGCGAGAATCGATAGCGCGCCACCGCGTCGCCGTCGATGAAGATGTCCTCGATCGAGCGTTGTGCCAGCGCACCGGGCTCGACGAACCAGCGGTGCTCTGCGTCCAGTGGCTGGTACAGCGAAGCCTCCAGGCCGGACGTCCGGCCGAACCGCCACGATCCGTGCACTTCGCCGCCGAGATCGTTGATCCAGGTGCGCAGGAAGTCACCGCCGATCGTGAAAGCCGTGTTCGCATCCGTGCCGATGTGGAACCCGAGGTCGAAGCGCACGATGTTCGGTCCCCAGGACTTCTCCATCAGGTGCAGGTTCAGCACCGGCTGCTCACCGTCGCCTTCCAGCGTGTAGGCCACTCTCTCGAAATCGGACAACGCGAACACTGCAGTGGCACGATCGCCGATCTTGCGGTTGTCGACGACGTCGCCCGGCTGCAGGCCGAAGGTCTGCGCCACGAACTCCGGGTTGGCACGTTCTGCGCCGACGACGTTGACTGCCGCCAGCCTCATCGGTTCCCGCCTCACCCGGGACGTGGCGCTGCGCCAGGCGAGGAACTCCGCCTCCGGCAGCGAATATCGCTCGAGCTCGGCGCGGTGCAGGAGCGCGGCCGCCCTGCCGAGCGGGATCGCATCGGGCACGCGATCGAACGAAGCCGAGCCGATGTCGCCCATCTCGATGATGATCTTCACGTCGTCGGGGCCGAGCGTCTCGAGCTGCTGCCGCTCGTTCGCGCTGATCAGCACGTCGAGCGTGCGCGACATCAGCGTCAGCGGCGAGCGCAGCTCCGCCGCGGTCGGAACCGGGTTCGGCACCGCGACGGCGATCACGACGTCGGCGCAGGTCTG
>Ga0079037_100001579_pt1 | contig 11989 bp, 11 predicted proteins | sample Mud3Dept4metaG_FD_71479 | JGI IMG/M metagenome (GOLD analysis project Ga0079037, IMG submission 71479) | Freshwater wetland microbial communities from Ohio, USA, analyzing the effect of biotic and abiotic controls - Mud 3 Core 4 Depth 4 metaG | ecosystem: Environmental > Aquatic > Freshwater >... | reverse complement strand
TCATGACCTTCTGCCAGCAGGTCGGGTGGGCCGTCACCAGCTGGGCGCTGGGGTTCGCCAACGACGCGGCCGGGGCGAGCGCGGCGAACCCGCAGGGCTACCGGCCGGGGATGCTGCTCCTCGCTGGCCTGGGGGTCGCGGGCCTGGTGCTCTCGGCCCTCCTTTTGGGTGTCGAGCGGGGACCTGGCGCCCACGGTCTCGAGACCATCACCACCCGAGAACCTCGACCCGACTCCACGCCGGTGCCGGAGAATCACCGCGGTGCCGGACAATCGGGGGCAAGCTAGCGAAGGCAGGAGCCCGGCCTCCCGAAACGCCCCGTCCCGCCAGCCGATTGGTGGGCATGCCGGCCCCTGGCGAGCGGTGTCCGGCAGGCGTGCTTCTTCCTCGGTGCCGGAGATTCAGGGGGGATTCGAGGGGGGAGGCCCCGGGGCCAGGCGAGATTCGAAAGGCATTCCAAGAGATTGCCTTTTGGATCCTGGTCACCTATGCTGCGATATCGATTGCAAGCGCCTGGGATCACTCGACGATCCCAGCTGGGTCGAGGCGGGTTGTTCGGATGCGGTAGGTGGTGGGTGGCGGCGGAGGGCCGTTGAGCGGAAACCCGGAAGACCTCCTCAGGGGTGCTCTCGAGAAGATCGTGTTCTTCGAGTGCCGCCTGTCCCAGCTCGAGGCCGAGCTGAAGGCGGCGCGCGAGGTGGCGGTGCGCGAGAAGGAGTCCGCCGCGGCCGCGCGAGAGCGCGAGGTGCAGCTCGAGACCCAGCTGGCCCAGGTGCGCGGCGACCACGCCACCGCCCGGGCCGCCGAGGCCGACCTGGCGGAGCGGGTGCAGCTCCTCGAGCGCGAGCGCGAGCGCTTCCTCACCGGCCTCATCGACCGGGCCCGCATCGCCGCGGCCCCGGGCGCCTCCGGGGACGGCGCGCCCCTCTTCGAGGACGGCCCCGACCTGGCCGGCTTCATCGCCGAGCTGCGCGGCGAGATCGAGCGACTCAAGCCCTGGAAGGCGGCCGCCGAGAAGGCCGGCATCCACCTCGACGGCGCGGACGAGCGCACCCTGCGCGACCTGCGGGCCCAGACCCCGCAGTCCTTCGAGGCGCTGGCGGCCGGCTTCGAGGGGGCGGGGCGCATCGGCCTCAAGGGCGCCGACGCCCATCGCATGAAGGAGCAGCTCCCCAGCCGGGCGGAGCGCTCCCTCTATGAGGCGTCCATGGACGACCTCGACTCGGCGGACGCCGGTGCCCGCCGCCGCGCCGCCGAGTGCCTGCGGGCGCTGGCCTCCCCGGCCGCGGCGCCGCTGGTGGCCGCCTCCCTGGGCCGCGAGCGCGACCCGGACGTGAAGACCGCGCTCCTCGCCGCCCTGGCCTCCATCGCCGAGCCGGCGGCGGCCGACCTCGCCGCCCGCGAGCTCGCCGACCCGCACCCGCCGGTGCGCGCGGCCGCGCTCGAGGCGGTGGCGGTGCTGGCCAAGGACGCCGCCGAGCCGCGCCTGGCCGCGGCCCTCGCCGACCCGAGCGCCCTGGTCCGCCGGCGCGCCGTCCTGCTCCTCGGCTTCGTCCCCGGCCCCGGCGCCGACGACGCCCTGGCGAGCGCCCTCTCCGATCGCGATCCGGGGGTGGCCCGCGCCGCCGCCGTGGCCCTCTCCGGCCGGCCCACCTCGCGCGCGCAGGCGGCGCTGGCCAAGGCCATCGACCACCGCGAGGCCGGCGTCCGCAGGTCGGCGGCCGAGGCGGTGTCGCGCTGGGCCGGCGAGTCGGTGGACGCCGCCGCCCCGTCGGCCGAGCGCCGCCGCGCCGCCCGCCGGATCGCCGAGCGGCTGGTGGCGGTGGACCAGCGGACGCTCCGCGACGCCGTGGTGGAGTCGGCGGCGCAGGTGGAGCGCATCCAGGCCGCCGCGCCGCCCGCCGCGGTCGCCCGCGCCGAGGCCGCCGCTGCGGCGTCCGCCCCCCCGAGCGCGCAGGCCCCGACCGCCGCCGCACCGGGCCGTCCGCTTCCCGCCCACGCCGCCGCGGCGCCGCCCCGGACCGCACCGGCCATGGTGGCGCCGGCCCCTGCCTCCGCCGCGGCCCTCGCCGCGGTGGCGGTGCTCGACGCCGCTCCGGCGGGCGACCCCGTCGAGCAGCAGGTCGTCGCCGAGGTCCGGACCGCGCTGCGCGGCCGGACCATTCCGGAGCTCGCCGCCGTCATACCCGCAGGACCCGCGGCCGTGGAGGCCGCGGCGCGCGCGCTCGTGGCGCGGGGAGTCTTCGCCCAGCGCGGCCCCCGCTTCTTCATGAGCTAGGAGACGACGTGGAGAACATCCGCTACAGCTCGAAACGACTGGCCGAGGTGGTGGGCGTGCCGGTCAAGCAGGTGCAGGAGGCCCTGGGGCGCAAGGACCACTACGGCTCGCAGGACCTCGTCGAGCTGCGCCGCAAGCTGCGCCGCGTCCCCGAGCCGTTCCCCACCCGCTACCAGCTCTTCCTCAACTTCAAGGGCGGCACCGGCAAGACCAGCCTCTCCTCCTCCTACGCCTTCCGCCTCGCCGAGCGCGGCTACCGCACGCTGGTCCTCGACCTCGACAGCCAGGGCCACGCCACCAAGTGCCTGGGCCAGGAGGGGTCGAAGTTCCCGCGGACCCTGTACGACGTCCTCATCCGCAAGACCCCGCTCGCCGAGGTCACCATCCCCACCGGGATGCCGAACCTGTCGCTCGTGCCCTCCAACCTCAGCATGAGCACCGTGGACCTGGCGCTCATGCCTCTCGCCGGCCGGGAGTTCCGCCTGCGCAACGCGCTGCGCGAGGCCGAGGGCAAGTACGACTTCGTGGTGATGGACGCTCCGCCCTCCTTCGGCCTGCTCAACCTGAACGCCCTGATGGCGGCGAACGACCTCATCATCCCGGTGCTCGCCGACTTCCTCTCCTACGACGGGCTGCGCCTGCTCTTCGAGACCATCCAGGGGCTCGAGGACGACCTCTCGCACCAGCTCGAGCACATCTTCATCGTGGTGAACGCCTTCAACCAGACCTTCCGCATCGCCCGCGAGGCGCTCGACGCGCTCCGCGAGCACTACGCGGAGTACCTGCTCGACAGCGTGGTGCGCCAGTGCACCAAGTTCGCGCAGGCGTCGAGCGAGGGCAGCCCCATCTTCGCCTACGATCCGGACTCCAAGGGGGCGCAGGACATCGAGGCGCTGCAGCTCGAGGTGCTGGGCCGGATCCGCGCCTCCCTCACCGGGCGGACCTGGGGCGCGAACGAGAAGTGGACGCTGTCGAGCGTGCGGCCGGGCAAGGCCGCGGGGAATTCGTGATGCGAAAGGCTTTCGACACCAACGTCCCCAAGCTGAAGCCGCGGCTCCGCTCGACGGTGGCGGAGGAGACCGCGCCGTCGGCCGAGCCCGTCCCCGTCGAGGCGGAGGCGAGGGCCCCGGCGCCGGCCGAGGTCGCCGTCGAGGCGCCGGCGAGCGCGCCGCCGCCGGCTCCCGCGCCGCCGCCCGCTCCGGCCCGCGCCGCCCGGCCCGCACCGGCGCGCCCGGCCCAGGCCCAGGCCGCCCGCCCGGCGGCCGCTCCCCCGGCGCCGGCGCCCCAGGCGCCGGCGCCCCAGGCGCAGCCCGCGCCCGCCCGGCCGCTCTCCGACATGGAGGAGCGCCGCGCCAAGCTCGAGAAGATCAAGCGCAAGGTGGCCGAGGCGGCCCGTCCGGCGGCGCGCCGCACCGCGCCCGAGGAGCCGGCCCGCGCCGCCGAGAGCGCGCTGGCGCTGGTGCGCGACCTCGAGGGCCAGCTCGCCCGCTCCCGCGACCTGGAGGAGGCGCTCAAGGCCGACCTGGCCCAGGCCCGCACCGAGCTCGGCCGCGCAGCCGCCGAGGCCCGCACCAGCGGTGAGCGGCTCGCCGAGGCGGAGCGGCAGCTGGAGGAGAAGCGCGGGGTCCTCGCCGAGATGCTCGGCGAGATGACCGGCCTGGAGGAGGAGCGCGACCAGGCGGTGCGGCGCGCCCAGGCGCTCACCGCGCTCGACGAGGAGCGGCAGAAGCTGGCCGACGAGCTCACCCGCCGCGGCGAGGAGCTCGCCAAGGAGCTGGCGGAGAGCCGGTCGGAGAACGAGCGGCTCTCCGGCGAGCTCGACCTGCGAGCCGCCGACGGAGCGCGCCTGCGCGCCGGACTGGCCGAGGCCACCCGGGAGCGCGACCAGCTGGCGCGCGCCCTCGCCGAGACCACCCGCGAGCGCGACGAGCTGCTCGAGTCGAAGCGGGCCCTGGAGCAGATCCACCAGGCGCTATCGCAGGCGCGCGCGCGGCTGGGCTGACCCCAGTCCCATCAAGGCCCTGGCCCGAGGTCCGGCCGGACCCCGGGTCGGCCGGCTGCCCAAAAACGTCCTTTCCTGTCGTTTTCTCAGGGGAATGGTCAATCTCCGGCACCGCGCTACGCTCGTGGGCGGAGCGATGGTCCCTGCCGTCCGGGGAGAGCGGAGGCGACATGGCCAGAGCGTGGCCGGATCCGGCGAGCCGTGAGGTGGCGCGGGCCGACTCGATGCGGCCGACCCTGCGCCTGTGCCCGCGCGTCAGCACCTGCCCGCTGCTGGGGCAGGCCTCCTCCGCCTCGCTGCTCCCGATTTGGCGGACCTACTGCGAGGCCGACTTCCAGGGCTGCGTCCGCTACCAGCGCGGCCAGGCGGGCCGGCCCATCCCGGACGAGATGCTCCCGAACGGCGAGCTCTGGACCGGTCCCTAGGGTCGGTCCGAGGCGACCCGCTCCAGCCTCGCCACCTTGCGCTCCTTGATGCGGCGCCGGGCGTCGTAGGCGGCGAACTTGTAGACCTCGCCGAGGGTCGGGTAGTTGAACACCGCGTCCATGAAGTACTCGTAGGTGCCCTTGAGGACCATCACCGCCGCCCCCAGGTGGACCAGCTCCGAGGCCTGCGGCCCGATGGCGTGCACCCCCAGCACCCGCAGGGTGTCGGGCGACACCAGGAGCTTCACCCAGCCGACCGGCTCGCCGATGAGGTTGGCGCGGGCGTTCTCGATGAATCCGGACCGGCCCACCACGTAGGGCACGCCCTTCTTCTGCAGCGCCTCCTCGGTCTCGCCCACCGAGGAGAGCTCGGGGATGGTGTAGATGCCGGTCGGCACCTCGCCGGAGAGCTCGGTGCGGAAGTCGGTGGCGCCCAGGGCGTGGGTCATGGCCACGCGCCCCTGCTCCATGGCGGTGGCGGCCAGGCCGGGGAAGCCGATGACGTCGCCGGCGGCGTAGATGTGCGGGACCTCGGTCTGGAAGTGCTCGTTCACCTTCAGGTAGCCGCGGTCGTCGGCCTTGAGCCCGGCCGCCTCGAGGTTCAGCGCCTCGACGTTCCCGAGCCGCCCGGCGGCGACCAGGACCTTGTCCGCCACGATGCGGGAGCCGTCGCCCAGGGTGACGAGCACGTCCACGTCCCCGGGCTCCACCTTCTGGGCCCGGGTCTGGTGCTTCAGCACAACCCCGAACTCGGTCCACAGCCGCTCCAGCTCCTGCGACAGCTCGGCGTCGAGGAACGGCATCACCCGGTCGCGCGAGTCCACCACCGTGACGTGGACGCCGAGCGCGGCGAACAGCGAGGCGTACTCGCAGCCGGCGACGCCGCCGCCGAGCACGGCCAGGGAGCGCGGCACCTTGTCGAGCAGGAGGATCGAGTCGGAGTCGTAGACGTGGCTGTGGTCGACCGGGATGTGCGACGGGTGCAGCGGCCGCGTGCCCGGGGCGAGCAGGATCACCTCGGCGCGGATGTCCTGCGAGCCGCCGTCCGGGACCGCCACCCGCAGCGTGTGCGGGTCGATGAAGCTGGCGGTGCCGCGGAAGGTCTCGACCGAGTGCAGGGCGAGCCGGTTGCGGATCCGGGTATGCTCGCGCGCGGTGACCAGCCCCCGGCGCCCCATCAGGGCCGGGATGGTGATGTCGCTCGCCACCTGGAGGATGAAGCCGTGGACGTCGCGCCGCTTGGCCTGCAGGAGCGACAGCGCCGTCTCGCGGAGCGCCTTGGAGGGGATGGTCCCGGTGTTGGCGCACGCCCCGCCGGGAACCGCCTCCTTCTCGATGACGCAGGTCTTCTTGCCCAGGTAGGCGGCGCGGGTGGCGCCTCGCTCGCCGGCCGGGCCGGTGCCGACGATGGCAACGTCGTACTGGAGCATGGCCCGCTTATAATCCAACTCTCGCCCCCCGGCGACGGAGTTTCGGCTCAGTGAAGAGCGTCCCCCGCAACCCGGTCCTCGAGGCCATCCCCAAGAACCTGATGGTGGAGCTGGAGGAGCGCCGCGAGGCCCTCCGCCGGGCGGGCCGCCGGCTCTTCGATTTCGGGCTCGGCGACCCGCTCGAGCCGACCCCGCCCTTCGTCAAGGAGGCGCTGCGGTCGGCGGTGCCGGACGTCTCCCAGTACCCGAGCCCGTCCGGCACCCCGGCGCTGCGGCGCGCCGCCGCCGGCTACCTGCAGCGCCGCTTCGGGGTGGCGGTCGATCCGGATCGGCAGATCCTGCCGGCCACCGGGGCCAAGGAGTCGATCTTCCACCTGCCGCTGGCCTTCGCCGGCGCCGGACGCCGCAAGGTGGTGATGCCCGACCCCGGCTACCCGACCTACGAGGTCGGGGCCCGCTTCGCCGGGCTGGAGCCGGTGAAGGTGCCGCTCACCGCCCGGCGGCGCTTCCTCCTCGAGCCGGAGGAGGTGGGCGAGGCGGTCCTTCGCGAGACGCTGCTCTTCTGGATCTCCTACCCGCACAACCCCACCGGCGCGGTGGCGCCCCGCGACTACCTGGAGCGGGTGGGCGCGGCGGCGCTGCGCCACGGCTTCATCGTGGTCTCGGACGAGTGCTACGCCGACGTCTACTTCGGCGAGCCGCCGCTGTCGCTCCTCCAGGTCCAGGTGGAGAACGCCCTCGCCATCCACTCCTGCTCCAAGCGCAGCGGCATGACCGGCTACCGCAGCGGCTTCGTGGCCGGGGACCCCGACCTCGTGGCCCAGCTGCGGCGCCTGCGCTCCCACCCGGGCGTGGCCTCGCCCGACTTCGTGACCGCGGCGGCGGTGGCGGCCTGGTCGGACGACGCCCACGCCGCCGAGCGGCGCGACGTCTTCCGCCGCAAGCGCGACCGGATGATGCGCTTCTTCGAGGGACACGGCCTCTCCTGCGACGGCTCGGAGGCCACCCTCTACCTGTGGGTGCGGGTTCCGGCCGGGCACGGCTCCGGCTCCTACGCGCTTCGCCTCCTGGAGGAGGGGATCGTGGTATCCCCGGGGACCGCCTTCGGGGCCGGGGAGGGCTACGTCCGGGTGGCGCTGGTTCCGACGCTGGCGGAGTGCGAGCAGGCGATCGAGCGATGGGCGAGGGTCAAGGCATGAACAGTTCGCAGGAGATCGTGAAGCGCATCGGGGCCGCCTGGGCGGACCGCTCGCTGCTCTCCGACCCGGTGACCCGGGCGGCGGTGCTGCAGGCCGTGCACGGGCTCGACAAGGGCGAGCTGCGGGTGGCGGAGAAGGTCGACGGCGAGTGGAGGGTGAACGCCTGGCTGATGCAGGCGGTGAACCTCTACTTCGGCATCGCCGCCATGGAGGTCTTCGACTACGGCCCGTTCCAGGTGCGGGACAAGATCCCGCTCAAGGCCAACCTGGAGGCGGCCGGCGTGCGGCTGGTGCCGGGCGGGGTGGTGCGCTACGGCGCCTACGTGGCCCCGGGAGCGGTGGTGATGCCGGGCTTCGTCAACATCGGGGCCCGGGTGGGCAAGGGCACCATGGTCGACACCTGGGCCACGGTCGGCTCCTGCGCCCAGGTGGGAGAGAACGTGCACCTGGCCGGCGGGGTGGGGATCGGCGGCGTCCTCGAGCCGCCCGGCGCCCGCCCCAACATCGTCGAGGACGACGTCTTCGTGGGAAGCCGCTGCATCATCGTCGAGGGGACGCTGGTGGAGGAGGGCGCGGTGCTCGGCGCCAACGTGGTCATCACCGCCTCCACCCCCATCATCGACGTGACCGGGCCGAAGGAGGTCGTCTACAAGCAGCGGGTGCCGGCCCGCTCGGTGGTGATCCCCGGCACCCGGCCCAAGCAGTACCCGGCCGGCACCTACCACATCCCCTGCGCGCTGATCGTCGGCCGGCGCGGCACCGCCACCGACAAGAAGGTGTCGCTCAACGACGCCCTGCGGGAGTTCGAGGTGCCGGTGTGACCGAGGCCGCCCCGCAGCTGGTCGAGTCGCTGGCGCGCCGCGCCGAGTGGCTTTGCGCCATCCCGTCGCCGTTGGGCCAGGAGCAGGCCATCGCCGACGAGGTGGAGCGCTGGGCCCGCGGCAAGTTCCCGGCGGTGCGGCGCATCAAGAACTCGCTGGTGGTGGCGGTCGACGGCCTGCGGTCGGCGCCGCGAGCCGCCGACCGGCCGCTGGTGGCGCTGTGCGGGCACCTCGACACCATCCCGCCCCACGCCGAGGACCGCGGCAAGCCCCCCGGCCGCACCGCCACGCGCCTGGTGGCGACCGGCGCCTCGGACATGAAGGGCGGGCTCGCGGTGATGGCGGAGCTGGCCGAGCGGCTGCCGCAAGCCGAGCGCTTCTGCGACCTGCTGCTCGTCCTGTACGCCCGCGAGGAGGGCCCGTACCTCGAGAACGAGCTCGGCGACGTGCTGCGGGAGTCGGACGCGTTGCGCCGGGCCTCGCTGGCCATCTGCCTCGAGCCCACCGACAACCGCCTGCAGCTCGGCTGCGTGGGCTCGGTCCACGCCACGCTGACCTTCTCCGGGCGGGCCGCCCACTCGGCCCGGCCCTGGCAGGGGGACAACGCCGCCCACAAGGCCGGAGCGCTGCTCGAGGAGCTGTCGCACCTTCCCGTCCGCGAGGCCCGCAGCGGCGGCCTCACCTTCCGCGAGGTGATGAGCATCACCCGCATCGAGGCGGGACAGGCGCGCAACGTCGTGCCCGACCGCTGCACCCTCAACCTCAACTTCCGCTTCGCCCCCGACAAGACCTCCGACGCCGCCGCCGAGGAGGTGCGAGCCCTGGCCCGCCGCCACGGGGCCGCGGTGGAGGTCACCGACGCCGCGCCCGCCAGCCCGGCCTACGCCGACCACCCCCTGGTCGAGCGGCTGCGGCAGCGGGCCGGGTCGCCGGTCGAGCCGAAGCAGGCCTGGACCGACGTGGCCCGCTTCGCCGAGGCCGGCATCCCGGCGGTGAACTTCGGCCCGGGCGCCAGCTCCCAGGCCCACCAGCAGGGCGAGTGGGTCGAGCTCTCCGCGCTGGCCGACGGTTACCGGATGCTGGAGCGCTTCCTGCGCGTCTAGGGGGGCGGCGGAGAGTTCCCGCGTCCCGCTGACCGGCTCCGCCGAATCCCGGCCGCCGATGCGGCGGGCCGGGCGGGAGCGGTGGAGTCCCTCGGGCCCTGCGAAGCCGAGCACGCCCCCCCCGCTGGCGCCGCGGCGACGGACCGCGGGCCGGCGACGGCAGCGCCGGGGCCAGGACGCGGACCGAGCGGAGCTGGATGCCGTCTCCAGGGCGGAGCCACAGCGGTGAACGGGCATGCGGTGGCGCTGCCAGAGCGGGTGCCGCCGCGGGCGGCGGCGCAGGCGAGCAGGGACCGAGGGACTCCGCCGCCGTCGTCGCGGCCCGCCACTTCGACTTGACGCCCCGTCCGCCCCTCTTAAATAGACGGATGCCTATATGTCGATGGATCCCAGCCACCGGGACGCCGTGCGCGTCGCCAAGGCGCTCGGAGACGCCACCCGCTTCGAGCTGCTGCGTCGCATCGCGGCCAGCGGGGAGATCTGCTGCCGCGACCTGGTCAGCTCGTTCCGGGTCTCGCAGGCCACCGTCTCGCACCACCTCAAGATCCTGACCGACGCCGGGCTGGTGACGGTGCGGCGGGAGGGGCAGTTCGGCTACTACCGGGTGCGGCTGGCGGCGCTGCGGGCCTACACCCGCACCCTGGCCGGGGACCTCGGCGGAAGGCCCCGCGGGCGGAGGTCGCCGTGAGCCGGGCCCCGCTGGCCTTCGTGTCGCACGGGGCGCCCACGGTGGCGCTCGAGAACGACGCCTACCACGCCGCACTGCGCGCCTTCGGGGCGAGCGCGCCCGCGCCGCGGGCCATCGCGGTGGTCTCGGCCCACTGGCTCACCCACGGCGCGGTGGCGGTCACCGGCGCCAGGCGCCACCGGGTGATCCACGACTTCGCCGGCTTCCCGGCCGAGCTCTACCGGCTGGACTACGCCGCCCCGGGCGATCCGGCGCTGGCGGAGGAGGCGGTTCGCCTGCTCGCCGCGGCCGGGCTGCCCGCCGGCGTCGACCCCGACCGGGGACTCGACCACGGCGCCTGGGTCCCGCTGCGGATCGCCTGGCCCGCGGCGATCGTCCCGGTGGTCCAGCTCTCCCTGCCCGCCGACGAGGAGCCGGCGGCGCTCCACTCCCTGGGCCGCGCGCTGGCCCCGCTCCGCGAGCGCGGCGTGCTGATCCTCGGCAGCGGCGGCCTGGTCCACAACCTGGGCCAGCTGCGCTGGGGCGAGAAGGACCGGGCCCCGGATCCCTGGGCGGCCGCCTTCGACGCCTGGATGGCCGCCCGGCTCGCCGCCGGCGACGTGGAGGCGCTCCTTCGCTACCGGGAGCGCGCGCCGCACGCGGTGCGAGCGGCGCCCACCACCGAGCACCTCGACCCGCTCTTCGTGGCGCTGGGGGCAGCCGCCCCGGCGGAGCGGGCCGCGACGATCTTCGAGGGCTTCCGCTACGGAAGCCTCGGAATGCGGAGCATCGAGCTCCGCGAAGCAGCGTGAACCCAGAGAGGGCAAAGGAGGAGGAACCATGAGACGCATCGTTCGGATGGCCGCGATCCTCGCGGCGGCAGTTCCCGCGCTGGCCACCGCGGCCAGCAGCACCTGGACCGTCGACCCGGCGCACGCCGAGGCCGGCTTCGCCGTGAAGCACCTCGTCATCAGCACCGTCCGCGGCGACTTCAACAAGCTCGGCGGCACGGTGGTCCTCGACGAGGGCGACGTCACCAAGTCCACGGTCGAGGTCACCATCGACGCCGCCAGCATCGACACCCGCATCGAAAAGCGCGACACCCACCTCAAGTCGGCGGACTTCTTCGACGTGGCCAAGTACCCGAACATCACCTTCAAGTCGGCCAAGGTCGAGAAGAGCGGGGAGGGCAAGCTCAAGGTGACCGGCAACCTCACCATCAAGGCCACCACCAAGCCGGTGGTGCTCGAGGTCACCGGCCCGACCGGGGAGATCAAGGGCCCCGATGGAAAGGGCCGCCGCGGCTTCTCGGCCACCACCAAGATCAACCGGCAGGAGTTCGGCCTCACCTGGTCGAAGACGGTGGAGGCCGGCCCGGTGGTGGGGGACGAGATCGCGATCCAGATCGACGGCGAGCTCATCAAGGCCGATCAGCCGGCCGCCAAGTAGCAGCCGTTCCACCCGGAGCGCGGGAGCCCGTCCGTCCGGACGGGCTCCTCGCGTTTCGGGCATCCGCGCTTCGGCCGGGTCGTCCACGGCGTGACCCGGCGGAGCTCGCCCGCCCGCCGGATCTCGCGGCTTCGCGTGCGGCACGCCGGTTGCTGGACCGGATCGGGTGCCGGGCGCCGAGCCTCCTCCCACCGACCGGCCCCGCGAGCGCCTCCTCGCCGCCGGGCCGCGCGCCCTGTCCGACGCGGAGCTGGTGGCCCTGGTGCTCGGGAGCGGCTCGGCGCGGCTCTCGGCCCGCGCCGCCGCCCTGGCGCTGGTGGAGGGGATGCCGCTGCCGGAGCTGGCCTGGGCCACGCCCGAGGCGCTGGCCGCCCGCCCCGGCATCGGCCCGGCCCGGGCCGCGGCGCTTTCGGCCGCCTTCGAGCTCGGAAGGCGCGGCGCCTGGTCCCCGCCGCGGCGCGGCGAGCGCTGCCTCGACCCGGCCCGGGTGCACGAGCTCATGCGCCACGCCGCCTTCGCCGAGCGCGAATGCTTCCACGTGGTCCTGCTCGACGTGCGCGGGCGGCTGCTGCGCACCGAGCAGGTGGCCGAGGGCTCGCTCACCCAGTGCCCGGT
>Ga0079037_100001578_pt1 | contig 11990 bp, 10 predicted proteins | sample Mud3Dept4metaG_FD_71479 | JGI IMG/M metagenome (GOLD analysis project Ga0079037, IMG submission 71479) | Freshwater wetland microbial communities from Ohio, USA, analyzing the effect of biotic and abiotic controls - Mud 3 Core 4 Depth 4 metaG | ecosystem: Environmental > Aquatic > Freshwater >... | reverse complement strand
ATGCACCTAGCGAGATGCCTCGCTCCCGTGCTGTCAGGGCGAACTTGTGAACGACATCGTGCAGCAACTCCCCGATGGGAAATGCTTCCGGTCTGGCGCTGATCTGCCCGGCCTCCAGCTTCGCGGCTTCCAGCAACTGCTCGATCAGTTGCGCTATTCGCCGGCCTTGCCGCATCGACACTTCGACGTATTCCCGGCGCTCTTGTTCATCGAGCGGTGCCTCCTCCATCTGGAGCGATTCGAGATGCGCCAGGAGCGTCGTGATGGGCGTCCGGAGATCGTGCGACAGGTTCGCGAGCATCTCGCGACGAGCGGTGTCGACCGCTCGAAGCTGCGCCATCTGCGCCTCGATCCGCGCTGCAAGGTCTTTGAACAATGCCTCGAGACGGTCGATTTCGTCCCCGTCGCGACGCTGTTCGGCTGGCTGGCTGGAGCTCGCGGTTAGCCGCTCAAAGCGCGACATTGTCCGGTCGAGAACGCTAAGCCGACGCGTGAGCAGTCGCAGCACGAGCAGGCTCAGCGCAACCGCCAGCACGGCCGCGAGCACAATGATTCCGGCCCCTTCGCGGATGGCGAACGCACTGCGCAGCTTGGCGGCACCTGGCGCATCCTCGGCACGGCCAAGAACGAGATACAGATAATCACCAGGGCAGTCGCGGACATGGAAAGGCGCCGCGGAGAATACTGTCCGGGCCGCAGGTTGGCGCGGGTCGTCACCCATGATCGGTGCGGGGCGCCCGGCCAGGAACTCTTTGATCGCCTCAACGTCGACGGCGCTGCGGCGCCACCCCGTCTTCGGCACGGACGACGCAACGATGCGGCCTTGAAGATCCAACAGGTAGACGTCAATCGCCGGGTTCGCTGCCGCAAGCTTGCCGATGCCCTGATGCAGGGTCATCGCATCCAATTGGCGGTCTGTCAGGAAAAAGTTAGCCGCGACGTATTCCTGCGCCAGATTGCGGTTGACCGTCTGGTCGAATTCCAGGTGGAACTGCTCGTGCGAGACACTCAGCACGTACAGGAGTGCCGCCGTCATGACGACGCCGAACAGCAGGAAGACGAGCAGCAGGCGCCCGAACAGCGTCCGCGGAAGGCTCATGTGCCGTGGACCGGCTCGGTTGAGAACTTGTAGCCCACGCCCCAGACCGTCAGCAGCATCTTAGGCTCCCGCGGGTCTTCCTCGATCTTGGCGCGGAGCCGGTTGATGTGGCAATTGACGGCGTGCTCGTAGCCGTCGTGGTTGTAGCCCCACACGCTGTCCAGCAATTGAGCGCGGGAGTACACCCGGCCTGGATTGCGCGCGAAGTGCATCAGCAGTTCGAACTCTTTCTGCGTCAGGTCGATTGCCTGACCAGCGACCCGAACCTCCCGGGTGTTCGGATCGATCACCACGCGCCCGCCAACCGCGATTGCCTGCTCGCGAGCGCCCTGTGGCGATGCCATGGCATCCATGCGCCGAAAAATCGCCCTGATGCGAGCCAGGAGTTCCTGGACACTGAACGGCTTGGTGAGGTAATCGTCGGCGCCGCTCTCGAGTCCCATGACCTTGTCGATGTCGCTCGAGCGTGCGGTCAGCATCAGCACGGGCATGTATCGATTCATCGCCCGCATCCGGCGACAGACCTCGAGGCCGTCGATGCCGGGCAGCATCACGTCGAGCAGGACGAGGTCGAACGGCTCGTCCGCGAGCACAATGGCTTCTTCGCCCGAGCCGGCGAGTTTGACCTCGCAGCCGATACTCTCGACGTGGCGTTTGACGACCCTGGCCAGGTCCCGTTCGTCCTCGACGATCAGGACCTGGCGGCGGCTCGCAGGTTCAGCGCTCCCGGCTCGCATCATTGGCCGCTTCTTACAGCTGCCCGGTCGAAGCGGAGAGCTTCTGAATCAGCATGTTCATGTCCGCAGCCGTAAGCCCGGAGTGATTCATGGGGGAACTCATGAAGTCGGACATCGACGTCGCGAGTCCCGTGGTGCCGACATTCGACTGCATCATGCCACCCGAACCCATGCCGCCGGAACCCATCATGCCGCCCATCGTAATCTGCGTCCCGCCCGTCTTGCCATTCATCATGCCGTCGGAGGCGTCACTCATCATCGCCGTCACGAACGCCGACGACGAAATGCCTGCCGCCTTAGCGTACTGGGACATGGCTGCGATGGTGACGCCACAGTCACGCTGGTCCTGAGTCGCGGGAGCGCCAGAACCCGGCACCGCCGGGTCCATCGGCACGGTGTGCAGCACGTCGTCCACCATGAAGTAGTTGCCGACCGCCGTGTTGGCAGAATTGATGTTCGTGTCGACCATGCCGCCACTGATCGCCTGGGCGCGGGCCTGCGCCATCGACGTCAGCGGCGTAATCCAGACGCCCGACACGTTCGAGCCGCCCCCGATGCTCGGCATGACCGCCGACATCGTGTCCACCGACGCCATCGTCATGGCCGTGCCTGTCGCCGCATCCATGTACGAGCCATTGCCCGCCTGCAGCATGACGGGCCCGGCGTAGCTGCCGAGCGACATCGTGAACGCGCCCTGTGCGTCGGTCGTCGTGCTGGCCAGTTGTGCACCCCTCATGCCGTCGTTGATCGCAAAGGCTGTGATCGTGGCCTGCGTCATCGAGCCATTGAACACCTTGCCGCTCATCGTCGCGTTCGGCGCCGTACCGGAACTGCCGGGCATCATCTGGCCATTCGAGCCATTCAACTGGCTCATGAGTGTCTGCAACGTCGCGGCGGCGACACCAGATCGGTTCTGCGCCGACGCGATGAACGCGTTCATCGCGGCGGCGAGGCCTGTCGTTCCCATCGTGGCTGACATCGGCATGCTCATGCCCATTCCGCCCATCATCACGGCACTCCCGAACATCCTGCCATCCATTACGCCATCCGCCGCATCGCTGGTCATCGCCGTTACCATGGCGGACGACGACGCCATGGCCTGCGCCATTGCAAGCTGCGACATGGCGGCCATGACCATGCCATGGTTGATTGCATCCTGGGTCGCTGAGTTACCGGAGCCCGTGGTAAGTGCGTCGATCGGCATGTTGTGAACGATGTCCGTGACCATGAAGTAACGGCCGACAGCCGAGTTCGCGCTGGCGATGTTGGCATCGGTCATCCCGCCGGACATGCGCTGCGCCATCGCCTGTGCCATCGATGTGAGCGGCGTAATCGCGACGCCACGGAGCGTCGCACCTGCCGTCATTGCAGGCATCACTGTAGTCATTACGTCCCCGGAAGCCATCGGCATGCTGTTGCCGGATGCTTCGTCGGTGTACGTGCCACCGGTCATCTGCAACATGACAGGCCCGGTGTAGGTCCCCATCGCCAGGCTGTAGTGGCCTTGGGCATCGGTGGTCCCACTCGCGATTTTCGCGCCGAGCGTACCGCCAGCGAGCGCATAGGCCGACACAGTCGCGCCGGCCACTGGCCCCTTCGTCGCTGTGCCGCTGATGGTCCCTTGTACCGGAGGCGGCGTTGAGCCCAAACCGCCGCTGCCCGAACTGCTGCCTCCGCCTCCGCCACAGGCGACCAGAAGAGACAGCGTGAGCGCGAAGACGGCCACGCTCGCATATCGGGAGAACCCCATGGGGTAGGTCATCTCAGTCGCCTGGTCAGGTTTAACAACGCGCAATTGCACGCGACGGGACAAGGCTAGCGGGCAATTGTCTCGAAAGTGTCGCGGCGGCTTACCCAGGAAGAACCCCTGCCCCGCATTTGAAGCAGCAGGGGTTCGGATTCTGCGGACCACTCCTGTCTATTCAGGCTACGAGAACCGCGCAGTCGCAGTGCATTGCCCACCACCGAGACCGGCGAACGGCTGCTGGCCGGTGCGGCCACCATCTGCCTGAGCAGCAGGCCGAACACCGGGCACAGCACACCAGCGACCTGCAGCGCCTGGATCGCCTCGCTAGTTGGCCGATCCCGAGGTTGGACATGGCGTACCTGCAGTTGAGCGCCAGTACAAAGTCTTGACCATGGTCCCGAGTCACGGGGTGATGCGGGAAAATGGAACCCTGGAGTGTTGGGGGCCCTGGGCGGCAAGGCCAGCGTTCCGCCGGTCCCCGTCCGGGATCGAGTCGCATTTCGAGGGGCGTCCTTCGTCGTCGCGACGCAGAATGACTTCTGGCCCGGGTCCTTGCTGGAATAGCAGCCCGCAGCTGAGACCATCAAGCTCCAACTGCCCAGCAACGCGCTGGCGTTGCTGAGCCGCCGCCGCATAGGCACCCGTTCGAACTCGCTCCCAGAGACCAGATCCGGGCCGGATGCTCGCTGCATCATGTGGTGATCATGCAATTGTTCGACCCGGGGTGCCTTGGGGGGGCGGGGCCGCCCCATTTCCAACCCAGGCAGATTGAGCGAGGATTGCCTACCGCAGGCGCGGAACGGGAGAGCCCAGCATGACGGACATCGCATCGAGTCTCGCGGACATCGTCGGACGGGACAGTGTCGTCGCGGGCGATGCGCTCAGCGACGACTACGCCCACGACGAGGCGCTGGGCGGCGTGCCCTGTCGCCCGCTCGCCGTCGTGCGTCCCACCAGCAGCGACCAGGTGGCGCGACTGTTGCGCTTCGCCACCGAACTGCGCATCCCGATCACGGCGCGGGGCGCCGGCACGGGCTTGTCCGGCGCGTGCGTCCCGCGGCCCGGCGGCCTCGTCGTCAGCTTCGAGCGCATGAACCACATCCTCGAGATTGACACCGAAAACCATACCGCCACCGTCGAACCTGGGGTGACGCTGGACGCGCTCAACGCCGCCGTCGCGCAGGCGGGCCTGCTCTATCCCGTTCACCCGGGCGAGAACAGTGCGACGCTCGGCGGCAATGTCGCCACCAACGCGGGCGGCATGCGCGCCGTGAAGTACGGTGTCACGCGCCACCATGTGCTCGGCCTCGAAGTCGTGCTCGCCACCGGGGAAGTGATGCGCAGCGGCGGCAAGTTCGTGAAGACCTCGAGTGGCTACGACCTGACCCAGCTCATCATTGGCTCGGAGGGGACACTGGCGCTGGTCACCGAGGTAGTGGTCAAACTGGTGCCGCTGCTTCCGGCGCGTGCCACGGTCTTGGCTCTGTTCCGTACGCTCGACGAGGCGGCGCGGGCGGTGCCCGCATTGCTCGTGACTGGCGTGGGGCCCCTGATGGTCGAGTACATCGACCGCATCACGATGGGCATTGTCACCGCACAGAGCGGCGTCGAACTCGGCGTGTCCACTGCCGCCAAGGCCGAAACCGAGGCCTATCTCCTCATCGAGGTCGAGGGCCGCTCCGAGGCCCGTGTCGACGAGGATGTGGAGGCGGCCGGTGGCGTTCTTGTCGAGCACGGGGCGATCGACGTGTTCGTGTTGCCGTCGACCGCCGCGAGGCAACTCATCGAAGCCCGCGAGAAGAGCTTCTGGGCGGCCAAACGGGCCCACGCCACGGAGGTCGTGGACGTCGTCGTGCCACGCGCCGCGCTCCCGCGCTACATGGAGCAAGTCAGGGCGATCGCCGCGCGTCACGCGGCCTTCATTCCTGGCTGCGGGCACGCAGGCGATGGCAACGTACACCTGGCCGTGTTCGAGCCCGACGAGCGCAAACGCGATGCCCTCCTTGGCGACCTGTTCGCAGCCGGGCAGGCTCTCGGCGGCGTCATCTCGGCGGAGCACGGCATCGGTACCGTCAAGAAGAAGCACTTCATGGCGCACGAGGATGCAGCCAAGCTCGCGCTGATGCGCCGGATCAAGCTGGCGTTCGATCCGGCCGGCATCCTGAATCCTGGGACGATCTTCGACTGAGTCGTTGGGCACTCGAGCACGTCAGTCCCAGGCCGACTGCGTACCAAACGATGGTGGCCGCGAAATTGCCAGTGCAACAGGCGCGCCAGGTTTTTCGCAAGCCTGCTTGAGGGCCCGGGCATTGTCCGGCCACTCGGCCTCGTCGAAGTCCGCTACGGCGAAGCAGCAGGTGTCGTCTTCAAGTCAGGGATAAAGGCCCACCGTGAGCATCTCCGCGTGGTGGTGGTAGATGACCGAGTCCGGCAACGGGATCAGTGAGCGGTTACGGCAGTCAACACACTTGAGACGTCGCTTCTCGCCCATACCTGTCCGCCACTCGTTGGCACACGCGGGCGCGGAGCAGCCGCCGGAACAAACGGACCTCCTGCTCGGCGGGGAATCGAAGCCTCTCCAGTGATTCCGCACGGAGAGAAGGGCCCTGCGGAGGGCCCCTCGCAGCTCGAGGCGCCGGGTTAACGTGCCAACGCATCCATGATCGCGGTGCGACCGCTGACGATCGAGAACATGAACAAGTTCTGCCGCCCGGTTGGCACCGTATTGCGACCCATCATGGGCGCTCCGCCCATCATCGAGCCGCCGTGCGAGTGGCCACCGTGCTCAAGCGGATGCATTGCGGTCATCCAGTCCTGCATGGCGTCGGCGTCGAGCAGCGTGCCCATGCCTTGGTAGTGACCGTCGAGCGATCCACAGGACGTCACGCTGGCATCCATTCGATACATGTTGCGCATCGCGTCGGGCACCGTGACCGTGCCGTTGAGCAGACACCCCCGGGAGTCGCTGGCCGTGATCTGGCCGTTGGCGCCGACGGTCATGGTCATCGCATAGCCATTCGAGGTGCTGCGCGTGTACACGCCCGCAACGGTGCCGAGCGCTGCCGACCGATCCCACATCGGGCTCGGGCTCATATCGAACGTGCCCGAGTCGCCACTGCCCGTGTAACGACCGCTCGTCGTGCTGGCGGAGTGGTGATCGATCATCATCGACGTGGTGCCGTGGTTGGTGCCGTCCGGGAAGTGGTCGCCCTCGTACATGTGACCGCTGAACGCGGCGTCGAAGTGGTCACCGGTCACGGGGATATGGCCGCTCCACACGCGGCCGTCGGTGGTCATCCAGGCGCTGTACCCATCGGATCCGGTCAATGCGACCACTGCTGCGGAATGGCCGGTCGTGGTGGAGGTGATCGTGCCTTTCCACACACCGGGCGTGGTTGCCGCCGTGGGTGTCGTCGCGCTCGGCGGGGCGCCAATTGCAGTTGGCGATGGCGTCGTGCCTGAGCTCCCGCCGCCTCCGCCACACGCGGTGACGGACATGGCGACGGTGGCGAGCGCAAGAACTGTGACGCATCGGTTCATGGTGCAGTTCATCGGGTTCTCCAGATTCGGTATCGAATTCGATGTGAGACGATCGGGCCTGTCGGTGCCAGGGGCGGCCGCCTCGGGCACGGCCGTCCTGTTGACGGCAGAGCACAGGGGGAGTGAGGAGACGCGGTCAGTTCGGCGGACGGAGAACGTCGAACAGCGGAGGAGAGAACGTCGGGCCCTTGGGCTCGCTCGTACCGGAATGATCCTGCGGGGATCCGGCAGGGGACTGATCAGGCGCCGGCGGGCAATCTGCGCAATCACCGCCAATCTGCGGCGTACCAAGCGCCGCAGCATGCTCGCAGTCGGCGCCTCCGATGAACCCCGACATCGGGTGCGCGACCGGGCCCGTCACCATCTGCACGATGACGAGCAGCCCCGAGCACCAGGCGGCGGTCTTGCGGTTCACGCGTCGCATCGTGGAGAAACGCTTCTGCCCCGTCATCAGAGATGGTGCGCATCCACGCGGGGACGGATGCTTACCTGTATCTCGTATCGACAGTGCGCGGCCAGCCGACGTTCACGGCACCGCAGCCAAGCGATGGCGACGCCACGGGGTCAGTTCGTCCCGCATCCATTTTTTTTTGCGGAACCAAGGCGTCTTGTATGGGGAAACCGCCGGAATCGGTGGTAGTGTGCCGACCCGGGGGCTGCGGCAACGCGACCCCGCGCGCCGCCAGATAAAGAAGCCCGGCGACCGGGCCTGGAAGGGGAAAGCCTGATGCACTTCATCGAATCGATCCTGGCCGACGCTGCTTCGATCGCCGCGGTGCGGCGTGACATCCACGCCCACCCGGAACTGTGCTTCGAGGAGCAGCGCACCTCGGACCTGATCGCCCGGACGCTCGAAGGCTGGGGTATCCCGACGCACCGCGGCCTCGGCAAGACGGGAGTGGTCGGCATCGTCCGCAACGGCAACTCGCCGCGGGCCGTCGGCCTGCGCGCCGACATCGACGCGCTGCCCATCACCGAACACAACCGCTTCCACCACGCCAGCCGGCATGCCGGCAGGATGCACGCCTGCGGACACGACGGCCACACAGCCATGTTGCTCGCAGCGGCGAAGCACCTGTCCCAGCACCGCAACTTCGACGGCACTGTGTATCTCGTCTTCCAGCCGGCCGAGGAAGGCGGGGGCGGCGCGAGCGAGATGATCAAGGACGGACTGTTCGATCTGTTTCCGATGGAGGCGATGTTCGGCGCGCACAACTGGCCGGGGCTCGGCGCCGGTCAGTTCGCCGTTTGCGCCGGGCCGGCTTTCGCCTCCAGCAACGTGTTCAAGATCACGATCCGCGGCAAGGGTGCGCACGCGGCGATGCCGCACAACGGTATTGACCCGGTGCCGGCCGCCTGCCAGATGGTGCAGGCCTTCCAGAACATCCTCACACGCAACATGCACCCGCTCGACACCGGCGTCATCTCGGTAACCAAGATCCACGCCGGCGAAGCGGTCAACGTCGTGCCGGACGAGTGCGTAGTCGAAGGCACGGTCCGTACGTTCACGAACGGGGTGCTGGAGATGATCGAGCGGCGCATGCAGGCGATCGCCGACGCCACCTGCGCCGCATTCGAGGCGCAATGCGAGTTCGAGTTCCGGCGCCAGTACCCGGCCACCGTCAATCACGTCGCCGAGACCGACTTCATTCGTCGCACGCTCGGCGACCTGGCCGGCGCGCAGAACGTGCTCGAGTTCCGGCCGACGATGGGCGCCGAGGACTTCAGCTACTACCTGCTCGAGAAGCCGGGCTGTTATTTCCTCATCGGCAACGGCGACGGCGAGCATCGCGAGGGTGGCCATGGCCTTGGGCCCTGCATGCTTCACAACCCGAGCTACGACTTCAACGACGCACTGATCCCGCTCGGCGGCACCGCCTGGGTGCGCATTGCAGAAGCGTGGCTCGCGGGCCCCGCGCCGCACCTGGCGCGCTGATGCAGGACTCCAAGACGACGGACACCGCCACGCGACACAGTCCTTCGCGTGTGCGGCGGGCACTCGACTTGATCGAGCGCGTCGGCAATCGGCTGCCCGACCCGGTGATGATCTTCATCGGGCTGATCGCCGCAGTGATGGTGCTCAGCGCGATTGGCGCCGCCGCGGGATGGTCCGTCGTCAACCCCGTGACGCAGCAGTCGATACGTGCGACGAGTCTGTTCGCGAGCGACAACCTTCAGCGTCTGTTCGTCGAGATGCCGCGCACGCTGACCGGCTTCGCGCCGCTAGGCTACGTGCTGCTGGTGATGCTGGGGGCAGGCCTGGCCGAACGCACCGGTCTCGCGGGCGCCGCAATGCGCGCCGCGGTCAAGGGTGCCCCCACGACGTGGCTGACCCCGATCGTGATCTTCGTGTCGGTGATGGGCAACCAGGCCGGCGACGCGGCCTTCGTGGTCATGATCCCGCTGGCAGGTGCACTGTTCGCGGCGGCCGGCCGCCATCCCCTAGTCGGCATTGCCGCATCGTTCGCGGGCGTCGCCGGCGGCTTCTCAGCGAACCTGTTGCCGGGACAACTCGACGCGCTGCTGCTCGGCATCACCGAGCCCGCCGCGCAGTTGCTGGTGCCCGGCTGGAAGATGAACATCGCCGGCAACTGGTACTTCATCGCCGGCATGACCTTCCTCATGGTGCCGCTCGGCTGGTACATCACCGAGCGCGTCGTGGCACCGCGCTTCGGCGACTGGACGCCGACGGCCGGGGCGCCCGTAGCAGAAGTCGGCACCGACCTGACCGATGACGAGCGGCGGGGGCTACGTGCGGCGAGCATCGCGGGCCTGGTAGTCGTCGCATTGCTCGCGCTTCTTGCGTGGCCCGTCGCCTGGTCCGGGGCCGACGGCGGCGCGCCGCTGTTCGACGAGGCCGCGGGCGCGGACGGCCGTTACACGCAGGCGATGCAGCCCTTTCTGCAAAGCATGGTCGCAGGGTTCTTCCTGCTGTTCCTCGTCACCGGGGTCGCGTATGGGCGCGCTGCGGGCGTCACCAAAACACATCGCGACGAGATCCGGATGGTCAGCGAGGGCATGGCCAGCATGTCCTACTACATCGTGATGGCGTTCTTCGCCGCGCACTTCGTCGCGATGTTCAACTGGTCGAATCTCGGCGTCATCATGGCGATCGAGGGCGCGGCGTCGCTGGGGACGCTGGCCCTGCCGGCACCGGCACTCGTCGGCGGCATCGTCATCCTGGGCGCGACCATCAATCTCTTCATTGGCTCGGCCAGCGCAAAGTGGGGCATGCTCGCCCCGGTGCTCGTCCCGATGCTGATGCTGCTCGGGATTTCGCCGGAAATGACGACCGCGGCCTTTCGCATGGGCGACAGCGTGACGAATCCGATCACGCCGTTGCTGGTCTATTTCCCCCTGGTCCTGGTCTTCTGCCAGCGCTGGGTTCCGCACTTCGGCATCGGCAGCCTGATCGCAGCGATGTTGCCGTACTCGCTGGCCTTCCTGGTGTCCGGCCTGATCATGACCGTGGCCTGGGTGTTCCTCGAGCTGCCCGTTGGGCCTGGAGCGCCCGTCGAGTTCGTGCTGCCGAAATAGGGCGAGGTGACAGCGGGCCGCGCGTGAGGCGGTGCCGTCAGTTCAACTCCTGGCTTGCTCGGTTTCGGGGCAGAGTTGCCCCCAACTCGCGCCTCTCACCGCACGCTACAACGACGTCAACGTTCACAGACACCTGATCCGCAGTTCGACCCGGCGCCTGTTTCGAGCCGACGCCGATCGCACATGGGCAGCGGCGACTGATTGAGGCTACTTCTTCTTGATGAAGGTGATGGCGGTCTTCGGCCCGCCGACGAACATCTTGTTGGGCTCTATCGTGAATCCCGCGTCCGGGAAGTACGGGTTATCTCCTTTCCTGATCGTGAACTGGTAGTTCCCTTCGATTTCCAGCGGAACGAGGCCTGTCTTCTGCTTGTAGAAAGCGACGACCTTGGCGACGGGATCGGACGTCGCGAACACCCAGTAATACGACTCGCCCTGGCTCAGGCCGCCCGACATCTGCCCATCGTAAGTTGCGCCCGGATAGACGGGTGCACCCATTTGCGCTTCGGTGGGTTGCGGCAGTGGCGCCGGACGCGCGCCCGACGCCGGGTTCACGAGTGATGCGACGCCCAGCATCAGAACGGCCGCAAGAATTGCCGCAACCGAGTAACGCGCATGGCTCGAGCGTGAGTGACCGTTCATCGTCCTGATCTCCGCAAAGTTGGTTTCGCCTCCCCTGCGCCGGAGGCCATGCGGCCTCCGCTACGCAGCCCCCGGACCGATTTCTACATCGGCATCGGCGGGGATTCATCGGGAAACCTGCGTACCCGGCTGTTGCTCGTGCTGCGGGAGGTTGAACTCGATCGTCGTTTCGTGGCCGCGCTCCATTTCGTACTGGGTCGCATCCTGAACGTGAATCGTGTCGCGCCTCGATCTCACCGAGACGCCGCTGAGCAACCGGTTCCCTCTGCCCTGCAGCGGTTCGCCCAAGACGGCCTGCGCACCGAGCGCTTCCCGGTAGTCGGTCAGTAGTCCTTGCGCTCCAGGTACAGCGTGCTGGAGATACGTCGACTCCACGAAGATTCCTTTGCAGCCTGACCGATGGCAATGCGCAACATCGTGATGTCGCCACTCGAATCGCGCCGGCGCTAACCGCCGCGTCGGCCAGGGCAGCCCATACTCCGACGCAGGGCGAGCGGACCGGATCTTGGGTCCCCTTGTTGCAGCGGGTTTAGACCCTGTCCTTCCTGGGCATCCACTTGTCCTTCTTCAGGTCCCTGTCTTCGATGAAGTGGCGCCCGTCGTGCGTCTCGTAGGCGGCGATCTCGCCCGTGCCGTTTCGCGAATGAATATGGGCGCCTGCTCACCGAATCGGGCGCCATGCGCGTAC
>Ga0079037_100001577_pt1 | contig 11995 bp, 12 predicted proteins | sample Mud3Dept4metaG_FD_71479 | JGI IMG/M metagenome (GOLD analysis project Ga0079037, IMG submission 71479) | Freshwater wetland microbial communities from Ohio, USA, analyzing the effect of biotic and abiotic controls - Mud 3 Core 4 Depth 4 metaG | ecosystem: Environmental > Aquatic > Freshwater >... | reverse complement strand
ACCGCACGCGACGTCGCGACCAGTACGACCTGTGCGTCCTCGCTGTGCTCGGCCTGCGCAAGCAGGTCGGCCGCGACGAACGCGGGCCGGGCCGACTCGTCCGCGATCACCAGCACCTCCGACGGGCCGGCGGGCATGTCGAGCGCGGCACCGTCGGCATCTGCGGCGACGATCTGCTTGGCAGCAGTGACCCAGGAATTGCCGGGCCCGAAGATCTTGTCCACCTTCGGAACGGTGGCCGTGCCGTAGGCCATGGCGGCCACGGCCTGGGCACCGCCCAGCTTGAATACCTGTTCGACACCGCAGAGGCGGGCTGCCACCAGCACCGCAGGGTCGGCGGCGCCATCGGGGCGCGGCGGCGTGCACAGCACACGCACCGGGCAGCCGGCGATGCGGGCCGGTACCGCGAGCATGATCGCCGTGGACGGCAGCGGGGCCGTGCCCGCCGGAACATACAGGCCGACCGCACCGAGCGGCACGATCATCCGCTCGCAGATCACGCCGGGTGCAGTCTCGATGCGCAACGGGGCGAGCAACTGCTGCTCGTGGAAGAGCGTCACGGTCTCGATGGCGCGGCGCAGTGCGGTCCGCTGCTCCGCCGAGAGCGCGGTCTCGGCCGCGGCGAACTCCGCGCTGCTGACGGCGAACGATTCGAGCCGCACGCGGTCGAGCTGCTCGGTGTAGTCACGCAACGCGTCGTCGCCACGCTCGCGCACGTCGCTCACGATGCGGCCGGCACGCTCGAGCAGGCGCGCGGCCTCGCGCTGGGCGGGGCGCCGCAGTACCGCAGCTCGCTGTGCCTCGTCGAGCGACGTCCAGTCCTGGATGGAGAGCGACGCGGTCATGGCAGCATCTTCTCCACGGGCAGCACCAGCAGGGCGCTGGCGCCGGCCGCCTTCAGGCTCTCGAGGGTTTCCCAGAACACGTTCTCGCGGCATACGGCATGGATGGCGACCTTGTCGTCGGAGCCGTCGAGCGGGATCACGGTGGGAGATTCGCTGCCCGGCAGCAGCTTCTTGATCTGCGGCAGGGCGGAGCGGGGCGCGTGCAGCATGATGTACTTGCTCTCGCGCACCTGCTGCACGCCATCGATGCGCAGCAGCAGCCGGCGTACCCAGTCGGCCTTTTCGTCGGGCAGCGGCACGGGCGTGCGGATCAGCGCAGCCTCGCTCTGCAGCACCGTGGTCACCTCGCGCAGGTGGTTCGCGGTGAGCGTCGAACCGGTCGAGACCAGGTCGCAGATCAGGTCGGCGCGGCCGAGGCGGGGTGCGATCTCGACGGCGCCGGACAGCGTGACGATGTCGGCACTGATCGAGTTCTCGCGCAGGAAGCGGCCGAGGACGTTGGGATAAGTGGTGGCGATCCGGCGGCCGGCGAGGCTGCCGAGGCCGGTGTACGGGAAGTCGTCCGGCACCGCGAGCGACAGCCGGCAGCGGCCGAAGTCGAGCCGCTGGATGAGTTCGAAGCGGGGCTGGGCGCCGCGGGCCGCCATGGCCAGGCGCTTTTCCTCGATGACGTTCAGCCCCACGAGGCCGAGGTCGCAGACGTCCTCCTGCACCAGGTCGGGAATGTCGTCGTCGCGGACGAACAGGACGTCGAGCGGCATGTTCTCGCCGTAGCACATCAGCTGGTCCTTGCCGCGGCTGTATTTCAGGCCGCAGCGGGCCAGCAGGTCGAGCGAGTGGTCGGTCAGGCGGCCGGACTTCTGGATCGCGATGCGCAGGCGCTGCTGGCGTTCCATGGTCAGCGCTCCTGGAGGCGGCGGGCGGCGAGGGCGTAGCCGCCGTTGCCGACCGCCAGGTAGCGGGCCACGCGGCCGATCGTGGTGACGCTGACCCCGGTCTGGCGGTGGATCTCGCGGTAGGGCATGTCCCGCTGCAGCAGGCCGACGACCGCCCAGCGGTCGGCGAGGGCCTGCAGTTCGGCGGGCGTGCACAGGTCACGGAAGAAGTCGCGGCATTCCTCGACGGAGCGCAGCGTCAGGACCGCCTGGAACAGCGCGCGTTCGGCCGCGGCTTCCTGGCGCGGGGAAATGCCTCGGTGGCTCTTCACGGCGCGTGTCCAAATGTAATAATGTGCTAGCACGTTAATACATTCGGGCGACTGGCGCAAGGCGAGGCGGCCGAGCCTTGACGCTGTGCAGCAGGGCCACCTACACTGCGCCGGCTCATCGAGACCGGCTGAGGGAATGGCCCTTTGAAGCCGGGGCAACCGCCGGCCCAACCCGCCCGGAAAGGTGCCAACTCCACGGGGACGCCAGGTCCGCCGACAGATGAGTTGCCGCAGGGCTACCCCGCCGCGCGACGGGGATGTTGGCTGCGGCAACCACGAGCTGCGCTCGCGAGGAGTCTCGAGGCCTGTTGCAGCCGCAGTCCGGCCGCTCGTGGAGTTGTGATCGTTCGATGTCCGCACCCGACCCGTCCGCCGTGCCTGCTTCCTACGAGTGGCATGAAGCCGTGCACATCCTGCCCGGTGGCCTCGACCTGCGTTTCGGCGGGCGCCTGGAGCGAGTCGAGGTGGCCTACCGGCTGGCTGGGGCACGCGGCGCGCCCGTGGTCGCCGTGCTTGGCGGCATTTCCGCCGGACGCAACGTCTTCAGCCTGCAACCGGGTGCCCCGGGCTGGTGGGAGGACGCCATCGGTCCCGGTCGCGCGCTGGATACCGACCGTTTCCGCGTGCTCGGCATCGACTTCCTCGGCGGCAGCCACCGCAGCACTGGCCCGGCCGAGGGCGCGACGTTCCCCTCGATCAGTGCCTTCGACCAGGCGCGTGCGCTGGTCGCGCTGCTGGACCAGCACGGCATCGAGCGCCTGCAGGCGAGCCTCGGCGCCTCCTACGGCGGCATGGTGACGCTGGCGCTGGCGCAGGCGCACCCGGACCGCATCGGGCACGCGGTGGTGCTGAGCGCTGCGCACCGTACCCACCCGATGTCCACGGCCTGGCGCAGCGTACAACGGGCCATCGTCCGCTACGCGCTCAGTCACGGCGAGGGGCCGCGCGGGCTGGTGCTGGCGCGCGCGCTGGCCATGGCCACGTACCGCTCGGCCCGCGAGTTCGAGGAGCGCTTCCCGGGCCCGGCCGAGTCCACGCCCGACGGCTTCCGCTTTCCAGTCGAGGCCTACCTCATGGCGCGGGGCGAGAGTTACGCCGCCGTGTACCGGCCCGAAGCCTTCGTCTGCCTGTCGGAATCCATCGACCTGCACCGGGTCGAGCCGGAGGCGATCCGCGTGCCGACGACCCTGCTCGGCGTGCAGGAGGACCAGCTGGTGCCGCTCGCCGACATGCGCGAACTGCGCGATCGGCACGGCGGCAACTGCAGCCTGGTCGAGATCAGTTCCATTTACGGGCACGATGCCTTCCTGAAGGAGACCGAAGTGCTGCGCGATCTGCTCGCGCGGACCCTCGACTGAGCATGAGCAACGATTCCTCACCCAAGACCCGCGCGGTCCGCGCCGCGCTCGACACGGACACGCAGTTTGGCGCGGTCGTGCCGCCCATCCACCTCACTTCGACGTTCTCGTTCGCGGGCTACGGCACGAAGCGCGCGTACGACTATTCGCGCTCCGGCAATCCGACCCGCGACGCGCTGGCGGGCGCGCTCGCCGATCTCGAAGGCGGCGCGGGGGCTGTCGTGACCGGGTCGGGCATGGCCGCCGTGGGCCTCGTCGCGCAGCTGTTCCGTCCCGGCCAGGCCGCCGTCGTGCCGCATGACTGTTACGGCGGCACCTACCGGCTGTTCAACGCGCTGCGCGAACGCGGTTCGCTCGAAGTGCGGTTCGTCGACTTTCAGGACGCCGCGGCATTGACGGCCGCCCTCGAGGCTCGTCCCGCGCTGGTGTGGGTGGAAACGCCGAGCAACCCGCTGCTGCGCATCGTGGACGTCGCCGCCGTGGCGAAGGCTGCACATGCGGTGGGTGCGCTGGTGGTGGCCGACAACACGTTTCTGTCGCCCGTCTGGCAACGGCCGCTGGCGCTCGGTGCCGACCTCGTCGTGCACTCGACGACCAAGTACATCAACGGCCACAGCGACGTGGTCGGCGGCGCCGCGATAGCCGCGACCGCCGAACTGCACGAGCGGCTCGCGTGGTGGGCCAACTGCATCGGCGTCACCGGGGCGCCCTTCGACAGTTACCTGACGTTGCGTGGCCTGCGCACGTTGCACGCCCGCATGCGCGCCCATGGCGAGAACGCGGCTGACGTCGTGCGCCTGCTGGCCGGTCATCCTGCGGTGGCGAAAGTGCATTACCCGGGGCTCGCGTCGCATCCCGGTCATGCCATCGCACGCCGACAGCAGCAGGGCTTCGGTGCCATGGTGAGTTTTGAGCTCAAAGGCGGGATTGCGCAGGTGCGCGCCTTCCTGGACGCACTGCAGCTGTTCTCACTGGCCGAGTCCCTCGGCGGCGTCGAGAGTCTGGTGGCGCACCCGGCCAGCATGACCCATGCCGCGATGGATGCTGCGGCGCGGGAGCGGGCCGGCATTTCCGACGCGCTGGTGCGGTTGTCGGTCGGCATCGAGGAGGCCGCTGACCTCAGCCGCGACCTTGCGCAGGCGCTCGATGCCGCGCAAGGTAGCGGCCGGTAGTCCCCGACGCGACGCAACGGTGCTCAAGTCCATCCTGGCGATCTCGGTTGGCGCCAGCCTCGGCGCGCTGCTGCGCTGGTGGCTGGGCCTTGCGCTGAACGGCCTGTTCCCGACCATTCCGCCCGGCACCCTCGCGGCGAATCTCGTCGGCGGTTACCTCGTCGGCCTCGCGATCGCCTTCTTCGCGACCTATGCCGCACTGGCCCCCGAATGGCGCCTGCTGGTCATCACGGGCTTCTGCGGCGGGCTCACGACGTTCTCGACGTTCTCTGCGGAAATCGTCACCTTGCTGCAGCAGGGGCGGGCGGCGTGGGCGTTCGCTGCGGCCGGCGCGCATCTCGCCGGATCGGTGCTCGCGACGCTCGCGGGGATCGCGACGATGGTCTGGCTGCGTCACACGAACTGAGGGAGTCCGGCAAATGGATGGCTCGTTCCTCCGCTTCTACGTGCACGAAAACGACCGGCTGCACGGACAGCTCGCCTGGGAATGGCTCCTCAGGCAGGCCAACGACCTGGGCGTCCGCGGCGGATCCGCCTTCCGCGCCGTCGCGGGCTTCGGACGCCACCGTGTGCTGCACGAAGAACGCTTCTTCGAACTGGCCGGCACCGTCACGGTCGAAGTCGAGTTCATCGTCACCGACGACGAGGCGCGCCAGCTGCTCGAGCTCGTCGCGCGGGAGGGCCTGCGTGCCTTCTACGCGCGCACGCCGGCTCATTTCGGCGTGATCGGCGGGGAAGGGACGCGCTGACGCAGCGCCGAGCAGGGCTCAGGCGAAGGCTTCGACCGCGACCGCCTTGATGAGCGCCAGCACGGGCTTGCCGGCTGCGAGCGACAGCTTGCGCGCTGCATCGGCCGTCACGAGCGACAGCACGCGCGTCCCGCCGACCTCGAGATGCACGAGTCGCAGCGCGGCGTGCGCGGCCGGTTCGACGGCGATCACCCGCGCCTCCAGCATGTTGTGCAGCGACAGCCCCTCGGGACGGTGGCTGGCCAGGATGACGTCGCGTGCAGCGAGCTGGACGCGCACCGGCGCACCGACCGGAGCTGGGACGGTTGGAACCTCGAGGCGCAGTCCGCCTGCGGCGATCAGGGAGAGCTGCCGGTCAGCCTCGTGCGCCAGGACCCGTGCGTCGAGCGCTACCGCGGGCTCGTGCCACCCGCTGATGCCGGGCACCGCATTGCGCGAGGTGAGTTCTTCGACCGAGCCTGCCGCGACGACCGTGCCGCGGTCCAGTACCACCAGGTGTGACGCCAGCTTGGCAACGTCCTCGAAGTCATGCGTGACCAGTACGAGCGTCAGTGACAGCGAGCGCTGCAGTGCCACCAGTTCACGGCGCAGGGATTCGCGCAGCGCCCAGTCCACGGCGGCGAACGGTTCGTCGAGCAGCAGCACGGCCGGGTCGCGGGCGAGGGCGCGGACCAGGGCGGCGCGCTGCTGCTGACCGCCGGACAGGGCCGCAGGATGCCGGTCGCTCAGACCCTGCAGGCTCGCCAGCTGCAGCAGCGCGTCAATGCGAGCGGGGCGCTCATCGGCCGGGCGATGCCCGAGCGCCAGCGCCAGCTGCTCGCGGACCGTCAGGTGCGGGAACAACCCGTAGTCCTGGAACACGAATCCCACCGGCCGGCGGTGCGGCGGCTGGTAGGTCCGGGTCGCCGTGTCGGTCCACAGCTCGGCGCCGCACGAGACGCGGGCATCGTTCATCCGGTGCAGTCCGGCGATGGCCCGCAGCACGGTCGTCTTGCCGCTGCCGGAGGGACCGAACAGCGCGGTGATCGAGCCCGCGGGCGCCTCGAACGCGACGTCGAGCGCGAAGGGCACTGACTGGCGGAGTCGTACCTGGAGGCCCGCGGATGCGCCCATCGCGTCAGTCCTGCCGTGAGGCACGGCGGGCCAGCGTGTTGGTGATGCCGAGCGCGGCCACGGCCAGGATCAGCAGCACCAGGGCCATTGTCGCGGCCGCAGGCTCGTCGAACGCCTGGACGCGGTCGTAGATCGCGATCGCGACGGTGCGCGTCTCGCCCGGGATGGAGCCACCCACCATGAGTACGACGCCGAACTCGCCGAGCGTGTGCGCGAACGTCAGTACCGCGGCCGTGGCGATGCCGGGCAGCGCGAGTGGCAGCTCGATGCGGCGGATGGCGGCCGCTGGCGACAGGCCGCAGCAGCGGGCCGCGTCGCGGACGCTCGCCGGGATCGCGGCAAGCGCGTTCTGCATCGGCTGCACCGCGAACGGCAGGTTGACCAGCAGCGAGGCCAGCACGAGGCCCTCGAAACTGAACACGAGCGGGTGCCCGAGGACCGATTCGAAGGCCGCGCCCACTGGTGATCCTCGGCCGAAGGCCATCAGCAGGTAGAAGCCGACGACAGTGGGCGGCAGGATCAGCGGCAGCGCCACCAAGGCCTCGACGAAGCCGCGCCCACGGACGCGGCGGAAGGCGAGCCAGCGTGCGAGCACGAACGCGATTGGCAGCAGCAGGGCGACCGTGACCACGCCAAGCCGCAGTGACAAGCCGAGCGCCGTCCAGTCCATCGCCGTGTCAGTCCTCCGGCAGCACGAAGCCGTAGCGCGCGAGTATGGCGCGGCTCGCCGGCGAGCGCAGGTAGTCGTAAAGGCGCCGGGCGTCCGGCGAGGCCCCCTTGAGCAGGACCATCCGCTGGCGCAGGGGCGCGTGCAGCACTTCCGGCAGCAACGCAAAAGTGCCCCGCTCCCGAAGTGCCGGGGCGAGCGCGAGCGAGTAGGCAACGATGCCCCCGTCTGCATTGCCACTGCTCGCGAACTGCGCGGCCTGCGCAACGTTCTCTCCGTACAGCAGGCGCGGTTGCGCGGCCTGCCACAGGCCAAGCGCGCGCAGCGCCTGCTCGGCAGCCCGGCCGTAGGGCGCGTGTTCGGGGTTGGCGATGGCGAGTCGTCCTGCCTCGCCGCTCTGGAGGCGACGCGCAAGGTCCTCGAGCTGCGGGTCGGGCGTCAGCGGTGAACCGTGCGGAACGAACAGCACGATGCGCCCGATTGCATAGAGTTCGCCACGGTCACGGGAAAGGCCGCGGTCGGCGACCATGAATACGAATGACTCATCGGCGGACAGGAACAGCTCGAACGGGGCTCCCTGTTCGATCTGCCTGGCGAAGTTGCCCGACGAGCCATAGGTGACGCGCGCCGCGACGCCGGTATCACGCCTGAACTGGGCGAGGACCTCGTCTAGGGCAAATTGCAGGTCCGACGCAGCCGCGACGCGCGGGCCATTCGAGTCGGCCGCCGGTCGGTCCGTGGCACCGGCGGCGACCGGGCCGACGAACCACGCTGCGACGAGCAATGCACCAGCGAACAGCGCACGCTTGAGCAACTCTCGTCGGCGGTTCACGCGTGTGCCCGGGTGATCATTCGCTACATGATGAAAAAAGAAAGGCCGGCTTTGAAGCCGGCCTTCCGGGAAGGGACCCGAGTTGCCTCAGTCCGTGAGGCAATGACTAACCCGACTCAAGTCCACATCACTCGACGCGTAATCGGCCCTGGAAGCAGGGCGGCGGGGGACCGGGGGTCGCCCGCGGAGGCGCAGTATAGCGCCGGTTTTCCGACGGTTGGAAGGCTAAGTTATCAACAGGCCCTGTCGCGACAGGAGCTTACGCAACCTGTTTATGTGTTTTGAATTAATAAACGGCTAAGCAGTTGTTTTACTTTGTGTTTTAAGCCATGAGGCGCGCGATCACCGCCTCGCCCGCGGCCCGGCTGCCGACGCTGCTCGTGCCCGGGGCGGCGATGTCCGCCGTGCGGATCCCCGCCGCCAGCGCGCCGCTGACGGCATTCTCGACGGCGACGGCCTCAGTCTCCAGGCCCAGCGAATGCCGCAACAGCATCGCAGCGCTGAGAATTGTGCCGAATGGATTGGCGATGCCGCGCCCGGCGATGTCCGGTGCCGAGCCGTGGATCGGCTCGTAGAGTCCGACGCTCGTTTCGCCGAGCGAGGCGGACGGCAGCAGGCCCAGCGACCCCACCAGCATCGAGGCTTCGTCAGTCAGGATGTCGCCGAACATGTTCTCGGTCAGCATCACGTCGAAGCTCGCGGGCCGGCGCAGCAGGTGCATCGCCGCGGCGTCCACCAGCATGTGCTCGAGTTGCACCTCGGGGAACTCCTCGGCGAGCACGCGCTCGACGACGGTCCGCCACAGGCGCGAGGTCTCGAGCACGTTGGCCTTGTCCACCGACACGATGCGCTTGCGCCGCCCCATCGCCAGGCGTCCGGCAACGCGCGTCACGCGCTCGATCTCCGCCGACGTGTAGCTGCAGACGTCCTCGGCCTCGTGCGCGGTGCGGGTCTTGCGCCCGAAATAGATGCCGCCGGTGAGCTCGCGCACCACCATGATGTCGACGTCCGCGATCACTTCCGGTCGCAGCGGCGACGCGTCGAGCATCTCGCGCTGGGTGCGGACCGGGCGCAGGTTGGCGAACACGCCGAGCGTGCGGCGCAGTTCGAGCAGCCCCTGCTCGGGACGAACGCGCGCCGCCGGGTCGGACCACTTCGGACCGCCGACGGCGCCGAGCAGCACGGCCGCGCTGGTGCGGCATGCGTCGATCGTCCGCGGCGGCAGCGGCGATCCCGACGAATCGATCGCGGCACCGCCCACCAGGGCCTCGACGAACTCGAACTCGTGGCCATAGCGGCGGGCGACGGCCTCGAGCACGCGCACCGCTGCGGCGGTCACTTCGGGGCCGATGCCGTCGCCCCCGAGCACGGCAATGCGCGCCTTCATCCGACGCGCCGCTCGTAGGCTGTGATGGCGTCGGCCTGGCTCAGCAGGTAGCCGAGTTCGTCCACGCCGTTCATGAGGCAGTAGCGAGCAAACGCCTCGATGGGGAAACCCGCGGTACGCCCGTCCGGCAGGCGCAAGCTCGTCCCCGGGAGATCAATCTCGACCTCGGCACCCGGATTCGCCACCAGCCAGCCGTGGGTTGCTTCGTCCACGACCACCGGCAGCAGCCCGTTCTTCAGGCTGTTGCTGCGGAAGATGTCCGCGATCTCGGTGCTGATCACGGCACGGAAGCCGTAGTCGAGCAGCGCCCACGGGGCGTGCTCGCGGGACGAGCCACAGCCGATGTTGCGACCGGCCACCAGGATCTGGCAGCCGCGCGCCTCGGGACGGTTGAGCAGGAAGTCGGCCTTCGGCTTGCCCGCCGCGTCGTAGCGCCAGTCGGCGAACAGCGCAGCGCCGAGCCCTTCGCGGGTCGTCGTGGTGAGGAAGCGCGCCGGGATGATCTGGTCGGTGTCGATGTTGCTCGACGGCATCACGACCGTGCGCGAACGGATGACGTTGATCGGGTCCATGTCGGCCTCAGTTCAGGAACTCGCGCGGATCGGTGACGCAGCCGCGCACGGCCGTGGCGGCCGCAGTGGCGGGACTGGCGAGCAGCGTGCGTGCGCCCGTGCCCTGGCGGCCCTCGAAGTTGCGGTTGCTGGTGCTCACGCAGTACTGGCCGTGCGGCACGGTGTCGCCGTTCATGCCCAGGCACATCGAGCAGCCGGACTCGCGCCACTCCGCGCCCGCGTCGGTGAACACCCTGGCAAGTCCGCGGGCCTCGGCTTCGTGCTTGATCCGCTGCGAGCCGGGTACCACGAGCATACGCACGCCCGGCGCCACCTTGCGTCCGGCCAGCACTTTCGCGGCGATCTCGAGGTCGGTGAGGCGGGCATTGGTGCAGCTGCCGACGAAGACGACCTGCACGGGCTTCTCGCGCAGGGTCTCGCCGGGCGCGAAGCCCATGTACTCGAGGGCGCGTGCGAACACCGCGTCGCCCGGACGCTCGGGCACTCGACCCGAGATCGGCACCACCATGCCCGGGTTGGTGCCGTAGCTGATCATCGGCTCGACGCCTGCGGCGTCGAGTTGCACCGTCTGGTCGAACTGCGCGCCGGCGTCGGTGCGCAGCGAGCGCCAGTCCGCGACGGTGCGCTCCCAGGCGTCGCCCTTTGGGGCGCGTGGGCGGCCGCGCAGATAGGCAAAGGTCGTGTCGTCCGGTGCCACCATGCCGGCGCGTGCGCCGGCTTCGATGGACATGTTGCACACGGTCATGCGCTCGTCCATCGCGAGGGCCTCGATGCCTGGGCCGCGATACTCGATCACATGGCCGGTGCCGCGGTTGACGCCGATGCGCCCGATGATGGCGAGCACCAGGTCCTTGGCCGCGACGCCGGGCTGCAAGCGGTTCGCCACCTCGATGGCGAGGGTCTTCGGCTTGCGCTGCAGGAGGCACTGCGTCGCGAGCACGTAGCCCACTTCGGTCGTGCCGATGCCGAAGGCGAGGGCGCCGAATGCACCGTGGGTGCTGGTGTGACTGTCGCCGCAGACGATCGTCTTGCCCGGCTGCGTCGCGCCGAGTTCCGGCCCGATGATGTGGACGATGCCGCGCCGGTCGTCCTGCAGGCCGATCAGGTCGAGGCCGAACTCCGCGCAATTCCGCTCGAGCTGGCGGATCTGCTGGGCCGCCGACTCGAGCGCAATGGGCACGCCGCCGAAGATCTGCGCCGTATCGGTCGGCGTCGAGTGGTCCATCGTTACCAGCGTACGGTCCGGGCAGCGCACCCGCAGGCCGCGGCTGCGCAGCACGGCAAACGCCTGCGGCGAGGTCACTTCGTGGGTCAGGTGCAGGTCGATGTAGAGCACCGCCGGCGTGTCGGCCGTTTCCGGCACCACCACGTGGCGCTCCCAGACTTTCTCGAACAGGGTCTTCGCGGTCATTCGGTCGCTCGCGGGTCGGTCAGATGGCAGTGATGGCGTCTTCCGCCTCGGGGGTGCGGGCCATGCGTGCCGCCGTGGCGCGCATGGACTCGATGCGGTTCACCACCTCGAGGAAGGCGCGCACGCCAGACTCGACGATGTCGGTGGTGACGCTCGAACCGCGGTAGGCGCGGCCGTTGTGCTCGACGGTCACGACCGCTTCACCCTGCGCGTCCTCGCCCATGGACACGCTGCGTACCTCGAACTTGCGCAGCGTCACGTTGACCCCCGTCGCGGCCTCGATGGCCTTGAAGGCGGCATCGACCGGGCCGTCGCCGGTCGCTTCCTGCGAGAGCGTGCGCCCGTCGGCATGACGCAGCCCGACGCGGGCCATCGCGCCTCCGGCCGAATCGCTCACCGCATGCAGGCCCTCGAGGTGCCAGGGGCCGGTGGCACCGAACTCCGCGCGCAGTACCAGCGCCTCGATGTCGCCGTCGAACATTTCCTTCTTCTTGTCCGCCAGCGCCTTGAAGTCCTCGAACACGCGCGCGAGTTCTGCATCGCTCAGCTCGAAGCCGAGCTCCTTGATGCGTTCGCGCAGGGCCGCGCGGCCGCTGTGCTTGCCGAGCACGAGGTGCGTGCGCGACAGGCCGACGTCCTCGGGCCGCATGATTTCATACGTGGAGTGGTGCTTGAGCATCCC
>Ga0079037_100001576_pt1 | contig 11995 bp, 12 predicted proteins | sample Mud3Dept4metaG_FD_71479 | JGI IMG/M metagenome (GOLD analysis project Ga0079037, IMG submission 71479) | Freshwater wetland microbial communities from Ohio, USA, analyzing the effect of biotic and abiotic controls - Mud 3 Core 4 Depth 4 metaG | ecosystem: Environmental > Aquatic > Freshwater >... | reverse complement strand
CATCGCCGTGCCCGCACTGCTGCTGCCCCTCATGCCCTGGGGCCGGTGGCTCGAGTGGGTGGGGCTCGCCGTCGCGTACCTCGCGTTCTCCTACGGCAAGGTCGCGGTCGTGCCCGTCGGCGTCGGGCTGGGCTTCCACCCGCTCTCGATGGCCCTCCTGGTGCTGTACGTGGACCTGGTCTGCTCGCTCTTCGTGAGCTGGAACTTCAACCTCGCGAGGCGCATCCCCCTGCTCGGGCACTACATCGCCCTCATCGGGTCGCGCGGCGCGGGCATCTTCGGGGGGCACCCCGGGCTGCAGGCGGGCGCGTGGACGGCCATCGCGCTCTACGTCACGCTCCCCTTCAGGGGCGCGGGCGGGATAACCGCCTCGGTGCTCGGCCGCGGCGTGGGCGTGCGCCCCCCCGTGGTCGTCTCGGCCGTGTCCGCGGGGGCGTTCACGGGCGCGGCCGTCCTCGCGTACGCGTCCCAGGGCGGCATCGCGCTCATCGCCCGCGACCTCGCGTGGGGCACCATCTCGGTGCTGCTCGCGGTGGAGGCCGTGCTCCTCGCGGTCGTGCTCGGGCGCCTCGTGCGCATGCGGCGATGGGAGCGCATGCCCAAGGGTCAGTAGCCCGGGGGGGTCTGCGGGGGCGATCCCTGCACGACGACATCCACCGGCGTGCCGCCCTTCTCCTTGCCGCCCCTCCCCTTGCCGTCGCCCTTGCCCTTGAATCGGGTCCACAGCACGAACAGGAGGGCGAGGGCGACGACCGCCGCGACCAGCCCACCCCCGATGGCGGCCACGGGCGCGCCCTCGGCCGCCTCGACGACCATGAACTCCAGCGACGCGGAGGTCTGGTTGAGGCCGTCGGACACGGTGAGCGTGAGGTTGTGCCGGCCCGGCCGCGCGTCCCGCACCACGACGCTGTCGGCCTTGCCGACCGACTTGCCGTCGAGCGTCCAGGTGAACATGAGCTCCTCCCGCTCGTTGTCCTCGTCGGTGGCGACGCAGGCGGCGCTGTGCGAGGAGCCCTCCTTGAGCGGCGTGCTCGCCCAATCCGCCCTGATGGCGACGACGGGCGGGTCGTTGACGGCCGCGATGACGGCCCTGAAGGTGACGCGCACCTCCTCGCCCCCGCGGTCGCGCACGCGGATGACGATGTCGTGCTCGCCCACGTCCGACTGCCTCGGCACGAAGGCGATGGCGCCCGTGGCGGGTTCGATGGCGAATATCGAGGTCGAGTCGATGAACTCCAGCGCGTCGCCCCGGTCCGGGTCGGTCGCCGCGATGCGCAGCGAGACGGGCTCGTCCTCGTGCCACACCTGGTCCGGCACGGGCTCGACCACGGGCGGCTGGTTGACGTTGGCCACCTCGATGTCCCACCACGCGCTCGCGCTCGCGCCCGCGGCGTCGGTGACGGTCACGTTGAGCCGGTGCGCGCCCACGTGGTCGTTCGTGGGGGTGAACTCGACCGTCCCGTTGGGCGCGACCGAGAGCAGGGGCGGGTCGACGGTGACGGTGAGCGCCTCATCGGGGTCGAGCGCCAGGTCCGGGTCGGCGAGCACGAGCCGGGTCGCGAACGGCACGCCCTCAGTCATGCGCGCCGTCGACGGGGTCGCGATGGACGGCGGGTCGTTGACGTTGACGACGTGGATGGTCAGGTTGAGCTGGAAGGACGCGCCCTGCCTGTCGGAGACGATGACGGAGACGTTGTGCCACCCGACCTCCTCGTCGGTGGGTATCCAAGTGAGCCGTCCGTTGTACCTGCCGAGGAACATCGAGCCCTTCCTGCCCACGAGCGTCCAAGTTCCCGTGTCGGACCCGTCCGGGTCGACGAGCGTGAAGTTCCAGGACAGGTAGCCGCCCTCCTCGACCTCGAGCACGCCCGGGTCGACGATGATGGGCGCGTCGTTCGACTCGGCCACGTGCATCGTGATGGGCAAGCGGAGGTGCTCGCCCGAGGAGTCGGTGACCGTCACGTTGACGTCGTGCCTGCCCACGTCCGCCTGGGCCGGGGTGAAGGCGATGCGCCCCCTGGCATCGACGTCGAACAGGGCCGTGTCGTCCGTGAACGTGAGCGTGTCCCCGTAGGGGATGTCGGGGTCCCGCACGGCGAGCACGAGCTCGAAGGGCACGTCCTCCTGCAGGTACTGGGCGCTCGGGGCGTCAGCGGCGGGCGGGTCGTTGACCTGCACGACCGTGACGTTGAAGTCGGTCGAGACGGTCCTCAGGCCCCAGGCGTCGGTCGCGCTGAAGGTGAAGGTCACGGCCCCGGACCAGTCGGGCGCGACCGCCTCCAGGTCGATGTGGCGCCCGTCGCCCGAGACGAAGGCGCGCACGGCGCTCGCGTTCGACTCGGACTCGACCGCGTAGAGGAGGGCGTCGCCCTCGAGGTCGTCCTCGAAGTGCTCCCACATGTCGAGCGCCTGGGGGAGGTCGACGTCCTCGGTCATCTGGAGGTCGGCCGCGCGCACGAACGCGGGCGCCCTGTTGTCGGGCTCGCGCACCTGGACCGCAACCGACACCACGCGGACGGCCGCGTAGGTGGGCGCGCCCACTCGGAAGGTGAGCGGCACCGCGACCTGGCCGGGCCCGATGCCCTGCGCGTCGACCCAGGTCTGCAAGGCCGCGACGAGGCCCTGGGCCGCGCCCACCGTCACCTGGCCCGAGAGCTCCCCCGCGCGGCTCCAGACCGCGGAGCCGTTGTCCACCGCGAGCGCGGCGTCGCGCGGGAGTACGAGCGTGTCGTTGCGCAGGACCGTGGCCGCGATGTAGTCCGTGGCCACAATCCCGACCGAGGGGTTGCCGCCACCGCCGATCTCGTCCTGCTGCCCGAAGGCGAGTACGTAGACGTGGCCGCCGGGGGTCGTGTAATCGAAGGGATCCCTGAGCGTGGCCCGGAGCTGCCTCACGGTGTTGTCCGTGTCGTTGCGCGCGTAGGACGCGACCCTGTCCCACCGGGAGTCCGCGTCGTTCCGCACCCAGAGCGTGGCGCCGTGGGTGTAGGTGGTGTTCTCGGAGTTGACGCCGTAGCCGTGCCACTCGATGAGGAGGCGCGCCATGTCCGTCTTGTTGACCACGAGGTCGAACATGTGGTAGGAGCGCATGTGCGGCGGGGGGTTGTTGCCCCAGTCGGTGTAGGTCGTGATGCTGCTCCCGTCGAGGCTCTCGACGTCCTGCTCGTCGAACTGTGAGAACTGCGCCCACTTGTAGTTGGTCGGCCCGCCCGCGGGCGGGTACTTGCCGTCCGGGCCGTAGAAGGCCGAGTGGCTCGCCCCGGGGTTGTCGCTGAAGTTCGTGGGCGTGCCCTTGAGGCTGTAGCGCGCCTCGCCCTCCAGCACGAGCCGCGCGTCGACGACCGTGCCGGCCCTCGGCACGGCGACGTGGTAGGTCGCGTTGGCCGCGCCGTCCTCGAACAGCACCGACACGGGCGGCGCGGCCTCGACGAGGGCGTCGACGGTCCACGAGCCCCTCGCGCCCCCTTCGGCGGTCGCGGGCGCGGCGGCGGGCGCCAGCGACAGCACCGTCAGGAGGGCGATTATGGCAGCGGCGGCCGCGCGGGGGCGCGCCAGGGCACGTGACATGTGTTCTACACCCCAGCCCCGGCGCTATGGCCGCCCCCCCTTAAAAGCGTTCCCAGTCACGCCCGGGCCGGCGAAAGCCTAATCTCGTCGCGGCGCCAGTTGGGGGGCCGGCGCGCGCATGGGCTGGAAGATGAAGCTGCTGGCGGTCGTCGTCGTCGCCCTCGTCGTCCTCGGGGCCGTGGGGGTGTACGTGTACGTCCAGTACAGGAGGCTGGGCGTGGACCTCGACAGGTCCCAGAGCGGCGTGGCCCTCTACACGGCGCAGCAGATCCAGCTGCGCATCGCCATCCGGTTCACCAACGACGGCGCCATCGAGCTGCTCATCCCGCCCACCACCTTCCGGGCCTGGGCTGACGGCGCCTTCCTGGGCCCTGGCGACACCCCCGAGGCGCGGGTGCCCGCGCACGGCTCGGCCACGGCGCAGGCGCTTCTCACCATCGCGGCCGCCAACGCCCCGGACGCCTACCGGGCGCTCGCCGATGTCGGGAGGGACACCATCCGGGTCAAGGGCGACGCGCGCCTCACCATCCTCGGGATGACGTTCGACGTGCCCTTCGACGAGTCCTTCACTCTCACCGTGTGAGCCCCTCTCATCCCGTGCGTATAAGGCCTAAATCCTTTTGTCCCCCGAGGGCTCTCACATCCCGCGAGCACAGATGCCCGAGCACGCCCGCAGGAGGAGGCGCACGCGGTCCGCGTCCGCGGACATCCAGGAGGAGGACGACCGCGGGCGCCCCACGTTCTTCGAGGAGGTCCCGCAGAGCGCCCCGGACGACGAGGTGCCCGAGTTCGAGCCCGTCGTGGAGGGGGGGGAGGGCCCCGCGGTCGACTGGGAGGGCGAGGAGCAGCACATGCAGAGGCGCTGGGAGGACCTGCTGGAGGACCTGTTCGGCCCGGCGGGGGGCGGAAGGGCCCCGTTCGACGTGGTCGACGACGGGCTGCGGTGGGCCGACGGCGAGGTCATCTGGGAGGGCATGGACTTCGAGCAGCTGTTCGGCAATCCCGACGAGTTCAGGGCCTTCGAGCAGATGGACGCGGCCGCCAAGAGGCGGTTCCTCAGGGAGAAGCTGCTCTCGCACCAGGCCTCGGGCGCCGCCGACGCGGGCGACACCGAGATAGAGCGCGCGGGCGCGCAGCGCAGGAGGGTCGCGAAGGCGCAGACCAGGCCCCGCCCGCCCCCGCGGCCGGGGGGGCCGACGATGCCGTCGGAGGCCTCGGCGACCGAGCGCAGGCCGGGCGAGCTGGAGTCCGGCCTGGGCAGCAGCGGCGTTCGGCGGCGCAAGCGCCAGCGGGGCGCGGACTGAGGGCCGTCACGCCTTGGACGGGGGGCGCTCGATGACCTTGGCGATGGCCTTGGCGGACTCGGCGTCCGCCTCGATGTGCACCACGCGCTGCGGATAGGGTATCTCGATGCCCTCCGCCTTGAACCTCGCATCCATCATCTTGCGCGCCTCGTGGGCGATGAGCCACTGGTCCATGATGTCGTCGCACCAGAGGTAGACGGTGAACTTGAGGGCGTTCTCCCCGAAGTCCTCGAATCTCACCGTGGGCGCCCGTTCGGGGTCCTTCGACACGCCCTTCTGGACCGTCACGGACTCGAGCATGATGCGCTCGACCTTGTCCAAGGGCGACCCGTAGGCGACGTTGACGGTGATGCGGATCTTGTACCGCTTGTCGGGCTCGCTGAGGTTCACGAGCCTCATGTCCGCGACCGAGTGGTTGGGGTAGATGATGAGTTCGTGCTTGAAGATGTTGTAGAACCTCGTGGACCGCAGCCCGATGTGCTCGACGCGCAGGTAACTGCTTTCGTCCTCGATGATGTCCCCCACCTTGATGGGGCGGTCGAGCAGCAGGAAGATGCCCGAGAAGAAGTCCCCGAGCGTGGACTGCAGCGCGAACGCGAGCACGATGCCTATGATGCCCGCGCCGGCGAGGAACACGGTGATGTTGATGCCCAGGGTGCTCAGCAGATAGAAGATGCCCACCACGATGATGAGCACGCCACCGAACTTGTCGAGCAGCGGGATGAGCACGTCGTCGAGCTGCGTGTCGGACTTCTTGGCGTACTCCATCCCCAGGGGCATGAACACGGCCTTGAACACCTTGTAGGCGATGTAGATGATGAACACGGCCGCGACGAAGGTGTAGACATCCAGGATCTGTCGGTGCAGCCAGTCGGGCATCGACTCGAGCACGTTGAGGGACTGGACGAACCCGTAGAAGAATATGAACACCACGATGGGCGTGTCGATTATCTTGAGGATCCGGTCGTCGATGTCGGTCTCGGTCTTCGCCGTCAGCCTCCGCACGATGGGGCGGACGACGAGCACGACCGAGAGCCCGATGATGAGCCATATGATGAGCAGGTAGATGAAGAGCCAGTACTGGTCGTCGATGTAGCCCGGCGTTGGCACGTCCCAGAGCCCGAAGAGCTTCACCATGGGATTCCCTTCGGAGGGGCGGAGAATGCGCCCGCGATAAAAGCCTTTCCCTCACGGCACGCGGCCCCCTCCCGCGCGCCCGGCGCCGGCGGGCGCGATGGGGGGCGGATGGAGGGGGGGAGGGACCGCGCGCCGAGGTCCCCTCTAGTTCTCGCAGGGGCAAAATCGTCCCCATACTTTTAAATCCAGAATATCATTATCAACGCGGCCCAACGCACGCTCGCGGCGCGGGGTCGGCGGTGCCGACCGGCCGGGGCGGGCCTGGCCGTCAAAGGAAGGACATGCAGATGACCGACATCAGAAGGTCAGTCGAGGAGGACCGCGGGATTCTCAAGAAGATCCAGTCGGTCATCCCCGGGTACGCGGGCTACAGGCGCCGCGAGGACATCAGGCAGGCGGACTCGCAGCTGCGCACGCAGATGGCCGACCGCCTGCACGACGTGAGGGCGGCCCTCGAGGAGTCGCGCCGGTCCATGGTCGACAACATGGTCACGGAGGGCATCGAGGCCATCGGCTCCCTCATCAACAAGACGACGGCCCTCGAGGGCCGCGTCAGGCACGCGGAGCAGGGCTACTCGGGCTTCTCGGCGGCCATCCGCATAGAGGAGAACGAGCTCAACCGCCTCTACGAGTACGACTACGCGATGGTGGCCAGCATCCAGGACCTGATGCGGCAGGCGTCGGAGCTCAAGCTCGCCGTGGACGCGTCGGACGCGGCCCGTACCAAGGGCTCGGTGGACGCCATCCGCGCCAACCTCACGAACTTCACGCGGGCGTTCGAGGAGCGCATCCCGCGCATCGCGGGCATCTACAACATGGGGTGAGATGAATGAGCCTCATCGGTGCGACAACGATGGACTGGCCGGACCAGTACAAGCGCGGCGTCATCATGTGGAAGGTGCCGCGGAACATCAAGATGAACGACAACATCGTCGTTCGAGAGGACGAGTACGCCGTGTTCTACCGCGACGGCAAGGCCCTCATGTACATCGACAAGCCGGACAGGTACGCGCTCACCTCGCAGAACGCGCCCATCATCGGCAAGCTCATACAGTACCTCTCGGGCGTCAAGCAGTGGGCCGAGGTCTACTACCTGCAGCGCAAGCCCTTCGACGTGAAGTTCGGCTCGAAGCAGCCCTACCAGTTCCGGGACAAGGACTTCGGCATCGTCAACCTCCGCCTCTTCGGCGAGGCCCGCTACCGCGTCTCCATCCCCGAGAACTTCATCAACGAGTTCGTCGGCACGCTCAACTACACGACCGCTGACGAGATCAACGGCCGCATCCAGGAGCAGATCGTGCTCCTGACCTACGACGTGCTCGGCGACTTGAAGAACAAGGGCACGGGCGTCACCGACCTCGCGTCCCAGCTCACGACCATAGAGCAGTTCGTGCTCGAGCGCGCAAAGGAGCACTTCGAGCTCTACGGCATAGAGCTGCAGAAGCTCTCGGGGCTCTACATCAGCATGCCCGAGGAGGTCCAGAAGGCCGTGGACCAGCGGTCCAGCATGCAGGTGCTCGGGGCCGACTACATGACCTACCAGACCGGGCAGGCCATGCGCGAGGCGGCATCGAACCCCTCGGGCGGAGGGGCTGCCGGCACCGGCGTCGGCCTCGGCGCGGGCATGGGCATGGGGTACATGATGATGGACACCATGAACCGCCAGCGCGCGGGCCCCCCCGGGGCGCCCGGCGCGGCGCCCGCGCCCGCGGCGGGCATGACGCCGTGCACCGCGTGCGGCGTGATGATCGCGGCCGGGACCAAGTTCTGCCCGCACTGCGGCGCGACGCAGGCGACCGCGAAGCCCTGCTCGAGCTGCGGGCAGCCCGTGCCACCCAACGTGCAGTTCTGCCCGAACTGCGGGGCCAAGCAGGGGACGGTGAAGTGCCCGTCCTGCGGCAAGGACGTGCAGGCGGGCAAGTTCTGCCCCCAGTGCGGCGGCAAGCTGGGCTGAGCGCATCGGCGGGGAGGGGCGGCCCCTCCCCGCTCTGACAGTCACGACCATCGGAATGGAAGTCGGAAGGGAGGGATGCTAGTGGCGACCATAAAGTGCCCCAAGTGCGCAGCGCCCAACGAGCTCGATGTCGGCAAGAAGCTCCTGAGGTGCGCTTTCTGCAACACGGACAGCTACATCGACAAGTCCGGCGCGGCGTTCGTGTACGTGCTGCCCTACCAGATGGACGACGCGGGCGCGAACGGCGTCTTCCGCAGGTGGACGGCGGCCTCCGACAAGGCCAAGGACCTCGAGGGGACGCACCGCATCGTGGAGATGAAGCGTCAGTACTTCCCCGTGTTCCTGTTCAGGCGCGACACCGACAAGGGCGAGCAGGTCCTCGTGCAGCCCGCGAAGTCCACGACGCTGCCAGGCCTCCACCGGCTGAAGGTGCCCGCGGGGGACCTCAAGGTCTTCGACAGCAAGTTCGACTACGGGACGGCCGAGATATCGAAGCCGGACATCGACATGATGGCCTACATGAACAACCTGCCCGGCAAGGCCAAGGAGCAGGCGATGGTCTTCTTCCCGCTGTTCACCGTCAAGTACTGGTACGGCGGCAGCACCTACGACGCGGTCCTCGACGGCTCGACCGGCGAGGTCTTCTCCGCCAACTGGCCCCCGCGCAAGGCAGGCGCCTACATCGGCGCGGCCGCGGTCGGGTTCATCGTGTGCGCCGCGGAGGGATTCCTCATCATGTACAACGCCGTGGTGGGCGTGGTCGCGCTCCTGGTGACGGTCCCCGCGCTCGTGTTCTTCTTCCACAAGGTCGCGAAGGAGAGGTGATGCCATGACGGACGGATTGACGTTCAGCATGTCCTGCCCCCAGTGCGGGGGCGCGCTGTCCACGGCGGAGGGCGAGAAGTCCTCGAACTGCCCGTACTGCAAGTCCCTCCTCTACCTCGAGGGCGACCAGGGCGTCTACACGACCAAGTTCAAGAACACCCTCGACAGCGTGCGCGCGACGTCCACCCTCTCGGGCTGGTTCACCAAGGGCCTCAAGGCGCGCGACCTGGCGCAGAAGGCCCAGGTGACGGAGGTGTTCCCCATCTACGTGCCCTTCTGGCGCCTGCGCGCGCGCGCGGCCGGCTGGGTCTGCGGCTACCGCGTGGAGCGCTACCGCGACCGCAACGGCAACTGGCACGAGAAGAAGGTCCCGATGGAGGAGATGGTGTTCCGCGACTTCGACTGGTCGCAGATAGCCTGCGACCCGGGCGACATCGGCATCACAAAGCTTCCGGGGCTCGCCGGCGAGGTCACGGCCCAGGACGCGGGCGACATCCCGACCTTCGAGGCCACAACCTCGGTCGACGACGCGCGCCGCACGGGCGTCGAGTCCGTCCGGGCCCAGGCCGTCTCGTCCGCGGGCGTCCCCAACATCACGTTCCAGAAGATGCACGTCATCCCGCGGTACCTGGCCATGACCTACTACCCGGTGTGGGTGTGCCGGTACCTCTACGCGGACCGCACCTACTTCGCCACGCTCGACGGCGTGTCCGGCCGCAGCCTCTCGGGCCGCGCGCCGGGCGACCCGCTCTACCAGGCCCTCATCGGCGTGGGCGGCGCGGCGGGCGGCGGGGTCATCACGGGACTGGGCGCGGCCCTCGCCATCACCACGGGCACGGCCGAGTTCTTCGTCCTGAGCGTCATCGGCATCGTGGCCTTCATCGGGGGGTTCATGTTCTTCCGCCACGGCTCCGAGGTGACGGAGGGCGAGATCTCGGCCGGTTACAAGAAGGGGTTCCAGGACCTCAAGAACATGGGCAAGGACGTGGGCAGGCTGGCCCAGGGGAGGTGAGCCGATGCCGGTCAAGGTCATACTGGTCAAGTGCACCCAGTGCGGCGCGCCCGTGCAGGGCGACCACTCGGACCGCGTCTACATCTGCGGGAGCTGCGGCACGGCGCACACGCGCGACGACACGGGCGCCAAGCCGCTGAGGTACGAGATAGCCGCGCCCAACCCGGCCGCGATGGCGCAGGGCGCGCCCATCTTCCTTCCCGTCTGGCGGCTGGACTCCGTGGTCACCATCAACCGCGCGCGGTCCGAGGGCGGGTTCCTCAACAAGCTCTTCGGCAAGGACTGGAAGGGCGGCCAGATGGCGATATTCGTGCCCGCGGTCGATTGGGACCCCAAGTCGTTCAAGTACTGGGCCCAGACGCTGACTACCAAGCCCCCGCAGTACACGCCCGCGCAGGGCTTCGGGAGCCACAAGCGCATGGCCATGGACATCTCGGAGGAGGCAGCGAGGCAGCTCGCGGACTTCCTCGTGCTCACCTTCGAGGCCGAGCAGCCCGGGGTCCTCCAGGACATCGACTACTCGGTCAAGGTCAACGCCGCGCAGCTCGTCTACCTGCCCTTCCTCCAGACACAGGCAGGGTTCACAATCGCCCTGTGAGGCCGCCGGTCGCCGGCCCCGCCGCCGGCGGACCGGGCGCGCGGGCCCGAGGGGGCGGCATCGACCGACAGGCGGTCGCGCCATCGCTAGATGAGCGAGATCCACGTCACGACGGTTTCGTCCTCCAGCTGCCGCTGGTAGAGCGCCGCGTCCTCCTCGTGGACCTCGAGCCGACCGTGGCATCCGGGCACAAGGCAGCGGCACCCGAGGTTCTGCACCTGCACCGCCTTGCAGGTGTCGCAGACCATCCTCGGTATGAACCTGCGCTCCATCTTTACACCCCGGCCGCCCATTGTATCCGACGGGCCCGTATTAATACCCTTCGCACGGGACCAGGCGTCGCGATGCGGGGCGCGGCGCCGGGCGGGGGAGGGGGGCGCGGCGCGACATGCCAGCATCGCCGCCGCGCCTGCCGGCGCGCGCGGGCGCCGCGCAAGCTTTTATATAACCCTAGTTATTACCGTTGCTCGCGACCCCCCAGGGGGGACCATCCATGAAGTGGCCCAGGAACGTCAAGAGGTACTGCCCAACGTGCAAGAAGCACACCCTTCACTCCGTCGAGAAGATGAAGAAGAGGAAGGCGTCGGAGCTCAAGAAGGGCCAGAGGCGGTTCCGCAGGGTCACCGCCGGCTACGGCGGCTTCCCGCGGCCCAAGTTCGAGGGGCGCGAGAAGCCCACCAAGCGCCAGGGCCTGCGCATGCGGTGCAAGGTCTGCGGCAAGGCGCACCAGCCCCCAGGGTTCCGCATCAAGAAGTTCGAGCTCTCGGAGGAGTGAGCGCGATGGCACAGGGCGAGATGGCCGAGGGCGGGCCTCGCAGCGGCTTCATCAAGGTGAAGTGCGCCGACTGCGGCAACGAGCAGATCATGTTCTGGCGCACCAACACGACCGTCAACTGCCAGGTGTGCGGCGGCACCCTCGCCACCCCCACCGGCGGCAAGGCCCGCCTCAAGGGCGAGCTCGTCGGGGTGCTTGAGTAATGGGGCGCGAGATAGGCTTCCCCGACGAGGGGGAGCTGGTCGTCGGCACCGTCAAGAAGGTCGAGAACTTCGGGGCCTTCGTCAAGCTCGAGGAGTACGATGGCAAGGAGGGCTTCATCCACGTGGCCGAGGTGGCCGCGGGGTGGGTCAAGTACATTAGGGACTACGTGCGCGAGGGCCAGAAGATAGTCGCCAAGGTGCTCCGGGTCGACCCCAAGAAGGGGCACATCGACCTCTCGCTCAAGAGCGTCAACGAGCACCAGAGGCGCGAGAAGATCCAGCACTGGAAGAACGAGCAGCGCGCGCAGAAGCTGTTCGAGCTCGTGGCCGAGCGGGTGGGGCTCACCGCCGACGCGGCGTGGGAGCAGTTCGGGAACCGCCTCATCGACACCTTCGGCGCGATGTACGTCGCGCTCGAGACCGCGTCGAACTCGCCGGAGACGATCGCCGCCGAGGGCTTCGAGGGCCCCTGGGCGGACATGTTCATCCAGATAGCGAAGGAGAACATCGTCCCGCCCCAGGTCGAGATCAGGGGCGTCTTCAAGCTCGGGTGCGGCGGGCCCAGGGGCGTCCACGTCATCAGGGACGCGCTCATGCGCGCCGGCGAGGTCAAGGACCCC
>Ga0079037_100001574_pt1 | contig 12002 bp, 8 predicted proteins | sample Mud3Dept4metaG_FD_71479 | JGI IMG/M metagenome (GOLD analysis project Ga0079037, IMG submission 71479) | Freshwater wetland microbial communities from Ohio, USA, analyzing the effect of biotic and abiotic controls - Mud 3 Core 4 Depth 4 metaG | ecosystem: Environmental > Aquatic > Freshwater >... | reverse complement strand
CCCCTTGAGGATCGTCCAGGCCCGGTAGACCTGCTCCACCAGCACCAGCCGCGCCAGCCGGTGGGCCAGGGTGAGCCGCGACAGCGCCAGCCGCTCCTCGGCCCGCGCCAGCACCGCCTCGGAGAGCCCGTCCGAGCCGCCGATCACCAGCGCCACGTCCCGCCCGCCCCGCATCCAGCGCTCGACCCGCCTCGCCAGATCGACGCTGCCGAACTGCTCGCCGCGCTCATCGAGCGCCACCACCCGCTCGCGCTCCCCGATCCGCGCGAGGAGCGCCTCCCCCTCCTCCTCCTTGGCGCGGGACGTTCCAGCGTGCTTACGGGCCTCCGGGACCTCCACCACCTCGAACTTCACGTACCGCTCGATGCGCTTCGCGTACTCCTCGACCGCCGGCGCGTAGAGGCCGGAGCGGTCCTTCCCCACCGCGACCACCCGCAGCTTCACCGGATCCCCGCCCCGTTCCCGCAGCCCAGCACCTCGGCGCCGGGCGCGGCGAGCCACAGGTCCCGCTCCGGCCAGGCCGCCGGGAAAGGGTAGCTCCCGCGACGGAGCTTCTGCTCCTCCCAGAGGCGATTCCCCTCGGGGTCGAGCCAGATGCGGTGCTCGAGGAGCGCCCCGTTCACCGCGCCGCCGTGGATGAAGACGTAGCGGAGCCGGCCGGCGTCATCGTAGTACTCCTCGAAGGTGAGCGCCGCCTCGGCTCCGCCCGCCTGGCGCACGAACTTGGCGGCCCGGCCGCCGGAGCCGGCATAGATGCGGCGCTCCGCGTCCTCGAGCGGCCCGCAGGCCTGGAATGGCCGAGCGGACATTTGCAGCTTCCCGGCGCGGACCCTCCGGTCGACGTCCCGCACGATCCCGCGCACCGCCTCGATCTCGGGGCTTCCCTTCCAGTCCCTGGCGGTGAGCCGGGGCTCCTTCGCCACCGGCCCGGCGGGCGAGCCGGTCCCGGGTGCGGCCGACTCGGCGGACCCGAGCTTGGCCTCGCCCTTGGCTGCGGGCCGGGCCGGGCTCTCGCCCGCCGTCACGTCGGCCGAAGGCGCCGCCCCTGCGGCAGCTGGCGCAGGCGGCGCCGCGCCCACGGCCTGGTCGGCGACCTTGGCCCTCGCCTGGGCGAGCGAGCGCTCGGCCGGCGGCGCCTGCTCCGCGACGGCGGGAGCCGCGGCCGGAGCCGGGCGAGCCTTCTCGCCATCCCGCTTCGCCATCGCCTGCGGCGCCTCGGGCGCTGCCGCGGGGGGCGCCTCCTTCCGCGCCGGGGCGGCAGGCCTCTCGGCGCTCTTCGCCAACTTCGCCTCCTCGGGCCTGGCCGGCACCGGCCCCGGCAGCGCGGGCGCCTGTGCCGCAGGCGCCTCCGCCGTCGGCGCGGCGCGCTCGGGCGCCCCGCGCAGCTCCTCCCGCACGGTGCGCTCCCGCATGCCGACGATCTGGAGCGTCACCGCCCCGACCACCGCCACCAGGACCGTGGTGAAGGACACCCGCCACACCCAGCGCGGCACCAGCACGCCCGAGCGCTCCCGCTGCCGATCCGCCGCCTGCCGGGCCGCGGCGAGGAGGATCCGCTCCCCGGCCGCCGGCGGGACCTCGGGCTCGAGCCGCCGCATCGCCGCCCGCGTCGCCGCGATTCGGTCGCGCTCGGCGCGGCACTCGGGGCATCCCGCGAGGTGGGCCTCCACCTCGGCCGCCTCGCGCCGGGAAAGCTCGCCGTAGGCGAGGTCGAGGAGCTTCTCGCGCGCGTCCTGGTGGTTCATGGCGCGGCGACCTCCGCCGCCTCGGCGGTGACGCCCATCTCCTCGAGCCGCCTCCGCAGCCCATCGAGCGCGTATCGCATGCGGCTCTTCACCGTGTTCTCCGGGACCCCGGTCACCGCCGCGATCTCCTGGAACGGCAGGCCGGCGTACTCGCGCAGGACGAACACCTCGCGCTGCTCCTCTGGAAGGGATGCCAGGGCCGCCTGGAGGCGCGGGCGCAGCATCGCGCTCTCCGCCGACCGGTCCGGGAGCGGGTCGTCCGAGGCCACCGTCTCGAGGAGCGGCCGGCGCTCTCCGGCGGGGTCGGCGGGGGCCTCGAGCCTTTCCGCCCCGCGCAGGGCGGCGCGCCGGGCCTCGTCCACCGACAGGTTGCGGGCGATGGTGTAGAGCCACGTCGTGAACCGCGCCCGCTTCTCCCAGCGCGGCGCCGCGGTCACCACCTTGAGCCAGGTTTCCTGCAAGAGGTCCTCCGCCCGCCCCCGGTCCCGGGTGGTGCGGACGAGGAAGTTGTAGACCGGCCCGCGGTGGCGGTGCAGCAGCGCCTCGAAGGCGCTCGCGTCGCCGCCCTGGAACCTCGCCATGAGCCGTTCGTCGCTCTCGTCCGTCTGCACGGGCCTCCTTCCCGTCTCTCGAAAGGCCCGACGATCCCCTGAACGCACCATCCCGCCGAAGGATCTGCCGGGCCGAGTCTAGACGAAACCCCCGGCCCCGGCCCCTGTCCGGCGTCTCTGGCGGGTCACCCCCTTGCCTTCCGGGCCGCGCCGACCCAACTAAGATGCGACGGTTCGCTGGAGAAAGCGGCGCCGAATCCCATGGCACCAAAGGGCGTCCGAAACCCCTCCCGCAGGCCGTCGAATGGGTGTGGCTCTGGGCAGCGGTACTGGCAGTCCAGGTTCCCTCCGGTCCCTGGGTGACGCCAGCCTCGATGACCTGGAGTCACTCTCTTCTGGGCGGCGCCTCCCCCCCGAGCGCCGCCCGGACCTTTTTGGGGCACGTCGCCAACGGCTCACCCGAGCGGGGCGTGCTGGCACCACCCGCTGCAACTCGACGCCCGTCCCTCCGCTCCCGGTGGTACTCTCTCGCTCCAACCCGGCCGGGCCGCCCCTTTTGGATACGGGGCAGCTCGGCCGGCCGGCGCCGGCGTCATGCCGCAGTCCGGCCGCGCATTCCCTTCTCGGGGCGCTGGCCAGGCGGGCGCAGGGTGCCCCGGCCATGACCTTCAGGAGGCTCGAATGCCGAAGACCATCTCCATGGAATCGAAGAAGCGCATCGCCCTCGTCGCCCACGACAACTGCAAGGGCGAGCTCCTCGAGTGGGCCAAGTACAACCGCGGCAGCCTGGCCGGGCACATCCTCTACGGGACCGGGACCACCGGCCGCTTGGTGGCCGAGGCCCTCGACCTTCCGGTGAACCGCCTGCTCTCCGGCCCCCTCGGCGGCGACCAGCAGATCGGCGCCATGATCGCGGCGGGGGAGCTCGACGCGCTCATCTTCTTCTGGGACCCGCTCGAGCCGCTGCCCCACGACCCCGACATCAAGGCTCTGCTCCGCATCGCGGTGCTCTACAACATCCCCACCGCCTGCAATCGCTCCACCGCCGACTTCATCGTCTCCTCGCAGCTCATGTCGAGCGCCTACGAGCGGATCCAGACCGATCCCGCCGACCGCCTGCGCCGCGAGAAGGAGCCGAGCCCGTGACCCGCCCTGCCGACACCACCCGGACCTTCACCCTGCCGCTCGCCAGCGAGGCCGGCCTGCGGCGCCGCTTCATGGTCCTCGACGAGCCGCTCAAGGGGAACCTGCGCTTCGGCCTGCTGCTCGAGGTCCTCGACAAGCTCGCCGAGGAGACCAGCCTCGAGCACCTCCGCCGGATCCACCCCGAGGCGCGGGTGGTCACCGCCGCGGTGGACAGCATCCTGGTCCGGAACGTCCCGGACCTCACCCGGGACATCCTCTTCAGCGCCCGCGTCAACCACGTCGGCAAGAGCTCCATGGAGGTGGGGATCCGGGTGGTGCACCCCGGCGACCCGCCGGTCCACATCGCCTCCTGCTACTTCACCATGGTCGGCCGGATGCTCGAGGGCGAGGGCGCCCGCAGCGTGGCGGTGCCGCCCGTCGAGTACCAGGAGGAGCTGGAGCGGAAGCGGGCCCACAAGGCCACCCTGCGCCGCGAGGCCTACCGGGCGCAGCTGGCGGCCGCCGAGGAGCCGCCCAGCCGGGAGGAGTACCGCCTTCTCGCCGAGCTGCACCAGGCCCAGGAGCAGCCTGGATTCCAGGGCCTTCTCGCCGGCAGGCTCGTCACCGAGGCCTGGGAGCGGATGTACCCGGAGCAGGAGAACGTCCCCCGGACCATCTTCGGCGGCTACGTGATGCGCCGCGCCTACGAGGTGTCGTCCATCTGCGCCGAGCGCGTCGCCCCGGACCGGCCGGTGCTGGCGGCGGTGAACCGCGTCAACTTCATCCACCCGGTTCGCCTCGGCGACATCCTGCGCTACACCACCCGGGTGGTCTACACCGGCAACTGCCTCGTCGGGGTCGAGGCCCGCATCGAGCGGCGCAGCCGCGACCGCACCTCCCGGGCGCTCTCCAACTCCTGCCTCTTCACCTTCGTCAACGTGGACCGCGACCTGCGGCCCCGTCCGGTCCCGCCCATCTACCCGGCCACCTACTCCGAGGACGCGAGCTACCTGTGGGCGCGCCGCCAGCACCTCGAGCTGGCCCGGCACACCCAGCACGGCTGGGTCGCCGCCGCTTGAGCGCCGACCTCTCGCTCCCGACGCTCCTCTTCCTGGCGGCGGCCGCGCTGGCCGCCGGGGCGGTCGACGCCATCGGCGGAGGCGGCGGGCTCATCACCCTGCCGGCGCTGCTGGCGGCCGGGCTGCCGGCGCCGCTCGCCCTCGGCACCAACAAGGGCCAGGGCGTCTTCGGCTCCGGGGCGGCCCTGTGGCGGTACGCGCGGGCAGGGCTGGTGGACGGCCGGACCGCCCGCGTCTCCTTCCCGGCCGGGCTCCTGGGCTCGCTGCTCGGGGCGGGCCTGGTCCTGCTCGTCCCGCCGGCCGCGCTGCGGCCGGTGGTGCTGGTGCTGCTCCTCCTGGTGGCGGTGGTCCTGGCCTTCCGACCCTCCGCGCCGGCCCCCACCGCGGTGCGCCGCCCGCGCCGCATGCCGGTGGCGGCGGCCATCGCCGTCGCCATCGGCGCCTACGACGGCTTCTTCGGGCCGGGCACCGGGACCTTCCTCATCTTCGCCTTCGTCATCTTCTTCGGGGCCCGCCTGCAGGAGGCCTCCGCCGACGCCAAGGTGGTGAACTTCGCCTCCAACCTGGCGGCGGTGGCCCTCTTCTCCGCGCGGGGGATGGTGCTGTGGCAGGCGGCCCTGCCCATGGCCGCGGGTCAGTTCCTGGGGGGCGTGCTCGGCGTCCACCTGGCGGTGCGCGGAGGAGACCGGCTGGTGCGCCTGGTGGTGCTGGCGGTGGTGGCCGCGCTGGTCGGCAAGCTGGGCCTGGACCTCGTCCGCGCCTGAGCCGGCCGCCTCGGCCCGGCGCTACGGCACCAGCACCACCTTGCCGGCCACCCGGCCGTGCTCGACGAGGTCGTGCGCCCGGGCCACCTCGGAGAGGGGGATCCGCTCCGCCACCACCGGGTGGAGCCGGCCGGCGGCGAGGAGCACCAGCAGCTCCCGGAGATCCTCGCGGACCGCCTCCATCCCCGCCCCGGCGGTGGCTCCGATCCCGTAGAGGCGCGCGGCGCGGCCGTCGGGCAGGAGCATGAGCGCCGGCAAGAGCAGGAGGGTGAGCAGCAGCTGGAGTCGACCCACCGAGAGTGCGCTCGAGATCCCGTAGCAGACGAGGCGGCCCCCGCGGCGGAGCACGCGGTGCGACCGCAGGAGCTGCGCCCCGGCGACGGGATCGAAGACCGCGTCCACCCCTTGCCCGCCGGTGAGCTCCATCACCCGCGCGGCGAAGTCCTCGGCCCGGTGGTCGATGGGGGTGGCCCCGAGCCGGCGGACGAGGTCGTGCTTTCCGGCCGACGCGGTCCCGTACACCTCCAGGGCGGCGAGCCGGCCGAGCTCGAGGAGCGCCGTGCCGACCCCGCCGGCGGCCCCGTGGACCAGGATGCGCTCGCCGGGACGGACCCGCGCCACCCGGTGCAGCATCTGCCAGGCGGTGACGTAGTTCAGCACCAGGCACAGGGCCTCGGCCTCGTCCACCCCGGGCGGAACCGGCACCGCCCGGTCGGCTTTCAGGTTGACGCGCTCGGCGTTGGCCCCGTTGACCACCAGGGCGGCCACCCGGTCGCCCGGACGCAGGCCCGAAACCCCCGGCCCGAGGCGCTCCACCACGCCGACCAGGTCGTAGCCGGGGGTGAAGGGCGGCCGCGGCGTCCCCGGGACCAGGCCCCGGCGCTTCAGGACGTCGCCGTAGGCCACCCCGGAGGCGAGCACCCGGACCCCGACCTCCCCGGGTCCGGGCTCGGCGAGCTCGTCCTCGACGAGCGCCATCGCCTCCGGGCCCCCGCGCCGGGAGACGACGGCTCGCCGGCATCGCATGAGCCGCCTCTCCCGAACCCGCGCCGGGTCTCGATCCTAGGCCTTGGCCTTGGGCGTGGGGATGCCGCCCGCGGCCGCGCCCGGCACCAGGTTGGCCGGGCTCATGGCCTTGGCCATCTGCTCGTAGAGGGCGTAGCGCTCCTTGGCGAGGCGCTCCGCCTCGACGAGCAGCTTCTTGTAGTGCTCGGGGTTGGTCGCCTCGACCATGCGGAAGCGGGTCTCGTGGGCCATGAACTCGGCCAGCGAGACCTTGGGGATCGCCGAGTCGAGCTTCAAGGGGCTCTCGCCCTTCTCGACCCGCCGCGGGTCGTAGCGGAACAGCGGCCAGTAGCCCGAGTCCACCGCCCGCTCCTGCTGCAGCACGGCGTCGGCCATGTCGTAGCCGTGGGCGATGCAGTGGCTGTACGCCAGGATGACCGAGGTGCCCGAATAGCTGTCCGCCTCCTTGAAGGCGTTGACCGTCTGGACGTCCTTGGCCGCCATGGCCACGCGGGCCACGTACGGGTGCCCGTAGGTCATGGCCAGCATGGCCAGGTCCTTCTTCGGCACCGACTTGCCGCTCATGGCGAACTTGGCCGCCGCTCCCATCGGCGTCGCCTTGGAGGCCTGCCCGCCGGTGTTGGAGTAGACCTCGGTGTCGAGCACCAGGATGTTCACGTCCCTACCCATGGAGATGACGTGGTCGAGGCCTCCGTATCCGATGTCGTAGGCCCAGCCGTCGCCGCCCACGATCCAGACGCTCTTCTTCACCAGGTAGTCGGCGATCTTCTCGAGCCAGCGGGCCTGCGGCGATTCCACGCCGGCCAGCTTCCGCCTCAGGAGGCTCACCCGCTGCCGCTGGGCCTCGATGCCGGCCTCGTCGACCTGGCCGGCCTCGAGGATGGCCTTCACCAGCTCGTCGCCGACCTGGGTCCCCAGGGTGGCCAGGATCTCGCGGGCGTGGGCCCCCTGCTTGTCCACAGCCAGGCGCATCCCCAGCCCGAACTCGGCGTTGTCCTCGAAGAGGGAGTTCGACCAGGCCGGTCCGCGCCCGTCCGCGTTGCAGGCGTAGGGCGTGGTGGGCAGGTTGGCGCCGTAGATCGAGGAGCAGCCGGTGGCGTTGGCGATGAGCAGCCGGTCGCCGTAGAGCTGGGTGAGCAGCTTGATGTAGGGGGTCTCGCCGCAGCCGGCGCAGGCGCCGGAGAACTCGAAGAGCGGCTCGAGGAACTGGGTGCCCTTGACGTCGAGCTTCACGCGGGCGCGATCGGGCTCGGGCAGGTCGAGGAAGAACTCGAAGTTCGCCCGCTCCGCCTCGCGCAGCGGGGTCATGGGCGCCATGTTGATGGCCTTGTGACCCTTCTCGGTCTTGGACTCGGCCGGGCAGAACTCCACGCACAGCCGGCAGCCGGTGCAGTCCTCCGGCGCCACCTGGATGGTGTACTTGTGGCCCTTGAAGTCGGCGGAGCGGAAGTCCATCGACTTGAAGGTCGGCGGGGCGGCCTTCAGCTCGTCGGGCGCGTAGTACTTGGCCCGGATGGCCGCGTGCGGGCAGATGAGCGCGCACTTGTTGCACTGGATGCAGAGCGGCTCGTCCCACACCGGGATCTCGAGCGCGATGGCTCGCTTCTCCCACTTGGCGGTGGCCGTCGGCCAGGTGCCGTCCACCGGGAAGGCCGACACCGGGAGGTGGTCGCCGTTCCCGGCCATCATCAGGGCGGTGATGCGCTTGACGAAGTCCGGCGCCTGCTCCGAGACCAGGGGCGGCCGCGGCTGGCCGGTGATCTGGCCGGGGATGCGGACCTCCTCCAGGTTGGCGAGGGTGGTGTCCACCGCCTCGAAGTTCTTGCGGACCACCTCGGCGCCCTTGCGGGCGTAGGTCTTTTCGATGGTCTTCTTGATGTGGGCGATGGCCTCGTCGCTCGGCAGCACGCCGGAGATGGCGAAGAAGCAGGTCTGCATGATGGTGTTGATGCGACCACCCATGCCCGTTTCCTTGGCCACCTTGTAGGCGTCGATGACGTAGAACTTGAGCTTCTTGTCGACGATCTGCTTCTGCACCTCGAGCGGCAGGTGCTTCCACACCTCGTCCTTGTGGTAGGGCGAGTTGAGCAGGAAGGTGGCGCCGGGGACCGCCGCCTCGAGCATCTCGTACTTCTCCAGGAACGAGAACTGGTGGCAGGCGACGAAGTTGGCGCGCGTCACCAGGTACGAGGACCGGATGGGCTTGGGGCCGAAGCGGAGGTGCGAGACGGTGACCGAGCCCGACTTCTTGGAGTCGTAGACGAAGTAGCCCTGGGCGAAGTTGGGCGTGTCCTCGCCGATGATCTTGATGGAGTTCTTGTTCGCGCCCACGGTGCCGTCGGCGCCGAGCCCGTAGAACAGCGCCCGCACCACGTCCTTGCCCTCGGTGTCGAAGTGCGGGTCGTAGGTGAGCGAGAGGTGGGTGACGTCGTCGTTGATTCCCACGGTGAAATGCCGCTTGGGACGGGCCTTGCCGAGCTCGTCGTAGACCGCCTTCACCATGGCGGGGGTGAACTCCTTGGAGGAGAGGCCGTAGCGGCCGCCCAGCACCGTGATCTCGTGGTGGAAGCGGTCGATGTGGGCCTGCTGCGCCTCGCGCAGCGCCGTCACCACGTCCTGGTAGAGCGGCTCGGCGAGCGCCCCGGGCTCCTTGGTCCGGTCCAGCACCGCGATGTGCGTGGTGGTGCGGGGCAGGGCCGCCATGAAGGAGCCGAGCGAGAAGGGCCGGAAGAGGCGGACCTTCACCAGGCCCACCTTGTCGCCCTTCTTGGTCAGGTACTCGACCGCCTCGTGGGCCACCTCGGCCCCCGAGCCCATCATCACGATGATCCGCTCGGCCTCGGGGTGGCCGACGTAGTCGAAGAGGTGGTACTGCCGCCCGGTGATCTTGGCGAAATCGTCCATCGAGGCCTGAACCAGGTCGGGGCAGTCCTGGTAGTAGAGGTTGCAGGCCTCGCGCGCCTGGAAGAAGGCGTCCGGGTTCTGCGCGGTGCCGCGCACCACCGGCGCCTCGGGGGTGAGCGCCCGCCCCCGGTGGGCGGCCACCAGGTCGTCCGGGATCATCCGGCGCAGGTCCTCGTCGTCGAGCAGCTCGATCTTGGCCACCTCGTGCGAGGTGCGGAACCCGTCGAAGAAGTGCAGGAAGGGGATGCGGCTCTTCAGCGAGGCGCGCTGGCCGATGACGGCGAAGTCGTGGGCCTCCTGGACCGAGTTCGAGGCGAGCAGGCCGAAGCCGGTCTGCCGGACGGCCATCACGTCCGAGTGGTCGCCGAAGATGGAGAGCGCGTGCGTGGCGACGGTGCGCGCCGACACGTGCATGCACATCGAGGTGAGCTCGCCCGCGATCTTGTACATGTTGGGGATCATGAGGAGCAGGCCCTGCGACGCCGTGAAGGTGGTCGTCAGGGCGCCGCCCTGCAGCGCGCCGTGGACCGCGCCGGAGGCGCCGCCCTCGGACTGCATCTCCACCACCGTCGGGACCGTCCCCCATACGTTCTTCTTGCCCAGGGCCGACCACTCGTCGGCCCACTCGCCCATGTTCGACGAAGGGGTGATGGGGTAGATGGCGATCACCTCGTTGATCCGGTGAGCCACCGAGGCGACCGCCTCGTTTCCGTCCATGGTCACCTTGCGCCGCTGGGCCATTCTTCCTCCGGGGATCCTGGGCTTCCGCGAGGCCTCCGCGCGCCGGGTCACGGCTGCGCCCCGAACGGCGAGGCGACATTGCCCCACCTGAGCGCCGGCTCCGGCGCCCTCGTCATGAAGTTCGGGAGAGGACTCGCGATTTGTCGGCGCATTCTAGCAAAGGCGACCGGGGTCCCGGCAAGGGCTCGTTCGAGCGGGTGGGAGCCCGGAACTTGCGGCCTACACGGGGTGCGTCGGAGATTCGGGGGATGGCCGTGCGCAAGGTCGGCACCTGCCGCATCGTCCGAGAGCTCGGGCGGGGAGGCATGGGGGTGGTGTTCGAGGCCGTCCAGGAGGGCCTCGACCGCCGGGTGGCCGTCAAGGCGCTCGAGTCCCGCCTGGCCCGCTCCCGGGAGCTGGTCGAGCGCTTCAAGCGCGAGGGGCGGGCCTACGCCCAGCTCCGCCACCAGGCGGTGGTGGGGGTGCACGACCTCGTCGAGAAGGACGATACCCTCTACCTCGTCACCGAGTTCGTGGACGGGGCCGACCTCTCCCGGATCCTCATCCAGGGCGGGCCCATCCCCCCCGCCTGCGTGGCGGTGGTGGGCGCCCGGGTGGCCGAGGCGCTCGACTACGTCCACTTCAACAAGCTGCTCCACCGCGACGTCAAGCCGGCCAACATCATGGTCTCGCGCGACGGCGAGGTGAAGCTGATGGACTTCGGCATCGCCAAGGACCAGAACGCCACCGACCTCACCCGCGACGGAATGCTGGTGGGCAGCCCGTCCTACATCGCCCCCGAGGTGCTGAACGGCGAGGAGGCGAACGAGAAGGCCGACGTGTGGGCGCTGGGGGTGACCCTCTACGAGCTCGCCGCCGGCGAGAAGCCCTTCCAGGGCGCGGGGGCCGAGGACCTCTTCGACGCCATCCGCAGCGGCTCCTTCGCGCGCCTGCGATCGCTGGCGCCGGCGACGCCGCGCCGCCTCGCCCGCGCCATCGAGCGCTGCCTGCGCCGCAGGCCGGAGGCGCGGTGGCGGAGCGCCGGCCACCTGGCCCGGGAGCTGGAGCGGTGCGCCGACAAGCTCCTGCGCGGGATGCACCCCCAGGGGCGGCTGGTGGCGCTCATGGCGCACCGCGGATTCGCCGCCGCGGAGCAGGCCCTGACCCGGGTGGACGCCGCCTCGCTCGAGGCCACCCGGGCGGTGGACTCGGCCGCGGTCCGCTCGCCCCGGGGCGGGCTGCGCTGGAGCTGGGCGCTCGCGACCGCGCTGGCGCTGGCGGCCGGGCTCGCCGCCTGGATCGTGCGCTTCTGATCCTCTGACCCCGGTCAAGGCAATGGGTGGCCCGGAGCGTGCAGTCTGGACGATCGATGGGCCGGCTCCGGGTCTCGCTCGGCGTCGCCGCGATCCTCGCCGCGGCTTGCGGCGACCCGCGCCCGGCGGCCCCCACCAAGGACCCGTGCTCGGCCTGCCACGGCGATCCCGCCCGCGCCCCGACCGCCCTGAACCCCCAGCTGGCCGCCGCTCCCCCCGCGAGCCCCTACGGGAGCGCCGCCGCCCCCGAGCCGGGCGCCGGGCCGCACCTCGCCCACCTGCAACCCGGGCCGCTCGCGAACGGCTTCCAGTGCCAGCAGTGCCACCTCCTCCCCACCTACCCGCGGCACCCCGACGGAGTCGTGCAGCTGACCTTCGGGAACATCGCCACCGCCGGCGGCGCGCTGGCGCCGAGCTACGACTTCGCCACGCGGACCTGCTCCAGCGTTTACTGCCACGGCTCCTTCCGGAACGGCGCGGCGGGAAACCTCCCGGTCTGGAACGGCGGGGCGTCGGAGGCGGCCTGCGGCAGCTGTCACGGCCTGCCGCCCGGCGGGACGCACCCCCCGGCCAGCGGCTGCGGCGGCTGCCACCCCGGGTACACGGCGAGCACCGTGACCGTGGACCTCCACGTCAACGGCCGGATCGACTTCGGCGGCACCGGCTCCGGCTGCGCCAGCTGCCACGGCGCGCCCCCGGCCTCCGGAGCGCACCTGGTCCACTACGGCGACCAGTCGAGCCCGTCGCTCACCACCCAGTACGGCGACACCCGCAT
>Ga0079037_100001573_pt1 | contig 12003 bp, 13 predicted proteins | sample Mud3Dept4metaG_FD_71479 | JGI IMG/M metagenome (GOLD analysis project Ga0079037, IMG submission 71479) | Freshwater wetland microbial communities from Ohio, USA, analyzing the effect of biotic and abiotic controls - Mud 3 Core 4 Depth 4 metaG | ecosystem: Environmental > Aquatic > Freshwater >... | reverse complement strand
TTTGCTGTTTTATGTATACTTAAAACATACTTATAAATATAGGAATATTTTAAGCATGATTAAAAAGTATATCAAACGTTCATACTATCTCGACCGGATACTGCCTTTCATGAATAAGGACATCATCAAAGTCCTTGTCGGGCAGCGAAGAGTCGGGAAGAGTTATCTATTGTTCCAGATAATGGATGAACTGATCAGAGAGGGAACGAAAAAGGATGCAATTCTCTATATCAACAAGGAGTTGCATGAATTCGAGCCGATCAGAGATTATCACGGCCTGCTGAGTTATATAAACAAGAGGGCAAAGAAACAAAAGATAACCGCTCTTTTGATTGACGAAATTCAGGACATAGCTCAGTTTGAAAAAGCGCTGAGAGATCTTCAGGCAAGCGGCAGATATGATATTTACTGCAGCGGAAGCAATGCCGATCTCCTCTCAGGCGAACTTGCCACGAATCTGTCTGGCAGATACGTGGAAATAGATGTATACAGCCTCTCCTATCCGGAGTTTCTTTTGTTCCATAAGCTTGACAATAACGAAGACTCTTTTATGAAATACATGAAATATGGCGGGCTTCCCTATCTGGTCAATCTCGATCTGAATGATATGGTTGTCTACGACTATCTGAGAAGCATCAACAATACAATACTCTTTAAAGATGTGGTTGCGCGGTATAACATCAGGAGCATTGCATTTCTTGAAAGGCTTGTCGAGTATATTGCGGATAACACGGGAAGTTTGGTTTCCGCAAAAAAGGTCAGCGATTTTCTGAAGTCGCAGAAGACCAACATTTCACCCAACATCGTCCTGAACTATCTTTCCTTTCTGTCCAATGCCTTTCTTATCTTCAAGGTACGCCGTTCTGAGATAGGCGGCAAACGCATTTTTGAGATCAACGAAAAATATTATTTCGAGGATAGCGGGCTGAGAAATGCCATTGTCGGTTACAAGCCGTCTGATATCAATAAAATGCTTGAGAATATTGTATATATGCACCTTCGTGCATCGGGTTATACTGTCACAGTCGGACAGTTGGGCTCAAAGGAGATCGATTTTGTCTGCGAAAAACGAGGGGAGAGACTCTATGTGCAGGTAGCATACCTTATTCCCGATGAAAAAGCGCATGCAAGAGAATTTGGAAATCTCCTTCAGATCCGGGATAATTACCCGAAATTCGTAGTCTCCATGGACAAGATGATTGAAGGTGGCGAAAAAGGTATCACGCTCATACATATCACACAATTCTTGAAAAGGTTTTTATAAATGCTTGAAGCTTATAAATAGAAAGAAAATGGAGATACACACCCTTGGTAGAGATAATGCGTGAAAATATTAAGGGACCATGGCATCTGAAGAAATCGCAGAACAATTAAAGGCAGTTCTTGATGAATGCGCTCGCCTGAGGGAAGAAAACAAAAACCTTAAATCTCTTCTAGGCATACAAGAAGAAAAACCCGATGCCCCTTTGGTTGAAGGCTTATCCCAGGAAGACAAGGTTATTCTCTTTCGCAGTCTTTTCCGTGGGCGAGAAGACGTTTATCCTATTAGGTGGGAAGCGAGAACAGGAAAATCCGGTTATTCTCCCGCATGTGCTAACGAATGGAAACGACCGCTCTGTGTCAAACCACGGATTAAGTGCTCAGAATGTGAGAACCGAGAACTGCTTTCCGTAACAATTGATCTAATCCAGCAGCACCTTATCGGCAAGAGCACCATTGGTGATCGCCACAGGCAGGTATATAGGAGAGGGATTTGATGATGCTCGTTTGGACGCTCTCTTTTTAACCATGCCGATTTCATGGCGGGGAACGCTTCAGCAATACGCTGGCCGCCTTCACCGTCTCCACGATAATAAAAGAATCGTGCGAATTTACCACTATGTGGATGTAAATGTCCCCATGTTCACGCGTATGTTTCAGAAGAGACTTAAGGGTTATAAAGCAATTGGATATTCAGTTCGAGAAAATCAGGTTGCGACAGCAGGACTTGAAGACCACTCAGATATTTCGGGAGAGTCAGGATTTTAAACCCATCGGGTGGAAAGACAAATATCCGTAGTGTTTGATGAAGAATGTTTTACCTGACGTGTTGTTTAATGGATACTTATCTTGAGATAAAATCAATATGAATGAGGAATCTGCTGCACAATATTAGAAAGATTCTTTAAAAGCTTGACCGTGACTAAATCGTGACAAAGCATATAGAAAGATATCGAAATATTTACAAGTACATATAAAACAAAAATGGCTGTAGACACTTGACTGGCAAGGATTTATACGGTATTTCCAAGCACTTATGAAATCCCACGGAACTTCTTCCTAAACCTGGTGTCGCAGGTTCGATTCCTGCAGGGGGTACCAATTTTTTCAAGGACTTTTTAAGCAAACAGGTATTTTTTTTGTATCCTGTTTCAAAACACAAAAATTTTCTTTTCTTTCTATCATCCGGAAGTGCTGTTCGAATACTTTCCGGAAATGATAACCATAAATCGTAAAAGTTATCGCCATGGGGAAGAGCCGTGGCCGCCTGAAAAGGGACCACAAGAAGAACCTCCCATAATAGAACGGCTCATGATTGTTGTCATCACATAATAATCATGATTCCCGAGATACAGCATTTTTTTATTTACCTTGACTAACCTGCCAGGACATGTTACTGTACATACAAGATTTTAGAGGTTTTTGCGTTCACAGAAGGCCACAAAGACTTTTAGCTTTGTGGCCTTTTTTATTGGGTCCTTCTGAGATTTTAATTTAACAGATGAGGAGGTAAACAAAATGACACAAGGAACAGTTAAGTGGTTCAATGACAGCAAAGGGTTTGGCTTCATTACCGCTGAAGACAACAGCGATGTTTTTGTGCATCATACGTCCATCCAAGGCAGCGGATTTAAAAGTCTTGCCGAAGGTGACAATGTCAGTTTTGATACTGAACAAGGCCCAAAAGGTCTTAAAGCAATCAATGTAACCAAACTCTAATTAACTGGTCAAGGCTCCTTCCGCTTGAGGGAGCCTTTTCCCTTCAGAGGCATGGGAGGAACATGAACAACAGTAAGCATGCAGCAATGATGGAGAAGAGGCAGGAAATTATGGAGCAGAAACGTGCAGCAGGCTCTGTAGCTGCACACTTCCCTGAGGTTGCAAACATCGTTATGAATATGACATATAACCAGAAGGGAGCAAAATCGATTCTCCGGACCTTTAATTTCACTCCCGGCAGCTATGCTTTTTTCATAGTCAATTGCTTGAGACAAGACTGTATTGATGGTGGGTTTGATCTGACCCAGGTAATAACAGAGATGATCAGAAACCGCAGAGTGGGGGGAAAAGGAACACTTAGCTGCAAAGGAACAGATTCCTCCACCAACCACTCAGATATTGTTTATGAAGTTGCCATACAATATACGTAAACCGCTGTCCTTTTAGCGGTCTCCCCGATCAGTAAATAGTTGAGCAAACCTATAATTTGTTCATGGTTAAAGAATCATCAACTGGCTTACATAAGATACCTAAGAGGAAATTAAATGCGGCAATACGAACCTGCTTGTAACATTCCATATTTGACTCTCATATCTGAATTTCTTTGTGATTTCAGGGAACTTCATTCACGATTAGACATTATTGATCGATTCGGCAGGGATTGTTTGACGGATATAACAGATATCCCCCAAAGCAACATCAATGCATCGGCTACAATCTCGCCGGAGGGTTCTGACAAAAAAGTATTTCAATTTAAAGAGTCAGATGAAAGGTGGGGCATTCTCGATGTTATCTTTCATGAAGGGAGACTTGTAAATTTTCGTGCTCAGATATTTTTTCATGGATGGTTTGCAAAATCAAAAGCTGTTAAGTTCAATTCACTCACATTCCGTCCTTTCATGAATGAAATCTCCGGGATGGAAAATGTGCACTATGATTTTTCAGATGATACTTGTTCCTGTCATAATGGTCATGGGTTAAAAATAAGCTTTCGCTACGTACCGAAGACAACAAGTATTTCAACAACAATTGTCGAAGAAGCCTATGCATAATTTTGAAGACATAATCAGGACAAAAGCCTCAATTTTGTTATAATAGTCGTAAGGTCGTTTAAACATTTGATGAATTTTATTCTTTAACCCTGTCGTTTTCCCTTCTTTTATCAAAATCAAATGGGACCGCTACTACCTTTTAAGCTGTAAGTACATTTGTATTATGCACGCAGCATTTATAAATTTATTTTAAGGAGTGCCATGGAGAAAGAGGATATTTTTGAAGAGATTATAGACATAGGTATGAGGCATGGAAAGCTCACCTATGATGAGATACATGATGCGCTTCCTTCAGAATATTTTCCCCCGGATGAGTTAGAAGAACTTTTGGACCTTCTCCATGATATGGGCGTTGAAGTTGTAGATGAGCAGGCCACTGACATTAGTGAGGAAGAAGAGGAGCATGAAAAAACAGAGGATATTGTACAGACATATTTTCACTCGTTGGGGAATATTTCAATTCTGAAAAGGAATGAAGAAGTAGAACTTGCGAAGAGCTTGGAAGAAGGAAAAGAGATAATTAAGGGAATTGTCACAGCACTGCCTTTATACAAGAAAAACGAAGCGCGTTTAGATAGCAAAAACAAAGAAGACCTGAACAACGAGGAGGAAGAAAAAATACATGAATCTCTTGAAATGAGCCTGAAAGAACTTGAGAATTTCATGATAAACATTGAAGTGGCAGATAGAAAGGTTGCCAAATATGGCACGTTAAAGGGTTTGAAAAAATTGATACAAGAAAAAAAGAAAAAGAATATCAATCCGTTACAGCTTGCTGCAATTGCGAAGGAAGTGCAGAATGAGTATAAGCGAGTTGAATCAGAGATTGGGATCAAGATTGATGAATTGAAAGATAAATGGGACAGAATAACGAGGGCAAGAATCCTTGTCAGTGAAGCTACGGATACGTTAATAAATCATAATCTGAGATTAGTGATTAATATAGCCAAGAATTATATTGGAAGAGGTCTTTCATTGCTTGATCTGATTCAGGAAGGCAATATCGGTCTTATGCGGGCTATCGATAAGTTTGACTATAAAAGAGGATTTAAATTCAGTACCTATGCAACATGGTGGATAAGGCAAGCAGTGACAAGGGCATTAATGGATCAGGCAAAAACAATCAGGGTTCCAGTACATATGATGGATTTTTATAGCAAGGTTAGCAAAGCATCCAGAGAATTAAGACAAGAACTTGGGAGAGAACCGAGTCAAAAGGAAATCGCCAAGAGGTTGGAAGTTTCAACAGGAAAGATCGAAGAGGTATTCAGGGCAATTCAGGACACGATAGCTCTTCAAACTCCCGTTGGTGATGATGGTACAACCATTGAGGAATTTATTAGTGATAAAGATGGTCCTACCCCATATTCCGATACAGAAAGGAGTAATGTAACAGAGCGGATACTGAAGGTTCTTAATACTCTGACTCCGAGGGAAGCTGAGATTATAAGAAGGAGATTTGGTATAGGATTTGGAAAAGACCAGACCCTCGAAGAAGTAGGGAGGCAGTTTTCTATTACACGTGAAAGGGTGAGGCAGATTGAATATAGAGCCCTACGAAAACTTCAACATCCAAAAAGGCGCAATGAATTAAAGGTATTAATCGCTTAGCTTATTGTTTGAACAAAACAGGAGGTTGAAATATACTGAGAAAAATTTACGTTGGAAACATTGCCTTTAACACAACAGAACAAGATATACGGGATCTTTTCTTAGAATATGGTGAGATTATATCAGTGACACGAAAACAATCCAAAGGGTTTGGCTTTGTTGAGATGGGATTGGACAATGAGGCCCAAAAAGCTATTGCAGAGCTAAACGGTAAATCGTTTGCAGGAAAACCACTCACCGTATCTGATGCAATCCAGCAGCATCGCTCCATATATACCAATGACGGATATAATTTTGGTTAGGGTTCACTCCTGATCGAGATCAAGTGAGTAATAGTCTTTACGGAGAATTAACCTTCCTGAGGGTTCTGATCGGTTTTTGCTCCGCTTAGCCGTGCCCTTGTTGTATCAGCACCTCTGCGAAGAACACCCCTTAAATCGGCATTGGTCAGGTCCGCAGCTATGAACGTGGTCTCGATAAGACTCGCTTCTCTCAGATCAGCCGATGAAAGGTTTGCCCCGCTTAAATCCGTTCCATGCAGCATCGCTTCACGCATATCAGCCCCCGTAAAATCAGCACCTATCATGCTTGATCCATAGGCTTTCATTTTTCGTAAAACAGCCCCCTTTGCCCTGATAAGGACAGCTTCAGTCATCTGAAGGTTTGAGTCTGCAAGATCAGCAAGCTCAAACTGTGCAGATGATATCTTTGAATTCGTAAAGTCCGCACCCCCAAGATGCGCTTTGGTGAAATCTGCTCCCATGAAGGATGAAAAAGTGAGATCTGATTTTTCGATATGTGCATTTCTAAAATTGGCTCCGATGAAATTAGAGCTGCTCATATTTGAGACTGACAGGTCTGCATCCTCGAAATCCGACATGCTGAAGTTCGAACTGCTTAAGTTTGCGCCGCGAAGATTGCAGTTCGTGAACCGGACAGCTATCAGTTCGAGGTCTCGCAGATCAACCCCTGAAAGATCGTGTCCCGAGATGTCCCCCTGTTCTGCTGCTAACTGGATAACCTGTTGTCTTGAAAGCTTTTCCACTTCCCTTCTCCTTATCGCGAGAATAAAGTTGTATCAATGCCTCTTAGTCTATCATTGCGTGCATTTTCTTTGCTATCATTGGGATTGTTATGGATTTTCTTAAAATCAGGACGGCTGAAATCCTGCAGGAAGGCCTTTTGTCGTTGGGTATTAACCCAACTGACGACAGGATGCAATGTTTTTCAGCTTATCTTTCAGAACTTAAAAAATGGAACAAGGCGTGCAACTTAACCGGCATTCGGAATGACAAAGATATTGTTGTCAAACACTTTATTGATTCTCTGCTTTATCTCGTACCAATGCCGCAGGGTATCATCCGGGCTGCCGATATAGGGAGCGGCGCCGGGTTTCCGGGGATACCGATTAAGATTATCCGCCCTGAAATAGAAATGTACCTGATTGAGCCATCGGGGAAAAAGGCCGCTTTTCTCAGACACATAACCCGTCAACTGAAAATCGAGCGGGTCACGATAATAGAAAAACGAATAGAAGAAATAACAGTGCATGGAGAATTAGCAACCCCGGTAGATGTTGTTCTGACGAGGGCATTGTTTGATATAAAAAAATTCATACAAAAAACAGCTCATATTGTGAAACAAGGCGGTATCTTTATTCTCAATAAAGGGCCAAAAGTACAGGAAGAGCTTAAAAAAATAGGAGATCTTGAGTATGAACTGCTTGATATTCCACTGCCCCAGACTGATATCATGCGCTCTATAGTCGTTGTTACTCTGAAAAGGGCAGATATTGATCGAAAAATTATTTAACTCGATGAATTGTTAAAACTATCTTTTATCGCTCGCTGAATAAACATATAAATGAAACCATCAGCAGAAGGTACACACTGAGGTATCGAAAAATAATTTTTCTCACAACATCCGCCCTTTTCACATGAAGTTTCCGGATTAATCTTGTCGCAACAGTTTTGCGGTCCCCTCGGCGATTACTGTTTCATCTGTCTTTTTGATAAGTGCTGTTGCCTCAATAATCTTCCTGTTTGATTTCAGAATGGCGGCTTCAATAATTGCTTTCTCTCCGGCCAGCAGTGGATTCCTGAATCTGACCGTCAATTCTGCCGTAACCGCTGGTATCCCTTGCATCAAAGCAGCCTTGACCATTGCTTCGTCGAGGATTGTCGAAATTAAACCACCATGGATGATATCTTTGTAGCCCTGATGGATTTTCCGGGGGATGAATTCAGTGAATACCTTACCTTCCTGAATAAAAAATTTGAGATGCAGACCGGAGGGATTGTTTTCCCCGCATACAAAACAATAATGATCGTCTTCTAAGGTATGCCTCAAATGACTATTTGTTCATCATTTCGAGAAAGTCTTTATTGGCTTTTGTACCCATGAGCTTACCAAGGAGAAATTCCATACTCTCAACCGTGCTGAGAGGAGTAAGAACTTTTCGCAGGATCCACATCTTATTAAGCACATCTTTCTCGACAAGAAGCTCTTCCTTCCTTGTGCCGGAACCATTAATATCGATGCTCGGGAATATCCTCTTGTCAACAAGTTTTCTGTCGAGATGGAGCTCCATGTTTCCGGTTCCCTTGAATTCTTCGAATATAACGTCATCCATTCTGCTGCCGGTATCTACAAGGGCGGTTGCCAGGATGGTGAGACTTCCGCCATCTTCGATGTTCCTTGCAGTACCAAAAAATCTTTTCGGTTTCTGAAGGGCGTTTGAATCAAGACCGCCTGAGAGCACTTTTCCGCTTGCAGGAATTACAGAATTATATGCCCGTGCAAGTCTCGTGATACTATCAAGGAGAATGACAACGTTGCGTTTGCATTCAACAAGGCGCTTTGCCCGTTCAATGACCATTTCTGAAACCTGGCAATGTCTCTGCGGAGGCTCATCGAATGTGGAACTGATAATTTCTGCTGCCGGGACCTGCCTTTTCCAATCCGTCACTTCTTCCGGTCTTTCATCAATCAGCAGGATGATGAGATGAATATCGCGATGATTCTTCTTGCAGGCCTTTGCTATGGACTGAAGGAGCATGGTTTTCCCGGTTCTGGGAGCAGCCACAATCATTCCGCGCTGTCCCATGCCGATCGGTGTTATGAGGTCCATGACCCGCGTTGAATAGTCACTGTTGTCGTATTCAAGCTTTATCTTTTCGGTTGGGTAATAGGGGATCAGATTGTCAAATAACGGCCTGTTGATGTTGTCTTCGGGAGATTCATGGTTGACTGCTTCTACTTTAAGGAGTGCAAAATACCGCTCACTCTCCTTTGGAGGCCTTATCTGTCCTGATACAAGGTCGCCGGTTCTCAGATTGAATCTCCGTATCTGTGACGGTGATACATAAATATCATCGGGTCCGGGCAGGTAACTGTAATCAGGTGATCTCAAAAAGCCAAATCCATCGGGAAGGATTTCAAGAACTCCCGCTGAAAAGACATACCCAGTCTTTTCAGTTTGTGCCTGGAGGATTGCGAATATGAGATCCTGTTTCCTCATGCTGCTGGCACCTTCGACGCTTAACTCCCTTGCCACGTCGGTCAATTCATCGATAGTCTTTTCCTTGAGTTCAGAAATAGGAATATTATCAGACACGAAATTCTTCTTTGGATTTTCCATTGTTAAACTCCTGTTGGATTTACGTATATGGTGGTTTTTTATACCCGGAAGGTCTTTGCCTATCCAGGGAGGTTCGTACGATTAATAACGAAGAAAATATCTGCTCATACCTTACAGGATGACAAATTCATTTGTCAATACCCTTCAGGAGCCTGTAAAAAATTAAGAAATTTGTTTTCCTCTTCTATTATTATAAAAGCCAAGCAGGGATATACCACTGAAAGGAGGAGTCTGGTGTGCAGGAAATGTTGAAAATTCAGGACCTCTGGGTCTCTATTGATGACAGGCAGGTTTTAAAAGGGGTTAATTTTTCGATGGGTTATGGCGAAATCAATGTGTTATTCGGCCCTAACGGTGCGGGCAAAACAACCTTTATGATGACCCTCATGGGGTTCCCGAGATACAAAATTGATCAGGGAAAGATTTATTTTAAAGGAGTTGATATAACGAATCAGGATCTCTCTGAGCGGGCACGGCTTGGACTCGGCATATCCTTTCAACGACCGCCCACAGTTAAAGGGGTGACCCTGAAAAAAATTATCGAAATCATTGCGAATAATGGATCAGATGATGCAGGCATCAAAGAAAAAATTGAACAGCTTAACCTTGCAGGGCACCTGAAGAGGGGATTGAATGATGGTTTTTCCGGTGGTGAGATGAAGCGTTCGGAACTTCTCCAGCTTATGGTACAGGCGCCTGAGCTCGTCCTCATTGATGAACCGGAATCGGGTGTTGATATAGAAAACATTTCCCTGGTAGGTGAGGCCATCAATTCGCTTCTGGGCAAGGATAAAGTGAAGGATCCGAAGCGCGGAGCAATCATCATAACGCATACAGGGTATATCCTGGATTTCGTTAATGCGGATAAAGGATATATCGTTGTTGACGGTGTCTTCGTCTGCAGAGGCAACCCGCGGGATATTCTCTCGGAGATTAAAAGACATGGTTACAGGAGGTGCGCTGAATGCCGGTAAGGAAAACATATTTTTCTGATTTACGGGAAAAGGCAGAAAAAGCGAAGGAAAAGAAGGCAGCCTTTGGCCCTGACATTGATCTTTCCCGTTACGCGCAGCATGTTGAGAGAGGAAAAATTGAAAGTCTCGAGAGCTTATCAACTCAGGCCAAAGAGGCTGCTATTTTAACAGGCATTAGTTTAGAGGAAAAAGAAAGAGCTGGTTCATATATGCAGGTTGATCAATCTGTTGTATATGAGAGCCTGAACAAGGCATATGAGGGTCAGCTCGAGATCATGAGTACGACTGATGCATTAAACAGGTACGATTGGCTTGAAGACTATTTCTGGAAATCGGTTCCGGTTGATCAGGATAAATTCACGGCCCAGGCAGCCCTGAATATGACACATGGATACTTTATCAGGGTGTTCCCTCATCAAAAACCGCAATACCCTGTTCAGTCATGCCTGTTGGTTGCAGAAAATTATATCAGTCAGAACGTACACAATATTATCATCGTCGAGGAGGGTGCAGAACTTCAGGTAATAACCGGTTGCACGCTTTCGAAAAGTGATGCCGAGGGCATTCACTTAGGGATCTCCGAATTCTATGTTAAAAAGGGCGGAAAACTTTTTTTCACGATGATCCATAACTGGGCTGATAACTTTCATGTGCGGCCAAGGACATGGGCTGTTGTTGAAGAAGACGGGGCTTTTGTCAGTAATTATGTTCTCTTGAAGCCGGTGAAGTCCATACAGGCATTCCCTGTTGCATATCTGAAAGGTGACAGGGCTTCTGCCAAGTTCAATACGGTTGTCTACGGCATGAAAGATTCTTATATCGATCTTGGCTCGAGAATCATACTTGAAGGAAAAGACACCCGGGGGGAGTCCATTGCGCGAACGATTGCAGCGGATGAAAGCGTTATCTATTCGAGGGGGGATTTGGTTGCCAGAACAAAAGAGGATTGTTTAGCTCACCTGGACTGTCGTGGCATAGTATTTTCCACCAAAGCACAAATTTATGCCATCCCGGAGCTTGTATCCGAAGGTGCTACAAAAGCTGAACTTTCGCACGAAGCTTCCATTGGTCCGATTGCTGAGGAACAGGTTGAGTATTTGATGTCAAGGGGCATTTCCCGGGAAGATGCTGTTTCTGTTATAACATCCGGTTTTTTGAACCTGGATATCCCCTATATCCCGGAGTTTCTCGACAAGAACATCAAAGAGGTCATCCAGGCGACGGGAAAAGAGGCATTATAACGGTTGAGGTAAATTGAATTTCGTCTTCTGCACGTGGTAAGATACGTGAACTTCTCCTCAGGTTCTGCGGAAAAATACAAAAAATGGCTGATATAATCCCTTTCAAAGGCATACTTTATGACGTTACAAAGGTGCAGATGGAGGATGTTTTGGCCCCTCCGTACGATATCATTACTCCTGAATACCGGGAAGCGTTATACATGCAAAGCCCTTACAACATTGTGAGAATAGACTTCGGAAAAGAGGAGTCCTCGGACAATGAAGCAAGGAACAAATATACAAGAGCAAGGGAATACCTTGATGCATGGTTGAAAGAAGGAGTATTTATTCGGAGTGAGAAGCCTTCATTTTATGCCTATGAAATGAGTTACAGGATAAACAGCATCAGAAAACGCCTCCTTGGATTTCTCGGCCTTGTAAAGCTCGAAGAGTTGGGAAAAGGGAGCGTTTATCCCCACGAGTGCACACACTCCAAGCCAAAACAGGACAGGTTGAACCTCATGAGG
>Ga0079037_100001572_pt1 | contig 12005 bp, 9 predicted proteins | sample Mud3Dept4metaG_FD_71479 | JGI IMG/M metagenome (GOLD analysis project Ga0079037, IMG submission 71479) | Freshwater wetland microbial communities from Ohio, USA, analyzing the effect of biotic and abiotic controls - Mud 3 Core 4 Depth 4 metaG | ecosystem: Environmental > Aquatic > Freshwater >... | reverse complement strand
AATATAGTTGTTTCTGACGACGATGAGGATGAGGATGAATCCGAAGTCGACGATCTTTTCCTCAATGGGGATGATGAAGAGACTCTTCCTGATTTCGAAAATGAAGATACCCTGACCGAAGACGAAGAATAGTCTTTCAGGGAAATAATCCGATGAAAAATATTCTGATAGTTCTTCTTGGTCCGACAGGGGTCGGGAAGACTGATGTTTCAATTATTATTGCCCGCCATTTCCGCTGTGAGATCATCTCAGTAGATTCACGTCAGTTTTATAACGAGATGAAAATCGGGACAGCCGTCCCCTCAGAAGCACAGCTTGCTGAAATAAAACATCACTTTGTCAGGTTCCTTTCAGTAAAAGATTACTATAGTTCAAGTCTGTATGAAAGAGATGTACTCAGGATACTTCCTGATATATTCAGAATAAATAATATTGTTTTAATGACAGGCGGATCGGGAATGTACATAGATTCAATATGCGAAGGAATTGATGATATTCCCGATGTTGACCATAAGATACGGGGAAAATATAATCATCAATATAAAAAAGAAGGGATTGAAGGATTAAGGCTGGCATTAAAGCTGCTCGATCCGGTATATTATAAAAAAGTTGATCTTAAAAATCCTAAACGGATAATCAGGGCTCTTGAAATATGTGAAACTACCGGCCAACCTTTTTCATCTTTTCTGACCAGACAAAAAAGAGAAAGAGATTTTGAGATATTAAAGATCGGACTTGAGCGACCGAGAGAAGAGTTATATCTGAGAATTAATCAAAGAGTCGACAATATGGTTATCAATGGTCTTGAAGAAGAGGCTAAAACTCTTTTTAACCTGAGGGGTTTAAATGCACTCAACAGTGTCGGTTATAACGAGTTTTTTGATTTTTTCGAAGGAAAAATCCCGAAAGAAAAAGCAGTGGAGCTAATAAAAAGAAATACCCGCCGGTTTGCTAAGCGGCAGATGACATGGTGGGGAAAGGATAAGAGCATCAGGTGGTTTAATCCAGAAAATACAGAAGAGATTATCGGATATATTGAAAGTAAGTTAAAGTTCTGATGTCTGAAAGTCTTGAAGTCGTGTTGTTCAGGTTTACTCTATATTTTTCAGTCTCCTGATTGTGTCCATCGGATCCCTTGAACTGAATACTGTATTTCCTGCGACTAACACATTCACGCCGGTTTCGACAAGTTTTCTGGAATTTTTAGTATCGACACCTCCGTCAACTTCAATAAGCACTTTATAACCACCCTTATTTATCATTTTCCGGAGTTCAGCAATCTTATTATAACTTTCCATTATAAAAGATTGCCCGCCAAAACCCGGATTAACAGTCATAATCAGCACCATATCGATATAAGGAATGATATTTTTCAGAAGGTGGACCGGAGTATGCGGATTAACTGCAACACCAGCTTTCATTCCCAGCCTCCGTATTTCTGAAACAGTTCTGTTCAGATGATTACATGCTTCATATTGAACAGTCAGGATATCTGCTCCCGTTTCCTTCCAGCGTGCAAGGTACCTGTCAGGATCAACAATCATAAGATGAACATCGAGGGGTTTCTTTGCAATTTTTTTGACATATTCTATAACCGGGAAACCGAATGAGATATTGGGAACAAAAACTCCATCCATAATATCGCAATGAATCCAGTCGGCCATGCTGTTATTTATGAGCAAAACGTCTTTTGCCAGGTTGCCGAAATCAGCAGCCAGAAGGGAAGGAGAAACGAGATGATCCATTTAAGAATGTTTTGAACAAAGATAAAAACAATAAGTTAACCCAGGTAAGTTTTCAGAATCCTGCACCGGGTTGTAAATTGAATTCTTTTGATTGCCTTTTCTTTAATCTGTCGAACGCGCTCCCTTGTCAGCCTGAGCTCCTCTCCTATTTCTTCAAGTGTAAAAGGATGTTTCATTCCAAGTCCGAAATAAAGTTTCAGAACTTTTGCTTCGCGCGGGGAGAGAGTACTCAGCGCCCTCTCAATTTCATAAGCAAGCGATTCGTTTATAAGGTTCTTATCGGGGCTTGGTGTGTCATTGCTCTGCAGTACATCGTACATTGTGTTATCTTCTTCAGAGCTTATCGGTGCATCCATACTCACTGTCCGTCCGTTTGTTCTCAGTCCTTCTTTGACATCCTCGGGAATCATCTCGAGCATGTCGGCAATTTCCTGGGATGAAGGTTCCCGTTCATATGTCTGTTCGAGTCGTGCAAAAGCCCTGTTGATCCTGTTAATAGATCCGATTTTGTTTACAGGCAGCCTTACTATTCTTGCCTGTTCGGCCAGAGCCTGAAGAATTGCCTGGCGGATCCACCATACTGCATAAGATATGAATTTAAAACCGCGGGTTTCATCAAAGCGCTGGGCCGCTTTCATTAAACCAAGATTTCCCTCATTTATAAGATCCGGAAGGCTCATACCCTGGTTCTGATACTGTTTTGCAACAGATACAACAAAGCGGAGGTTTGCTTTAACGAGCTTACGGAGTGCTTCAGCATCACCGGATTTTATCCTTCTTGCCAGAACCACTTCATCTTCAGGCGAAATAAGATCCACTCTTCCTATCTCCTGAAGATATTTATCCAGAGAAGGCGTGTCCCGGTTAGTAACCTGCTTTGTAATCTTTAACTGACGCATTTACAGGCTTAAGTTAGTCTTCAAAGAAATTCAGGGCATGAGACACAATTTTAATAAAAAAAGAGACTCATCCGACAGAATAAGTTGATTTTTTTTGCTAAATAATAGTTTTCTTACTATATTGCAGGATTATTTTACATGCTGAATATCAAATTATTAATCCAATCTGAGAAAATTCCGTTGCATTTAGTAACATTTGACAGGAAATATTTAATCATTTTTTTATATAATTGCACCGGTTTTTAGGTTGTGTGAAATAAGTGTTGCATAATCCGACGGGCACATAATCAAATCCTGACCCGGGTTTCCAAAAACAAAGTCATAAAGATCTCTTAATATTCCATTTTATTATTAAAATATGTACGACATTCTTGAGTTAAGTAAGAAGCTCCTGCCTGAGCTGAGGGAAATTGCAAAAGAACTTAAAATAAAAAGAGCAGAATCACTAAAAAAGCAGGACCTTGTTTATAAAATCCTTGACCAACAGGCAGTTGAAGTCACAGAGAAAAAAAGTGCCGAAAGAAAGGAATTTGATATGATACGTTCCTCCGATGATAAATACAATCATGATCGTGATTATGATCATGGTCAGAGGCGAAGGAAAAGGCCAAGGACAATTAAACCGCCAGCCAACCGTCAGGTAGAATCAGTCATTTCTGTCTCCCCCGATGACCTTAAGAAAAATGGTACTCCCGGAGAAGAGTGGAAGGAACCTTCAAAAAGCAGTGAGGGACCCGACGAAAAACCTGATCTTTTCAAACCGACAGAACCTATGACTGAAGAAAGAAAAGCAACTGTATGGATTCCGGATCGTAAATATGAGGAAAAGGAAGAAAGACCAATAATAATTGATAAGCGTCAGGATGTTCAGCCGGAACAGAAAGTACCGGAACCTGTCCCTGAATCCCTGCAGGAAATATCTGCTCCCCTGATCAACGGAGATGTTCCATTTGACGATGCTAAACCGCCTGAAGAAATATATTCAGAAGATATAATCGTTGAACCTCAACCTGTTATTGAAGTTATACCGGTAAGGGAAGAAAAGAGAGAAAGACCTTATGAATTTGAAGGAATAATATATAACACGGGTGTTCTGGAAATAATGCCTGATGGTTACGGTTTTTTAAGATCAGCCGACTATAACTATCTTAACTCACCGGATGATATCTATGTGTCGCAATCGCAGATCAAACTTTTTGGTCTTAAGACCGGCGACACCATTAAAGGGACCATCCGTCCTCCAAAAGAAGGTGAAAAATATTTCCCGCTCATTAAAGTAGATGAGATAAACGGAAGAAGTCCTGATTTTATAAGGGACAGAGTTCCGTTTGATTTTCTCACCCCGCTTTTTCCAAATGAAAAATTTACTTTATGCCAGCCGGGAGAAGGGACTCTTTCGGTTAGAGTGATTGACATGTTCACTCCTATCGGTAAAGGACAGCGCGGCCTTATAGTTGCTCAGCCAAAAACAGGGAAAACAATCTTGCTCCAGGAGATTGCAAATGCTATTGCAAAATATCATCCTGAAGTATATCTGATGATCCTGCTCATTGATGAAAGACCTGAAGAGGTGACTGATATGGCGCGCAATGTAAATGCCGAAGTTATTGCATCAACATTCGATGAACCGGCAGAAAGGCATTGCCGTGTTGCCAATATAGTTCTCGAAAAAGCAAAAAGGCTTGTTGAATGCGGACATGATGTTGTTATTCTCCTCGATTCAATCACCAGACTCGCCAGAGCTTTTAACACCACTGCCCCGGCTTCAGGTAAGGTTCTGTCGGGAGGTGTTGATTCCAACGCTCTCCACAAACCAAAAAGGTTTTTCGGGGCTGCCCGTAATATTGAAAACGGTGGCTCACTTACAATCCTTGCAACTGCACTTACAGAGACAGGATCCAAAATGGATGATGTCATTTTCGAAGAATTCAAAGGAACTGGTAATATGGAGCTTCAGCTTGACCGTAAGCTGTCAAACAGAAGAATATTCCCGTCTATCGATATCCCTGCTTCCAGCACCCGCCGTGAGGACCTCCTTCTGAACAAAAGTATTATGCAAAAAATCTGGGTTTTACGCAATTATCTTGCTGATATGAACTCACTTGAAGCTATGGAATTCCTGCGCGACAGGCTTCTGCAAGCCAAATCAAATGAAGAGTTCCTGGTTTCTATGAATGGCGGATAACCGGTCCTGGTTTTTTGTAATTTTGCATTCTGTTAATAAAATAACAATTAATCATTTATATATTACATTATAATGGGAACAAAAAAATTTATAACATGCGACGGCAATCAGGCCGCAGCGCACATTGCATATATGTTCAGCGAAGTTGCTGCCATATATCCTATAACACCATCATCGACAATGGCAGAGCTTATTGATGAATGGTCGGCTCACGGACTAAAAAACATTTTCGGTGAACAGGTTAAAGTTGTTGAAATGCAATCTGAAGCAGGTGCTGCAGGAGCAGTTCACGGTGCTCTGCAAGCAGGAGCTCTCACTACAACTTACACCGCCTCTCAGGGATTACTTCTTATGATCCCGAATATGTATAAAATTGCTGCTGAACTGCTACCGGGTGTTTTCCACGTAAGCGCCCGTACGGTTGCAGCTCACGCTTTATCAATCTTTGGCGATCACAGCGACATTTATGCAACCCGTCAGACAGGTTTTGCATTGCTGGCAAGCGGCAGCGTGCAGGAGATCATGGACCTGGCAGGAGTTGCACACCTTACCGCAATAAAAACAAGAATCCCGTTCCTCCATTTCTTTGATGGATTCCGCTCATCAGCAGAAGTTCAGAAAATTGAAATGCTTGAAATGGAAGACCTTGAAAAGCTATTGGATAAAGGTGCCCTTAAGAAATTCCGCGACAATGCTCTGAATCCTGAACACCCTGTTACCAGGGGTACTGCGCAAAATCCTGATATTTTCTTCCAGGCAAAAGAGGCAATAAACAAATTCTATGAACCGGTACCTGATGTCGTTAATTCATATATGGCAGAAATCTCGAAGCTGACTGGCAGAGAATATAAACCATTTACTTACTATGGAGATCCAGAAGCAGAAAATATTATTGTGGCAATGGGTTCGATCACTGATACTACAAAAGAAGTTATTGATTATTTGCAGGCAAAGGGAGAAAAAGCTGGTCTCATCAGTGTTCATCTTTATCGTCCGTTCTCTTCAAAATACTTCTTTAATGTACTTACGAAATCGGTAAAAAAGATATGTGTTCTTGACAGGACAAAGGAACCAGGAGCTCCCGGAGAACCTTTATATCTGGATATTAAGGACTTATTCTATGACAGGACTGAAAAACCTTTGATAATCGGAGGCCGCTATGGACTCAGCTCAAAAGACACAACACCAGCACATATACTCTCGGTTTTTGAAAATATAAAACTAAAAGAGCCTAAAAACCAGTTTACGGTAGGGATCGTTGATGATGTGACTTTTAAATCGTTGCCATTACTTCCTGAAATCGATGTTGCGCTTCCGGGAACATATTCCGCCAAATTCTACGGACTTGGCTCAGATGGTACCGTTGGAGCAAATAAAAACTCAATCAAGATCATTGGTGATACAACCGATAAATATTGCCAGGCATACTTTGCATATGATTCAAAAAAATCAGGCGGTATAACGACCTCACATCTTCGCTTCGGTGACTCACCGATTCGTTCGCCTTATCTGGTTATTACGCCTGACTTTGTTGCTTGTCATGTTCCGTCATACCTTGATAAATATGATATGTTAAAAGGTCTGAAGGATAACGGTACATTCCTCCTGAATTCATTATGGGACGCTGAAGAGACGAAAGAAAAGCTTCCCGATCACATGAAGAAATATCTGGCAGAGAAAAAGATAAATTTCTACACAATCAATGCAACAAAAATTGCTGAAGATATTGGGCTTGGTAACAGGACCAACACGATAATGCAAGCTGCATTCTTTAAGCTGGCCAACATTATTCCTTATGAGAAAGCTGAATCAGAAATGAAAAAGGCGATCTATAAAACTTATGGGAAGAAAGGCGAGGATGTTGTCAATATGAACTATGCTGCAGTTGATAAAGGAACTGAGGTTGTTAAGGTTGATATACCTGCTGAATGGGCTGATATCAAGGTTGAAAAGAAAAAGGATACACGTAATATTCCTGATTTTATTCGTGATGTAGCTGAACCTATCAACAGAATGAAAGGTGACGATCTGCCTGTTAGTGCATTTGTTGGAAGAGAAGACGGAACCTTCCCGTCAGGAACGGCCGCCTATGAAAAAAGAGGTATTGCCGTCAATGTCCCGGAATGGCAACCCGAAGAGTGTATACAGTGCAATCAATGCTCGTATGTTTGTCCTCATGGTGTCATACGCCCATTTCTTCTTACTGAAGAGGAGGCAGCCAAAGCACCTGAAGGAACAAAAACCATCCAGGGTATACCGGGAGTGCTCAAGCAGTACAGGTTCAGAATGCAGGTAAGCGTATACGACTGCACCGGATGCAGCAATTGCGCAGATGTTTGTCCTTCCAAAAATAAAGCATTGATTATGAAGCCTTTTGAGACACAGCTTGCTGAAGGCCCGCGCTGGACTTATATGCATGAGAAAGTTGGCTATAAGGATAAAATTGTTGATAAATTCGTAAATGTGAAGAACAGCCAATTCTCACAGCCGCTGTTTGAATTCTCAGGTGCGTGTGCAGGATGCGGCGAAACGCCTTACATAAAGGCAATTACACAGCTTTTCGGAGACAGGATGATTATATCGAACGCAACAGGATGTTCTTCCATATATGGTGGCACAGCTCCCAATACACCATATTCTTATAATAAAGATGGTCACGGCCCTGCATGGGCAAATTCATTGTTTGAGGATAATGCCGAGTATGGACTTGGATTATCACTTGGCTCCAATAAACTTAGGGAGAGGATAGCTCTGCGGATGAAAGAGGCAGCAGAAGGTGAGGTTATTGCAGAAACCAAAGCAGCATTTGAAGAGTGGCTTGCAGGAAAGGATAATGCCGAAGCATCGAGAGTAGCTTCAGCAAAAGTAATTGCAGCCTGTGAGAAAGACAAATCGGAAGTTGCCAGGGAGATCCTCAGTCTTAAACAATACCTGGTAAAGAAATCACATTGGATAATCGGAGGCGACGGGTGGGCTTATGACATTGGTTATGGTGGTCTTGATCATGTAGTTGCTTCAGGTGAAGATGTGAATATCCTGGTTCTTGACACAGAAGTATATTCAAATACCGGTGGTCAGGCCTCCAAATCCACTCCTGCCGGGGCAGTGGCAAAATTCGCTGCTTCAGGGAAAAAGATCCGCAAAAAAGATCTTGGTCAGATGGCGATGAGCTATGGTTACGTATATGTTGCTCAGGTTGCAATGGGTGCAAGCAATTCCCAGTACCTTAAAGCAATAAAAGAAGCCGAAGCATATCCCGGACCATCACTGATAATTGCATACTCTCCCTGTATCAATCATGGGCTCAGGGATGGTATGGGAAAAACCCAGGCACAGGAAAAAGCAGCAGTTGAAGCCGGATATTGGCATCTCTACAGGTATAATCCTATGCTGGAAGCTGAAGGGAAGAATCCATTTACACTCGATTCAAAAGAACCAGACTGGAGTAAATTCCAAGCCTTCCTCAATTCAGAGGTCCGCTATACTTCGCTGGTCAAATCATTTCCCGGAGAATCTGAAGTGCTCTTTAAAGCAGCTGAGGAAAACTCAAAATGGAGGTATAACTCCTATAAGCGGCTAGCGGCAATGGAGTATACGAAAACAGAACAGACGGTTAATTAACCGGTATAAAGCCATCTGAAAGGGTGGCTTTTTTTGCAGGGCTCAGGTCTCCAGCCTTCGCCAAGGCTATGGCTGGCAAAGCAGGGCTCAGAGTAAGGTTCTTGCTCTGCGCTCTGCACTCTGCGCTCTGAGCTATGTGCATTACGTTCTGCTCTTCGCACAAAATATAAAATAATATATCTATTTTTGTCCATTGATTATAAAAAATGGGACGGATTCTTGGTATTGATTATGGCAAAAAACGTATAGGCCTGGCAGTTACAGATCCTTTACATATATTTGCCTCGCCCCTAAATACCGTTAATATACAGGAATTTGACAGTTTCATAAATGAATATTTAAAATCAGAAAAGATTGATGCATTTGTAATAGGTTATCCGGTTCAGATGAACAATAAGCCAAGTGAATCTGTTAAATATATTGATCCGTTTATCAGAAAGCTTAAAAAGCAATTTCCCGGGATACCGGTTCACCAGGTGGATGAAAGGTTCACCTCACAGATCGCTCTCAGGACAATGATAACCGGAGGAATGAAAAAGAAGAAGAGGCAGAATAAATCAATTGTTGATAAGATAAGTGCCTCCATTATTCTTCAGTCGTGGCTTGATAAAAAAGATGAAAAACAACCGCAAAGGACGTAAAATAAATACGAAAAGAACGCAGAGAAATGACATACCCTATCGTCATATATGGGCATCCGATACTAAGGAAAGTTGCAGAAGATATTGATCGGGACTATCCTGATCTTCAGCAGGTTATTGATGATCTTTTTGAGACAATGCATAATTCGGAAGGGATGGGACTGGCTGCTCCGCAGATTGGAAAATCGATCAGGATCTTTGTAATCGACGGGACTCCAATTGCTGATGACGAACCGTCGCTGGCTGACTTCAAAAAGGCATTTATAAATGCTCATATTACAGAGAAAAATGGTGAATTACAGCCGATGTCAGAAGGCTGTCTGAGCATACCCAATCTCCGGGAAGAAGTTAATCGTGAATCTCATGTAAGAATTGAATATTATGATGAAAACTGGGTGTTCCATGATGAGGTTTATGATGGATACAAAGCAAGAATTATCCAGCATGAATATGACCATCTTGAAGGTATTCTATTTACCGATAAGGTCAATCCATTAAGAAAAAGGCTCATCAAAAGCAAGCTTGCCGCTATCAGCAAAGGGAAGTTTGAAGTTGATTATAAAACTATTCTTCCAGGTCAGAAACTAAAAAGTATCTGAAGAGCATGAATTGGCCTGATTAGTGAGCGATGATTATTTATTTATGATTATTTTTATTTAACTTTCTATTAATAGAAAGTTCATATCCGGGAACTATTCATACTGTTAAACTGATAAAAAAAATGAAGGAAAGTAGGATAAGCCTACTTATATTTCTTATTCCGGTTATATTGGGTATTTCGGAAGAGATCGTGTTTTCTCAGGATAATGCATTGAACCTTTATGAATATTTATCTCCTAAACCATACAGTTTATGTCATAATCCTGAAACAATGATACTTATCAGGTTTGGCGAGGAAATAGATATTTCATCACTAAAGGAGGATCTCTTTGATGTTACCGGAGACATCAGCGGATCGCACCAGGGTAGATTTACGATTAGCAGGGATCACCTCACACTGATCTTTAAACCCGATAGTATTTTTTCATTAAATGAAAAGGTCACTCTGCGTCTGCAGGAAGGAATTAAGACCATCTCAGGAAAATTATTGCCTTTATTCAATTACTGGTTTACAATCCGGCAGCAATCTTATTCAAACCTTATTTCTGTCCCTGAAGGAGAAACAAATAAGCAGGAAGATCTCTCAGAAAGATTCGTCAGCAAAAAATCAGTAAAAGGAGTCCCGCTTTCCTTTGCCGATTTTGATTTTCCTAAAATCAGGTTCTCCAATAATCCTGCTGAAGGAAATATCATGACCACATTAACAAAGGGATCTTCTGATTATATATATATATTTGATAATAAGGCCGTTCCGGTATATGCAAGAATAATGCCCCATGAAATTATAAATCTGAGACCTCATCATTCAGGGAAGCTGACATATTACGATAACAATTTAAAAGGTTTTATTGTACTGGATTCAAGCATGGCTCCTGTTGATACACTTTTTATGAAGAACAATTACAGGACAGACTCGCACGACATCCTGTTACTTAAAAACGGACATTTTATTCTGTTTGCTATTGACCCGATGATAGTCGATATGAGTAAAATAATTGCCGGCGGTAATCCTGTAGCAACAGTAAATGGTCTGGTGATACAGGAATTGGATGAAGGTAAGAATATGATATTTCAGTGGCGGAGCTGGGACTATTTTAATATTACTGATTCGTATACCGACCTCAATTATTCTGTTGTGGATTATGTTCACGGTAATTCTATAGACGCAGATACTGAGACTACACTTATTCTTTCTTCGAGAAATCTGAACGAGGTCACAAAAATCAACAGGTCGACAGGGCAGATAATATGGAGGCTGGGTGGAAAAAATAATGAATTTATTTTTGAGGATGATCCAAGACAATTTGCAGGTCAGCATACTGCCATTAAACAGAAAAACGGAACACTGACATTGTTTGATAACGGAGTTGGACTGAGCCCGCAATATTCAAGAGGTGTTGAATATGAAATTGATGAAATAAATAAAAGAGTAAAACTTATTCATGAATTCAGATATAATCCCGATGTCTATGCACATGTTTCCGGGAACCTTCAGCGGCTGGATAACGGGAACACTTTTATTTACTGGGGTTCTGGTATGGACAATTCAGAAAAATTGTTTTGTGAATACGATGTATCGGGTAATATAATTTTTGAAGCGAGGTTTGGTATGACCATCAATCTCAACTTCAGAGCTTACCGGTCGACATGGAAAACAGAAATTTTTACACTGAGTGCCGATACTCTCAGTGTCGAAAGTGTAATTCAGAATGCTCCGATACAGCAGGTTTTAACAATTAAAAACAAATCGAAAAAGGATTTAATTATTACTTCAGCTTATCATAATGATCAGGGATTTTCTGTGAAGGATCTGCCGAAAGCTATTGAAGCAGGAAATGAAACCACTGTTACCGTAGAATTCCCGTCTTTTGAGCCAGGTGTGAAATCAGATGATATAATTTTTTGCATGGAAACAGATTCTGTGATTGTTACCAAAACCTTGTTTGTTTCAATAAATAATTTTTATGACACAGGAATTGAAAATAATTTTCAATCCGTATTTAAGGTTAGTCCGAATCCAGGCAACGGTGATTATTATGTTGAAATTAAAAGCCCCGGGAGATATGCACTCAAAATTCTTGACCTTTCAGGCAAAACGATCTGGGGTATAAATAGCATAGAATCAGGACTTTATCATATTGATCTGGTCAACAAACCTGATGGCTTGTATTTGCTGTCACTTGAAGAATTAAGTACAGGCAAAATTCATACGACCAAATTAATCAAACAGTAACTTATTATTATATAAGTATTTGCAGATATTTTAGGCAGATCATTTAAGTACCTGGAGTGCCCTGAGTTTGGAGTACGTAGG
>Ga0079037_100001571_pt1 | contig 12006 bp, 10 predicted proteins | sample Mud3Dept4metaG_FD_71479 | JGI IMG/M metagenome (GOLD analysis project Ga0079037, IMG submission 71479) | Freshwater wetland microbial communities from Ohio, USA, analyzing the effect of biotic and abiotic controls - Mud 3 Core 4 Depth 4 metaG | ecosystem: Environmental > Aquatic > Freshwater >... | reverse complement strand
CCGCCTGCGGCCGGGCCACAGAGCACCGGCCGTCATTACAAGAAGGGATTCCCCATGCTCAATGCACACACGGTCCAGGGCAGCCATGGGGACGTCTTCACGTACCTGCACGGCGACCTGCATGCAGCCGCAACCCACTGCCAAATGCCGTGCGATGCCGGTCCGGACAGCCTGGTCTTCGTCAGCGATCAGGCGCAACTCACCACCGCACGCGAACGCGGGGCGGCCATTCTCGTCGTACAGCGCGACATCGCCAATCAACTTGTCGCAACGGAAGCCGCCTTTGGCTGCTGCTTCTCGGTCAAGACCGTGTCGATGGGAATGGCGGTACTGCTCAAGCACTTCGACCGCAAACGCGAGCGTTTCACCCAGTGGGGCGAGCGTCACCCGACGGCCATCGTTCACGAGTCTGCCAGGATTGGCGCGGGCGTGCTCCTTGGACCGTACTGCGTGATCGGCGCCAACGCCGTCATCGGCGACGGCTGCTGCATCGGGTCGCACGTCGTCGTCGAGAACGACGCGCGCCTCGGCCCCAACACCTTGCTGCATCCGCACGTCTTCGTCGGCGCCGGTTGCCAACTCGGGCGGGACTGCGAAGTGCATCCGCACACCAGCATCGGCAGCGACGGCTTTGGCTATGCGGTTGGCGCGAGCCGGCGACCGCAGAAGCTGTCGCACCTGGGCAATGTATGCATCGGCGACGAGGTCGAGATCGGCAGCAATTGCGCGATCGATCGCGCGACACTGTCGTCTACCCATATCCGTTCGGGCACGAAACTCGACAACCTCTGCCACATCGCGCACAACTGCGACCTGGGCGAGGACGGGTTTTACACCGCCGGCTTCATGATGGCGGGGTCGACGACGATCGGAAGACGTTTCATGACCGGCGGCAACAGCGTGGTCTCGGCACACCTCAAGCTGGCGGACGACGTCGTGCTGGCCGGGCGTTCGACGGTTACCGGCGACGTGCCCGAACCGGGACACTATGGCGGCTATCCGCTGCAGCCGATGAAGGACTTCATTCGGACCCTCGCCGCATTGGGCCAGCTCACCGAGATTCGCAGGAACCTCAATCGAGTGCTGAAGCATCTGCAATTGCCGGAGCGGCCATAGCGTGTTCGTGACGCCGAGATCCGGGTGACCGACGAAATGCACGGCGAGTACTCCGATGCATTGGTCGTGTTCGGCATCACGGGCGACCTTGCTTTCAAGAAGATTCTGCCTGCGCTCGAGAACCTCGAAAGACGCAGCCGGCTGCCGGAGATCGTTGTCGGCGTCGCGCGAGGCGGAGTCACGCGGCAGGCATTGATCGCCCGGCTGCGGGACAGCCTGGCGCAGCACGACGACGGCACCGACCCGGAAGCGCTCCGGCGCCTCGAAGCCAAATTGCGGCTGATCGATGGCGACTACCGTGACGACACCACGTTCGTGGCGCTACGCGCAGCGCTGAACGGCGCCAGGCGGCCCTGCCACTACCTGGCCATTCCACCGAGCCTGTTCGCGGCGGTAGCAGCGAAGCTGGGCAGCTCCGGTTGCGCAGCCAACGCCCGCGTCGTCGTCGAGAAGCCCCTGGGGCGCGATCTCTCGAGCGCGCAGACGATCAACCGCGCGCTGCAGCAGGTCGTCGACGAGAAATCGATTTATCGCATCGATCACTTTCTCGGCAAGGAAGCCGTGCAGAACCTGCTGTACTTCCGGTTCGCCAACTCCATTATCGAACCGCTCTGGAACCGCACGCACATCGAGCACGTGCAGATCACGATGGCCGAGAAATTCGGCGTCGAGGGCCGTGGCCGGCTGTACGAGGAACTCGGCGCGGTGAGGGACGTCGTGCAGAACCACCTGCTGCAGGTGCTGGCGATCCTGGCGATGGAGCCGCCCGTCGGCACCGGTCCCGAAGCGATGCGCGACGAAAAGATGAAGGTGCTGCGTGCCATCCGGCATCCAGACCGCCGCGACATCGTGCGCGGCCAGTACGAGGGGTATCGCAGCGAAGACGGGGTAGGTCCGAACTCGGATACCGAAACGTACGCGGCACTGCGTTTCGAGATCGACTCGTGGCGCTGGGCCGACGTGCCGTTCTTCATCCGGACCGGCAAACGGATGCCCGTGACAGCGACCGAGGTGATGGCGACGTTTCGACGCCCGCCACAGCGACTCTTCGATGAAGCCCTGCCGCCGCGCGCGAATTACCTGCGGTTCAGGCTCGGACCGGACCGCATTGCGATTGCTCTCGGTGTCCGCACCAAGGATGCCGGCGAAGCGATGGTGGGCGCAGAAACCGAACTCTACGCGTGCAATTCGCGGACGGATGAAATGACGCCGTACGAGCGACTGCTGGGTGATGCAATGCGTGGCGACGCGACGTTGTTCGCGCGGCAGGATTCCGTCGAGGTGGCCTGGGACATCGTGGATCGACTGCTGGCCAGCGGCCCCCAGGCAGAACGGTATGCGTCGGGCAGCTGGGGACCGGATGGCGCGGCGCGCATGGTCGAACGCTTTGGCGGCTGGTACGACCCGCCCTCGGTTTCAATTACGACACCCTGCGGCTGACGGTCACTTCGTCTTCACCGCGTGCCCGCCGAAAGCCTGGCGCATCCGTGCCAGCAATCGGTTGGTGAAATCGCCTTTGCCCTGGCTCGCGAAGCGCTCCATCAGCGAGAGCGTCATGACGGGCGTGGGCACACCGAGTTCAATGGACTCCATGGCCGTCCAGCGGCCTTCCCCCGAATCCGCGACGAACGGCGCCGTCGATTCGAGCGTGGCGTCGGTGGCCAGAAACTCAGCCGTCAGGTCCAGCAGCCAGGACCGGATCACCGTGCCGTGTCGCCAGGCTTCCGTGATCTGAGGCAGGTCGAGCGCAAACTCGCTCTTGGCGCTCATCAATGCCAGCCCTTCCGCATAGGCCTGCATCATTCCGTACTCGATTCCATTGTGGACCATCTTGGTGAAGTGCCCCGCGCCCGCCGGACCACAGTGCACCCAGCCGCGATCCGGTGCAGGCGCCAGCGTCTGCAGCACGGGTTCGATCGCGCGGACAGCCGCGCCTTCGCCACCCACCATCAGCCCGTAACCGTTCTCGAGGCCCCACACGCCACCCGAGACGCCGGCATCGACGAACAGGATGCCGTGTGCGCCGAGGTCCGACGCGTGACGCTGGCTGTCCTTGTACATCGCGTTGGCGCCGTCGACGACGATGTCGCCGGGCGACAGCAGCGACACCAGCCGGGCCAGCGTTTCATCCGTGGGCGCCCCGGCGGGCAGCATCAGCCAGACGATCTTCGGCGACGGCAGGTTCGCCACGAATTCCTCCAGCGTGACGACCGCAACCAGGCGCGGCTCGCCGGCAAGCGCCGCTCGAGCCTCAACCGCGCGGTCCCATGCGATCACCACGTGACCCGCGCGCGCAAGGCGCCGGCTCATGTTGCCGCCCATCCGGCCCAGCCCAATCATTCCCAGCGTGAGGTTCATCGCGTTCGCTTCCATTGCTGCCCGGCGGCGACGATCGATAGTCGCGCGAATGCCGGGACTCGCACAAGGGCGGCACCTTCGTCGTCGCGCCTTCGTGTGGCAACCGCACGGACAAGCGCGCCGGCAGCTGATATACGCAGTACAACATGCACCCACTTCTCGTGTTGCAACGTTTTTCGCGCCCGCGAGCCGACACTTGAGCTTTGCCACCTGGGCGCTGATCGTCGGCGCACTGCTCACCTCGATGGCACTGGTCGGCAGCCTGCTGCAACGACTGCCATTGAGCGCCGGCATGCTCTACCTCGCTGTTGGTGCCGGGCTCGGCCCGGCAGGTTGGGCGTTGCTGTCACCGGATCCGCTCCTGCATTCGCATGCCCTGGAGCGCGCCGCAGAAGTCGCGGTGCTGATCTCGTTGTTTGCGGTCGGACTCAAGCTCGGCCTGCCGCTGTCCGACAAGCGGTGGCGACTGCCGCTGCGGCTGGCGTCGCTGTCGATGCTGGTCACCATCGCGCTCGTCACGGCCATCGGGGTGGTTGGCCTGGACCTTTCGTGGGGAGCGGCAGTCCTGCTTGCAGCGATCGTGGCCCCGACAGATCCGGTGCTCGCGTCGGACGTCCAGGTTTTGGAAGCGAATGATCGGGACCGCCTGCGCTTCAGTCTTTCGGCCGAGGGCGGCTTCAACGACGGAGCCGCCTTTCCGTTCGTGATGCTCGGCCTGGGACTGCTGGGACTGCACGATCTCGGCGTGGACGGTGGACGCTGGCTCGCGCTCGACGTCATCTGGGCCGTTGCCGGCGGCCTCGCCATAGGTGCAGCGCTGGGTGCGCTCGTTGGCAGGCTCGTCATCCACCTGCGAACTGTCCACAAGCTTTCGATTGGGCTCGATGAATTCCTGGCGCTGGGCCTAGTCGCGCTCGCCTATGGAATGGCCCTGCTCTGCAACGCTTACGGTTTTCTGGCCGTGCTGGCGGCTGGCATCGCGCTCCAGCGAGCCAATCAACACATCGACGTTGCTGGCTCGGGTGCGCAGCGGAAAGTCACCCTGGACAGCCAGGGCACCAGTGAGAGGATGGCGACCGACGCAAGGTATGCGACGGCCTACATGATGCAGGAAGTCCGCGACTTCAACGACCAGCTGGAAAGAATTGCAGAGGTCGCGGTGGTACTGATCGTTGGCGCGATGCTCTACTACATCGACATCGACCTCACGACCGTCGTGTTCGTGGCGCTGATGCTGCTCGTCGTGCGTCCCGTATCCGTCTGGCTGGGATTGCTGGGCGCACCCGTGTCGCGGGATCAGCGCCTCCTCATCTCCTGGTTCGGCATCCGCGGGATCGGCTCGATCTACTACCTGATGTTCGCCGTCAACCGGGGCGTGCCTGATGCAATCACCCACCAGCTCGTCGGACTCACGCTCGCTTTGGTCGCAACTTCGATCGTCGTTCACGGCATTTCAGTCACGCCGCTGATGAATCTCTACGTTCGGCGGAAAGCCCGGGACAGCCGGCGGCCAAGGGGCTAGTCTTGACCCACGCAGGCAGGACCGTGGACGAACAATGGACATCGATGCACTGACACTTGCGCGGCTGCAATTCGCCTTCACGGTCAGTTTCCACATCATCTTCCCGGCGATCTCGATCGGGCTGGCCAGTTACCTCGCCGTGCTCGAAGGCCTCTGGCTCTTCACCGGCCGCGTCGTCTTCCTCGACCTCTTCAATTACTGGAAGAAGATCTTCGCAGTGGCGTTCGGCATGGGCGTCGTCTCCGGCATCGTGATGAGCTACCAGTTCGGCACCAACTGGAGCGTGTTCTCCGACAAGGCCGGTCCGGTCATCGGGCCGTTGATGGGTTACGAGGTGCTGACAGCCTTCTTCCTGGAAGCGGGATTCCTCGGTGTCATGCTTTTCGGCCTGTCGCGCGTGGGGCCACGACTGCACTTCCTGGCGACGCTGATGGTCGCGCTCGGCACGTTCATTTCCGCGTTCTGGATTCTGTCGGTCAACAGCTGGATGCAGACGCCGACCGGCTACGCGATCAACGACGTCGGCCAGTTCGTTCCGGTGGACTGGTTCGCGATCATCTTCAACCCGTCGTTCCCCTACCGGCTCGTGCACATGCTCCTGGCCGCGTACCTCAGCACGGCGTTCATCGTCGGTGGCACGGGTGCGCTGCATTTGTTACGCGATGCGACGCTGCCGGCTTCGCGAATCATGTTCTCGATGGCGATGTGGATGGCCGCGATCGTCGCGCCGTTGCAGATCGTCGCCGGCGACCTCCATGGGCTCAACACGCTGGAGCACCAGCCTGCCAAGGTCGCGGCGATGGAAGGTCACTTCGAGACACACAAGGGTGCGCCGCTCATCCTGTTCGGCTGGCCGGACATGGAGCAGGAGCGGACACGGTACGCAGTCGAGGTGCCGAAGCTTGGCAGCCTGATCCTCACCCACGACTGGAATGGCACCGTGCGCGGACTCAAGGAATGGCCGCGCGAGGATCGCCCCAACGCGGCCATCGTCTTCTGGAGCTTCCGCGTGATGGTCGGGGCCGGGCTCGCAATGGTCGCGATCGGAATATGGAGCCTGGCGCTGCGGGCACGAAAACGCCTGTACGACCAGCCGTGGCTGCTGCGTACGTCCGTCGCCTTGAGTCCCATCGGCATCGTCGCCGTGATTGCGGGCTGGATCACCACCGAGGTCGGACGGCAGCCTTTCACCGTGTACGGATTACTGCGAACCGAGGACAGCGCATCGTCGATCGATGCCGCGGCGGTGGGCGCTTCGCTCGCGGCATTTGCCATCGTGTACTTTGCAGTCTTCGGAGCCGGTGCGTTCTACATGCTGCGCCTGATGAGCAAGGAGCCGCGCGCATGATGCACCTCGATCTCGCGCTGATCTGGGCAGGACTCCTCGCCTTCGCAGTGCTCGCTTACGTCGTGCTCGACGGCTTCGACCTCGGCGTCGGCATCCTGTTTCCCTTCATGCCCGAGGAGAAGCAGCGCGACGAGATGATGAACTCGGTCGCGCCGGTGTGGGACGGCAACGAGACATGGCTCGTACTCGGAGGCGGTGGCCTGTTCGCCGTCTTTCCGCTGGCCTACGCGATCATCATGCCCGCACTGTATGCGCCCGTGATCGCTCTGCTGCTTGGGCTCGTCTTCCGCGGCGTGGCTTTCGAATTTCGCTGGAAGACACAACGTGGCAAGTTCCTGTGGGATGGCGCATTCGCCGCCGGATCCACGATCGCCGCGTTCGCCCAGGGAATTGCACTCGGCGCGCTGGTGCAGGGAATTCCAGTGGCGGGCCGCGCTTATGCCGGCGGCTGGTGGGATTGGCTCACGCCCTTCAGCGTGCTTACCGGCTTCTCGCTCGTGTCTGGTTACGCGCTGCTCGGCGCTACCTGGCTCATCTACAAGACGCAGGGTCACACCCAGCAGCGGGCGTATCGATTCGCCGAAGTTGCCGGCGGCGCGACGTTGGCCGCCATCGGGCTGGTCAGCCTGTGGACGCCCTTCCTCAGTGACATGTTCATGCAGCGCTGGTTCTCGTGGCCGCAGATTCTGTTCGTGGCACCGGTTCCGGCACTTGTCGCTCTCGCCGCGTACGTCCTTTTCAATGGACTGCGACGGCGGCAGGAGCTGAGCCCCTTCCTCGCATCGCTGGCGCTGTTCGTCCTGTGCTTCGTCGGACTGCTGATCAGCTTTTTCCCGTACCTGGTGCCGACATCGGTCACGCTGTGGGAAGCGGCTGCGCCGCCGTCGAGTCTCGGGTTCCTGCTCGCGGGCGCCGCCTTTCTGATTCCGGTCATCCTTGTGTACACCGCGTACTCGTACTGGGTGTTCCGCGGCAAGATCGAACCGGGCGGCGGCGGTTACCACTGACGATGGCGCCCAAAGGCTGGCAGCGCCTGCTCTGGTTTGTCGTGATCTGGGCTGGCAGCGTCACGGCACTCGGCGCCGTGGCGTGGGCAATCCGGTTGGCGCTGGGTCTAAAATAGCCCCCCGACACGGAGAACGACGATGAACGGCGCACAGTCCCTGCTGCAGACCCTGGTCAATTGCGACGTCGAAGTCTGCTTCGGCAACCCCGGCACGTCCGAGATGCATTTCGTCGCCGCGCTCGACTCGGTGCCGCAGATGAGGTCCGTGCTGTGCCTGTTCGAAGGCGTGGTGACCGGCGCAGCCGATGGCTACGGGCGTGTTGCCGGCAAGCCGGCCGCCACGCTGCTGCACCTGGGGCCCGGCCTTGCCAATGGCCTCGCGAACCTGCACAACGCGCGACGCGCCAACACGCCGCTCGTGAACATCGTCGGCGACCACGCCACCTACCACCTGCAGTACGATGCGCCGCTGACGTCCGACATCGTCGGCTTCGCGCGGCCGGTCTCGGCGTGGATTCACGAATCGAAAAGTGCCGACGCGGTGGCGTCGGACGCTGCGCGGGCGGTCCAAGCTGCTCGCTCGGCGCCCGGTTGCGTGTCGACGCTGATCCTCCCGGCCGACACTGCCTGGAACGAAGCTCAGCGCGCCGAGCAGAAGCTGCCGGACTTGCTGCCGACACCAGTCAGCCAGAATGCCATCGATGCTGCGGCCAGGCTGCTGTCGAACGGCAAGAAGACAGCGCTGCTGTTGCGCGGCACAGCACTCCACGGCGCTGGCCTCGAGTCTGCCGGCCGCGTGCAGGCAAAGACGGGGGCGCGACTTCTTTGCGACACGTTCGCACCGCACGCCGAACTCGGTGCGGGTCGCGTTCCCGTGGAACGCATCCCATACTTCGCCGAACAGATCGTCGACTTCCTGAAGGATTTCGAACAGCTCATCTTCGTCGGCGCCAAGCCGCCAGTGTCGTTCTTCGCGTATCCCGGCAAGCCCAGCTGGTGCGCACCCGAGGGTTCGCACCTCAGCTACCTCGCGCATGCTCACCAGGATGGCGCGCAGGCTCTCGCTGCACTGGCAGACGCGCTGGGCGCGCCGGCACGCTCACCCGTGCGGATTCCGCTGCAATTGCCCGAGCTGCCGAGCGGCCCGTTGACCGCGCTCGGAGTTGCGCAGGTGATCGCCGCGATGACGCCCGACAACGCCATCTTTGCCGACGAATCCGCGACCGCGTCGTTCCCGCTGCTGTCAATGATGGCGCGCGCCCGGCCGCACACGCACCTGCCGTTGACCGGCGGCTCGATCGGACAAGGCCTGCCGCTCGCGGTCGGCGCGGCCATTGCTGCACCGGGCAGAAAGGTCATCTGTCCGCATGGCGACGGCGGCGCAGCCTATACGATGCAAGCGCTCTGGACGATGGCGCGGGAAAAGCTCGACGTCGTGGTCGTGATCTACGCCAACCGCTCGTACGCGATTCTCAACATCGAGCTCGGGCGTGTCGGCGCGACCGGCGGCGGTCCCGTCGCGATGTCGATGCTCGACCTGCACAACCCGGAAATGAGCTGGACGAAGATCGCGGCAGGCCTGGGCGTCGAGGCCAGCCGTGCGACGACGTGCGAGGAATTCGCAGGGCAGTATTCCTCGGCGCTCAAGCAGCATGGGCCGCGCCTGATCGAGGCGATGATCTGATTCGAACGCGCGTCAGGTCCGCCGCAGCATCAGCACGTTGCCGCCGACGGCGAGCGCCGCACCGGCGAATGTCAGGACGTCCGGGTGGAAGCCTTCGAAGGCCATCGATACCACCAGCGCCAGGAGCGGAGTCATGACGCCGATGGTGCCGGTGGGGCCCGGTCCGATGCGCTCCTGCAACGTGAGGAAGCAGGCGAACGTCAGCACGGACCCGGCCAGGGCGAGGTAGAACAGGGAAAGCCACCAGGACGCGATGGCCGGGGGAACAAAGCTCTGGCCCTGCATCAATGCAATCAATGCGGACGCGGCCGCCCCGTAAAGCATGCCGAACCCGAGCGCCGGCCAGAACGGCAGGCCACGAGACCGGTTCCGGCTGGCTGTCAGGCTGCCGACCGTGGACAACAGGACGGAACCCACGGTGAAAAGGGCTCCGAGCAGCGTGTTCCGGTCGCCGGTGGTTCTTGCGAACTCAGGCCAGAAGATGAGCGCGACGCCGGCGATGCCGAGCACGCCGCCCAGGATGAAGCGCGGCCTCAGGTTGACTCCGAACAGCGCGCGCGCGCCAAGGCCCGCCACGAGCGGCGAAGCGGAATACCCCACCGCCACCAGTCCCGATACCAGGTGCAGTTCCGCGTGATAGACGCAGACGTACGACACGCCGTACATGAAGCTGCCCTGCAACGCGAAAATCGCGTGCTGGGCCGGCGTGAAACGCAGGCTCTCCTGTCGCAACACGCACAGGCTGAGGATCACGGCTCCTGCCAACGCAAAGCGCATGGCCACGCCGACTTCGGGCGCGACGTGCCCGATCTGGAACGTGATCGCGAACCAGGTCGTGCCCCACGTGAGCACGCAAATCGCAAACAGCTGCCAGTTGTTGAGTCGGTGCATCGTGTCCAATGCGTTGCGAGGGACGCACCGGCATTGCGGGAAGTCTAGCGGATATCGATAGAATCACTGGAATGCTGCGAAGCAGCATTAGTGATTTAGATCGGGTATACTCCCGGCCGTTGTTCAGCATTGACGGCTAGCCGGTTTCACCGCGCCGTCTCGTACCGGGCCTCCGCGCCTGTCGCCTGAATCTCGTCGTGTACGCAACCCATCGTCGGCTGCGCAGCGCGGGCATTAATTTTTTAACTTGTCGTTGCGCGCCTTCGGGCGCGCGTCGCCGTCCGCTCGGCCCGCTCGCGGGCCGCGGGCGTCACCCAGCTTTGTGGAGAATGTCTTGTCCTCGTTCATCGCCTTGTTCAGTGCCGCCGCCCTGCTGGCCACGGGCCTGCTATTCGTCCTGCAGATGTTCGAGGACTTCCGCAATGCTTAGCTGGATGCTGAACACGCGTCGTCGCGTGGGTCTTGAACGCACGGTCCAGGATCGTTCGTGCTCTGCGGCAAACGGGGATTGGACCGCGACGCCGGGCGTGGGCCAGGTCCGGGCCAGCGGCCTGGAGGATGGAACGGCAAGCCGCGCCCAGGTGCGCTCGCTCGCGATGTCGAACACGAGCTGGCACCGCATTGCGCGCGACTTCGCCCGGAACCGGAATACTCGCTGAAACGGCGGCCTGGGTGCGCCGACTCAGGCGACACCCATGCGCTCGATTGCTGCCAATCAGGGTGGTCGGGAGCGGTCAGCCGCCAGTGACCAGAGCGTCGGGAATCTCGTAACGCTCGCTCGCGCCCAGCTTCACGATCGTGACATCGCCCTTGCGCTCGGAGGTCAGGGCATCGATGGCCCGCGCATTCGAAGCCGTGGGCTTGCCCTTGACGAAGAGAATGCTGCGCTTCTCCGCACTGCCTGGAATGTCGATGGTCGCGGTGCCGTCGAAGCCACGGCGGATCACCAGCGCGTCGCAGTCGCGCGGCGTCGTTTCGAACGCCGGCACGCACCTGATCTTCGCCGAGGCGTGGTACGAAGTACCCGGCACAAGCGCGTCTTTCGACGCCGCGATCGGAGCGAGCGCCTTGCCCCTGGCGCCCACGGTAAGCGTGTAGTCGCTGATCTCGCCACGCCGCGCCGCGGGGCGCATCAGGTAGACGCGAACGATGTAGTCGCCATCGGCCGGCAGCACCCCGGTGTAGTTCTCGCCGCTGTCGCCCACGAACATGGCGCTACCCGTCGAACCGGGCGGCATCACGTTGAAATAGTTCTGTGCGTTGGTCTTCTGCAGCTTCACCGACAGGGTTTGCCCCGCGGCGGCACGCACGACGTAATCGACCATCGCGTCGCCCTTGAGCTGACCCTTGATGACGGCCGACGACGCGCCCTTGGCAAACTGCACCTTCTCCTGGCGAATGCCGGCATCGGCGAGGACAAGCCCGGTGATCGATTGAACGAAAACGAGAATCATCGTTGCTGCAACCAGGCGAAACTTCATCTCATCACCTCGCAGGAGCCGGTTCACGGTAGCGCCGCCCCAGGCTGGGGCGTGTGCAATTATCCGTGTGCACGTCATCGAGCAGCAAGCCGGAGGCGACCGTGAGTCGCGCGACGGTACGCGGACGGCGTGAGTCCCCGTTCAGCGACGAAAGCGCTGCAGAAGTGGCTCTGTCCCCGGAAGCCCACGACATCGGCGACCTCACCGATGCTCAGCCCGGTCGTCCGCAATAGTTCACACGACCGTTCGATTCTTGCCTTGCGCAGATACCGGTGAGGCGTCACGCCGGTCGCCTCACGAAAGCTGCTCGTGAAGCTGGTGACGCCGACTCCACACGCTTGCGCGAGGTCACGCACCGCCAGCGGCTCGCCGAGATGGGCGAGCATGTGCTGCATGGCCGTGTGCGCGACTCGCAGCCTGCCACGCGACACAGGGAGATCGATCGCGTCACGAGGCCGTTCCAGTTCATGCTGCAGCTCGGCGAACAGCGTGTTGGCGAGCGACTTCATGTACGACTCCGCCAGCGAGCGTGCCTCGAGTTCGCCCATCAACCGGCGCGTGACCGAGACGATCACGTCGTTGGTGAAGGTCACGGGTTCC
>Ga0079037_100001570_pt1 | contig 12013 bp, 9 predicted proteins | sample Mud3Dept4metaG_FD_71479 | JGI IMG/M metagenome (GOLD analysis project Ga0079037, IMG submission 71479) | Freshwater wetland microbial communities from Ohio, USA, analyzing the effect of biotic and abiotic controls - Mud 3 Core 4 Depth 4 metaG | ecosystem: Environmental > Aquatic > Freshwater >... | reverse complement strand
TTCATTCTTTTTTCTCTGAGTCTCTTCCAGCTTCTGGGAAAGAGTAAGTTCTTTCTGTTTTATCCTGTTTTCAGCCTGGGCAATCCTGCTGTTTTTTTCATTTATAACCTTTTCGTGTTCGGTTTTCAGTTGCAGAAATCTTTCCTTCGCCTGAAGGATTTTTTCTTTTCGTATTACCTCTGCTTCAGACTCTGCTTCACTAATTATTTTCCGGCTCTTATTACCAAGCGCCTTGTGCCAAATAATGTATGAGATGCCGAAGCCAAGCACTAATGCAGCTGCACTAAAAACAACCGCCAATCCTATGCTAAGTGATCCTATTAATAGTGTCATCAGTTATCGTATTAAGTATTATATTAAATAAAAAACCCGCAAAGTTCCTTCAGCTTTTATAAAACCCCATATCTACATGGTTGAAGTTACTAATTCAGTTCGAACTTCCACTGTTCCGCCAGCCGGCGGAAACCCGACGAATCGGGTTGAGGCCTGTTCTAGCTGAACTAAGGATTACTCCAAAGTTTTAACTGTTGAGTTTCAAAAATGAATGAAGAAACAATGCGGGCAATTTTATTTGCTATATTAAAGAACGCTATTACTCTTTTGTTTCAAGGACCGAATCAATTTTCTGAATCAGTTCCTTTATGGCATCCGGGAGGTAATCATTCTCCAGTTTTTCCTCTTCCTCTGTGAGTTTTATCACATATTGCAGTGCAGCCATTGCCAGAAAATCCTGTACATCCTTATCGGTGTACCGCTGCTTGTATTGCAGCACCTTCTCATTAATCATTCTGGCAGCTTTCCTGATCTTCTCTTCATTTTCCCGTTCTACCTTCAATGGATAATACCTGTCCGCTACATTAACCCTGATCGAAAGCTTATCATCCATTGGTATATTTTATCTGTTTAAAAGAGCAACACATCTATCAATTTCCCGCACTAATTCAGTTATCTTCTTTCTTGCTTCCAAGGCATGTTCGCCATTTCCCAACAGTGCTCCTGATAATTTTATCCTTTCGTATTTAACTTCCAATTCCTTTAACCTGGCTTCCCGTTCCTGAAGCTGAATTTTTAAAGCATCATTCCCGGTTTTCAGATTCGTACATTCCGTTTTCAGGTCATTATATATCTTAAACAATTCATCGAGCTTTCTGTTCAGAATTTTTAACTCTTCATAACCCTGACCGGACATAACCAAATCTTTGTACAAAGTTAATATTGTTAATGATATTTTCAAAAAATAGCTTTAAATAGTTTGTCAATGTGAGCCAGAAGTATAGTTTTGCAAATCTGAAACAAGAAACTAATAAATTAATGCTCATATATCATTTCGTTATTTTCAGTATATTTATATTCAATACATTAGATGAGATTCCAAAGGACAGGTTCCAGTTTATCCCGCCCGTAAATATACCTTTATCGCTTTCAGCTAATTTCGGAGAACTCAGAATCGATCATTTCCATTCAGGACTGGATATTAAGACACAGGGTGTTACAGGGAAAGAGATTGTTGCAGCTGCCAGCGGTTATGTATACAGGATAAGTGTATCTCCGGGAGGATTTGGTAAAGCACTCTATTTGCGACATCCTTCAGGGTACTCAACAGTTTATGGCCACCTCGACAGGTTTATTCCAAAAATTGAAGAGTATGTAAAAAACCAGCAATATGAAAAATCGAGCTTTACGGTGACTCTTTTTCCTGAAAAAGACAGGTTCCCCGTGAACCAGGGTGAGGTTATAGCATTTTCAGGGAACAGTGGTAGTTCCGGAGGGCCACACCTGCACTACGAGGTTCGAAAATCAGAATCAGAAATCCCCATAAATCCGCTGCTTTTTGAGTTTGGAACAGGTGATGATATTGAGCCGATTATTGAAAAACTGGTTATTTATCCTGTTAACAGGTACACCTTAATTAATAACCAGAATAAAACAATAAAAGTCAATGTCGCAGGTGGTCATGGGAATTATTATGTCCCTTCTGAAAATGAAATAATAATTAACGGGCTTGCAGGTTTCGGAATAAAATCATATGACCTGCTCAATGACAGCTATAATAAATGTGCCGTTTATTCGATTGAACTTAAAATCGACAGCATCACCCGATTCAGGTACAAAATGGATCAGTTTTCCTTTAATGAATCAAAATACATAAACAGCCATATTGATTATGAAAATTATTTAAGAGAAAATAGTTATATAGAAAGAGTTTTTGTTCTGCCTAATGATAAACTAAGTGTTTACCGGGATGTAGTCGACAGAGGTATCTTTGATTTTAAAGACGGTAAAACATATCATATTGAAATACTGCTGACCGATGCGCATAATAACATATCTTCGTTGGTATTTAATGTAAAAAACCAGGTGCCCCGGTCGCATCCGGTTTCGGCAATACCCGATAAAAGCCTGATAATAATGCCATACAGCAGATCTAACAGGTTCAGGGCTGAGAACATTACGGTGTCCATTCCTGCAGGATCACTTTATGATACAATTGCCTTCAGTTATAAAAAGGATAGCGGCACACCTCAGATGTTATCAGATGTTCATTATGTTCATAATAAATTTACACCTGTGCACAAAGCATATTCCATATCCATAAAACCCTCAAGAATCCCTGTTGGTAAAGAATCGAAGATGCTTATTGTACAGCTTAACGACGATTTTAGAAAAAGTGCTTTAAAAAGCACCTGGACTGACGGATATTTAACAGCTGATGCTCTTTCATTCGGAATGTTCTATGTTGGTTTGGATACGGTCGCACCGGTTATATCTCCTAATGGGCTTGTATCTGGTGCGGATCTTTCAGGCAGGAAAGAATTGAGAATAAGAATTCTGGATGAACTTTCAGGTATAAAAACCTATGACCCTTTCATTGACGGTAATTGGTCATTGTTCGAATACGATCAGAAAAATGATGTTTTGATTTATAAGTTTGATGCTGAACGGATTACAAGCGGACAAGTCCACAACTTAATGCTTAAAGTAACTGACAATAAGGATAATCAGAGTTTGTATAGTTGTGAATTCAGGTGGTAGGCTTCATCCCCCGCAGCTCATTCTTGCAGAGGTTTCAATAAATTCTTGCCGGATAGATACCTTTCCTTATCATTTGCTTGATACTCTCAACAACATATGGTTTATCATCGCGATATGTAACGCCGAACCATCTTTCGTTACTCATCAGAACTTTAATCCGTATTTCACCATTTTTGACAAATTTATCAAGTGTGGTTGGTATATCCAGTTCTGCTTTCAGGTCCATTCCGTTTTTGTTAATAAAACTTCTGAACTCTTTACCAAGAAAATCATAGCATGTTGGCTTGAATCCAAAGAGATTCATTGAAACAATCTCATTACCAGTAAATTGCAAATCTTCTCCATCAATTCCTGGTGCCTTGGCTCCATTTTGCTGTTTTGAAATCTTCCGGACTTCCACAATATGCTGTAACAAGCCATCATGGCCAACCTTACATACGCCTCTGTTAACATGGCCATGATCTGATAGTGTATTTCCAAGCTTGTAACCGACTATGCAATAACAATTTGGATCTTTATCATTCAAGAGAAAATCATGAAGTATTTTAAACGACTCCACTCCATAATAATCGTCTGAATTAATTATCCCGAAAGGTTCATTTATTTTCTTCTCTGTAACAAGTATTGCCTGGCTGGTACCCCATGGTTTCGCCCTTTCTGGAGAGACCTTAACTCCTTCGGGTAGATTGGTGATCTCCTGAAAAACATAATCGACTTCAATCCTGCCCCTAAGCTTTTCTACAAATCTTTCCTTTACCTGATCTTCAATATCGTGTCTGATTACAAAAATAATCTTCCCAAATCCAGCCCTGATTGCATCATATATTGAATAATCTATAATTGTTTCACCTGACGGTCCAACCTCATCAAGTTGCTTATTACCACCATAACGGCTTCCCATCCCTGCTGCCAGGACTAAAAGTGAAGGTTTCATAATCTAACAGATTTTCAAAGCGCAATTATAAAGAAAAAATTGCGATAATTAATAAAATCTGCAAGAATTAAATTATCATTCCTATACTCAATATGATATAACAACATTTTGAAATAATATCCTCTTTGTTACCTTTGCAGGATTCATTAAAAAATTTTGATTAAAACTTTATATTCTTAACAAATTATTATGAAAAAGATTATTTTAATAATAGTGATGATCCTGATTGCAGGTGTGTTTCCAAATCAGATTTCACAAGCCTGTACCAATTTTCTGGTGACCAAAGGTGCTTCAGTTACAGGATCGACAATGATAACATATTCAGCTGATTCCCACGTTCTTTACGGTGAGTTGTACTATTGGCCGGCAAGAGATTACCCAGCAGGAGCTATGCTGGATGTCTATGAATGGGATACTAAGAGATATATGGGAAAAATCAAACAGGTTGCCCACACTTATTCTGTAATCGGAAATATGAATGAACATCAGCTGGCGATCGGGGAAACAACTTACACAGGAATTGAAAGCCTGATAGATACGACAAGTATTGTCGATTATGGCAGTCTAATTTATATAACGCTTCAACGGGCAAAAAATGCCAGGGAAGCAATAAAAGTTATGTCTGAGCTGGTTTCTGAATATGGATATGCAAGTTCCGGGGAATCATTTTCGATAGTTGATCCTGATGAAGTATGGATATTTGAAATCATAGGCAGGGGTCATGGCAAAAAAGGTGGAGTATGGGTTGCACGCCGTATTCCTGACGGATACATTTGCGCTCATGCCAATCAGGCAAGAATCCGGACTTTTCCGCTTGCTTCTGGTAAGAAGAACAGCATATCCATCACTTCAAAAGATCTCAGAAGAATCTTCGATCCTCTGGTCGAATGTGTTTATGCATATGATGTTATTGATGTTGCCAGGGCAAACAAATTATATACCGGAACCGATCAGGAATTCAGCTTTTCAGATACTTATAATCCGTTGACTTTTTTCGGCGCCAGATTTTGTGAAATACGTGTATGGTCGTTTTTCAAATCAGTTAATGATGAAATGAATCAATATATTAATCATGTTTCAGGCCATGACCTAAGCAACCGATTGCCTTTATGGGTAAAACCTAACCGCAAAATCTCCAATTACGATATGATGAATTTCATGCGTGACCATCTTGAGGGAACAGTTTTTGACATGAGAAAAGATATAGGTGCAGGACCATTTGGATCGCCATATCGCTGGCGTCCGCTTGAATGGAAAGTCTCGGATGATCCAAATGCCCCGGAATACTGCAATGAGAGAGCAACCTGTTCACAACAGACAGGTTTTGTGTTTGTTGCAGAATGCAGGGACTGGCTTCCGGATCCTATCGGTGGAATTTTATGGTTTGGAGTTGACGATGCAGGAACTACAGTTTTTAATCCAATGTACTGTGGAATTACAGAAGTCCCGGAGTGTTTTAAAGTCGGAAATGGTGATATGACGACATACTCACCTACTTCAGCCTTCTGGTTGTTCAATAAGGTAGCTAATTTTTGCTACTCACGATATGATTTAATGGGCTCAGATGCACAGAAAATACAGAAACAGCTTGAATTACAGTATCTTTCCGAGGTTTCTGCAGTGGACAATTCTGCCAAAACCTTGTATGAAGATGATGTTTGGAAAGCACGTGATTATCTTACAACGTATTCAATAAAAACCGCTCAGAATACTTTTGAAAAATGGAAGTCATTAAGCGAATATCTTCTTGTTAAATATATTGACGGGAACATAAAGCAAGAGAAAGACGGAAAGTTTGCAAGGACACGCAACGGTTATCCTGAAATGCCCCTTCAACCAGGCTATTCGGATAAATGGAAGAAATCAGTGATCCAGGATACCGGAGATAAATTACTTATTCCTGCTGCAAGTGGTCATTAAAAAAATAGGTTCAGCTATTGCCTGTTCTAAAATAAAACTTTACATTTGCGTCCGATTTTTACGACCAATTTACTGAATAGAAAATATTTCGCGAGATGAAATTAATGAATGTTGTTGAGAAAGAGTTAGCGGTAAAGAATGAATATCCTAAATTTATTGCAGGAGATACAATTACTGTCCATTATAAGATTATAGAAGGTAACAAGGAAAGAATTCAGCAGTTCCGTGGTGTTGTAATACAAAGATCCGGAACCGGTCACACCGAAACATTCACAGTAAGAAAAATATCAGGTAATATTGGCGTTGAAAGGATATTTCCGCTTTCTTCGCCTTTTATTGACAAAATCGAATTGAATAAACATGGCAAGGTGCGGAGAGCTAGAATCTTTTATATTCGCGATCTCACCGGTAAGAAAGCAAGGATCAGAGAAAAGAAATTCTAGATCTTATCAATCAACTCCTGTTTTTTTGCTTTAGCCTCCTCCACCATTTTTGTAGCCCTTGTATCTGCTTCCTGGACAAGCTGTGTAGCTTTTTTATCAGCTTCTTTTCTGAGAGAATCTGCTGCTTTTTGCGCGGCTAGTTTTGCAACAGTACCTTTAGAAGAAGCTTCAGTGATAAGTTGTTGTGCCCGTGCATCAGCTTCCTTTCGAATTGTTTCCGCTCCTTTAGCTGCTTCATCACGCAATTGCTGACCTTTTTCTTCAGCTTCCTTAATAAGTTTATCCCCGTTTTCTTCAGCTTCCCTGCGAAGTTTCTCTTTTCCTGAGTCAACTGCATTATCAACAGCCTGATTGGCTGCCTCCTTAACTGTCACTGCGGTTCCCGATGAGCTTACACCTGAGCTTCCAAATATCGGCATTAACACCGGTTTCCCAAATTTTCCGGTCACTTTTACATTCACCTTAAGGATATCGGCAGGTTTGAATGTAAAACCAAATGTGGCAGCCTGTGCTGACAGATTATCAATAAGTGAGTTAACTGAACCGCCTAGATCGGATCGCGGTATTTCGGTCTTTACTATATAATTTAAAGTCTGGTCCAGTCCCTGATCACCACCGATATTCATTTTAATGTTGCCAACTTTTGTATCGAACGGACTTACATATATTCTTCCTTCCTTCAGGTTAAAACTGATATTCAGATCCTTAAATGTATTACTGTATTTATCACCCAGTTTAAGTAATTTCTTCATCTGATCATATGCAGCAGATGTAACTAAAGTAATCTCATCTGACTGGAGCTTTCCACCTCCTGTAATGGTATTAATTAAAGGCATCATATTGCTTCCAAGCAGGCTTTCGTAAACCAGCTTTACGTTTACTTTTCCATCTATACCCTCTGCTGCCGGAGCAAGCTTCTGGATAGTATTAAATGTATTGAATGCATCTTTGACTCCCAAACTCTGGATGCTCAAATCGCTTTTAATCCGTGGTTTGAGAGAATCCCTTGTATCGTAATCAGCATTCATGGTTATCAGGCCTCCCAGAATATTCATACTTGTCTCCCGGAAGCTCAGAACCCCATCATGTACAAGTATCTGGCCTTTGACATTCTGTGCCTTAATCTTATCATATATCAGGCTGTTTATTGCAGCGTTAAAATTGAAATCAATATTCTTAGGTATCCTTATTACTGCAAGTGAAGTGGTATCTTCAATCACAGTGGTATCAGATACCATCCCCGAGAGTATGTCTGACACATCAACCATATTTGACCTGAGTGTCAGGTTGCCCTTAATAGTTTCATTTTTAAAAATATACGGAATATAATTCTCAAGACGCCCGGTAATTTTAAAATCACTCTTCTCTCCTATCTTACAATCACCTTTTGTGAGAGCAGTATATGCTGGTGAAAATTCGAATCCTGCTTCATTTATTTTAATTTCAGGATATCCGATCATAGCTATTTCCATTTTTTGTATTCCCATGGTTCCTGATGCCTGGAACTTTTCATACTGTTCCTTCTCTATCATCGACAGTCTGCCAGCCATTTTAACTGACATATCAATTATGCCTGAAAGGTTTATGCTGTCAAGTGGAATAGCCTTTGTCAATGCAGTAAGGTCAATTCTTCCTATCATAGAACCCTTAAAATCAGGGTCACTCATCGGAGTCTTCAGGGCAAATGCCATATCAAAAGGATTACCTGCCAGCTCCATATGAAAACCTTCGACATTAACTGTTGTTTTGTCCATATCTTTTCCATCCACAAAAACATTTGTTTTCAGATTTATGTTTTTGATCTGTTCCGGTAAAGAGGGATAACTTACAAGTCCGTTATTTACTGTAAGGTCAAGTCCAATATCAGGCATTGTGCTGTCTGCATCACTATATACACCTTTGGCATAGCCAGCCAGATTAAATTGACCTGATGTTTTAAGGTCCTTAAAATCAGTCATATATACAGCAGGAATTAATGACAGCAGCGTTTTGAATGAAGTTTGTTCTGTTTTAAAAGTAAGGTCCGTCTTAATATCATCCCCTGGCATTGCAACCATTCCCTGAAAATTCAGTTTCAGATCGTTAACAGTTAGATAATTATCCTGTAAATTAAATATTAAACTATCAAGGTTGGCAAGAAGATTGACTTTTGCATCAGCGACAGCCTTATTCAGATATTTCATACCTTCCATAATAAATGTTACTTCACCTGCATTCATATCCATTTCAAGGTTTGTTGAGCTGGCTGTCATGTCGCCCTTCATCTTAAAATTAAATTTTTCAAGGTATGCTTCCATGTCAGAACTATGGTCGATATACGTGACTGAACTGTTTGTAACAGCCACTTTTTCAAGGAGAATTTTGATAGTTGAGGGTGCAGCTTCTTCTTCAATCTCAGTTTCTGTTGTATCCTTCATAATATCCCAGTTTGCAGTACCGTCTTTTAGTATTACAGCTTTAACTGAGGCATTATCAATGATTACAGAGTTAATTTCGTAACCTGATTTCTTAAAAAGGCTTGACAGGTTGAAAACCAGGTTCAGAGATCTTAAGCTGGCCAGAGTATCTTTTTCGAATTGACCGATACCTGCTACAGAGAGATTTTCAAGTGAAAATGAGAGATTCGGGAAGTTTCTGAAAAATCCCAGTTTATAATCCGCAAAGCTTACTTTTGCATTAACAGATTCATTAATAACCTGTTCAATCTTAACTCTTATCTTGTCTTTGAATATTACAGGGATAGTAAAAATCAGCACGAAAATAAGGAGTATCAGTCCGAGAATTACTTTCAACAGAATGCCTGCAAACTTTTTCATAGTATGATTGTTTATTACTGATTATCAACGTTATATTAAATATAAAAGTACTATAAACCGAATAAATAAAAGTAAATAATATTCCGGACAATAAAAAAGGAGAACTTAGAGTTTAAACTCTTGGTACTTCAGGCACTCTGAGCATTTCTATAATATCAAATATTATTATATTTGCACTCACTTCTTATGGTCCCGTAGCTTAACTGAATAGAGCATCTGACTACGGATCAGAAGGTTGGGGGTTTGAGTCCCTTCGGGATCACTTATAAAATAGCGCAATCATTTGTAAAACAAAGAATTGCGCTTTTGTTTTTAATATATTTCCCCGACTATTTTCCAACAAATTACTAATCTGGCTTAATAAATATAACCCCCGGAGTGGGACCGATATATTTATAATTTAAGAGTGAGAATTTCGGCTAAATTAAGCCGGGGTTCATAGCAATAATGAACCAAAATCTTTTAAATTTGCCTTTGAAACAATATATCATAACAAACTTTTATTAAGATATTAACAGTAAAGTATGTCTGTTAAAGCTCATAGAATTTATATAGGGATATTTGTTTCAATAGTTTTTGTCACACTGATACTTCTGATTAATAAAGGATATCCTTATTACAATTCAGGTATTGAGGAGAGGGTTTTTCTTTCCGATCACAATATGCTGAAACCCAGCGGCACTATTGGTCATGGACTGGGAATAATTGGGTCATTATCTATAATTATTGGTATTAGTACCTATATGGCAAGGAAAAGATTTCGTTCCTTATCACGGTTGGGTTTGTTAAAATACTGGCTCGAGTTTCATATTTTCCTTTGCACCCTGGGGCCGGTACTTATACTCTTTCATACCTCTTTTAAATTCGGTGGATTGGTTGCAGTAAGTTTCTGGAGCATGGTAGCTGTATTCTTAAGCGGTATAATCGGAAGATTTATTTATATACAGATTCCCAGGTCAATAGAAGGCAGAGCTCTAAGTCTCAATGAGGTCAGAGAAATGAGAGGAGATCTGGCAGGTATTATAAAGAATTCTTATAATCTTGATAAAGAGAGCTATGGTACAATCATGAAATCAGTTAATAGCAGGGTGGGTCTTTATTATAATAATCCAATTATCCGATATATCAGAAACCACTCTGAAGACCTCCGGATAATCCGTTCGGTCAGGGAGGTACTCCGGCGTAATAAAATACCAAAGGGTGAGTATAAAAATTTACTGGCACTTGTAAAACAAGATTTAACCCTTAACCGGAGAATTGAAAGACTCGATGCTATGCAGAATTTATTTAAGTACTGGCATGTTGTTCACCTGCCTTTCGCTATTGTAATGTTAATAATAATGGTTATACATGTAGGAGTTACAATTCTGTTTGGTTACAGATGGATCTTTTGAATATGGAACCGGTCCTTGAAAATATCCTTATTTACTCATTTGCTTCTATTCTTTGTATTGGAGTTATTATTATATATCTGCGTAAGATAAGAAAGGAATCAAAAATTGTTAATGCTAAAATTTCGAAAGCCGTTGAGGATGGTCTTAATGAACCTGTTTCACTCCACCCGTTTGTTGATGTAAATACCTGTATCGGGACTGGAGCCTGCGTTGCTGCATGTCCTGAAAAAGATATTCTTGGCATAAGGAACGGGAAAGCAACTATCATCAATGCTTCTCGATGTATCGGCCATGGGGCATGTTTTCATGCCTGCCCGACCGAAGCAATAAGTTTACGGATAGGCACTGAGAAGCGCGGAGTAGACCTTCCTCATATCAGCCAGACCTTCGAAACAAATGTTCCCGGGATCTTTATTGCAGGTGAACTTGGCGGGATGGGTCTTATAAAAAATGCAGTAGCGCAGGGGAAACAGGCAGTTGAAAATATTGCTAAATCGCTTAATAAAAATCACAGGGCGTCATATGATCTTGTTATTATCGGTGCTGGTCCAGCAGGTATAACTGGTGCTCTCACTGCAAAAAAACATAATCTTAATTTTTTACTTCTGGAACAGGATACCCTTGGCGGTACAGTTTTTTCATTTCCCAGAAAGAAAATTATCATGACATCTCCTATGGATCTTCCTCTCTACGGGAAAATCAAACTTTATGAGACAAGCAAATCAGAGCTACTGGATCTATGGCAGAATGTTCTGAACAAAAACAACATTAAGATATATGAGAATTCCAAAGCAGAATCAATTATTTCTGAGGATGGAATCCTTAAAGTAACAACTATTAAGGAGGAACAATTTACAGCAGCGGCGGTACTTCTTGCTATCGGAAGAAGAGGGACTCCCCGTAAATTAAATGTACCTGGTGAGATGAAGGAAAAAGTAGCTTATCGCCTCCTGGATCCTGAGAATATTTCAGGGAAACGTATAGTTGTGGTTGGCGGCGGCGACTCGGCTGTCGAATCTGCACTCCTTCTGGCCGATCAAAACCATGTGACTCTCTCCTACCGGAATGAAGTATTTAACCGTATCAAGCCTCAAAACAATATGTTGTTGAATAAGGCTGTGGCTGAAGGGAAGCTGGAAGTACGGATGAATACTAATCTTGTAAAAATTGAGGATGATTATATAACTCTTACAATCGGGAGTGATGGTAAAACTATTGAAATACAAAACGATCTTGTATATATTTTTGCCGGAGGTGAACTCCCGACTCAATTTCTTGAAAAGGCCGGAATAAAGATCACTAAGAAGTTCGGGGAAACGGTTTTGAAGCACAAATAAAAACAACAGGTAAAAAATAAAAAAGGCAGCAGTGAGTTGGTTTATGAAAAATATTGCCGGAATAATATTGGGTATTATATATTCACTGGGCCCCCTTTCTGCACAACTTTCACCCGGGGATTTGTCTGAACCTCAT
>Ga0079037_100001567_pt1 | contig 12024 bp, 8 predicted proteins | sample Mud3Dept4metaG_FD_71479 | JGI IMG/M metagenome (GOLD analysis project Ga0079037, IMG submission 71479) | Freshwater wetland microbial communities from Ohio, USA, analyzing the effect of biotic and abiotic controls - Mud 3 Core 4 Depth 4 metaG | ecosystem: Environmental > Aquatic > Freshwater >... | reverse complement strand
CGCATTGTCCGTGGGGGCCGGTGCGGTCGCGGTCGCGCGGAAACTGCTGTCCGGTTCGGCCTCGACGTGTCAGTCTCGATCTCGCCTTGGGGTGCTCATCGGACGCGCGCGAGACGCGTTTCGTTTGTACACGAGCCAACCCCGCTTGTTTCTTCAGGCCCTGGGTTACAGTGTGGTTATCCATGGCGTCAACGTAGCCGCCTATTACCTCGTGATCCGGGCTCTTGTTGCGGACTGTCAGGTGCGTGAGGTGATAGTGTTTTACTCTATCGTGTCCGTGTTGATATCCTTGCCCGTTACACTCTCCGGTGTGGGCGTGCGCGATTGGTTCGCACTTTCCTTTTTCCAGGCGCTATGGCGGGACGGGCAGGCTGGCGTGGCTTTCTCGTGGGTGTCGCTTCTGCTCGGCCTCATGGTGGCCGCCTCTGGCGGAATCGTTCAGATGGTTGATCTGTTCGCGCCGCGAGAGAGTTCTCCTCGGGACCCGAAGGGAGATTACAAAGCAAGGTGACGGTGAACCGGACGATTGCATTAACACAGTCAAATTGGTTGATGGGACTCGTGGTGTCCCTCGCCTTTTACATGGCGTTTTCGGCGCTTACCTTTGTGACGATGGGTCCGCAACCACTCCTGGGTGGGGATCACATATCCTACATTAAACTCGCTGACTCGATCCTGACTGCAAGGCCGGATGGTGATTACTGGAGGGAAATGAACTCTGTCAGGAACTTTGGCGTCCTGATGGCCTACCTTCATGCATACACCGACTCGCATGTACTTTCAATGAGAATTCTTCTGGCTGTGGCGACGGTCTTTTATCTGCTTGCGTTCGAGCTGTGGATGTCGCTTTTCACAGAGGTGAAATGGAAACGCGTGCTCTTTGCCATTCTGGCTGCCTTTGCGGTCTCCTTTGGTATTTCCTCATGGGGCGTCACCGATTCGACGGCGCTGCTCAATCGAACGCTTGTGACACCCTTTATCTTCCTGGCGTTCTGGTTCTTCTGGCGATTTGATAAGAGTCCGGTTAAATATCTGGTCTATGCGTTCCTGGTGCTCTGCTCCCCGATCCACCTTAGTACCTTTCACATCATCGGAATTTTGATAGTGATCGAATCCTGGGATTTTGCCGTACTTCGGAAGTGCAAGGTTGATACTCGTATAATCTGGTTCTTTGGGGGATTGGTGCTGGCATACCTGACGCTTCTGGCAGTGCAAAATACGAGGCTCAGCACGAACAATATGGCTGTAGTTGGCGCCATGATTAAGGGGAGATCCATTCTATCAACGGCGTCGGGACAGGTGATGACTCCTGCAACGGCCTGGCAGGTCGAGCTCAGTCTGCGGCCATGGCGGAACATGCCCCTGCCCCTCGTCAATGTAGCCAACGTTCTTTCGTCGTACGCCCTGATTTTTGTTCTGACCATGGCTGGATTCTTTGTGCAGAAGCGTAGAGGGCTGGGCCGGAACGATTGGCTGATGGTGGGGCTCTTTCTCAGTTCAGTGGTGGTCTCATTCGGGCCTCAGACTCTCATGTGGTTGGTCAGGCCATTTATTCCTGTTTACCCGATCAATTTCGAGGAGGTTCGGGCAGTATCTGTGGTGATGATCCCGTCGATCTACTTCACTTTCTGTTTATTCGAGAAAGCGATCGCGACGGAAGGCCGAAAAGCAATCGTCGGGGCAGCGTTGGTCGTTGTAGCCTATTTAGCATTGCCCCTGTTTATGAAATCTATGCCAGGCGAGGCAAGGGAGTATCTCGTGTCAGTGGCAATACGTACCGGGATCGTGGATGCGCGAAACCCGGGTGCAGTGCTAAACGCACGCTCAGTTTTAGGGATCGGCGGTGGTAGTAACGTTGGTGCTCTCTATTACTCCACAGAAGGACTCCGGACATGGTTGGACCAGCACTGCCAGCGTGGAACCCGGGTGTTGACGAACCGGGACGACCTGTCTTTGCTAAACTTAACCCTTGTGGGGTCGCGACAGTCGATTGTCGTGATCCCATCCACCCGAGACACAGTGACGCGGCTCGAGGAGTTGTCCGAAACCCAGAAGGCCTTGAGCAGCGGCAAGACGGAAGAAGTCGTCCGGGTGGCGCAAAAATACCTTGCGCAACTGGCGGTGGTGCCATGGTCCGTTAGCGACGCACTTTACAGCGATGTGCATTTTTCGGTCATTCGTATTCCGCCTGTCGAATCAACATCAGGCGTTTCCACATGGCGCTGAGAGTACTTCATATTGTGGACTCATTGGGAGGGGGCGGGGCCCAGATAGTGATTAAAGGGCTGCTGGAATACCAGCAAGATCCTGATGTCTCCTTGTATGTTCTGCGCTCCGTTAGAGATCCTATCGCCATCAATCATTCGAAAGTCACGGTCAGTCATTCGAAATCTCGCTTTTCCCTGATGCCGCTGCTTCGCTTGCAGGAATGGCTCGGGCGGCATCCAGTAGACGTTCTGCATTGCCATCTCTTCCGGTCGCAAGTATTCGGCTGGTTGTTGAAGACGATAATCTTCCGCAAGATGAAATTGGTATTTCACGAACACGGGCGAGTCTTCGGCTCTGAGTTGGCCAGTGCGTTTGAAGACAGGCTCTATGTAACATTTCTTCGCATCGCATCTGCCCGTGTGGATCGGTTCATTGCCATCTCACAGGCAACCAGAAATCGGTTGATCAATCGCGCCCGGATCAAGGAAGACAAGATAAGCGTGCTATTCAACTTTGTTGATCCGCGTTTCCACGATACCGGCTCTTGCGCGAGCCAGGCATGCGGGTCGGAAGACACTTCACACGATTCTGAAGTTCCATATTTTCGTGTCGGTTTTGCGGGTAGGCTGGTACATCGCAAAGGATGCCACACCTTTTTGGGAGCCGCTGATCGTGTCTTGAAAACGTCCTCCATGTTCAGATTCCTGATAGCCGGCGATGGTCCCGAAAAGCATACTCTTCTTGAAACCATCCGAAACAGTCCCGGGACGGACCACATCTCCTATCTTGGTCAGGTAGACAATATGAAGTCATTCTATAGCGGACTGGACTGCCTGGTTGTGCCCTCATTGTGGGAACCGCAGGGTCTGGTTGAAATTGAGGCTCAGGCTTTAGGCGTGCCCGTAATTGTCTCCAATGTCGAAGCCTTAAATGAAATAATCCATGATGGCGAGAACGGCCTGCTCTTTGAGCCCGGCGACGCTCATGACTTGGCGGAAAAGATCCTGTTGCTCCAGTCGCAGCCAGGTTTGCGTGGTAAACTCGTAGCCGGGGGACTAGCCACATCGAGGCAGTATGAGGTTGCACGCTATGTGCTTCAGTTGAGGGAGCTATATCAGCAACTGCTCTGCGCGTAAGATTCGATGACCAATCACTATCAGCCTGAATCTGCTGTCGACCACCACAACGAATTGGCACGTGCCTATGATTCAAAACACCAGGAGATTTTCAACGATATTGAACAAGCTCGAATCGAAAAGATAATCGAAGACTTGGTCAAGACCTGCTACTCGGGGCACGGCGAAATACAAGTGCTCGATTTCGGGGCGGGAACCGGAAACCTGACCAGGTTTTTTCTGCAGAACAAGTGCCGGGTGAGCGCCTGCGACGTTTCGATGGTGTCGCTTGATATCCTGAGGCAAAAACTGGGGTGCGATCGTGTCAGCACGACGCTCCACACGGGGGATAATCTTCCCTTTGCCGATGGCCAGTTTGACATCACGGCCACCTATTCGGTCTTACACCATATTCCGGACTACCTTCACGCGGTAAGAGAGTTGGTCCGGGTACTGAAGCCTGGTGGTTTGATTTACATAGATCACGAGTTCAACAACAACCACTGGAAACCTGACCCGGTGTTGGCTGAGTATTATGCCGCGACATCTTACAGTTTTCTCGATCACGTGTCACAACTCATAAGGCATGGCGATTTCTTCTCGTGGTCTCTCTACAAAACTGCCCTAACCAAGCTGTTTGTGAACCGGCGCTACGAGAGGGAGGGAGACATTCATGTCTGGCCGGACGATTATGTAGTCTGGGATAAAATACTTGAGATCGTTTGCGGGCAATGCGTTCTTGTGCGGGATGAAGATTACTTATTCTACAGACCCAAAGGGGGCGTGGCTTTGTATGAGCGTTTCAGGGCCAGGTGCAGTGATATGAAGTTTGTGGTCGCTCGAAAGCAGCCCGTATAAGATTGTTTCGCAAGACGCTTCGGAGGATCGATAGTATGGCATTCTTTGATCACTTTGCCCACGGCTCTCCCACGCAGGTCGGTGCGTGGCTCGAGAAGCTGACCAAACAGCGAGAACATATCTATATAAGCCGATTCCTGAGATCCAGTGATGCGGAAATATTGGAGATTGGCCCAGGACAGGGCCTTCTCGCTCAGATCTTTATCAACAGTGGCTTCTCGCGGTATGATGCGTCTGAACCGAATCCACGGATGAATTCGCAATTAAGCAGCATCGGGATAAGGACGATAAGCAATTTCATAGTCCCGCCCATCCAGGCGCCGGACCGCTCTTATGACGCTTTGATTCTGGCTGACGTGCTCGAACACTTGACTGATGCCGAGCCTGCGCAAGAGTTCGCTAAGGAAGCCGTCAGGGTGTTGAGGCCGGGAGGTATCGTGGTGATCATCAGTCCGGATCACCTCGACTGGGGGGGGGATTTCTTCAACTGTGATTTTACCCACAACTACGTGACTACCATGCGTCGTGTCAGACAATTGTTGTGCGATTGCGGTTTCCGCATCGCCGGTCGTCGATACACTTACGGACCTTTGTCTGGGAGTGTCGGATTCCTAACGAGCCGATGCGTCAAGGCACTAACGTTTCTTGCTTCGGGGGCTCGAAGTGATGACGATAAGTTCTACAAATTACGTTTGACCTTCCTTAGAAGGCTCACTATTATCGGAATCAAGGAATCGTAGAGGCGTGCTTCATGCAGTTTGATTTCGGAAAAAACTGGTCGGACTTCTCACAGGCTGCGCTCTCGAAGGAAATGGTTTCCCAGGCAAAGAAAGACTTTGCCGCGTTATTCCAGGGCATAGAACTGCGCGGTCGCTCTTTCCTGGATGTCGGATTCGGACAGGGGCTTAGCCTTCTGATTGCGGCGGAGCAAGGGGCACGAGTAGTCGGGTGCGACATTAACCCAAAATGCCGCCAGGTGATAGAGGCAAATCATGCCTATTTCCCCGGCATTAATCAGTCAAAGGAGAACCTGGTCGTTGGTTCTATTCTTGAAGGAGATACGATCAGGGTGTTAAGAGACAACGCGCCGGATGGAAGCGGGCAATATGATATTGTTCATTCCTGGGGAGTGCTCCACCATACGGGCAACATGAAGGTGGCGCTGAGAAACGCATGTTCACTCGTCAAGCCAGGAGGGCACCTCGTAATCGCCATCTATAACAGACACTGGACCAGTCCCGCTTGGCTCGTCATCAAATACTTTTACAACAGGTTTCCGTTTCTGCAAAAACTCCTGGTGACCCTGCTCTACCCAGTTATCTACCTTGCCAAGCTTGCCGTTACCCGCCAAAACCCAAGAAGGCAACAGCGCGGCATGGACTTCTATTTCGATGTGGTAGACTGGGTCGGCGGCTATCCCTATGAGTATGGCTCCGTGCCTGAGATCCATGCGACTCTGACAGCACAGGGTTTTTTGATGAAAAGAACCGTGAGCGCACGTGTGCCGACTGGCTGCAACGAGTTCATTTTCGTTCGAACCAGTTAGATGATAATCGAGCCTATCGCATCAAGCGCCCTGCCCTGGGGTATGTTGCACCGAAGAGCCTTTCCTGTGAGAATAGCGCTTAATCATACGTTAGAAAGTGGCGAAAGACATGATTAGGAATACGAGAAGAATTATCCTTCTTACATCGTTAGTCGCAGTTTTGCTACTGCTCACATTAATTTACGAAGACACTATAACTCTCAAGAGGGCAAGAACGATAAGAATCCAGAATATTGATTTCAAAAGTCGTGCCCAGGGAGCTGAACCTGCACCAGCCAGAGAGCTTCATCAAGGGGAGGACAATTATAGATTCAAGGCCATCGACATACACATCAGGATGAAGGTCTATTCGATTACGGAGCACAACAACGTGTTTCAGACCGCACCGGCGAACCAAGGAATACGGCTGGAACTTGCCAAGCCCTCAACCCTGGCACTCGTCGTAGGAAGCAGTGGTCCGGAGGGGCTCAAGGGTTTCATTCTGACGAGATCACTTCAACTGGACCGATGGTATTCGGTGGACATCACCATTACCCGGGACAAGCGGTTAAAAGTGTCACTGGATAATAGGACCGTGGTCGATTTGCCTGAAAGGAACATCGATTTCATTGTTTCCGATGTGGCGGTAGGGACCGGATTCAGCAAAACTAGACCGTTTGATGGCGTCATCGAAGGCTTCTCGATAACGTGTCGATTTTTCGAGAAGCGTTATGGCGTTGAACGGCTACTTTTGATGTTCAAGATGATCCTGATATCGGGACTCGTCTGCCTGATTCTCTTTCTCCTAGCCGCGCCTCAGGCATCATTGAAGCCATGGCTCAGTGTTGAACTACCGAGCGTGATCATTCTTATCGGCTTCACATGCGCGGTTTTTTATTACTACAATCAGGGCGCGTACGTCGGTTGGCGATACCCATTCGACACGTTCCTGTCAAACCCCGGATCCACTTTCACATTCTTTTCAGGCCCCTTATTCCCAAGTGCCATTTCAATCATCGTTTTCGCGCTCCTGCCCGCAATCGGGTTCATCGCTTACACTTACCGAAATGTCTCGGCATCGGCGTCCGGAGAAGTGGGCAAAGCGGCTCTCTACACGCACGTGCTTATTTTTTCTTTTCTGACCTATCCGTTCTTCCTGGCCTTTGACAGAAAAAGTCCGGAGCTGATTTTGTTTCTGCTGGTGGCGCTTTTCGCTCACTCCTTCTCGCAAAAAAAGTTTGGGGCGAGTGGCTGCTTTCTCGCACTTGCGGCCGGATTCAAAATGTACCCCCTGGCATTCCTCGCGCTTTTTGTCGTTCATAAGAAGTACAAGGAGGCCCTGCTCTGCTCTCTCCTGGCTGCGGCGATAACAGGCGCAGCCTTTCTTTTTGCCGGCCAGACATTCGACCGGTGGACGGATATCCTTTTCCCGATTGGTCCTCAGGCATGGACGTATGTGAGCCCAAAAGCAGCGATGCATTTCAATTCGAGCCTCTTTGGCGCCCTCCATTTTTCGACGGTCTCCCTGTTCGGCCTGTGGAGTGGGAGCCACCTCTTGAGAATCTACGTGGGCGTTGCTCCTATCCTCTTTCTTCTGTTAATCTATTGGCTGGTGAAGCCCGAAACGGACATGTGGAAGCAGTTCCTATTTCTTTTCATTACGACGCTCATCCTCATGCCGGTGTCCCCTGAGGATCGGCTCCTCCTGCTGTTTATTCCTTTTTGGCTCCTTGCGCAAAGGCAAGGTGCCCGGGAATCCGATCTATTTTACGCCGTCTCTATCGCGGCGCTGTTGATCCCCAGCCACTATCTTTTTGCCTATGAGGGCGCGGAGCAGGCGGGCCGTTCTTTCGCGAGCATCAGCCTGGTCTTGAACCCCGTTATCATGGTCGCTATTCTGTCAAAAGGAGTGAGAGACGCGTTGAAAACAAAAACAACCCCAGGCATGGCGTTTTGATGATGGACGCATTCAAGAGGTTCACTACATATCTCCACCAACGAAGAATCCCGTTGTTTGGTTTACAGCTCTGCATCTCAGCCGCGGCCCTTGGGGGACTGGCCTGGAAGCTCGTAACCGCTCTCAAGAATCAAATGATGGGCCCTCTTGGCTCGGGCCTCTATCCATGGACACGGATATTCTTCCACCCGGTTGATTCAGGACTGCTCAACTACATGGGTCTCTGCGTGGTCATGGGTCTCTGCGCCCTTTTCATGTATATCCTCTGGAACGAGCGAACGCTGCGGGCGCTCGACCAGCGCCTTGAGCAGAAGCATCCCCTTCTCCTTGTCACCTATGTCGCGATCTCACTTGTCGCCCTTCTGGCACTCTCCGCGATCTTTGTCTTCTTTGGTCGAGCCGCCGGCGAGCCATACTATTCGCTGCTCCTGCTTTTCATCGTCTGTTTGCCCCCGCTCCTGCTTCTGACGGCCCTACTTAACCCTCTGGCCTGGGCAACGCGCACAGGGCGACTGCCGGGCCTTATGCTCGTGGGCTGTCTCGCCCTGCTTGTACTGATGGCTGTCAAGCAACCGGTGAGGCTCGCTACAGGACCCGTTTATTTCATGAACGAATATCCGGACCTCTTCGGCGAAACCCTGGTGAAGGGGCGCTTTGTGAGGAACGACGAGTTTCTGAATCGCTTGGACAAGGACGATGTGGGATTGGTGCGCGCCTTTTTTCTCATGAGAGAGCGGATAGAAGGTCCTGATAGGTACGTAAATGAGGGGGATGATCTCGACTTCCTCGGCAGGCTGCCGTCCGCCGATTCCGATGCGACGCGCAGAAATCTGACGTCGATACTGCGAGACTTTCTCCGCGCGTCGTCGCTCGTCGATCTTGATACGACACAGAGAACTCTGATGTCGATACTCCAACTGGATGACCGGGACACCACCCAATGGCAGAAGACGGGTGGACCGGTCTCGGGCCCGGCCCTGCTGAAAGGCTTGCAGCGCATGAATGTAGAGGAGGTCAGGCAGTTCTATGTCAAGAACTCCCTCGAGTACCCACATCAAAACATCGGGCGGGGTCAGATAAACCACCTAGGTCACGTCTACAACCCGCTCAATGAGTACCGCCTCGGCAGACCATTAAGAGACATCTATTTCCAGTATGGTCTTGGCAACACGTTCCTGATGCAATGGGTGATGGACGCGTTCGGGAGCCTCTCATTGCAGGGCTACCACAAGCTCTATCTGTTGTATCCACTGTACGTCTTTTTCTTTATCGCGATGCTCGTCGTTCTCTTCCGCGACCCGCTGTATGTACTCGGGGTCTTCGCCGGCTACGCAGCGGCGTTTTTCTTTGCCGGGCATATCGGCCTCATCCTTGGCGCCGGTATCATACCATCCATTCACCTTCTCGACACGGTAGCCATCATATTGCTGGCCCTCTATCTGCGGCGTCGTCAGCAACTCTTCCTGGTCCTGCTGGGGCTGAGTTGCATGGCGTCTCTCTTCTTGAATACGATGTTCGGGTTGATCCTTGCCGTCTCAGTCTTTGGAACTCTACTATTGCATGCCATCGAGGCCGGTGAGAAGGGCCGCCTGCTGCGCCGGGTCGCTATCCTGGCGGGCGGGTTTCTGCTCGTTTTCCTTATTCCCATACTCATGACGCCAAAGACTTCGGGCGCCGTCATAGAATACTTCTTTGCGGGGTATTTTTCGTGGCTGCCCCACCCTGCGGTGGTGCTTCTCACTGTAATCTACTTTGTTGGATCGTACGCCTTCATGGTCCTGCTCAAGGGTCGGCGGTTTGATATGAAATATATTTACCTTTGCAGCGCACTATACGCCCAGGGCCTGTTCGTCTACTATTACTGGTCCGGCCTGCCTAACCACCTTCCTATGGTAATGCCCTTCCTTAGTTTGCAGTTTTTCATTATGCTTTACATACTGGCGTTCCGTTCCCCGCGACCTGTTCTTTCCCGAGCAGCACAGCTCCTTACTCCCGTGGCAGTTTTTGGCATGCTATTCTTCTGCGCCTGGACCTGGTGGAAAATCTTCAGCGCCCAAGAGGCGGTCTTCTATGCCAACTTCCGGCAGCACAGGACCTTTCAGTGGGACTTTGACAGGGCACGTGTCGTCGCGACCGTAAACCCACAGCCTTTCCAGAACGCTGTGAGCCTCATACAGAAATACTCTAAGGGGCCCGAGAAGGGCATCTATATTATCTCCAAGTATGACGGCCTCGTCCCTTTTCTTGCCGACAGGTACAGTGCCATGCCACACTTCGAGTTAAGTTATTCCCTGTTCTCGGAGAAACAGGTGATAGAGGCTGTCAAACTCATAGAGACGAACAGGCCAACGTACCTCTTTGTGGACTCAGACCTTATCCGGTTTGCACCTCCCCTCTCGTCCGATCCCTGGTCGAAGCTCTATGTCAGCACGTTTGACCAGAGAGAAAGGATGTCACGCTTCGGCCGCAATACGGCGCTTCATACTCTCTTTTCCCGCGTTGTTGACGGATACGAGAAAAGGGAGGATAACGGGCTGATTACCGTCTTCGAGAGAAGAAAAAACTGAGTAAGAAACTTTTCACTTCAGACACCCTCTTTACCCAGGCCAATCAAGTCTGGCGGGCCGTCTCCGGGCTCATCACCCTGTTACTGATACCCCTGTTCTTGAGCCAGGAGGAGCAGGGCTACTGGTTCACCATGATGAGCCTAGCGACTCTCTCCATGCTCGCCGATCTTGGCTTCTTCAACATCACCCTCCAGTTTGCGGCGCATGAGTTCGCTCATCTCCGCTTCGATGGGAAGACGCTCGTGGGTGAGGAGTCGTACAAGAACCGGCTCGCCTCCCTCTTCGTCTTCTGTTTGAAGTGGGCGCTGATCGTCACCGCTCTCGCTTTCCCTGTTATACTTATCATCGGCTTTCTATTCCTGGGCCAGAAGGAGACGCTCCTTAACTGGACCATACCATGGATTGTGTACGCAGCCGGCGCAGGTCTTACCTTCCTGTCAAGCGCAATCATCTATTTCATCGAGGGGTGCGACTCGGTAGGCGCGATGCAGGCGGTCCGCCTGATGATGGGGATTGTCGCGGCCGGTACGCTCTGGTGCGGACTCGCACTCGGTTGGAGCCTGTACGCGCTTCCCGTCTCCACCCTTGCGGGCGCAGCGATCGGACTTGTCATCATGCTCCGGCGCTACCTCCGGCTCTTCCGCTATTTTTTTTCAGTCGCGAGAGGTTTCTCTTACTCCTGGCGGAGCCAATTTCTCACCTTGCTCTGGCGGTACGCGCTCTCCTGGTCGTCAGGTTATTTCATTTTCCAGGCCTACACCCCCATCATGTTTTACTTCCACGGCCCGATCGAGGCGGGGAAGGTGGGGCTCAGCATCATGCTCTGGATGGGCGTCTTCAGCGTTGCCAATGCGTGGATATATGCTGCGACTCCCAGGATCAACATGCATGTCTCCCGCAGTGATTGGCCCGCACTTGATATCCTCTTCCGGCGAAACCTGGCCCTCTCTGTCGCAATGTTCATTGCAGGGGCGCTGCTCGTCCTTCTGGGTGTCTACGCGCTCAGGGGGAGACTTGCATTCGTTGAGCGCCTCGTGGACCCGCTGCCCATGCTCTTGCTTGCAGTCGCCTGGTTTGTCCAGATCATCGTGAACGGACTGGCCGTCTATTTGAGAGCGTTCAAGCAGGAGCCCCTGGTGCTCACTTCTGTCGTGTCAGCGATCTATATTACGCTGGCAACACTTCTTTGCGCCAGATACCTGAGCGCGGACTATTTCTTCCTGGGGCTGGTATCGAGTTATCTCTGGGGAGTTCCCTGGATACTCCACATATTCGTCACGAAAAGGCGCTTGTGGCAGACTGCATGACAGCAGATGCGTATTCGCACCTCCTCACTATAGCGGTACCCACATACAACAGGGCGCAGGATCTCGATCTCTGTTTGTCGCAGATATGCCAACAGTTGCCCCGGAATGGCGACACGGTCGAACTGCTGGTGTCGAACAACTGCTCCACAGACGCCACGGACGACGTCGTCCAGAAGCACATCAGCCTGGGACACGAGATAACGTATCTGGTAAACGGTGTAAATATAGGGCCCGACAGGAACTTTGAGCAGTGCTACAGGCGGGCCGGGGGCAGGTACGTGCTCATCCTCGGGGACGACGACGTGCTTCTCGACGGTGCCGTGGACAAGATTGTGGCTCTTCTCAAAGATGAGGAGTATGGCATCGTCTTCCTCAATTCTTATGGGTTCACAGAAGATTTCGTCCGCGAGAAACCTGCCATTGCCTCTCACGGCCACGCGGTCTACACCGATGCCCTGCAGTTCGTCAAACGGGTTGCCTACTTCTT
>Ga0079037_100001566_pt1 | contig 12026 bp, 8 predicted proteins | sample Mud3Dept4metaG_FD_71479 | JGI IMG/M metagenome (GOLD analysis project Ga0079037, IMG submission 71479) | Freshwater wetland microbial communities from Ohio, USA, analyzing the effect of biotic and abiotic controls - Mud 3 Core 4 Depth 4 metaG | ecosystem: Environmental > Aquatic > Freshwater >... | reverse complement strand
CGATCCGAGATGTCCAGGCTCGCTGCCGCGCCCGGTCGCCCGGACCTGACGACGCGGTGGTTAAACAAATAAGTCCGGGCTGAGCGTGGAGAATCTCGACGTACGGGTACTTCGGACGGGGGTTCGACTCCCCCCGCCTCCACCATCTGCGGTGATAGAACCCGCTTCCGGCCCGCCGGGAGCGGGTTCGGTTTTATGGAGGCCCGGAGCGTGACGACCCCTCTTTCGCCCCCGAAGCCCGCGCGCGCGCCCCTTTCGACGCGGGCCCTCTCGACCCCCGAGCCGCTCGTCCGCGCCTTCGCGCGCCGCGTCCAGCAGGAAGGGGCACTCGACCTGACGCAGGGGGACTACAAGAACGCCGACTTCGCCCCGCACCCGGAGGTCGTCCGGGCCGCGCAGCGGATCACGCGGAACACCGTCCACAGCTACGGACCGGCCGTCGGGCGGATGGACGTCCGGAGCGAGATCGCCGAGTTCTTCAACCGCGACGGCCTCCGCGACTATCCCGCCTCCGACGTCCGGTTCCTCCCCGACGAGGTCCTCTTCACCCCGGGGACGCGCGCGGGGCTCGCGATGGTCCTCGAGGTCCTCGGCGCCGACGGCTCAGGGGTCGTCGTGCCGCGCCCGAGCTGGGAGTACGACTGGTTCGTCGAGCGGGCGGGGAAGCGGGTCGTGGAGCTGCCGACGACGCCTCCGGAGTTCCTCCCCGACCCGGAGGAGCTGGGACGGCTTCTCGCGAAGGGGGGAGTCTCGTCGGTCATCCTCAACAACCCCCACAACCCGACCGGCCGCGTCTACCCGAGAAGGCTCGTCGAGGAGCTGGTCCGGGTCGCGGTGAAGCACGGCGCCTATGTCCTCTACGACTCGGTCTACCAGCGCCTCGACTACGTCGACTCGTTCGTGAACCCCGCCTTCGCCGACCCCGAGTGGCGCGACCGGGTCGTGACCCTCTCGGGCCTCTCGAAGATGGACATGTTCGGCGCCTCGACGGGGGCGCGCGCCTGCTGGATGGTCCTCTCGGACGAAATCCGGTCGGGAGGAGTCCGGGCGCGGGAGATCCTCGCGAACCTCTCGGCGTGGCTCGTCGCAACGCCGTCGACGCTCGCGCAGGACTGGGCCCTCGCGGCGCTCCAGAGCCCCCTCGCGGCGCTGCGCCGCCCCTCCCCCTACATGCGCGAGCGGCGCGACTTCATGATCGGGGCGGCCGACGCGATCGCCCCGCTCGGCGTGACGCGGACTGACTTCGGCGGGACCTTCTACGCCCCTCTCGCCTTTCCGGGGCTCGTGGGCGAGCCCTTCGACCGTCTCCGGAACGGGGTGAAGGAGCGGGGCGTCGTGAGGAGCTCCGTCGACGCTTTCGAGTTCCTCCTCTCGGGGGGCGTCGGCGGAATCCCCTTCGCCGCCTTCGCCGGGACCGACCCGGCCCGGTACGGGACGTGGCAGCGCCTCTCGTACGGCTCGAAGGACGTGCGGGAGCTGGCCGTCTTCATGGACCGGGTCCGCGCGAGCCTCGAGACGAAGGGGCGGTCCGGCTCGAGCGCGCCGCCGCCGGCCGCACCGGGCCGGACGGTGGAGGAAGAGGTCTGGACGAGCGTCTGCACGGCGTCGGAGTACGCGGCGCTGGACGACCTCGACCCCCGCGCCTTCGCCGAGGCGCGCCGCCGCTTCCGGTCGTCGCGACGTCCCGAGACGGTCCGGCTGACGGGGACGAAGCACCCCGACTCGACGGCGCACCGGGCCGGGCAGCTCGAGCGGGCGCTCCGCTTTGCGCCGGAGGGCTCGCCCGACCGCGCCCACAGAGCCCTGACGCATCTCGAGTGGAATCCCTACGTGGAGGCGCGGCAGGAATTCGAGGAGACGATCGCCGACCTCCTCGGCCCCTGCACGGAGGTGCTCCTCGACTACGAGGGGCGCCAGATCAGCCCCGAGTGGGTCGACGTCCCGGAGAAGGCCGTCCTGGCCCTTCTCCGGCACGGCGTCGTCCCGGGCGAGGACCGCCACCTCCTCTTCCGCGTCCCGAACCCCTGGATCGAGCAGGACGAGGAGAAGGTCTCCAAGATCCTCGCCTCCGTCGCGCGGGCCAACCTCCTCTTCCTCCTCGCGTGCGAGAAGCTCGGAATCACCCCCGCGCGGAACGCCATCCACGAGCTGACCGTCCCGCAGGTGAACTCGCGGGCGGAGCTGGGGGCGCTCGTCAAGATCGGCACGCTCTACCTTCAGGCGCTCGACGGCCTCTTCGCGGGGGCCCCCGACCGGATCGACGCCTTCCTCTCGGCCCGGGTTCCGGAGGGACGCCGGCCGGGGCTCGTGGCGAAGGCGGGGAAGGTGAGGCTCGTCCCGCTCGTCGAGAACGTCGGCGCGCTCTCGCATCTCCCGGACCTCCTCGAGGCCTACTACCAGGCGCTCGAGCGGAGCCGGGGAGTCCCCGACCTGCCGGCGCCGGACGGATTCCGGACCGGCTTCGACGCGGCGGAGGCGGTCGTCCGGGTCTTCGTCGCCATGTCCGACACGGCCGAGCAGAGCGGGAAGATCGCGACCGACGCCGCCTGCACGCTGGCTCTCGCCGGGCGAGAAGAGGCCGAACGCCGCCTCGCCGCGCGTGCCCGGTCCGTCGGCGAGCCGCCGCCGAGAGTCACCTTCCTCATCGGTGCGGGGCGCGCCGGCTTCCGCGGCGGCTTCGACCCGGAGCACGAGGGGGTCCTCGAGCAGTTCTCGCGCGCCGACGGCGTGACGATGCAGGGGATCCGCGCGGACGCGCCCGCGGAGGCGGAGCGGCTCGCCGCGAAGTTCCGCGAGGCGACGGCGGCAAAGCGCCCCGCCCCGGCGGTCGGGACGGCCGAGCGGGAAGGCCTCGTCGGCCTGCTCGAGGCGGGGGTGAAGGCGCACACGGAGACGCTCCTCCGGATCGCCCCCCTCGTCGCCCCCTTCAGCGGCCTCGTCCCGCAGACCCGCGTCCGGATCCGCGCGACCGGCTCGGTCAACTACGGGCGGTCGATTCCCGCCTACCCCGAGGAGTGGGGAGGCGGGAAGGCGCTCCCCGACAACCGGGATCTGCGCGACGCCTGGCCCGAGGGGGTCACCCTCCCCCGCGCCATCAACTACAACCTCGGCTGCACGACCCTCGGTCTCCCCGCGGTCACGAGCGATCTCGCGGCGCTCGACAAGCGGGCCGCCGTCCTCCTCGCGCGGCACGTCCCCGGCTACCGGGAGATCCTCGCGAGAGAGCTGCCGTTCTTCGTCCGGGAGTCGGTGGCGCTCGTCTTCGGCCGCCGTTTCGCCGAGACGACCGCGCGGCGCTGCCTCCGGGCGGCGGCGGCGGTCTGGGCCGACGTCCGCGTCCGCGAGGAGCTGGTTGAGCCGACCGGCCTTTTCGCGATGCTCTACCTCCGCTACCTCGCGGAGGACTCCGACAGCTGGGACGAGACGAAGGAGCACGAGAGCCTGACGACGCGGGAGGAGGAGCTGATTCGGGAGGCCGGAAGCGGCGCCTTCTCGGCCCTCTGCGCCGAGCGTCCGGGAAACCGGTGGGCGATTCTCCAGACCGTGATCGACGCCGAGGAGGCTCCCCGCCTCCTCCTCGCGCGGGAGCTGACGATCGAGGAGAAGCGGGAGTTCGTCGACCTCAGGATCGAGGGGTGGCTCCGGGCGCTTCCCGACCCGCTGTCGCGGGAGCTGCGGCGGGAGTGGTCCCCGCTCCGCGAGCTGGCGAAGGCGGAGCTGACCCTCCGGACGATCGAGCAGATGATCGCGCTCGAGAAGCTGCGCGGGAGCCGCGGGGCCTGACGGGACGAGTCGCCCTCAGCCGGGGAGGTGCGCCTCCCACCGGTCGATCCCGGCCGGTGTGATCCGCGCGGCCCCCTCCGAGACGAGGACGACTCCCCGGTCCGCGAGGTAGTCGAGTTCCGCGCGGAGACGCGCCTCGCCGACGGCGGGAAGCCGCGCCCCGATCTCCGCGACCGGAACCGGGGACTGGCCCGCCTCGCGCCAGCGGGCGTAGAGGAGGCCGAGGAGGGCCGTCCGCGCCGCGAGGTCGAGCGGGGGGCGGGCGCGGCTCGCGAAGAGCGGGCCCCCGAGCGGGAAGACGCGCCGCCCCGTCACCGGGTTCAGGAGAAGCGCGAAGGCGATCCAGAGCGAGAGGGCGGCGAGGCCGACCGGAGGACCCACGCGTTGAAGACCCAGTTGAAGGCGAAGGTCAGGAAGAGGGTTCCGCCGTAGAGGTTCCGGTTCACGAGGTTCAGGAGGCCGGAGAGGAACTGGCAGCCGGCGCCGAAGAGGAGGCAGAAGACGGCGGCCGTCTCGAGCCCCGCGGGCGTCAGGCTCCTTCCGAAGGCGATCGGCGTCAGGGCGGCGCAGCCGATCGCGAGGCCGAGAAGACCCATCGGCGTCGGATCGGCGAGAACCTCCCGGCCGTGCGGCGTGGCGGACGCGAGCTGAACCATCGAAGCCCCCCTCCGGCTTCATAATCCCACCGTGGCGGGGATTCGCGCAGTCGTTCTCTTTCTGATTGGCGTGCTCGCGGCCGGTCCGGCCGGCGCGGAGTCCCCCGCGACCCTGACCGGGCCGTCGGGGACCACGGTCCCGCTCCGGACGGAGGAGTCGGGAGGGAAGACCTGGTTCTCCGTCGCGGACGTCGCCGCAGCCCTCGAGGGGACGGTCGCGTTCGACCCCGAGACCCGCTCCTTCGAGGTCCGGCTCCGGACGCACACGGCTCTCTTTGGGACGGAGGCGCCCGTGGCGGTCGTCGACTCGAAGATCGTCAGCCTCGCATCGCCGGCCCGGATCTCGGGACTCCTCGCCTTCGCCGACGCCGACTTCCTCGGACGGGTCCTCGGCCCGATGGCGGGAGTCACCTTCTCGTGGGACGCCGGGCGGAGGAATCTCGTCGTTCTGCAGGCCGTGGCGGCCGAGATCACCGTGGAGGCGACGGTCACGGACGTCGGGGAGACGACGAAGGTCGTCCTCCGCTTCTCGCAGCCCCCACCATACCGCGTCGAGAAGGGGGAGGAGACGATCGTCCTGAAGTTCCCCGGGGCGAAGCTCGTCCCGGCGGCGCCGGAGAGGACGGTCGACGGGACGCGGGTCTCACGGGTCTCCTTCCATCCGCAGGAGGCCGTCATCACTTTCCGGGAACGCGGCCTCTCGACGAACGTCTACGCGCTGGGAGGGCCGCCGCGCCTCGTGATCGACGTCGCCCGCGTGGGGACGGGGGGCGCCCCTCCGGGCGCCGCGCCGGCCCCCGCCGCGCCAGCGAAGGCGCGGACGGTCGTCGTCGACGCCGGGCACGGCGGGGCGGAGGAGGGAGCGAAGGGGCCCTCCGGCCTTCTCGAGAAGGAGGCGATGCTCGCCCTCTCGAGGACGATCGGCGAGATCCTCGCCCGCCGCGGCTACCGCGTCGTCCCGACGCGGACCTCCGACACGGGGGTCTCTCTGGAGGACCGGGCCGCCGCCGCGAACGGCGCGAAGGCCGACGTCTTCGTCTCCCTTCACGCGAACGCCTCGCGGAGCCCCGGCGCGCACGGCACCGAGGTCTACTACCTCTCGCTCGACGCTTCCGACCGGGCGGCCGCTCTCCTCGCCGAGAGCGAGAACCGGACGGCCGAGACCCCCTCGCCGTCCCCCGAGAAGAACGCTGCGGCGCGCGACCTCGACCTGATCCTCTGGGACCTCGCGCAGAACCAGCACCTCGCCGCGTCGGAGCGGCTCGCGGAGATCATCCAGGCCGACTTCAACCGCCTCCTCGGGGTGACGACCCGCGGCGTCAAGCAGGCCCCCTTCCGCGTTCTGATCGGGGTCAACGCGCCGGCCGTCCTCGTGGAGGTCGCCTTCATCACCAACCCGGACGAGGAGCGGAAGCTCTTCTCGGAGGAGTTCCGGCGGCAGACGGCCGAGACGCTCGCGGGGAGCCTCGACACCTTCTTCCGGACGGCCGCCTCCGTGCCGCCCGTCCCGCACGCGCCGAAGCCGCCGGGACGTCCCTGACGCGCCGCCATGCCGCGCCGCTTCGCCCTCGGCCTCGTCGCCCTTCTCGTCTTTCTCCTCCTCGCCTTCCTCGCCGGGCGCCGGATCCTCTCGCCGGCGGGACCGGGTGGAGGAGCCGGACGGACGCCGGCGCCCCTCCCGACGCCGGTCGCGCCGCCGACCCCGATCGCCTCTCAGCACGTCTCGCTCTGGTTCGAAGAGAAGGAGGGAGATCTCTTCCGCGCCGAGATGCGCGAAATTCCCCCGGCGGCGGACCAGATCGCCTTCCTTCGCTCCCTCGCGGCCGCCGTCCTCGACGGACCGAGGCGATCCGAGCTCCTTCGTCCTTTCCCCGAAGGGTGGGGCCTCCGGGGGGCCTACCGCCTCCGCGACGGTCTCGTCGTCGTCGACCTCCAGCCTCCCCGGCCGGCGGGCGGAGCGGACGCTCCGGAGGGGCCTCCCGCTCCCGACATCCCCCCCGGCGTCCGCTGGGCGGCCGGGTCGCACGAGGAGCTGGCCGCGGCCCAGGCGCTCCTGATCACGATCGCGAAGAACCTCCCGGGCGTCTCGAAAGTGGCCTTCGTCGTCGGGGGAGAGCCGGCGGAGACGCTCGCCGGCCATCTCGACCTGACGCACCCGCTCCTCCCCGACCTGACGCGCGCCTCCTCGGAGCCGCCGCTCGAGGCCGTTCCACCTCCTTCACCCGTTGCCCCTCCGTCCACACCCGAGAGGCCGGCACCCTCCGCCCCGTCCCCCGCTCCCGCCCCGAAGAAGACCGGTCCCGCTGCGCGGACCGACGTCGCGTGACCGACACCCGCCCGATCGGGCTCTTCGACTCGGGGGTCGGCGGCCTCACGGTCCTCGACGCCGTGGCTCGGAGACTCCCGTCGGAGAACCTCCTCTATCTCGGCGACACGGCACGCCTTCCGTACGGGACGAAGTCGCCCGAGACCGTCCGGCGCTACGCGCGCCGGGCCGTCGAGTACCTCCTCTCGCACGGGATCAAGGCCCTCGTCGTGGCCTGCAACACGGCCTCGGCGCTCGCGCTCGACCTGATCGAGGAAATCTCACCCGTGCCGGTCATCGGGGTCGTCCGTCCGGGCGCCGCGGCCGCCGTCGCCGCGGCGCGCTTTCTGGAAGCCGGCGGTCTCCCGCGGGAGCCGATCGCCGTTCTCGCGACCGAGGCGACGGTCACCTCGGACGCCTACGGCCGGGCGGTCCGCGCGATGGACCCGGGGCGCGAGGTCCTCCACACCGCCTGCCCGCTCTTCGTTCCCCTCGCGGAAGAGGGGTGGACGGAAAACGAGGTCGCGCGGGCCGCCGCCGCGCGTTACCTCTCCCCGGTCCGGGCGTCAGGGGCGCGCGTCGTCGTTCTCGGCTGCACGCACTACCCGCTGCTGAAGGGGACGATCGCCGCGGCGCTGCTGCCGGAGACGACTCTGGTCGACTCGGCGGAGTCCGCGGCGCGGGCCCTCGAGGTGGCCCTTCCCGCGGCAGCCCGGCGGGACGGCGGAGGTGCGGGGGAGACGCACGTCCTCGTGACCGACTCCTCGGAGCGGCTCGCCCGGATCGCCGGCCGCTTCCTCGGGCGGGAGGCGGCTCGGCTCGAGCTGATCGACCTTCCCTGACCGCCATGGTGGAGAATCAGGCTCGATGACGACTCTTCCCCGCGGCGACGGCCGAGCCCCGCGCGAGATGCGTCCGGTCGCCCTCGCGCTCGACGCGGTCCCGCACGCCGAAGGGTCGTGTCTCATCGAGCAGGGGCTGACGCGGGTTCTCGTGACGGCCACCGTGGACGAGAAGGTCCCTCCCTTCCTCCGCGACAAGGGAGAAGGGTGGATCACGGCCGAGTACGGGATGCTCCCGCGCGCGACCCTCGAGCGGACGGCGCGGGAGGCGGCGCGCGGGAAGCAGTCGGGGCGGACGCTGGAGATCCAGCGCCTCGTGGGGCGCTCCCTCCGCGGCGTCGTCGACCGGAAGCTCCTCGGCGAGCGGACGGTCACCCTCGACTGCGACGTCCTCGTGGCCGACGCCGGGACCCGCTGCGCCTCCATCACCGGCGCCTTCGTCGCCCTCGCGCTCGCCGTCGCGAAGCTCCACGACCGGAAGCTCGTGAAGAAGAACCCGTTCCGCGAGGCGGTGGCGGCCGTCTCGGTCGGCTGGGTAAAGGGGGAGGCGGTCCTCGACCTGACCTACTCCGAGGACTCCGGCGCCGACGTCGACTTCAACATCGTCGGCACGTCGGCCGGCCGGTTCGTCGAGCTGCAGGGGACGGCGGAAGGGGACCCCTTCGGCGAGAAGGAGCTGCGTCACCTTCTCCTCGCCGGGAAGAAGGGGCTCCACGCCCTCTTCGTGGCGGAGGGTCGGGCGCTCGCGGGACGCCTCCCGGACGACTGGTGGAAGGCGCTCTTCGGAGGCGTGAAGGGGGCCGCGGCGAAGACGGGGTGACGCCCCGCGCTACGCGAGGAAGTCGGCGAGCGCGTCGGCGAGCCGCTTCGGGTCTTCCAGCATCGGATAGTGCCCGAGGCCGGGAAGGACCCTGAACGTGGCGTCGGGGCGCGCGGAGAGGAGCTTCTTCGACTCCTCCGGCGGGGCGAGCGGGTCGAGCGCCCCGGCCACCACGCAGAGGGGGGCGCGCGTCCCCCGGAGGCGCTCGACGAGGGGTGGGGCTTCGAGGACGCCGTCCACGCTCATCTCGACGGCCCGTGCGACCGCCGTCCCCTCCGGCCCCTTCCGTGACGCGACGGTCCGCTCGACGAAGGCCTTCTTCCCGGGCGAGTCGACGGCGAAGCCGTAGGCCGACGCGTTCCGGAGCGACGTGTCGGGGACGCTCGCGAGGACGCTCCGCCGCGACATCCCCTTCCACTTCAGCCGGTCGGTGAAGCCGTACGAGACCGCCCCGACGGGGTTCACGAGGACGAGCGCGAGGACGCGTGACGGCTCGCGGGCGGCCAGCTCTCCCGCCACGCGGCCGCCGAGCGAATGCCCGGCGACGTGGGCGCGCGCGAGGCCGCGCCGCTCCATCTCGTTCTCGATGTACCGGGCCTGCGAGACCGGGTCGTACCCGCCCTCCGGCTTCGGCGCCCGTCCGCAGCCGAGAAGGTCGAGAGAATGGACGTCGAACCGCTTCGAGAGGTGCTTCGCCGCCTCCTCCCAGTCGGCCGCCGAGCCCCCGAGGCCGTGGAGCAGGACGAGGGGCGGCTTTCCCCCCTTCTCCGCCTTCCCCTTTTTCGTCGTCATCGCGCAGAATGGTGCCACACGGGGCGTGGCGCAGCGGTAGCGCACGTGCTTTGGGAGCACGCGGTCGCCGGTTCGATCCCGGCCGCCCCGACCACTCCATCTGACGCCGCGCGCTCCCACGCTTCCGTGGCGTCGTTTCCTGCTAGGCTTTCGGCGAGCACGGGCCGCTCTTGAGGCTGTCCCGTGGAGCGGAGGCCCGGATGGAGCCTCGCGCGATCGCCCATTTTGACGTCCTCGAACGCCTCGGTGCGGGCGGAATGGGCGTCGTTTACCGGGCACGGGACCGGGTGCTGGGGCGCGAGGTGGCGCTGAAGCTGGTCCGCCCCGATCAGACGGCCGACTCCGGCGCCCGGCAACGCTTTCTGAGGGAGGCCCGCGCCGCGGCCGGCCTCACCCATCCGGGCATTGCGGCCATCTACGAAGCGGGTGAAGCCGCCGCGGAGGGGCCGGGAGCGGTGGGCCCGCTCTACATTGCAGAAGAGCTTGTCGAGGGGGAGACACTCGCGGAACGGCTCCGCCGCGGGCCGCTGGAGATCGAGGAGATCCTCCGGCTCGGCGTGCAGATGGCGGAGGCGCTCGGAGAAGCGCACGCCCGGGGCATCGTCCACCGCGACGTGAAGCCCTCGAACCTGATGGTGACTCCCGACGGCCGGCTCAAAGTCCTCGACTTCGGCCTGGCACGGCGCCACGTCTGGCAAGGGGAGCCCGGAGTCTCGGAGGCCGAGACCTGGTCCAGAACCGGAACGGGCGTCATCGTGGGCACCCCGGCCTACATGGCGCCGGAGCAGGTCGCGGGCGAGACCGTAGACGCCCGGGCCGACGTCTACTCTGCGGGCTGCGTCCTCTACGAGCTGCTGTCGGGCCGGCCTCCGTTCACGGGAGCGAGTACGGCCGAAGTGCTGCGGCGCAGCCTCACCGAGGCACCCCGCCCGGTCGAGCAGCTTCGGGGAGACGTGCCGGAGTCGCTCGCCGGCCTTGTGGCGCGTGCCCTGGATCGCAATCCCGGGCTGCGGCCGGCCGATGGAGGCGAGCTCGCCGCGGCGCTGCGCGGTGTCGGCAAACCGCCGGTTGAGTCCGTCCGTCCTTCCGAGCCGGCCCGCCGGCGCCGTCTGGTCCTTCGTGTGACGGCCCTCGGCGGTGGCGTCCTGGTTGCCGTTCTCGCGTGGTTCCTTCTCATGCGCTCCTCGGGGCCCGCCCTCGCTTTCAAGGAGAGGGACTTCGTCCTGGTCGCGGACGTCGTCAACGGGACGGGGGAGGCCGCGTTCGATCTGGCCCTGAAGACCGCGCTCGAGACCGGCCTCCGTCAGTCCCGGTACGTCAACGTTCTGGACGCAAGCCAGGTGCAGGACACCCTGCGGCTGATGCGGCAGAAGCCCGACGCCGCGCTCGACGAGCCGCTCGGGCGCGACGTGTGCCGCCGCGCCGGCGCCCGCGCGCTCGTCCTGCCTCGGGTCCTCAAGGCAGGCGAGGCGTACGAAGTGGGAGCTTCGCTCATCGAGCCGTCCACCGGCCGCGTCGCCGACGAGATCCGGGTGACCGCCCGGGGCCGGGAACAGGTTCTGCTCTCGTCGATCGATGAACTGACGCGGCACTTGCGGCAGCGCCTGGGCGAGTCTCTGTCCTCGATCGCCCGCTGCGACCCCCCCTTCGCGCAGTACACGACCCCCTCCCTGGAGGCCCTCCAGATGCTGGCGATGGGGGCCCGGGCCTGGGCTCGCGGAGACTTCCTGAAGGCCGAGCGCAGCTTCCGCGAGGCGCTTCAGAACGACCCCCACTTCTCCGCGGCCCGCGGGTCCCTGGGGCTCGTCCTGATCCAGTTCCTCGGCAAGCCCGAGGAGGGCAAGGCGGAGCTGGCCCGGGCCCTCGCGGATGCGGACGAGGTCTCGCCTCGCGAGCACATCCACCTCCGCGCCCTTCACAAGCAGTTCGTGGTCGAAGACCTCCCGGGCGCCCTCGAGGACTATCGCTTCATCAGCGAGCTCTACCCCGACATGCTCCAGCCGTACAACAACTCCGGCCGGATTCTCCAGAAGCTCGGGCGTTACGGAGAGGCGGTCTCCATGTACGAGCGGGCCCATCAGGCCGACCCCCGGAACCCGGTCCCTCTCTGGAACTCGTACTTCCTCTGCGTGGGTCCGCTGAAGGATCCGAAGAAGTCGGAAGCGGCGGCCCGCCTCCTTCTCGGCCTGATCCCCGACGTGGCAGACGCCCGGCATGCGCTTGGCTGGAGCCTCGTGGCGCAGCGGCGGTTCGCCGAGGCCGAACAGGCCATGCGGGAGACCCTGAAGGCCGAGCCGGCCCACGCCTGGGCCCTGCCGAATCTGGCTCACCTTCTGGCGCGCCGGAACGCCCTGGAGGAGGCCATCGGGATCTACCGCCAGCTCCGGAAGACGAGATCTCCGACCGGCGAGTGGGAGCACGAGGCGCTCTGCCTCGGGCTCGTCCTCCGCGCCGCCGGACAGGCGACCGAGGCCGACTCGGAGATGCGATCGGCGGCCGAGGCCCTGCGGCTCCGGGGCAGGAAGAAGCCGCTGGATCGGGGCGACGAGGCCCTGCTCGTGGCTCTTCTCGCCGGGGCGGGACGGGCCGCGGAGGCGAGGTCGCTCCTGGGGAAGCTGGAGAAGGGGTCGGAGCCGACCGGCGACACGGCGGCCTGGTTCGCCCGTGCCCGCGTCGCGCTGGGCGATCCGGACCGGGCCGCGGCCCTCTACGTCCGGGCCATCGAGAGCGGTGCCTCTGACTCCTACTTCATTCTGATCGATCCCAGTCTGGCCGCCATCCGCGACCGGCCGGAGATTGACCGCCTGCTCCCCGCCGGAGCCGGCCCG
>Ga0079037_100001565_pt1 | contig 12034 bp, 8 predicted proteins | sample Mud3Dept4metaG_FD_71479 | JGI IMG/M metagenome (GOLD analysis project Ga0079037, IMG submission 71479) | Freshwater wetland microbial communities from Ohio, USA, analyzing the effect of biotic and abiotic controls - Mud 3 Core 4 Depth 4 metaG | ecosystem: Environmental > Aquatic > Freshwater >... | reverse complement strand
GGACAAAATCCTTGGCGACAATAAAGGCCTTGCACTCCGAATGGTTGATCACATACTCCATCTCGGGAGCGGCCAGACGGAACATGAGAGGCACCGTCACCTGTCCCCCCTTTGCCGAGGCGGCATAAATCTCCATCCACTCGACACAGTTGTAAGCCAGGATGGCAAACCGATCTCCTTTTTTCACCCCGAGCTTCGTCAGCGCATTGGCTAACCGGCAACTCCGCTCATTCCACTCCTTGAAGGTCATCTTCCGCAATTTGTCTGCAGCCCCCGGCTTGTCCGGGTATTGCATGGCCATCATCTTCAGAACCGTTCCTGCCGTCATCCATTTGCTGATCGTCATAGGACTTCCCCCTTTCGCTGGTTTTGGCGTGTTTTGTTTTACACTTCTTTTATTAAAAAAGCAACAGCCTTGTCAAGCAGAAGTTTTTGCAGCCCCTGCACCCTCCCGGGCAGCCCCCCCGGATCGGTCGATGAAGACGGTCACGGAGGACGTGAAGATATGGAGCAGCTTGGAGTGAGGGATGTAGACGAACCAGACCAGGCTCGGAACGACGTGGAGATACCACAGAAGGTTTGCATTCAGGGTGATATTCCTTAAGAAGGGGGACAGAACATACCCTACGAAAGAACACGCGTTGTTGGCGCTTTCCGGCGTAAAGTTGGCCATATAGACCCTCGCGGCTGTGACCTCGGGATGAGCGATGCGGTACGCCTCGATGAAGAACCCCGAGACCTCCAGGAAAAGAATGAACAGGAGGGTGACCACATCTTCCTCTTCCGTCCTCAGCTGACTCGGCCTCAGGATGAAACGCCGCGTCATGGCCAGGACACAACCGACCAGGATCAGAAAACTGAAGAACTCGAGAAAGAAGTCGAGGTAGGGGCGGACCCCTCCTGTTTCGAAGGCGTGGGCAAACGAGAAGGCCGGAATCGAACGGCTCCATTCCGCAAGATAGCCCGTGGTAAAGCCCTTGACCATGTCCACCGCAAAGGTCGCAACGAATCCGAAAACAAGCAGTGTGTGGGCCAGCCAGCGATAGAAAGACTGACGTAAGAGCTTGCGGTGAAAAATGACGTCCTGAACAAGAACCTTTGCATACCAGACGGGCCTTGCCCGGAAGGCCCCCCAGGCTCTCCCCAGCAGAACGAGCATCTTTCTTCCCGCGGTGGCGTCCTCCGCCCCCTTGACGGTTCCCTGAAGATAAATGCTCAACCGCAGCACCATCCCTCCCAGAAACAAGATGACGGAGGGAATAAACATCATATAGAAAATGACATGTTTTTCCATGGTGAACCCTGATGCCGCCAAACCTGCCCAACCATGAGCGGACAGGTGGCCCTAAAAAACCTTTGAGCAAAAACTTCTTTGTCCGGGGCCTTCACTTCATCTGCTTGAGGACAAACTCCGTAATGGAAAAGGCCTTGATGGGAATTTTCTCCCTCCGGGCCGTGGTCATGATCGTCCGCACACACTGCTGGCAGGCCGTGACCACCGTAGAAGTCCCTGTGGCCTGGATCTGCTTAATCTTCTCGCGAGCGAGAGCTGCCGAGAGTTCCGAATCCACCATTTCCAGATTTCCCCCGCCTCCGCAACATTTGCAGTGTTCCGCGTGGTCGGCCATCTCCACCAGTTCCACGCCTGGCATGGCACGGAGGATTTCCCTCGGGGGTTCATAGAGTCCCGAGCCCCGGCCTAAATCACACGGATCGTGGTACGTCACGCGGACCTTTTCTTCCCGAAACTGAATTTTCCCCTCCCGGATCAACTCCGGGATGAACTGGGTCGCATGATGGAGGGGGAGCTCCGTGTTGTATTCCTCGTGCCAGGTGTGATAGCACGAGGGGCAGGCAAAGACCACCCGTTGGGCGCCCTTCTCCCTCACCTTTTCAAGATTGTGCTGGATCAGCTCCTGGGCCCCTGTCCTCATCCCGGCGCCGATCAGGGGGAAACCGCAACACCACTCTTCCGCGCCCAGGAGCGTAAAGTCCACGTTGGCACGGTTCAGGATTTCCACAAAACTCTGCGTCACTTTGTAGACCATCGGAAAGTATGCGGAGACACATCCCACAAAAAAGACCACCTCCGCTCTCTCTTTCTGGTACCGGTGTTCAGGGACATCTCGCATCGACTCAAGCCATTCCGTCCTCCAGGTGTTCTCCTGTCCCAGGATGTTGTGTTCCCTGAGGACATTCGTCATGAGGGTGCCGGCTTGCTGGGGGAAGTAACCCTGATCAACGAGCACCTCTCTCAGAGCCAACCACAGATTCCTTGAATCGATGGAGACCGGACATCCCAGACCGCACTCTCCGCAGAGGGTGCAACGATAGACCATGTCGGAGAATTTCTTGAGCTGCTCCTCACTCAGTCTCTTCGGTCCGAATATCTTTGCCCAGAGACCATGCTGGGACCGGATAAACTTTTTCATTGCCCGAATCTTGCCCCTGGGGTTGATGGCCTCCTCTCCGCGCTGTGAGTAAACAGGGCACAGCTTGAGGCAATCACCGCAACGGGTGCAGGCGTCAATTTCCAGGAGCTGCTTGGGGGACAATCTGCCGAGATTCATTCGTTCCTTTTTTCACATCGCGCTACATACTGTATACACTCCAACTATAAAATCGATACAATCGTCTGGTCAAGCCCATTTTCTGATTGAAGATTCTCCCTCGTTGAAATATGATTGCGCTGAGGCTCATTGACGCCTGAAAGTATGTAACACACCAGAACTATTCGACTTATTATCTGTCTCAAAAATTTCAAAAAATTTTCTTGTTTTTGTGATTTTTTTCTTATAGGATATACGATACCCATCAATAAAAATAATCGGAAAGGAGAGTCTGAATGGAGATCGAAGGGTATCAACTGCCGGACGATTTGTATTACCACAAGGAGCATTTCTGGGCCAAGGTCGAGGGAAACACCGTAACCGTCGGAACAACCGATTTTGCCCAGAAGTTAGCGGGCCAGATCGTCTTCGTCGAACTGCCCTCTGTCGGGAAAGCCGTTGAGCAGGGGAAACCCTGCGGGTCCATGGAATCAGGCAAATGGGTGGGAAGGATCTACGCCCCGATTTCCGGAAAAGTGGAGGCCTCCAACCAGGATCTTGAAGACTCTCCTGAATTTATCAACGAGAGTCCTTATGAGAAGGGCTGGATGTTCAAAATCAGCGCGTCCAATCTTCAGGAGGATCTCAAGAACCTGATGAAAGGGAATGCCGTTGAACCGTTCATCAAATCTGAAATCGAACGCATCAAGAAAATGAAGTGATCAACCTGAGACGTTGATTGAAAAGCAGAGCCCTTTGTCTTATACATTTTTTATAGGCAATGTTGTCTGCCTCCAGAGGACAAATGGGAAATGTCGCTAAGCCATTGCCAGTAATTTCTGTTTTTTCGTCCTTTCGATTCCTCCTTTTGCTCTGTTCCTTCGTATTGGATGATCCCGGTGCTGAACATACGTTCCTGTGTCACGGAGATCCGGAATGAGTCGTGTGGAAGCCATTTCAGCGGATGAATGGGAAAAGATCGATCAGGTGATTGCGAAATACAGGGGAAGACACGGGTCTCTCATTCCTGTCCTCAAGGAGGGGCAGGATATCTGCGGGTACCTTCCGAAAGAAGTCCAGAGGCGGATTGCCGCAGGGCTTCACCTGTCCCCTTCACAGGTTTACGGTGTCGTCTCGTTTTATGCCTTTTTCACGACCGTTCCCCGGGGAAAGCACATTATCCGGGTGTGTCTGGGAACCGCCTGCTACGTGAAAGGAAGCCAGCAGATCCTTGAGCGGCTGGAACAGGACCTTGGATTGAAGGTCGGAGGAATCACAAAGGACCGCAAGTACTCTCTTGAAGCGGTTCGGTGTCTGGGCTGTTGCAGTCTGGCGCCGGCGATTGTTGTCGACGACGACACCCATGCCCTGGTCGAACCCGCGGAGGCGGTCCGGATCGTCCGTTCCTACGAGTAATTTATGCAGACGATGACGTCAGAACAGTTGCAGGAGATCAAGAAAAGGACAACGTCGGACCTCTCCCTTCACGAGGGAGGAATCAGGGCGAAGATCAACCTTCACATGGGGACCTGCGGAATTGCTGCAGGGGCCAAGAAGCTTCAGGCCCTGATCCTCCGGAACATGGAGGAAAAAGGCATCCGGGATATCCGGATGATTCACTCCGGCTGCGCGGGGCTTTGCAGTCGCGAACCCATGGTCACCATCGAGTCCCCGGGCTTGCCGCCGGTCAAGTACTGCGATCTGAATGAAGAGAAGATCCAGGAGATTTTTGATCGACATGTCGTAAACGGGGAGATTGTCGCTGCCTATGCCCTGGCCGTCGAAGAACACCCTGCAGAGGTCACGACGCGGGAGAAGCCCGTCCTCCCCGACAACGTGTCCCGCTTGAACGAGATCCCTTTCTTCAAACACCAGGTCCTCTGGGCCTTGAGGAACCGGGGTCTCATCGACGCGGAAAACATCGACGAGGCGATTGCGAACGATGCCTATTTCGGACTGGCCAAGGTGCTGTCCTCCATGACGCCGGAGCAGGTGATCGAAGAGGTGAAAACCTCCGGGCTCCGGGGCCGGGGAGGAGCAGGATTCCCGACAGGTTCAAAATGGGAGGAAGGAAGGCGCTACTCATCTTTTCCGAAATACGTCATCTGCAACGGGGACGAGGGAGACCCGGGCGCCTTCATGGACCGGTCGGTCCTCGAATCAGACCCCCACGCCGTTCTCGAGGGGATGATCATCTGCGGTTTTGCCGTGGGTGCCCACCAGGGGTACATCTACGTGAGAGCCGAATATCCCCTTGCCATCCAGCGTCTCAATGTCGCCATTGAGAAGGCGAGAAGCTACGGGCTCCTGGGGAAAAATATCCTCGGCTCCGGGTTTGATTTCGATATCGGCATCTACCCGGGTGCAGGAGCCTTTGTCTGCGGTGAATCAACAGCCCTGATGTACTCCCTGGAAGGGAAACGGGGCATGCCGCGCATCAAACCTCCCCGTTCCACCGAGGCCGGCCTGTGGGGACAACCCACCGTTCTCAACAATGTTGAAACCTTTGCCAATGTTCCGGCCATCCTGCGCAACGGGGGAAAATGGTTCGCTTCCATCGGGACAAAAGGGTCCAAGGGGACCAAGGTTTTCGCGCTGGCAGGCACCGTGAAGAATGTCGGCCTGGTGGAAGTCCCCATGGGGACGATGCTGCGGACGATCGTCTATGACATCGGCGGCGGGGTTTCGGGAAAGAGAAAGTTCAAGGCGATCCAGATCGGCGGACCCTCCGGCGCCTGCCTTCCCACATCGCTTCTGGACACAGAGATCGATTTTGATTCCCTCGATGCGGCGGGAGCCATGATGGGCTCCGGCGGTCTCGTCGTCATGAACGACTCGACCTGCATGGTGGACACGGCACGCTTCTTCACGGATTTCTCGGTGGATGAATCCTGCGGCAAGTGTGTGCCCTGCCGGGTCGGAATGAAGTTGATGCTCAACATCCTGAACCGGATTGCCGCCGGGAAAGGCGCAATGGAGGACATCGGACTCCTGGAGCGGCTCGGCCGGCATATCAAGGAGAGCTCCCACTGCGGACTGGGGAAGAGCGCTCCCAATCCCGTCCTCTCCACGATCCGGTACTTCCGGGAGGAATACGAGGCCCACATTCAGGAGAAGCGGTGCCCTGCCCTTGTCTGCACGGACTTGATCGCGTTCCGGGTCAACGCCGACAAATGCAAGATGTGCGGTCTCTGCAAGAAGGCGTGCCCGACCGAGGCGATCACGTGGGAGAAGAAAACACCGGCGGTGATCAACCCGGAGAAGTGCATCCGGTGCCGGTCGTGCATCCAGGCGTGTACGTTCTGGGCGATCGAATAGGACGCTATGGGTCATTAGGTCATTAGGTCATTGGGTCATTAGGTCATTGAGTCATTCAGTCACTGGTTACTGGCCACTGATTACTGACTGACGGGTTATTAACTGATTGGGTATGGGGAATCAGACTTTAAAACTTAAGATTGATGGGATGGAGGTCGAGGTCGAGAAGGGAAAGACCATTCTCGATGCTGCCCAGGCGGCAGGGATTCGCATTCCCACCCTCTGCCATGACCGGAGGCTTGTTCCTTTCGGCGCATGCCGTCTCTGCGTGGTTCAGCAGAAGGGGAAATCCGAACTCCTGCCGGCCTGTTTCACCCCCGCCAAGGCGGGAATGGAGATCGTCACCCGTTCTCCCGATATCGTCGAGTCCAGGAAGCTCCAGCTTCAGTTCATCCTTCTCAACCACCCGATGGTCTGCCCCCGATGCGAGAAGGAGGGGGAGTGTACCCTCCAGGCGCTGGTTTACGAATACGGGGTCGAGGAAACCCGTTATCCCTGGGATCGCACCTCCTTCCCGGTCGATGACGTCTCTCCGCTTCTGCAGCGTGACCCGGACAAATGTATCCTCTGCGGACGGTGTGTGAGGATTTGTGATGAAGTGCAGGGTGTGGGTGAGCTTTCGTTTGCAAGGAGGGGAATCAAGACCCTGATCGACACGGACTTCCACCGCCCCCTGAACTGCGAGTTCTGCGGCCAATGCCTGGACACCTGCCCTGTGGGGGCCATTACCAGCGACCGCTTTGACTATGCCGCCAAGGGGTGGGAATGGACGGAGACCACGACACCCTGCCCCTACTGCGGCTGCGGATGTCTTCTGACCATCGGTTCGAAAGAAGGAGAGGTCAAACGCGTCTTCTCCGATCCTGAACAGGGCCCGAACGACGGGAACCTCTGTGTCAAAGGCCGCTTCGGATGGGATGTCATCGACCACCCCGAGCGGATTCTTTCTCCTCTGTTGCGGGTCAACGGCTCGTTCCGGGAAGCCTCGTGGGATGAGGCACTCCGCTTCGTCGCCCAACGCCTGGATGCGATCAAGGAAGAGTACGGGCCGGACGCGATCGCGGGCATTGCCTCCAGCCGGTTGACCAACGAGGAGTACTATCTTCTTCAGAGACTCTTCCGGACAGCCATCGGAACGGAGCAGATCGACCACGAGGGCGGTCCGAACAAGGCGCTCACCCGGGGATTGGCCGAGACGCTCGGCATGGCTGCCTCAACCAATTCCATTAAAGAGATCCGGGAAGCGGATTGCCTCCTGGTCGTCGGCGCCGATCCCGCTCAGACCCATCCCATCGTCAAGAATGAAATGCATCTCGCCATCCGGCATAACCGGGCCCAGTTGATTGTCCTGGGGCCGCAGGATCTCGGTCTCACCCGGGCGACCCAGATCTCACCCCTGTCCCCTGCTGCCATCGTCCTGCCGGAAAAACCCGGCAGGGAGGTTGCCGTGCTGAACGCCATGGCCGCCGCCGTGTTGAAGGAAGGTCTTGAGAACAGGGACTTTGTTCAAGAAAAAACCGAAGGGATAGCGAACCTGCGGAAGAAGCTCGACCTTCTTCAGAAAGAGGAGGGAGGAAGTTTTCCCGGCAATAAAAGCGGTGACATTGAACGTGCTGGGCGGGCCTTTGCACGGGCCGCGAAGGCGATGATCCTGATCGGATCAGGACCGTTCCTCGAACCCGGAGAAGTCTCCCACGCGTGCGCCAACCTGGCCCTGCTCACAGGCCACGTCGGCAAGCCCGGCTCAGGAATCCTTCTCCTTTCTGAAAAATGCAATTCCCAGGGAGCCATCGATCTGGAAATCTTTCCCAAGATAAAAAACGGGGACAGCCCCGGCCTCTTTCAAAAAGCGGGACAAGGCAAGATAAAAGCCCTGTATGCGGTTGGCCAGGATCCGATGGCCACGCGGCAGATCAGGGAAAACCTGGGAAACCTGAAACTGCTGGTGGTCCAGGACCTCTTTATGACCGAGACGGCAAAACTGGCCCATGTGGTGCTCCCGGCTTCTTCCTTCGCGGAAAAGACCGGCACCACCACCAACCTGGAGCGGAGAGTCCAGAAGCTGCATCCTCTCCGTCCCCCCCTCGGGAACTCCAGGCCGGACTTTGACATCTTTGTTGAGCTCCTCAAGCTTCTTGAATGCCCGATTCAGGGAGAAACCACGGAGGCGGTCTTCGAGGAAATCGGCCGTCTCAACCCACACTACCAGGGCATCCGGGACGGGGAGCAGTGGCCAAGGGCATCCGCGTTTCTTTACTCCGACGGATTCCCCGGCGGGAAAGGAAAGCTGGTGCCGGCAGGTGAGAGAAAAGTGCAGGGCCCCATTGATGGAATCGAGGGGTACCCTTTACAATTGATATTTAGAGCCTCCCTCTTCCAATCAGGCCTGACCAGTTTGAAAAGCGACGCCCTCAGCAGGGTTCTTGAAAAGCCCCGACTGGAGGTCCGTCCTGAAGACGGGCAACGCTTCGCTCTCGAAGAGGGGGAAAGGGTCGACGTTTCTGCCTTTGGCGGTCGGTCGGCCAGAATGGAAGTGAAACACAATTCGAGACTCGTCCCAGGGGTTGTGACCGTCCCCTTCCCCTGCTCTCTCCTCGATGAGAGCGGGATGGCGTGGGTGAGAATAGAAAAAGTGAAAAAGTGAGAAGGGAAAAAAGGGGTTGTTGGATGGTTGACGGCATGTTCGGAAATACCCTAGAACCCTAGAACCCTGGAACCCTTGTTGGTTGCATCTATGATCGATTCCAAGGATCTCGACCCTGATTTCAGGCTCCTCATCGCACGTGAACCGGGAGGAGATCACATCACCCGCTGCTTTTCCTGCGGGACGTGCACGGCGGGATGCCCGGTCAGAGACGTCACGGACCGCTACAATCCGCGGAAGATCATCCGCATGGCCATCCTGGGCATGAAGAAGGAGGTTCTTTCGAGCCAGTTCATCTGGCTGTGCTCCTCCTGCTACACCTGCCACGAACGATGCCCGCAGGACGTCAAGATTCCCGAGTTGATGAACGCGATCAGAAACATTGCCGTGCGGGAAGGATATGTCCCTTCCTCCGTGAAGGCCACACTTGATCTTCTCTCCAATCTCGGCCGCCTTCTGGAGGTGACGGAGTTCGAAAACGACAAGAGGAAGGAGATGAACCTCCCTCCCGTTCAGGAAAAGACCGGGGACGTCAAAATCATCCTGGAGAAGCTGGGGTTTCATCGTGAAGAAAAAACCGAAGGATAAACCTCTCGACGTTCGGTACACGCTTTTCCTGGGCTGCACGGTTCCGGTGAGGGCTGCGAACTACGAGGTCTCCGCGAGAAAAGTGGCGGAGCGGCTTGACATTCACCTCGCGGATATTCCGGAATTCAGCTGCTGCGGATACCCCGTCAAATCGGTGGATCATTACGCCTACCTCCTGATGGCCGCCCGCAACCTGGCCCTGGCCGAAGAAAAAGGCCTTCCGCTCTGCACGCTCTGCAGCGCCTGCTGCGGCTCACTCACCGAGGCCAACCATCAGCTCCGGGAGGATGCAGCCCTCCGGCGTCGGGTCAACGACGATCTCTTCCGGTGGCTTGGGAAGAAGTATGAGGGAGGGGTCCGGGTGACCCATTTTATCCGGGTCCTCCAGGAAGACGTGGGAGAAAAAAGGATTGCCGCAGAAATCCAGGCGGACCTTTCCTCGCTTCACCTTGCGCCTCACTACGGTTGCCACTACACTAAGCCCACGGCCATTTATGAAAACGCGGAGGACCCCGAGAATCCGACCAGTCTCGACAAACTGATCGAAGTGAGCGGGGCCAAGTCGGTTTCCTATGAGAATAAACTGCAGTGCTGCGGCGGAGGGGTCCTGGCCATTGACGAAGGGGTCTCGCTGGCCATGGCCGGCAGCAAGCTCGATCACGTGCGCGCCCGCCAGGCCGACGCCATGGTCCTCCTCTGCCCCTTCTGCAACATTATGTACGAAGCAAATCAGAAGAAGATCGAAAAGGTGCAGGGAAAAGAATACAAGCTGCCGGTTCTCTTTTACCCCCAGCTCCTGGGGTTGGCGATGGGAATGGAACCGGACGAACTGGGAATCAAGATGAACCGTGTGAAGCCCACGGAGCTATTGAAAAAGATTAACAGGAGGGCTGCCTGAGATGAGCCAGCAATCAAAGCAGCCCTCGCACAGCAAGCCATCCGGGGAGAAACCGGCCGGGGTCCGACATGAAGACGGAAAGCCGGCCGCGGGAAGGCCGGTGGGCGCGGTGCTTGTTGTGGGCGGAGGAATCGGAGGAATCCAGACGTCTCTGGACCTCGCCGAATCGGGGTTCAAAGTTTACCTCCTTGAAAAAAATCTGAGCATCGGCGGGACCATGGCGCAGCTGGACAAGACCTTCCCCACCAACGACTGCTCCATGTGCATCATGTCCCCGAAGCTGGTCGACGCGGGCCGGCACCGCAATATTCAGATCCTGACCCAAGCCAAGGTCGAGCGTGTTGAGGGAGAACCCGGACATTTCAAGGTCAGGGTTCTCAAGAAGGCACGCTCCGTCACCCTTGAAGACTGCAAGGCGTGCGGGGACTGTGCAAAAGTCTGCCCTGTCAAGATCCCGAATGACTATGAGCAGGGACTCGTGACAAGGGCGGCGGTCTACCAGCTCTTTGCCCAGGCCATGCCGAGCGCCTATGGAATTGAGAAGAAGGGAACGCCCCCCTGCCGCGCGGCCTGCCCTCTCCACGTCAACGCCCAGGGGTATGTCGCCCTCATCTCCGTCGGGAAGTTCAAAGAGGCTCTGGCCCTTGTCAGGGAAACCCTCCCCTTCCCCGGAATCCTCTCCTATGCCTGCTCGCACCCATGCGAGTGGGAGTGTAAACGGATTGAAGAGGACCGCCCCATCTCCATCTGCCGCCTGAAAAAGTTTCTCGTTGAGAACGTGGACGAACCGGAGGTCGAGTTCACCCCGCCCGTGGACCAGGGGAAGAGCGTCGCTGTTGTCGGATCAGGACCTGCCGGATTGACGGCGGCTTACGACCTACGGAGAAAGGGCTACAGGGTTGCCGTTTTCGAATCCGAGGACCAATGGGGAGGCCTTCTCACCCATGGATTCCCTTCCTACCGTTTGCCGAGGGACGTGGTCGAAAAGGACCTTGCGATCATTCCAAAGATGGGCATCGAGCTTCATCTTGGCAAGAAGGCGGGAAAGGATATCTCTACCGACACGCTCCTTTCGTCTTTCGATGCGGTCTTTCTCGCAACCGGTGTGTCCAGCACAGACGCGATGGTGCACACCTTCAAAGGGCTCAAGAAAACCCGCTGGGGAACAATTCAGGTCCACCCTGTCTCCCTGGAAACAGGAGTGAAAAGCGTATTCGCGGGAGGCGATATCGCCACCGGTCCCGGGACGATTGTTGAGTCGATGGCCCACGGAAGGAAGGCGGCGATCTCAATCGATCGTTACCTGCAGGGAGAAGAGCTAGTCCAGGGAAGAGCGTCGGAAGGAAGCGCCATCTCACCCCTGGGGACCCAACTCGCCTCCGCGGTCAGGAAAGAGAGGGAAACCCCGCCGGACATGGTCAAACCTCTCGAACCCGGGTTCACCGCGGAAGAGGCGATGGAGGAAGCCAAGCGCTGCCTGCAGTGCGGCGGGTGCTCCGAGTGCATGGAATGTGTCAAGGCCTGTGAGGCCAAGGCCATCCACCATGAACTGAAGGACGAGCACCTTGAGATCGAGGTCGGCTCCATCATCCTCTCTCCGGGCTTTGATGAATTCCCGGCCTCCCTGAAAAGTGAATACGGTTACGGGCGGTTCCCCAACGTGGTGTCGAGCATCGAATTCGAACGTTTCCTTTCCGCCTCCGGACCGTTCAAGGGTCAGGTGGTGAGGCCCTCTGACGGCAACCATCCCAAGAAGGTGGCCTGGATTCAGTGCGTCGGATCGAGGGACCCGCATATCGGAAGGGGCTACTGCTCCTCCGTCTGCTGCATGTACGCCACCAAAGAGGCCGTCATTGCCAAGGAACACGCCTCCGAGATGGAGGCCACCATCTTCTTCATGGATATGAGGGCCTACGGGAAGGATTTCGACAAGTACATTGAACGGGCAAAGAAAGACTACGGAGTGCGTTATATCCGGTCCCGCGTGTCCCATCTCAAGGAAGTCCCGGAGACGAAAAACCTGATCATCCATTACGA
>Ga0079037_100001564_pt1 | contig 12035 bp, 13 predicted proteins | sample Mud3Dept4metaG_FD_71479 | JGI IMG/M metagenome (GOLD analysis project Ga0079037, IMG submission 71479) | Freshwater wetland microbial communities from Ohio, USA, analyzing the effect of biotic and abiotic controls - Mud 3 Core 4 Depth 4 metaG | ecosystem: Environmental > Aquatic > Freshwater >... | reverse complement strand
CTCATCACTTAGATCATCGAGGCTGCGGTAGATGCCGGCCCTTCTGCCCAGGCGGAAGACGAGCCTCTGCTCATCGCTGAGCGCGAAGTACCGGTCAATCGAGGCGAGCATTCTTGCCTTATCCTCGGGAAGCCTGCCGTCCACTTCTTCGAGGAGGTTAAGGATATGGTCGCTCTTCACGTGACTCGAAATGGCCTCCAGGTGCTCAATGAGAAGACGTATCTCCTTGAGGATCTCCTCTTCGTGGGCAATCTCGAAATCGCGACTTTCCACCTTTTTGTAGAGCAGCATGCCCTTAAGGACCTTGAGCGTCCTGAACCTGATGAAGTCGGGATCGATCTGGTTCAAGGCGTCGGCGGTCTCAAGCGCGTGCTCCCGCCACCATTTTCGGCCGCCCATGCCGCAGACCACGTACTCGGAAAGTTCAATGCCCGACTCTTTGATCATCCTGCCTGCACGAATGTGCTCAGCCTTGGTGACGCCCTTTCTCATATACTTGAGCAGGAAGTCCGAGCCCGATTCCAGGCCCAGGTGTAGACGCGTGAGCCCGGCTTCCCTCACGCGCGTGAGTTCATCAACACTCCAGACCTGTGAGATCGTCTGGGAGCGCGCATAGGATGTGACACGCTCGATGGTGGGGAAGGTCTCTTTCAGATAGGTAAGGGCCTCGACCAGTTCACCCGGCTTCATCACCAGCGAATTTGCGTCCTGGATAAAGACGTGCTTGCCGCCGAAGTAAAGCCAGATGGCGACGCTCCTCAAGCATTCATTGTGCGAGTTGTCAGAGAGAATCTGCTCCACGAAAGCTTGAGAGATGTCGCCGCCGAAACCGGTCTTCCGCGAGAGCGACCCGATCTCGTCACGAATCTTCCTGATCGTGTCGATATCTTTCTTAATGTCGGCGAGAGGTCGTTTCTCGAACTTCCTGCCCTTGTACAGGTGGCAGAACTCGCACTTGTTCCAGGGACAGTTGCGCGTGAACCGCACGAGCAGGCTGTACGCCTCGCTGGGCGGGCGTATGGGGCCTATCTCATAACGCAAACTCATACCAAGCTGTCTTCATTCATATAGCTTCGTTGTCGCTACGTCGCTCTCTTCGACGTACTTCTAAGTACGCCTTCATCGGCTCCTCGCTGCCGCCTCGCTCTATTTTTGAATACAGCTTGGTGTCAGTTCTTGTCGGGATGGATGGCGAAGGCGGGCGTCGAGTTCTTGGACTGCTGTTTCTTGCGCTTTTTCCCCAGGTTAGCCTTCTTTCTTGTGCGTCTCATTTCTGTCTTCTTCGTGTTGGATGGCATGGCTCCTCCTTGTTTCGAGGGTTAAAAATAGCATAAAATCCGATCGTTTATCAATAGCAGAGTGACCCGTGACATGTGGCCGGTGATCAGTAATCAGTGATCAGTGATCAGTGATCAGTCGAACCAGAGGAGCCTGATAAACCAAAGAAGCCAGCCCCCGTCCACCAGCGTTATCACGCCTGTTTCTTCTTGAAGAGGAGTCGGTACAGTAGGAGGAGAATGATCGAGCCGACAATCGCACCGATGAAGCCGGCTCCCTGGCCGGCCTGATACCAGCCGACTGCTTGGCCCAGATAGGTTGCGAGGAGCGCACCCGCGATGCCGAGCAGGGTGGTTACGATGAAGCCGCCGGGATCCTTCCCGGGCATTACAAACTTGGCAACGAGACCAGCAAGAAAGCCGATGATGATGGTCCATATGATATGCATATATCCCTCCCCGTGGCTTCGGTCTATGCTACCTTCCCTCAGAAGCCGATTATAGGCGTAATTGGGCTATACGTCAACTGAAAATGGCGTTTGATAGTGGCGTTTGATGTAAGAGATCTAAAGATACGTGTTGATCAACTCATCACGTGATACGCTTCCCTTGACCAGTCAAATCTTCGCCGCCATTAGAATGCTGGACACGTAACCCTCGACCCCCGGCACTCAACACATGACACATAACATGCTCCACTCGCCACCCCTCACGTTCCCTTGCGGGGCACTAAGCGGTTGAAACCATGAACTTTTCTATTGAATTATCCTGCGCTTTACTGTATACTGCTCGCTTGAAGTAGTACGAACGCTGCACGTCCTTCAATTGGAGCAGGGTGCGCCGAGTCATTACTGGTGTCTGTTGCCAAAGTGCGAAGGGCGGAAGAAATAACCAGGAGGTCTGAATGTCCAATCTAACAATCAAGCAGTTGCTCGAGGCAGGTGTCCACTTCGGTCATCAGACGAAGAGGTGGAACCCGAAGATGAAGCAGTATATCTTCGGGGCACGGAACGGTATCTACATCATCGACCTGCAGAAAACCCTCAAAATGTTCAAGGAGGCTTACAATTTTGTGAAATCGGTGGCTGCACGGAATGAGTACATCCTCTTTGTGGGTACGAAGAAGCAGGCACATGAGGCCATCGTCGAGGAAGGCAAGCGGTGCGGAGCCTATTACGTGAACGTGCGCTGGCTCGGTGGCACGCTGACCAACTACCAGACCATCGAGAAGAGCATCGACCGGCTCCGTAAGTACGAGGAGCTGAAGGGAAGCGACATCTTCAAAGTACTCCCGAAAAAAGAGGCCCTCAGCGTCGACCGGGAGATCGAGAAGCTGGAGAAGAACCTTGGCGGCATAAAGGGCATGGACAGGCTGCCCGGCTGCCTGTACATAGTCGATCCCAAGAAGGAATACATCGCCGTGAACGAGGCCAAGAAGCTGGGCATCCCCACGGTTGGCATTGTTGATACGAACTGCGATCCGGATGACATCGATTACGTGATCCCGGGCAACGACGACGCGATACGGGCGATCAAGCTGATTACGGGTAAGATTGCCGATGCCGTGCAGGAGGGCAGGGCGCTTTACGTCGAGGAGTTCGAGGGTAAAGAGGAAGAGAAAGAGGGACCGAAACCTTTTATCGATGAGAGCGTGCTCGAAGAGAAGTACGAAGAGGGTGAAGATGATGAGGCAGAAGGGAGCTTCTAATGGAGATATCTGCAGAACAGGTAAAAAAATTACGTGAAAGAACGGGCGTGGGGCTCATGGATTGCAAGGATGCCCTGCGTGCCGCTAACGGCGATATGGAGAAGGCAGTCGATTACCTCCGCGAGAAGGGCCTTGCCAAACTTGCGAAACGGGGAGGCAGGGCAGCGACCGAGGGATCGATCGCGTCTTACATCCATACAGGCGGCAAGATCGGCGCAATGGTTGAGGTGAACTGCGAGACGGACTTCGTTGCCAAGACGGATGAGTTCCAGGCGTTCGTGAAGGACGTTGTCATGCAGATCACCGCTTCCAATCCTATGTACGTTCGAAGAGAGGAGATCCCCGCCGAGGTGCTCGAGAAGGAGAAGACGATTTACCGGAACCAGGCACGTGAATCGGGCAAGCCGGAGAAGATACTCGACAAGATTGCCGAGGGCAAACTGGAGAAGTTTTACCAGGAAGTCTGCCTGATGGAACAGCCCTTCATCAAGAACACGGATATCACCCTGAAAGAGCTGCTTGAAGAGCTGGTAACGAAGCTGGGAGAAAACATTCTCATCAGAAGATTCGTTAGATTCCAGCTGGGAGAGACGGCGGAAAGCTAACATGCCTGCGTACGCACGGGTCCTTCTGAAGTTGAGCGGCGAAGCACTCATGGGCAAGGCCGGGTACGGCATCGATCCCAAGGTGATGAAGCAGATAGCCACTCAGATCAGGGATGTCAGGGACCTGGGCGTGACCGTTGCCATTGTCGTCGGCGGCGGCAACATATACAGGGGCATCCGCGCGGAAGAGCAGGGGCTCGATCGTGCAACAGGCGACTACATGGGCATGATTGCCACGGTGATGAACGCGGTGGCGCTGCAGGACTGCCTGGAGTCGCTCGGGCTTGATACCCGCGTGCAGACGGCTATCCAGATGGCCCAGGTGGCAGAACCATACATCAGGAGGCGGGCCAATCGTCATCTCGAAAAAGGGCGGACCGTGATCTTTGCCGGCGGTACGGGTAACCCATACTTTACGACGGACACCACGGCGGCACTCCGCGCCATGGAGATCGGCGCCGAGGTGATCCTCAAGGCGACGCGGGTGAACGGCGTTTACGACAAGGACCCGGAGCAGTTTCCTGATGCGGTCTTCTTCCCGGAAATCACGTACCTGGAAGTGCTCAACCGCAATCTTCGCGTGATGGATGCCACAGCCATCTCGCTTTGCATGGAAAACAAACTGCCGATCATCGTCTTCAACCTGAAGGAAAAAGGCAATATGAAGAATGCCGTGCTGGGAGAGCGGGTTGGCACTCTGGTCAGGGGGTAATGATGAGCAACCAATTGCTGGTAGAGTTTGAGGAGAAGCTGAAGAAGTCGGTCAACGCGCTGAAGAAAGATCTTTCGAGGCTTCGCACCGGCGTTGCGTCCCCCAACCTGCTGGAAGACATCAGGATCACCTACTATGACCAGCCCACACCCCTCAACCAGGTGGCTTCCATCTCGCAGCCGGATGCCCGGACCATAGCCATCCAGCCCTGGGATGCCTCGGTGATAGGGGAGATCGAAAAGGCGATTCAGAAGTCTGACCTAGGGGTTAATCCGATTAACGACGGCAAGATTATTCGACTCGTTTTTCCGAAGCTGACCGAAGAACGGCGTAAAGAACTCGTCAAGATGGGCGGCAAGACGGTTGAGGCCACGAAGGTAGCGGTGAGGAACATTAGACGAGACATGAACGAGAAATTTAAGAAGATGGAGAAAGACAAGAGCCTCTCCAAGGACGAACTCTTCAAGCTCCAGGAGGACGTCCAGAAGATGACCGACAGGTACATAAGCCTTTCTGAGAGCATTTACGCAGAGAAGGAAAAAGAGATCCTTCAGTTCTGAAAGCACACCTGATGAAGCTGAAAAAAGAGAAGCTTCCCCGCCACGTTGCTGTCATCATGGATGGAAATGGCAGGTGGGCGAAACAGCGGAACCTGCCGCGCCTTCACGGCCATATGGCAGGTATAGATTCCGTGCGCGACCTTGTGACTGCGACACGCGAAATTGGAATCCCGTACCTCACACTCTATGCCTTCTCTAAAGAGAACTGGTCGAGGCCCAGGGAGGAAGTGCGCGGTCTGCTTCAGCTCCTCGAGATCTATATTCAGAAAGAGCTTGCCCTGATGATGGAGCACCACATCCGGTTTCGGGCGATCGGCCAGATCAACGACCTGCCCGAGAGACTGCAACGGATGCTCGGCGATGTGATGGAAAAGACGAAAAAGCATAAGGCACTGAGCCTCAATATTGCGCTTTCATATAGCGGAAGGGAGGAGATACTTCAGGCTGTGCGAGCCATCGTCCGCGACGCGGAAGGGGGGCGCATCAAGGGCATTACCGAGAACACGGTCAAGAAGTACCTTTACACGAGCGGCATGCCTGATCCTGACCTTCTCATCAGGACAAGCGGTGAAATGAGGCTCTCCAACTTTCTCCTCTGGCAGATGGCGTATACGGAGATTTACGTGACTGAGACCCTCTGGCCGGACTTCCGGCGTGCAGCCTATGAAGAGGCACTCAAGGAGTTTGCCCGAAGGGAACGAAGATTCGGAAGTGTGAAGGAATACTGAGTGCAAGAGGTCACGAAGAGGGTCGTATCCGGCGCATGCATCGCGCCGCTCATTCTCTGTATTCTGCTTTTTCTGCCCGCCTGGCTCCTGGGGCTTTTTCTCGTTCTTGTGATTTGCGTTGCCGCCTATGAAGTGCTCACCATCTCTGCAACAAGGCATAAACTGGTCGCGGGTCTGCTGGCGGTTTCATCGGCGATTCCCCTGTACCTGCATTCGCTTCCCGCATACGCCCTCTGGGTGCTGCTGTCGCCCATGGCATATCTCGCCTTCCGCATGGCCGAGCCCGGCGAAGGCGCGGACGGGGTGAACGAAGAGATCGCAAAGGCGGTTGCGGGATTGGTATGTACCCAGGTCTTCATTGTCCTGACCCTTTTCTATGTCTTCCGGCTCAAGGAGCTGAACCCCTATTACCCGGCCATCATTGTGCTCGCGGTCTGGGCTACTGATACAGCCGCTTACTTCATCGGAAGGAAGTTCGGCAAGAAACGCCTGGCCCCCTCTATCAGTCCACGCAAGACGTGGGCAGGGCTTCTCGGGGCAATGGGAGGCGGCGCGGTCCTGATTTCAGTTTTCGGAAGCGTGCTGCAGATGGACATATGGGAGTGCGTGCTCGTTGGAGCCCTTATGGGCCTTTTCGGCCAATTGGGAGACATTCTCGAGTCTGTATTCAAGCGGGTTTGCGGGGTAAAGGATTCTTCCGCGCTCATCCCCGGGCACGGGGGCATGCTAGACAGAATCGACAGCTTTCTCTTCACCGCACCCTTTGCCTATCATTACCTAGCCGGGTTTTCCTCATGAAAAAACGGATAGTCGTACTCGGTTCGACTGGCTCTATCGGGAGAGCGACCCTTGACGTGATTGAACAGCACAGGGATACGATGGAGGTCTACGGCCTTGCATGCAGGGAAAACACAGGCCTCTTCAGCGCGCAGATCAAGAAGTTCAAGCCTACATACGCCTGCCTTTTTGACGCAGCCAGGGCGGGCAAGGTTGAGTTCCGGGGTGCAAAGAAGCTAACGGGTCCTGAAGGCATGAAGGAACTTGCCCGTGTTGACGCAGACATGATTGTCAATGCGCTACCGGGAAGCATCGGGCTTGAGCCGACCCTGGAAGCTTTGAAGGGTGGCAGGAGACTGGCGCTCGCAAACAAAGAAAGCCTCGTCATGGCCGGCCGGGTGATCAGGAAGCTCCTCAAGAAAGGGCGCGCGGGGCTGATACCTGTTGACAGCGAACACTCTGCCCTCTATCAGCTTCTCAACTGCATCGAGCCAAGCGAACTTCAGTCACTCACACTGACTGCTTCAGGCGGGCCTTTCAGGAAGCATACCAAGGCGCAACTCCGCATGGTGAGTTCCGACGAAGCGATGAAACACCCTACGTGGAATATGGGCAAGAAAATAACCCTCGACTCCGCCACGCTGGCCAACAAGGGGCTGGAGGTGATCGAGGCGAGATGGCTCTTTGATATCGAACCGGAACACATCAAGGTGCTTGTCCATCCTGAGAGCATTGTGCACGGCATAGCAGAGTTGAGAGATGGCTCATTGCTCGCCTACCTTGCCTACCCGGACATGCGGGTACCCATCTCCTTTGCCCTCAATGAAGGGGTACGGACGCAGCTTCCGTTCGGAAAGGTGGACCTCGCGAGGTTGACGAGCCTGAGCTTTGCCCATCCGGACCAGAGGCGTTTTCCCGCTCTCAGGCTGGCCTACGAGGCGCTTGCGATTGGAGACAGCGCGCAGATAGTCTATAATGCATCGAATGAAGTTGCGGCTACGGCTTTTATGGAGGGGCGTATCAGGTTCACCGATATTCCCCGTCTGATGGAGGAAGCACTTAACCGGCACGCGGCTGTGCCGAAAATAGAAGACGTCGAGGAGATCGTGAACATCCATCATTGGACGGTGCGATACGTGGAAGGACGTCTAAGGAGATCCCGTGGTTAGTGTAATTTACGCCGTCATAGCGCTGAGCATTCTCATATTCGTGCACGAACTGGGTCATTACATCGTTGCCCGGCTTGCCAATGTTAAGGTGCTCACGTTTTCGCTGGGTTTTGGAAAGAAGCTCCTTCGCTTCACGAGAGGCGAAACCGAGTATGCACTCTCCGCGGTGCCCCTCGGGGGATACGTCAAGCTGCTCGGTGAATCGCCGGATGACGTGGTTCCGGAGGAAGAGATCCCGCGTTCGTACTCCCATAAGCCACCGTTCGTGAAGATCCTCATTGCGTTTACGGGCCCCTTTTTCAACGTACTGTTTGCATGCTTCCTTTTCTTCATCATCTTTATGTCAGGCCATTCGGTACTCTCCACGAAGGTGGGTAATGTTGAGAAAGATTTTCCGGCAGACGTGGCAGGGATCAGGCAAGGGGATGTGATCGCCAGCATCGACGGCAAGAAGATTGAGGAGTGGCCGGAGCTCATGGAGATCATGGCCAAGAGCGAGCTGAAGCCCCTGCTTTTCGGCGTGAAGCGGGAAAGCACCTATTTCGAGACCCCGATCACCCCGCGTGAGATAGAGGGATCGAACATATTCGGAGAAAAGGTAAAACGTAAAGTGATCGGCATCGTTGCCTCGAATGATTTCATTCAGCGGCAGGAGACGCTAGGTGGGGCGGTATCCAAGGCGGTCTTCCAGACGTACAACCTTTCTGAGTTGACCATCGTCGGTATCTGGAAACTTATCGTCGGGAGTATATCGCCCAAGAACGTGGGTGGACCTTTGCTCATCCTCGAAGCCGCGGGCAAGCAGGCCAAAGAGGGAAAGAAGAACTTCATCTACTTCATCGCCATCATAAGTATCAACCTGGCGGTTGTGAACCTGTTGCCGATTCCGATCCTCGACGGTGGGCACATCCTTTTCTACTTGGTGGAGATCGTCACCAGGAGAAGAGTCTCCCAGAAGACTATCGAGGTGGCGCAAAAGGTGGGGATCACCATTCTGGTGCTTATCATGGCGCTTGCCTTTTACAACGACCTCGACCGGCTCTTTAACCTGAAGAGGTTCTTCGGTGGCGGGTAAGGTCGTACTTGCGATCGACAATTCATTAGACCATCTCAACCTCGCCCTGGGCAAAGACGGCACGCTGATTGAGGAGAGGCATGGACGCTTTGCTGAGCCGACGTCAGAAATAGTCTCACTCAAGGTGCGCACATTTCTTTCTGATCACGGATACTGGGTCGAGGACTTGAACGCACTTGTTGTGACGGTGGGGCCCGGATCGTTCACAGGCATTCGTGTAGCGCTTGCCTTTTGCAAAGGTCTCTCTCAGGGCCTTGGCATTGACCTTGTAGGAGTTCCAACGCTTGACGTGCTGGCACATCCCTTCAGGCATCTGGATGGTTATCATCTGTTACCATTGATTGATGCGAAAAAGAGTGAGGTCTTTGCCGCAACCTATCGGGCATCCGGAGAGAGATTGGAGCGTCTGAGTGACTACCAGGCGGTCAAGCCTGCGCAGGTGGTCGGCATGCTGAGAGAGCCCTGCCTCGTCTTTGGCACGGGGCTTCGTTTGTGTGAAGATTTTCTGCGCGAGCACCCCGGGACGATACGTGTCAGGGAGGAGTTCTCTCGGGTGCAGGGGGAGGCCCTTTTGAGACTCGGCATCGATGCGCATTCCACTGGCGAACATGTCTCCGTTGAGCCCATTTACGGCAGAAAGTCGGAAGCGGAAATCAAGTTCAACGTAACAATCTCTTAAGAGCAAATTCCAAATCCCAACTTCCAGGGAATGCCCGAAATCCTTAGAGTCTGTTTGGAATTTGGTGTTTGGAATTTGGAATTTGTGTATACTATGTCTTCAATCTAGTTGGGGGTTATTGCTCATGAACATTGCACAGGACATGACGAAGCTGGTTGGGAACACGCCCTTGGTGAGGATAAGCAAGTTGTCGCGCGATCTGGACGCCGAAATTGTGGCGAAGCTTGAATTCTTTAACCCGTGCGGCAGCGTCAAGGATAGAATCGGCGTGAGCATGATCGAGGCAGCAGAGAAGGCCGGCGCATTGACCAGGGATACTATCCTTCTGGAGCCGACGAGCGGTAATACGGGTATTGCCCTGGCGTTCGTCTGTGCTGCCCGCGGATATAAATTGATCCTCACCATGCCTGAGACCATGAGCCTCGAGCGACGTGGCATGCTGCGGGCTTTTGGTGCGGAACTCATACTGACGCCCGGAGACAAGGGCATGCGCGGAGCCGTGGAGAAAGCGGAAGAGATGGCGCGGGACAACCCCAAGTATCTTATGTTGCAACAGTTCAAGAATGTGGCTAACCCCGCAGCCCACCGCCTGACCACTGCTGAAGAAATCTGGAGAGATACGGATGGGCGCGTTGATGCGCTCGTGGCGGGCGTAGGCACGGGTGGCACGATTACCGGCGTTGCTGAGGTCATCAAAGAGCGAAAACCGTCGTTCAAAGCTGTGGCGGTAGAACCTGAGAATTCGCCGGTTCTTTCCGGCGGTCCTCCGGGACCGCACAAGATACAGGGGATTGGCGCGGGCTTCGTTCCGGACATTCTTAACCGGAAGATTGTTGACAGGATCGTGAAAGTCTCCAATGAGAACGCATTCGAGACGGCTCGAAGCATGGTCCGGGAAGAGGGGATATTCTGCGGGATATCGTCGGGAGCGGCTATGTGGGCAGCGTTGCAGATCGCCCGCGAGGCCGAGTTCAAGGGAAGAATGATTGTTGTGATCGTCCCGAGCCTGGGCGATCGTTATCTGTCAACGGAGCTGTACGCCCCCTTCATGAAATGAACCAGCCAAGGGCTGAAGAAAAACGTCCAAAAGAGTTATTTGCTTTGGACGTTAGCCGTGATCCTTTGGTCTTTAGCCGCCGGTCCAGGAGGATAGAGTGAAAACATTCGAAGAGATCAACGAGAAGATCAAGAAGGGAAAGGCGGTCGTTGTGACGGCCGAGGAGATGGTTGACCTGGTACGCGATAAGGGAACAAAAAAGGCGTCCGAGCAGGTGGATGTTGTAACCACGGGGACCTTTGGCCCCATGTGCTCGAGCGGCATGTTCATAAATTTAGGCCACTCCAAGCCGAGGATCAAGATTGGAGGCGGAACCTGCCTTCTGAACGATGTCTCCTGCTACACGGGCCTTGCCGCGGTTGATGTCTACGTTGGCGCGACGGCCCTTCCTGAAGAGGACCCGAGGAACTCGGTCTATCCTGGTGGATTCAAATATGGCGGCGGACACGTGATCGAGGATTTTGTCGGAGGAAAAAATATTCGATTGGTGGCGACAAGCTACGGTACGGACTGCTATCCGAGACGTAAGATCGAGACGTATATCAACAAGGATACCGTGAACGAGGCCTACCTGTACAATCCGCGAAACTGCTACCAGAATTACAACGTGGCGGTCAACCAGAACGATAAGGTGATCCACACATACATGGGTCTTCTTAAGCCGAATCTCGGCAACGCGAACTACTGCAGCGCAGGGCAACTCTCGCCCCTCCTGAAGGACCCTATGTACAGGACCATAGGTATTGGCACGCGCATATTTCTCGGCGGCGGTATAGGATACGTGACGTGGCACGGTACCCAGCACAACCCGAATGTGATGCGGACGCCGGAGGGCCTGGTCAAGGCTCCTGCGGGGACGCTTGCGGTCACGGGTGATGCCAAGAAGATGAGTCCGTCATTCCTCAAGGGTGCAAGCTTCATAGGTTACGGCGTGACGCTGTACGTGGCCATCGGCATACCGATCCCTGTTCTGGACGAGGAGATGGCCTATTTCACGTCGAGAAGCGATGAAGAGCTTGTTGCGCAGGTTGTGGATTACGGTAAAGATTACCCGAATCGTATCCCGGGAAGCCTTGGGCAAGTGACCTACGCCCAGTTGAAGACAGGCTCGTTCACCCTCAACGGCAAGGAGATACACTGTTCCCCGATTTCGAGCTACTCGAAGGCTCACGAGATCGCGACGGCCCTCAAGGACTGGATCGTCGGCAGGCAGTTCCTGCTCGCGGCACCTGTACAGCCTCTTCCGGGTGTAGATGACGGCATAAAGATGAATACGCTGGAAGAGCGAAGCGAGGCAGATCTATAGAAGACGGTGATCGGTAATCAGTAAACAGTAAACAGTGAGCAGTAAACGGCGGCTGTCGGCCGTCAGAGGTCGGCCGTCAGCGAAGAAATAAGAGAGACAAGACAGACCAGAAGAACGAAAGAAACCAAAGAAACTAGGGATACTAGAGAAACCGGTCGGGGGAGAGAGGTCTCTCCCCCGACTTTTTATTTACTCTGCCTTAACTGAAACCTTCTTGGTTTCCTCGATTGCCTTTGGGCTTTTCGGCAGCGTCACGTTGAGCACGCCCTTCTTGAACGTGGCTGCGACCTTGTCAGTCTCCACCTCGACGGGGAGAGGGACACTGCGCGTGAACGAGCCGTACGACCGCTCCATCCGGTAGAAGTCTTTGCCCTTCTCCTCT
>Ga0079037_100001562_pt1 | contig 12037 bp, 10 predicted proteins | sample Mud3Dept4metaG_FD_71479 | JGI IMG/M metagenome (GOLD analysis project Ga0079037, IMG submission 71479) | Freshwater wetland microbial communities from Ohio, USA, analyzing the effect of biotic and abiotic controls - Mud 3 Core 4 Depth 4 metaG | ecosystem: Environmental > Aquatic > Freshwater >... | reverse complement strand
CGCGCGCGCGTCGCGTCCCTGGCGTCGCGTTCCGCGCTGGCGGGCCTCTCCATCGAGAGGACGCGCCTCGGCGACGACGCCGGAGTGCTCGGAGCCGCCCTTCTCCCCGGGTGATCGGGCGGAGCGGGGCGTCGGCAGCGGAGCGTCTCCGGTGGCGAGTGTCAAGACGCGGCGGTCTCCGCCCGGAAATAATGGGCCGCCCTTCCTTGCACTCGAGCGCGCCGCACGCTAACCTGCATCACGTCTTGGCCGTCGATTGGCGTGTCCCACGTCTCGAGGAGGGAGCACATGGCGAAGAAGAAGGCAGCGAAGAAGCCCGCGAAGAAGGCCGCCCGCAAGACCAAGAAGGGCAAGAAGAAGTAGCACGGGTCTCCTTCCGAACGAACCGACGTTCGCGGCCGCCTCCGGGCGGCCGCCGTCTTTTCGGGGCTCCCGGATGTCGCTGAGCGCCGGCGAGATCGCAGCGGTGGTGGAGGAGCTCCAGCCGCTCGCCGGCGCGCACCTCTCCGACGTCCGCGTCCACGCCCCCCGCGCGTTGAGCCTCGAGCTCCGCGGCCCGGCCGGGCCGGCAGAGGTCCTGCTCTCGGCCGAGGCCGATCTCACGCGGCTGCACGCGGTCGCGGCGCGGCCGCCCCGGCCCGAGACGCCCTTCGCCTTCCAGGGGCTGTTGCGCCGCGAGCTCTCGGGCGCGCGGCTTCGCTCCCTGGCGGCGATGCCCGGCGACCGGGTGGTGGAGCTGCGCTTCGAGCGCGACGGCCTCGAGCTGCGCCTGGTGGCAGAGCTCACCGGGAGGCACGGCAACCTGTTCCTGGTCGACGGCGCCGGGCGGATCCGGGCCAGCGCCGTCCCGAACCTCTCCAGCCGGCGCCGGCTGGTCCCCGGCCAAGCCTACCTGGCGCCGGCGCCGCGCCCGCCCGAGGAGGGAGGGGGCCGGCGGTTCGAGCCGGTGCCGGGCGCCCCCTTCCCGCTCTCGGCGGCCATCGAGGCCTTCTACCGCGCCCGCGAGGAGGAGCGGACGCTCGCCGAGGCGCGGAGGCGGCTGCGCGAGCCGGTACGGGCGGCCCTGGCCCGGGGGCGCCGGGCGCTGGAGCGCCTCGCCGATGAGGCGGCGCGCGTGCCCGAGGCGGAGTCGGACCGGCGCGCCGCCGACCTGCTCAAGCCCGCGCTCCGATCCCTCCACCGCGGCGACCGGGAGGCGATCCTCACCGAGTACGCCGCCGAGGGCCCGCGCCAGGTGCGGGTGGCCCTCGACCCCTCGCTGACGCCGCGCCAGAACATGGAGCGGTACTACCGCCACTACCGGCGCATCGTGGAGAGCGCGGCCCGCGTCGAGGCGCGTGCCGCCGAGGTCCGCGGCCGGCAGGGCGAGCTGGAGGCCCTCCTCCGGTCGCTCGAGGACGCCGACCTCCCCCGGCTGGCGCGCCTCGAGCGGGAGGCCCGGGCGCTCGGCGCGGCGCCGCGGCCACAACCGCCGGCGCGCCGCCGCCGGGAGGAGCCGGCGCCCCCGTACCGCGGCTTTCGCTCGGTCTCCGGGAGCGCGATCCTGGTGGGGCGGGGCGCCGCCGAGAACGATGCCCTCACCTTCCGCGTGGCCCGCGGCAACGACCTGTGGCTCCACCTGCGCGGGCGGCCGGGAGCCCACGTGGTGCTTCGGCTGGCCCGGGACCGGGGACCGGACCAGGAGAGCCTGCTCGACGCCGCCCACCTGGCGGCGCACTTCAGCGACGCCCGCGGCGAACCGGGCCCGGAGGTCGCCTACACGCGGGTCAAGCACGTGAAGAAGCCACGCGGCGCGCCGCCGGGAGCGGTGACCTACAGCCAGGAGCGGTCGATCCGGCTGCGGGTCGAGCCGGCCCGCCTCGAGCGCCTGCTCGCCTCCGAGGAGGAGGGCGAGCCCGCGCCGACTCGCGACGGACCCACCGGATAGGATTGCTCCCGTCGTGCCGGATCGCCCCGTCCAGCTCGCGCTGCCCCGCCTCGATGGGCGCAACGCCCCGCGCGAGGTCCGGGTGGCCGCCGCTCGCCTGCTGGCCGACGCGCTGGCCGGGATCCTACTCGAGCCGGTGCGCCTCACCGTCCACGACAACCGCTTCACCATGATCTCCTTCCGGCGCCGGCCGGGATCGGTCCACTACCGGGTCCACCACCTCTTCCTCGACGCTCCAGAGGAGGTGGTCCGGGCGCTGGCAGCCTTCGCCGGTTCGCCGCGGGCGCGCGGCGCGCGGCGCGACGCCGGACGGCGCATCGACGACTGGATCCGAACCAACCGGAGCCGCATCGCCGAGCCGCGGCCCGCGCGGCTCGAGCCGCTCGGCCGGTACCACGACCTGCAGGCCGTCTTCGACGGCCTCAACGCCGAGCATTTCGGCGGCGAGGTGGAGGCCCGCATCGGCTGGGGCGCCTGGCGCGGGCGCGGACGCCGCCGCACCATCAAGACCGGCGTCTACCTGCACGACGCCCGCGTCATCCGCATCCACCCGGCGCTCGACCGGCCCGACGTCCCCGCCTTCTACGTCCGGGCGGTGGTGTTCCACGAGATGCTGCACCAGGTCGTCCCGGTCGAGGAGGCTGCCGGCCGGCGCGTGGTGCACGGGCGCGAGTTCCGCCGCCGCGAGCGGGCCCATCCCGAACACGCCCGGGCGCGGGCCTGGGAGGAGGCCAACCTGCACGTGCTGCTCGGACGCCCGCCCGGCCAGGGACGCGGCGGGCTCGACGAGCGGCTGGCGCGGGATCTCTCAGGGTGAGGGTCGCCGGAGCGACCGGCGTCGCCAGGCCAGCGCGCCCAGCAGCGCCGCGAGCGCGACCAGGGCGATCGCCGCACCGGCCGGAAGCAGGCGCTCCCGGTAGACGAGGCGCAGCCGGTGGCGCCCGGCCTCGACCGGCACTCCCTGGAAGGCGAAGTCGGCGCGCCCGAGGGGCGCCGGGGCTCCGTCCACCGAGGCCGACCACCCCGGGTGGAAGGGGTCGAGGACCACCACCAGCCCGGGCCGGGGAGCGACCACGGTCGCCTCCAGGGCGTCCGGCAGGACCTGCACCTCCTCGGCGGGAACGGGGCCTTCGGGCCGCCCGGGCGCGCCCAGGCCGGGAAGCGGATCGGCCAGCACCGCCCGGTCCCCCATCGCCGCGCCGTGAAGCGGCCCGTCGGCCGCGCGGTCGGGGGCCACCGTCCAGGAGCCAACCCAGAAGACGCGCGGCAGCGCTGGCGCGGAATAGGCGACGAGCGGCGACTCCCACTCGCGCTCGCCCAGGAGCAGCCGGGGAAGGTCCTGCGGCGCGTCGGAGATGACCAGCGGCGCCGCCAGGAGCGGCCACAGGGCGGAGTCCGGCCGGGCGCGGGGAAAGTTGGTGTCGCCGGCGACCGGCCCCGGCGGAACCAGCCGGTCGTCGAGCGTGGCCTCGAGCAGGGAACGCACCCGCTGGAGGCACACCGGGCCGTAGCCGGTGGCTCCCTCCCATCCCAGCCGCAGCGGCGCGTTGGCGGTGGTGCCCCACTTGGCCAGCACCGCCACCCGCCTCGGCTCCGGGGCCCCGGGGACGAGGGAGGCGAACTCCCGGAGCGGCGGGCGCTGGGAGGCGCCCGGCACGACCTCGTTCGCGTTTCCGAAGGTGACGAAGAGGTCGCCCGCGACCAGGGCAGCCGCGCCCAGGGCCCAGATCCGGCCCGGCCCAAGGCGGCGGAGCGAAAGCCAGGCGAGGGCGGCGGCGGCGAGGATCACCGCAGTCGCCGAGGCGGCCCGGGCCGCGGAGGGGTCGAGGAACCGATCGGCGCCGCCCAGGCGCGGCAACGCCGCCGCTGCGAACGCGGCTGCTGCCAGGGCCGCGCCGGCGCGCTGCGCCCGGACGCCCGAGTCCGGCGCGCGCCGCAGCGCGGCGAGGCCCTCGGCGGCCAGGAGGGCGCTCGCGAAGCCGGTCACCATCAGCGCCCGGGTGGGCACCCGGAAGGCGGAGTAGCCAGGGAGGGCGTGGAAGAGCAGCCGGTGGAGGCCCAGCCAGGCGTCCTCGCCGAACGAGACCCACACCCCCAGAACCGCCAGGGCCAAGAAGAGCCACAGGCCCCGGCGGCGCACCGGCGCCGCGGCGGCCAGGCCGAGCGGGAGCACGCCCAGGTAGCCGGTCGCCTCCCAGAGGTTCAGACCCATGCGCCCGTCGCCGTAGGCCCGCGGCAGGAGCAGCAGGGCGAGGCTCCACCGGCCCGGCCACTTCCAGCTGGTGGCGAAGGCGTAGTCCACCCCGGCGCCCCGCGGCCCGAGGCGGGCCAGCTCCACCGCCGGGAGGAGCAGCGGCGCGGCGAGCAGGACGCCGGCCGGCACGCTCGCCAGCGCGAGCACGGCGTCGGAGCGGCGCCGCCTCCACAGCCCCGGCGCCAGCGACAGCGCGTGCAGGCCGGCCACGCCCGTGCCGAAATGGGCCATCTGCGGGGATCCGCCGAGCCACGAGGCGGCGGTGGCGAGGCTGGCGACGGCGAGGTGGCGCCCGCGCCCGTCGGCGGCGAAGCCGTCGAGCCCGGCGAGCATCCAGGGCCACCAGGCGGTGGAGGCGGCGAAGTTCCAGTGGAGCAGGTGCACCGTCTGCTTGGCGCCGAGCGCGAAGAGCACCGCGGCCAGGAGCCCCTCGGCCGGCGCCAGGCCGCGCACCCGCATCCAGTGGGCCATGCCCCAGCCGGCGACCGCGAGGTGCAGGAGCGACGCCAGCGTCAGCGCGCGCGGCGCGTCCCAGGGAAGGGTGAGCCAGGTGGCGAAGTCGAAGGTGGCCGCCTGCGGGTCGCCGAGCAGCGGGTAGCCGAGGAAGATGCCGCGCTGCCAGCCGGGCAGCTGGCCGCTGCGCAGGCGCTCGGCCACCGCCTCGCGGATGGCATAGAAGAAGTAGCGCAGATCGGAGCCGGCGAAGACCATCCCGGGGAGCGCCGCCCGCCAGTGGAAGCAGGCGACGAGAAGGGGGACGGCGACCGCCACCGCCCGCCAGGCCCGGCGCTCCGCCGCCTGGACCTCCGCGCTCATGGCCCCGGCGCACCCCCGGGGCGCGACGCCACCCACAGCTGCCGCGCCAGCCAGGCGAGGAGCAGCGCGTAGGCCGCGGTGCGTGTCCACTCCTCCGCGAAGTACACGCCGTCGAAGAACCGGAAGGCGTCGCGCCCGGAGCGCACCTCGAAGGCGAGGTGGTAGTCGGCCGCCGAGACCGCCGAGAGCAGCAGGAAGAGCCAGGCCGGAGGGGCGACCAGGGCGGCGGCGGCGAAGGCGTAGAGCGCGTACTGGGGGCTCCAGACCTTGTTCGAGGCGATCCAGGCGACCAGGACCAGCGACGTCCCGAGCCGCACCGCGCGATCCCGCGCCGGCTCGGCGGCCCGCCCCGCCGCGATGGCGGCCAGGAGGGCCGCCAGCGCCGGGGCGAGCGGCGTCAGCCGGTTGAGCAGCGCCGGGCTCGCCGCGCCCAGTGCCTCCCAGACGGAGTTCTCGGCCCCGCGGGCGGCGTTGTAGCGGAAGAACCAGCTCCAGTTGGCGGGCGCGAGCAGGGCGAAGGGCAGGTTCACCGCCAGCAGCACCAGGACGAGGGCGGCGGCGGCGAGGGCGAGCCCTCGCGGCGAGCGGCGGGCCAGCGCGGCCGCCGCCGGGGGGACCAGCGCCGCCGGCCAGAGCTTGGCGCAGATCCCGAGCGCGCACAGCGCACCGCCCGCCGCCGGGCGGCGCCGCTCCAGCGCCAGCAGCGCGGCGAGGAGCAGGGCGATGGGGAGCAGGTCCCAGTTCAGGCCGGCGTAGTACGCGAGCGCCGGGGTTCCGGCCAGCCACCACGGGCTGGCGCCGGGGAGGCGCTCCAGCGCCGCCAGCGCGGCCGCCAGGCAGGCCGCCAGGAACAGGTAGCTCGCGGTGAAGTGCGCCAGCTGCCCGCCGGGAAGCCCGGCCGGGAGCCAGAGCGCCAGGCCGAGCAGCACCGGGTACTCGATGCGGTCCTCGAGGTAGGGGACCGGCCGGCCCCCGCCGAGGTAGCGGTCGCCGCTCATCGAGAGCAGGTCGGAGTAGCTGTGGTGCGCGAAGGCCCACGGTCGGTAGGCCACCCCCGGGTGGGCCACGCCGCGCACCAGGTTGGCGTAGCCCAGCGTCAGCCAGAGGGCCGCCACCGCGTACGGCGCCCAGCGGGGGACGGGTCGCGGGGGCGCGCGCATCCGCCGATGCTAACATGCGCCCGCGATGGACCCGGCCCAGCGCTTCCTGAAGCAACTCGGCGACGCGCTCGCCGGGACCAGCCCCTACGCCCCGCTGGTCCTGTTCTTCGGAAGCTTCGTCGAGTACGTGTTTCCTCCCTTCCCGGGCGACACGGTGGTGGTGCTGGGGTCCTGGTACGCGGTCCGCGGGGCGCTCTCCTGGCCGATCACCTTCCTGTCGGTGACGGCCGGCGCGGTGGCCGGCTCGGCCGTCGACTACTGGCTCGGCGCCTGGCTGGGGAGGCGGCTCGAGAAAGGCGCCGCGCGCACCGGGCCACTCACCGCGGCGCGGGTGGCGCGCGTCGAGGAGAGCTACCGGCGCTGGGGCGACTGGTTCCTGCTGGCCAACCGATTCCTGCCCGGCGTGCGCGGCTTCCTCTTCGTTGCCGCGGGGGCCGCTCGCATCCCGCTGCGGCGGGTGCTGCTCTTCGGCGGGATCTCGGCCGCAGTGTGGAACGCGCTGCTGCTCGCGGCCGGCGCCTTGCTGGTGAGCAACCTGGAGGAACTGGTGCGTTTGGTGCAACGCTACACCGTGGCCGTCTCGGTGCTGATGGCGGTGGTGGTCGCGCTCTGGATCGTCCGGGCCTGGTCGCGGAAGCGGAGGGACGGAGGGGAGGGCCGGTGATCTCCCCGCTGCTCGCGCTGGCCCTCTTGGCCTTGCCGGCCAGCGCCACGGCGCGCTACCGGTGGGAGATCGGGGGGGAGCCGGTCGGCACCGCCGTGCTGGCGGTGCGCTGCGGGGGCACGAGCTGCGCGGTCCGGTGGAGCACCGCGGCGCGCCTTCCCGAGGCGGCTGGCGGGGGCGTGCAGGAGCGGAGCCTCGAGCTCGGCACCGATCGGGAGGGGCGGCTCCGCGCCGTCCGGGTCGGCGGAGCGGCCGACCGGACCTTCACCGGCGACGGGGTGCCGCAGAGCCTCGCCGAGGTGCTGCTGTCGGCGACGCGGGAGGGGGAGCGGCGGTGCGTCCCGGTGGTGGAGGAGGAGAGCGGCCAGTCCGGGACCGCGTGCGCGGTGCGGCGCGGGCCCTGGCTGGAAGGCGAGGTGCGGGGGACCTGGGTGCGCTTCCGCGCCCGGCCTGGCGGCCTTCCCGAGGAGGTGCAGCTCCCCGACCAGGGCTCGCGCTTCGTCGCCGACCCGGGCGCGGCCGTCCCGGACCGGGCGCCGCGCCTGTTCGGCGTGGCGGTGCCCGCCGACCCGGGGACGGTGACCCGGGCCTGGCGGTTCTGCGGATTCCCTCCCGAGCCCGAGGCCGGCCGGCCTCCGGCGGGAGTGCCGGCCGAGTTCGAGCCCGGCCCGAGCTGCCGCGAGATGACCGCGCTGTACCTCGAGGCCGTCCGGCGCTCCGGGCTCGCGGGACGCCACGTGGTGGGAGTGGCCTTCGACGGTGCCGGCTTCGTGTGGCACGAGTGGGCCGAGGTGCGGGCCGAGAACCGCTGGGTGCCCGTGGATCCCGCCTTCGGGCAGCTGCCGGCGGAGGGGCCGCGGTTCGCGGTGGCCCGCTTCGCCCCGGGCGACGCCGCTGCGCGCGCCGAAGCCGGGCGCCGGGTGCTCGCCTGCTGGGGCCACGCCCGCGTCCGGCGCGGCCAGTGACGGCGGGCCGGAGCCCACCCCCGGTGACGCCCGCAGGCCGAGCCGGTATAAGGGCACTCGTCCGGCGCGGCGCCCGCGCGGCGGCGCCGGTGGTTGGCGCGACGACAGGGGGGCGGTGGCCGTCATGAAGACCGTGGTGGTGAAGCTCGGCGGCGAGGTGGTGGCGAGCCCGGAGATGGACGCCATCGCCCGCGACGTGGCGCAGCTGGTGGCCGGCTGGCACCGGGTGGCCATCGTCCACGGCGGGGGTCCCCAGGCGACCGCCCTCCAGAAGCGGCTGGGGATCGAGACCCGGCTCATCGCCGGCAAGCGCTTCACCGACCCCGAGACGCTGGAGGTCATGAAGTACGTGGTGGCCGGGCAGGTGAACGTCGATCTGTGCGCGAGGTTGCTCCGAAACGGCGTCATGGCGGTGGGGCTGCACGGCGCCAGCGGCAACGTGCTGCGGGCGGTCCGCCGCCCGCCGCGGGTCATGACCGGTGCCGGCCCCGAGCCGGTGGATCTGGGTCTGGTGGGCGACGTGGTGGGCTTCAACCTGCAGCTCATGGGCGACATCTGGGAGCGGCGCTACGTGCCGGTGCTGGCCTGCCTGGGGTGCGCCCAGGACGGGCAGCCCCTCAACATCAACGGGGACACGGTGGCGAGCCAGCTCGCCGGCTCCCTCCAGGCCGACGCGCTGGTGCTCGTCACCTCCACCCCGGGGGTGCTCCGGGACGTGAAGGACCCGAAGAGCCGCATCGCCCGCATGACCCGCGCCGAGTTCCAGCGCGGCGTCGCCGACGGCAGCATCTCCGGCGGCATGATCCCCAAGCTGGAGGAGTCCTTCGAGGTGCTGGCGGGGGGCGCGCGCTCGGTGGTGGTGGTCGGCAAGCTCGCCGAGGGCGAGCTGCTCCGGGCCGTCCTCGAGCCGGGCAGCGTGGGGACGGTGCTGGTCGGCTAGGGCCCATGCGCGCGGTGGTGCAGCGGGTCTCCCGGGCCGAGGTGCGGGTCGACGGGCGGCCGACCGGGCGGATCGGCCGCGGCCTGCTGGTCCTCGTCGGGGTGGCCGCCGGGGACGGCGAGGAGGACGCGCGCGGCCTCGCCGACAAGGTGGCGGCGCTGCGGATCTTCGAGGACGCGGACGGAAAGATGAACCGCTCGGTGTCCGACGAGGCCGGCGACGTGCTGGTGGTCTCGCAGTTCACCCTGCTGGGCGACGTGCGCAAGGGGAACCGCCCGAGCTTCACCGGGGCAGCGCCGCCCGAGGCCGCCGAGGCGATCTACCGGCGCTTCTGCGAGCTGCTCCGCGAGCGCGGTCTCCCGGTCGAGACCGGCGTCTTCCGGGCCCACATGGAGGTGGAGCTCGTGAACGACGGCCCGGTGACGATACTCCTCGACTCGGGTCGGCTATTCTGAGGCAGGCCCCCACCGGCGAGGTTCCCGTGAGCGACTGCCTGTTCTGCAAGATCGTGCGCAAGGAGATCCCGGCCCGCATCGTCGACGAGGACGCGGACACCCTCACCTTCGAGGACATCAACCCCCAGGCGCCGGTGCACCTGCTGGTGGTGCCGAAGAAGCACATCGCCACCGGCAACGACGTCGGGCCGGAGGACGAGGCCCTCGTCGGCAAGCTCTTCCGGGCCGGGGCGCGGGCCGCCCGGGCCAAGGGAGTCGCCGACAGCGGCTGGCGGGGGGTGGTCAACGTGAACCGCGACGCCTTCCAGCTGGTGTTCCACCTCCACCTGCACGTGCTCGGCGGCCGATCCATGTCCTGGCCGCCCGGGTAACCCCCCGGGCCCTGCGATAGCGGCGCTGCCGCGGTGCGGCTTGCACAAGGCCCCTGTTTTCTGAGATTTTTACAGGCTCGTTTCGCGAACCCGCAGGGCCCGACGGACCCAGGGAGGCCATGGCTATACTCAGCGTGAAGGGTGTCGTCCTGTACTTCCGCGGGGTGACCGCGCTGTACGACGTCTCCTTCGAGGTCCAGCCGGGAACCATCCACGCCATCATCGGTCCCAACGGCGCCGGCAAGACCAGCATGCTGAACTGCATCAGCGGCGTCTACCGGCCGCAGCGGGGCACCATCGCCTTCGACGGCCGGGACATCAGCCGCCTGGCGCCGCCCGAGCGCACGGGCCTGGGAATCGCTCGCACCTTCCAGAACATCGCCCTGTTCCGGGGGATGACGGTCCTCGACAACCTGCTCATCGGCAGGCACACCCACCAGAAGACCGGCGTCCTGGGAGGGGGCCTGTACTACGGCCTCGGCGAGAAGGAGGAGATCGCCCACCGCCGCCTGGTGGAGGACATCATCGACTTCCTCGAGATCCAGCACATCCGCAAGAAGGTGGTGGGCACCCTGCCCTACGGCCTCCAGAAACGGGTCGAGTTGGCGCGGGCGCTGGCGCTCTCCCCCAAGCTCCTGCTCCTCGACGAGCCCATGGCGGGCATGAACGCCGAGGAGAAGGAGGACATGGCCCGCTTCGTCCTCGACATCAACGAGGAGCGGGGCACCACCATCGTCATGATCGAGCACGACATGGGCGTGGTGATGGACGTGTCCCACCGCGTCTGCGTCCTCAACTTCGGGGAGAAGATCGCGGACGGGACGCCGGAGGAGGTCCAGGCGAACCCGGACGTCCAGGCCGCGTACCTGGGCGAGGAGGCGCCGGCCCCGTCGGAGCGCGAAGCATGAAAGCTCTCGGCGCCGACGACACCTTCCCCAAGCTGCTGGTGCGCAACGCCGGCGCGTTCGGGGACCGGACCGCGCAGCGCGAGAAGGAGTTCGGAATCTGGCAGCCCTACACCTGGGGCCAGGTCCACGATCACGTGCGGGACTTCTCGCTGGGCCTGGTGGCCCTGGGGATGCAGCGCGGCGACAAGGTGGCCATCATCGGCGACAACCGGCCCGAGTGGGTGTGGAGCGAGATCGCCGCCCAGGGGGCGGGCGGCGCCTCGGTGGGCCTCTACCAGGACTCCAACCTCAACGAGGTGGCCTACGTCATCGACCACTGCGACGCCTCCTTCGTGGTGGCGGAGGACCAGGAGCAGGTCGACAAGATCCTGGACATGCTCGACCGCCTCCCCAAGGTGAAGGCGATCGTCTACACCGATCCGCGCGGCCTGCGGAACTACAAGCACCCCAAGCTGCTGTCGTTCGAGGCGGTGGAGGAGAAGGGGCGCGCCCTGGGCGCCGAGCGCCCGGAGCTTTGGCTCGAGAACGTCAGGCGCGGGTCGGCCGACGACGTGGCCATCATCTGCTACACCTCCGGGACCACCGGCTTCCCCAAGGGGGCGATGCTCTCCTTCCGGAACCTTCTCACCATGGCGCTGGCCCTGCACGAGGTGGATCCGAAGAAGCAGGACGACGAGTTCGTCTCCTTCCTCCCCCTCGCCTGGATCGGCGAGCAGATGATGTCGCTCTCGGCGGCGCTGGCCATCGGATTCACTGTCAACTTCCCCGAGGAGCCCGAGACCGTCAGCGAGAACATCCGGGAGATCGGGCCCCACGTGATGTTCGCCCCGCCCCGCATCTGGGAGAACATGACCTCGACCGTCCAGGTCAAGATCATGGACACGAGCCCCTTCAAGCGGCTCCTGTACAACCTGTTCATGCCGGTCGGCTACAAGATCGCCGACCTCAAGTTCGCAAAGAAGCCCATCCCGTTCGGCTGGCGCATCCTCTACCGGATCGCCTACTGGGGCCTGTTCCGGGCCCTCAAGGACCGGCTCGGCTTCACCTACCTGCGCTCCGGCTCGACCGGCGGCGCAGCGCTCGGGCCGGACGTGTTCCGCTTCTTCCACGGCATGGGCGTGCCGCTCAAGCAGATCTACGGCCAGACCGAGATCAGCGGCATCTCCTGCATCCACCGCGACGACGACATCCAGTTCCACACCGTGGGCAAGGCCATCTCCGACACGGAGGTGCGCATCTCCGAGACCGGGGAGATCCTGTCCCGGAGCCCATCGGTGTTCCTCGGCTACTACAAGAACGAGAAGGCCACCGCCGACACGGTGGTGGACGGCTGGCTCCACTCGGGCGACGCCGGCTACCTCACCGAGGACGGCCACCTGGTGGTCATCGACCGCATCAAGGACGTGATGCAGCTCGCCGACGGCACCCAGTTCTCGCCGCAGTTCATCGAGAACCGCCTCAAGTTCTCCCCCTACGTCAAGGAGGCGGTGGTGGTGGGGAAGGACCGCCCTTACCTGACGGCCATGCTCTGCATCGACATGGGCATCGTCGGCAAGTGGGCCGAGAAGAACCGCATC
>Ga0079037_100001558_pt1 | contig 12048 bp, 8 predicted proteins | sample Mud3Dept4metaG_FD_71479 | JGI IMG/M metagenome (GOLD analysis project Ga0079037, IMG submission 71479) | Freshwater wetland microbial communities from Ohio, USA, analyzing the effect of biotic and abiotic controls - Mud 3 Core 4 Depth 4 metaG | ecosystem: Environmental > Aquatic > Freshwater >... | reverse complement strand
TTAACATATTTTTGCCCGTCTGTTAAAACCCAGCTGAGAAATTTAATTACCAACTCTTTTTGTGGTTTGCCATTTGTTACAAAATAAAGCTCACGTGCCGGTGGAGATGGATATTTACCATTTGCAATAGCCGTTATAAGATCATCCACTGAATCATAAAAATTTTCATCAGGTGTTATTTTCCCGTCATTGTTTATATCGATGGGAAGTACCCTGATTCCAGCCAATTGTTTCTTTGTTTTGCTGTCATATGCATACCCTATATTATTAAAACCTATACCCAGCGGATCTTTTTTTACAGCCAGTGCCAGTCCCGGATCTCCATAAACACCACTGCCAAGAAGATCTTCCTGTTTCTTGTTGAAGAATTTAGCCCACACTTCAGCAGCCCCGCAGGCATCAGAACGTGTATAGATGTGAATCGGTGTGGTACCCTTGATTCCGAAAGCCTGTGACCATGTTTTAAACATCCCGGTGATCCATATATTGTTGCCTGCATCTTTCTTCAGCCCTTTGCTTAGCAAAATATCAAGCGACGGATTGGATGCATTGATCACTGGTACTACAGCATCTTTTGTTACGGCTATTGGCCAGGCGCCCTTTTTTATTTCTACCGGATAAATTTCCCGCGAGACCATCCCAAGGTCGACCATATTATTAAGTGCATCTGTTATTCCTTTTCCTGCACCACCTGCTGACAGATCGATCCTGACATCAGGATATATTTTTCTGAACTCCTCTGCCCATCTGACAGCCATGGGATAAAGAGCCCATGCCCCCGAAAGAATGATTGTTCCTTTGGTATTATCCAGTGCAGTCGCAGGTTTCTGTGCAATAATGAAGAGTGACACCAGAAAAAAAAGAAATACTGCAACCAAATTAGTATATCTCATAATGTCTACCGATTTTGTGAACAAAAGTAAACTCTTCTTTGTTAATTATAATTGGCATAAAAACCAAAAAGGGTTAGGTATAAATACTTAACTTTAGACAGAAGATAAATTGCTCAGGATGATTCTTTCAAAGAAAACCCGGTATGCGATGGTTGCACTTGCAAAGCTTGCAAGAGATTATGGGAAAGGACCTGTACAGATCCGGGAGATCTCTGAAAAAGAAAATATCCCACGCAGCTTTCTTGAAAATATTCTCCTCGAATTGCGAAAAATGGGTATTCTTGGCAGTCAGCTTGGAAAATCGGGAGGATATTATTTATTACGGAAACCCGGTGAAGTCAATCTGGCAGAAATAATCGATCATTTTGAGGGTACTTTATCACTTTTATATTGTGTTTCTGAAAAAGCTTACCGTCCGTGTGAGTTTTGCAAGGACGAGACCACATGTCAGATCAGAATAGTATTTAAAGAAATTCTGACAAATACAAACCGTATCCTTCAGAAGGCAACCCTGGAAACGCTTATTCAGCGCTAGCAAGTCAGATGAATTAATGCGATATATGATAAAATAATTAAACTTGCTATTATTTTTCTCACTTGTGGCAAAAAGATACCGAATTATAATCAGGTGTTTGGTGATTTCGTACTTTTTAAGTATGCCAGCATTGCCAGGACAGATACTTAAAGATACAAATTCCATAAATCTCCTGAAAAGGGGCGTCGATTACATATACAACTTTCAGTTTGACAATGCCCGTGCTGTCACACAAAAACTAAAACAGTCCTATTCAGGACATCCGGTAGAATATCTGCTGACCGGAATGATGACATACTGGGAAAATTACCCTCTGATCCCTGCCTCTCAAGCTTCTGTTTCATATAAAAACGACATGCAAAATTGCATCAGATTATGTGAAGAAACCAGTAATACTTCAGATTACCCGGAGTATTTACTGGCTAATCTTGGTGCGAGAGGTATGCTGTTGATGTATTATGCCGATAATAACATCAGTGAAGATGTATTTTCTCTTGCAACAAGTACATACCGCTATATAAGGCAATCCTTTGATTATACTTCGTTTCATTCCGATTTTTATTTTTTTACCGGACTCTATAATTACTATCGTGAGGCATACCCCGATGCCCACCCGATATATAAGTTGCTGGCAATATTTTTTCCAAAAGGCGACAGGGAAAAGGGACTTATGGAAATGCAGATAGCGGTAAAAAAATCCATTATGTTAAAAGCAGAATCATCTTTTTTTCTTACACATATTTATATAAATTTTGAAAATGATTATCAGCAGGCTTATGTTTACAGCAAGCTGCTTCATGATCTTTACCCTGCCAATCTGCAATATCTTGCTTATTATATAAGAAATCTGCTGCTGATAAAGAAATATGATGAAGCTGAAAATCTGGTTATATTATCCGATGGTATAACGGGCAATTCCTTCTTTCGGGCACAACTCACGATCTTCAACGGCATTCTGCAGGAAAAAAAATATCATAATATTGCACGGGCCAGGAAAAACTATCAAAAAGGATTAAGCGACATTTCAGTTTTCGGTTATTACGGTAATGAATATGCTGCCTATGCCTGCTTTGGTCTTAGCCGGATATTTGATATGGCTGATGACAAATCAAACAAAAGAATATACCGAAAAAAGGCATTGGAACTAACAGACTATAAGAATGTTAACTTTGATGAATAATCATTTTGCAGAGCTCGGGCAAGGAGTGCATGCAGCCCTGGAGACTTATTCCAACGTACACCGGGGTAGCGGGCACAAATCGATGGTGTCCACGCATTTATACGAGCAGGCCAGGGACATTGTTCTTGATTACCTTAACCTGGACAAAGATAAATATGAGGTAATATTTTGTTCGCCCAGAAGAGCGGAGGCCTTGAAAGCACTTCTCAACCCGGCCAATTATCAAATTATGTCAAGCCAGGAGATTGGCCTGTCACTGGGTGTAAGGGCTTTGGCTGTCAAAAGAAAAGCTTTGCCCCGGGGCACTCCTTTCCAGACCGGAGGAGGTACGGCCAGACTTGTCTCTCCCGGCTGGGTAATCTGGGCAATGACACCGGACAAATTCGAAGCCGGTACACCCGCCATCATCAACATAATAGCATTTGCCAGAGCGTTGCAGTTGATCCGTCACTTCGGGAATGAAACCTTCATGGTTGAGGCCGCCGGAAAGCTGACTGCCAGGGAAATTCTGTACCATGACGAGTTTGAGGGATTCTCCGGACGAGAACTTCTGAACGAACTCAGGCAAACACTCATAGGACGGAGTGTTCTTGTGCCAACAGCTGAAGGCCTCAGGCCTTATATCAACCTCGACAATGGTGCCAGTACTCCCACATTCACACCGGTATGGAACGCTGTCTGCAAGACATGGCGTCAGCCCGAACAAGTACAGCAGGAGATCATCCGCGAAGTAAGATCCATCTGCGCTGAAGTACTGGGTGCACCTCTTACTGCCTACGATGTGATCTTTACTTCCAATACTACTGAGGCCATCAACCTGGCAGCGGAAAGTTTTATCCGTAAATCCGAACAGGGCATTGAACCAGTTGTGCTTAATACACTCCTCGAACACAACTCCAACGATCTGCCATGGCGCAAGGCTCCGCACTTTTCGCTGATCCGGCTGCCTGTGGATCCGGAAGGTTTTGTGGATCTCAAAGGGCTGGACGCGCTTCTTTGTGCATATAACAGGAAAGGTCAGCACGGAAAGAAGCGAATCAGGCTTGTGGCAGTCAGCGGGGCTTCGAATGTCCTCGGCGTATTCAACGATCTGTCTGAGATCAGCCGGATTGCTCATGTGTATGGTGCACTCCTACTGGTTGATGCTGCCCAGCTTGTTGCACACCGCAAGGTAGAAATGGAACGATGGGGAATTGATTATCTTGCCTTTTCCGCACACAAGGTTTATGCACCATTTGGCACCGGAGTGTTGCTGGTCAGAAAGGGACTGCTTCGTTTCAGCTCCGCCGAAATGGAGCTGATCCGGTCGTCCGGTGAGGAAAACGCAGGAGGCATTGCAGCTCTGGGCAAAATGCTTCTGCTTTTGCAGCGTATCGGCCTGGACCTGATACAGGAGGAAGAACAAATCCTCACAGCAAAGGCACTGAATGGCCTGGAACAGATAGATGGCCTTACTATTTACGGGATAAAAAACCCTTCATCTCCCAGGTTCCTGTATAAGGGCGGTGTTATTGTCTTTGCCCTGAAGAACATCTTTGCCAACCGCATAGCGCCGGAACTGGCCGAGCGGGGCGGGATTGGCGTACGATTCGGCTGCCATTGCGCTCATATGCTGGTAAAGTATCTAGTGCATGTTCCCCCATTTCTGGAGCAGTTCCAGGGTCTGCTCCTGAACATATTCCCAAAGTTGACGCTGCCCGGTCTCGCCCGGGTGAGCCTGGGAATCGGGAACAGCGAAGAAGACATTGACACATTGATCCGCGTGCTGGACGGGATCGTCAGCCAGCCACGGAATCCCCGACAGAAGGATATCAAAAAGCAGATGAACGATTTCACCAGGAGTGTGGCACAGAGAGTCTATACTAAACTATAACAACCTTTTAATAAAACTATTCCCAGATGGAACCAGATTCACTTTCTTTTTATTTATCCAACCGGGATTATCTCTACAGGGTATTCCTTATTTTTCCCCTTTTAGTTTTCTCAGGTTCTCCCCGGCGATTTTATTCTGAGGATTTATCTGAAGCGACTTTTCAAAGTTTTCTATAGCAAGTTCTTTGTTCCCTGCTAAAATATGTGATGCCCCCAGTTTATTAAAAGCCTTGTAAGAATCCGGATAATCAGTCACAGCTAAAGTATAAACTGCAGCGGCATCGCTATATCTTTTATTCTTCAGAAATTCATCTCCTACAGCAAGAAGCCATATCTCTGATAACGGATTTGAATTGATGAGCTTTGCATTGCTATAAGCTTCTTGTCCTTTGTCTACACCTTCAATACAAAAAAGGTGGACCCATTTTTTGACTGCGTCTGTATAAGTTCCCATAATACTATTCAAAAAGACCGGATGTTCGCCACCAAGAATTAATTGAATTATTTCATCTGAAGGACATAAGCCATAATAGCTATTGCTGAAATAGACCAGACCATTCTGCAAGTCAGAAGACCCGATCATGAAAGCTTTGTGAAGGCCATAATCACCCCATTGCCAGAAGTATAAACCTTTGTCCGCTTTTTCAAGCCCAACCCCAAGACCCCAGAAATTGTTTTTCTCTTTCAGTTTTATCTGCGATCTCAACATTTCTGCAGCTGTTTTCTCTTTCAATCCATCACCATTCATTACAGCAATAACGAAACGTGCATAGTCTTCGGCTGTAGTGTATAAGGATGCCTGGGATCCGGCATATCTGTTTTTTATGAACTCCCCTGAAGTGGAATTGAAAAGGTCATGACCTGCAACTGTCGTTTTTTTATACTCGTTAATCCATATCATGCTGCTTCTTTTCATCCCAAGAGGTTCAAATACATATTTTTTCATCCAGACATTTAAATCGGTTTTAAAAAAATGTTTTTCATCAGAACCCTGTATGCAATAAACAGCGAGTTCAAGAAGTCTGAAGCTGAAGGGTGAATACCGGAACTGTTCTCCAGGAGGGAAATCAAATTTAAGAGGCCTGGAAGCCTGGTAAACCGGAAGACCTGTGGAATGACATAATACTGATCTGCCGGTTATTTTCTTAAATTCTTCAAAGTCAAAACCTGCTTCAGTTACCGGACCTTTAATAAAATATTTTTCAAGATATCTATCAGGAATATACTTATATAAAGGTGTATCGATGTCAATTTTACCCTCATCGTGCAATTTGAGTACAAGGTAGGAAAACACAGGTTTTGTAAGTGATGCGGCAGGGAATATGGTACTATTATTTACCGGCTCTTTTGTATTAATATTTTTTACTCCAAAACCTTTAACGTAATCAATCTGCCCATTCCTGATAATTGCCAGTGAAAGTCCCGGGATGGAGTATTGTTTCATAAGCGAGGAAATTTCTCTTTCAATTATTTCAGTCCCTTTTCCACGCTCACTTAAGATTACCTGTTGAGATGAAAGAATGCTATTGATCAATAGAAATAACATCGGAAGAAATATCATTCTTAAATTTTTCATTTCACTATTTTATCAATTTAGCAATCCCTGTTCCAGTCTTTAATGTAATTTTTGGATTGCTGTCGCCTCTTTTAAAGCTTTTTTTCATGTATTCACTCTTCTTTCCGAAATCTGAAGAATCCCTGTAACTTTTTATGTCATCCTGAAACGTCTCTTCATTGTCGAATTTGAAAGGTGAGATTATTTTCCCCCCATCAGCCAAGGCTATGAACTCAAAGTACCCTGTTACAGGATGACCATTTAAACGGACCTGTGCCTTGTTTAAATTGGAGCCCACATACAGATCTGCCGCAGAGGTCCGGGCAAGAGATATTTTTATCGTTCCTATTGCGGAACTAAAACTACTGTTCCCGGAAATTGTCAGACCTGTTGCCCTCATAGATCCAACAGCAGAACTGATGTTGAATGACCCATTTGAATTATATATTTGCACATTCATAACAGCCGATGACATATCTATTTTCCCCTCGACATTATCAAAAAGAAAACTTCCCGAGCCTAAGACAGCTTTGAAAGATCCATTAAAGCCGGTAACTTTAAAGTCTCCTGAACTCCCATTGCATTTAATGAAAGTTCCTATTGGAACCTTAATAATCCATGTCCACTTTTCAAAGTATGATTTAGTAGGTCTATGACGGTCATAATCAAGGATATTTTCTTTTAAATAAATAGTCCTTTGCATTTCTTTCACCTCGAAAATCTCATCGGGTCTCTCTATATACCGGAGCTTTATTTCTATTTCCCCGGAACTTGAACCTGAAATAAAAACTTTGGTACTCCCGAAGGTTTCCAAAGACAAAGTATCTTTTACAGGGAATTTCCAGGCTTCCTCTTTCAATTCCCGGGAAGATAATCTTCCTGATTCTGTGTATGATTGAATTATTAGTGTAAAGGGAAGAATTAATAATAATTTAATCAGTAATGTTCTTTTAAGTGTTTCCATTTTAGTATTTTTTTCAATTTGAACATATATACTGTTTTCGATTTTATTTCAATTATTCTATTCATATCTCAGATTTTTGACCGGATTATCCCTTATGACCTTATAAGTCATTATACCACTGATGATAAGAAACGATACAGCAATAACAACCATGGCAATAAGAAATACATCAAATCCGAACTGTGTCCTGTTCATATATTTTGTGAGCCATTCGTTAAGAAGAAGATATACCAGGGGTATTGCAAGACAGGAAGCGATTATAAAAGGTGGGATGTATTCGTTAAGGAATATTTTAAGGATACTATTTGTATCAGCTCCCAATATTCTTCTGACAGCCATTTCATTGACTTTTGAGGTTGAAACAAGATATGACACGGAAATAATTCCCAGCAGAAGCAGGAAGAGACTTATTATTGTAGAAACAGACAGTATTTGAATAATCTTTTCATCCTTTGAGTATACACTTTTATACTGGTCTTCCATAAAGAAATAGGAAAATGGAGCAACCGGATCGACCTGTTTCCAGTTTTCGCTCAGGAATTCCAGGGCTTTTTCTGACATGTTATCAGCGGTTTTGAAAAACAACTGAAAGCAATTACTGATAGATGCACTGTTTACAACGAATGCCATAGTACCGGGAGTCTTATCTGATTTACCGAAATAGATATCTTTCACAACTCCGATTATGATTTTTTCATTATTCCCCCAGAAACCAATAAGCTTTTGACCGACAGCATTCTCTCCGATCCTTTTAGCCAGTTGTTGATTTATAATTACTGCCGAAACAGAATCGGTGGGAAAAGTTCTGCTGAAATCCCGGCCTTCAACAATAGTAGCTCCTATTGTCCTGAAGAAATTAAAATCAACTCCCAAATAGCCTGCGGAGATTGCTTCATCGGGTCTCTGCGAAGGCAACCTGACCGATGTAATATTTGATACAGGGCCAAGAGGATAATTTGAAGCAGAGGCAAAACCTGTAAACAGTGGACTGTTCTGAACCAGCTGAGATGCAATGAATTGCCTCTGTGTCAGTGAATTTGCACCTCTCAGGTAATTATTTGTAACAATAAGGTTTATTCTTTCAAAACCTAAATCCATTGTTGTAATGTAATCAATTTGTCTGCCCGCAATCAGCGAGGCTGCTATCAGACCTACAGAAGTAAAGAACTGAATACCTAACATTATTCTTCTCAGGTTAATTGAATGTTTGCTTCCGGCAATTCTGAGTTCAACTATCCTTGACTTCTTCAGCTTTATTGCCTCGGGAATGGTAATATTATTTACTAGAGATGAAGAATAAAGAGCCGGAATCAGGGGAAGAATAAATGCCAGGATGATGAGGATGATAATTATCTTTATACTGAATAATTCATTAATACTTAATCCTCCGGATGTCAGCTCTGATAAAGTACCACTGAAAGAGATAATCAAAAGAGCCGATATAACAGAAGCGGAAAATATGTAAATCAGATTTTCAAAATAGAAACGCGTAAACACAATCTTTCTGGTCTCCCCATAGGTTCTGCTTATGCCTGTCCTGAAGATTTCAGAAATGTTTTTGCCTATATCAAGGATCATATAATTTCCCAGAGCGATGATCAGAATGAATAATGCTATCCAAGGCAGAAAAAGGACTAACTGGAGATTTCCGCTGTTAAACGCGGAACTCTGCATAATGTCACCTGAATGAAGATAAATGTCTGTCAGAGGTTGAAGAGTAATATTAATCAGGTTATTATCCACCTTAACACTTTCTGTAATTATCTTATTCAGGACATTCTCCGTTTCGTCCCTTAGCTTCTTGTCTTTAAGTACAATAAAGAAATTTGTTATCTTATAATCAGCGTCAGTCAGATAAACAGAAGTCTTAATGGATTCAGTCGAAATGAGGTAATTGATTCTGATAAAAGATTTCGACGGGATATCCTCGAAAATACCACCTACAGTGAACTGTCCGCTATTGTCTATAGAAATTATCTTCCCTAGTGGATTTTCTTTCTTAAAAATCCTTTCAGCCTCTTTTTTTGATATATATATTTTATCAGGCGATTCGAGAAACCCGGTCCCATCCTGATCTGTCAGTTTCCATGAGAAGGTATTATACAGCCCGGGATCGGCATAAATTACCTGTTGGCTCTCAGGATCATTATCCCCGGTTTTTAAGGTGCGGTCAAGTATAATTATCCTGACAATTTCTTCAACTTGCGGTAATTTGTTGTTGAATATATCTTTCGCCACACCAGGTAAAAAAGCAGTCTTTACATTCTGTTCCATTTCATGAAGAATTAATCTGAATATTCTGTCCTTCTTCTCATGATATTTGTCAAAGGAATGCTCATTAATTACTATAGTAAGAAATAATGAGAAACATATCAGGCCGATTGAGAGGCTGATTATTCTGACAAAAGGATAGATACTCTTGAGTTTGATGGACCTCAGACTGTCCCGTATAATAAATTTGATCATAACAATAAGTTTTATTTTTTCCTGAATTCTTAAGCAATATTAGGACAGGCAATATTGCTGAACAAAAAATATCTGTGTTTGGTCCGAAAAATGAGATAATTGGTAAAATGTAACTGATCTGAATAAATTGAAAGGCAAATATTGGATACAAAGCATTGAAAAGTTATGGCTTGAGCTTTTTTCAATGCAGTTGCAGCATATTTTTGGTCAGTTACCGCAAATTTCCGACAGATTACCTGATTATTAACGCTATGACAATCTGATTTCTTAACTTTGATCTGTATGAAAAAAAGCAGGATATATCAGATCATGTTTCATTTCCTTTTCTGGTTATTGTATACCATGGTTTTCTATATAGTAAACAAAAAATATAATGTTAATACTGTTATCCCCTATTATACCTTTATTACAGCTGCTGTACAGATTGGCCTGGTCTATTTTATAAGTAACTTTCTCTTTAAAAGGTATTATCAGAAAGGGAAACCGGTGCTGTTCTCGATCCTTGCCTTTTCATCAATCCTTTATTTTATCCCTGTAGTATGGATGATAACTATGATAATTAGTAAAATCAATGTTACTTTTTCAGGATTATTTACTATTGACCTTCTTCTTGTTTACCTGGTAACTCTGGTAATTGTATTTATTTCTGTCTCTGTTACATTATTAGGTGAAAAAGAGAGGAAGAAAAATGAACTGGCACATTTTGAGAGGGAGAAGAAGGAGATGGAGCTTTTTGCCCTTAAGAGCCAGATCGATTCTCATTTTTTATTCAATACCCTTAATAACATATATGGATTAGCTTTAAAAAAGTCAGATCTTACTCCTCAGAGTGTACTTTATTTGTCAGAAATCCTGAACTTTGTAATATATGAGACGAAAAACGATTTCTACCCTCTCAGCAAGGAGATTCAGCTTCTCAAGTACTATATTGAGCTGGAAAAGATGAGGTATGGAGACAGTTTCCGCATTGACTTTGAAGCAGATGACAAAAACGATGATTCATGCATTACCCCCCTGATACTGTTTACTTTTCTGGAGAATAGTTTCAAACATGGCATCTCTAAAACAATGCATAATCCATGGGTGAAAATCAGATTAAAATCGAGTGTGTCGGAAATTTTCTTCGAAATTGAAAACAGTGTACCGGAAATCATGGACAATCCGGGACAGGATGGAAATAAAGGTATAGGTCTCGGGAATATAAGAAGGAGGCTGACTCTGTTATATCCGCAGATGCATAAATTAATAACAAGAAGAGATGAAAAATCTTTTTATGCCGGACTGACACTTTATAAAAACTATTAGATCCCTGACATGAAAATAAAATGTGTAATCATCGACGATGAACCTATTGCACGGGATATAATCAGAGACTATATTCTGAAAATAAATGAGCTTGAGATAATTGCAGAATTCAACAAACCTGTTGAAGCAATAGCTTTTTTAAATGAGAACAAAACCGACCTCCTGTTTCTTGATATCAATATGCCTGAAATAAACGGGATACATTTTGCAAAATCCCTGTCCAATCCGCCTGCCATCATTTTTACCACGGCTTACAGGGAGTTTGCTGCCAACGGATTTGAACTCCAGGCTGTTGATTACCTTGTCAAGCCAATACCTTTTGACAGGTTTCTGAAAGCTGTTAACCATTTCCTGCAACTGCATAGCAAGTCAGTCGGAATGATATCAGCAGAAATCCGGGAGAAACCTGAAGATGAATTTATTCTACTTAAGGACAGTAAAAAAACTCACAAAGTATATCTGAGTGATATTAAATACATTGAAAGCGACGGAGATTACATCAGGTTCTATTTGCAGAACAGGAAATTAATGATAAGAGGAAGCCTCTCCTTTATGGAGACCTCATTACCTTCTGCAAGGTTTCTCAGGATACATAATTCGTATATAATCAACCTGAAAAAAGTTAATGCAGTAACCTTGTATTCGGTCGAAATTGAAGGTACTGAATTACCGATAAGCAGAAGCCATAAAGAAAGAGTTTTAAAGATCCTCAATATAAAGCCTTAAGTGATTGGATAAGCCAATTATCTTGACTATCTGCAACTATTGAGTCATTGCCTGTCTGGTCACTGGTGCTTCTTTGCCGGAATGTATATCGAAAATCCGTTTAAAAGTCACCTTTGCTGCATTAACCAGCTCAATATATGGACGATCAGTAACATCAACGAAACCAATATTATAATTCTCTCCGTCAAATCGTCCCGTAGCCGGCTGGTCAACCCATTGAAACCAGTGGGTCCCAATTATGGAGGGATTGGCTGCAGCATTTTCCACATAATAGCGATAGGCTGTACCCCTTTCATTCTGGTTCGCTGTTTGTGCCAATCCTGGAGCAAGCCCGCGTTCAGGAACTCCAAAATGGAATTCTCCGATGATCATAGGCAATCCGGTAAGATCATTTACACGGTCTATGATATTTTGATTTACGGTATATCCGTAATTGTTAAAGCTGAATACGTCAAAACCCCCGGATGCTCTTATTATTTCTTCAGGAGCTGATCCGCCAAAACGTAATCCGAGATTCAGGTGATTGGGATCGTATTTTTTTATAGCAGCATT
>Ga0079037_100001557_pt1 | contig 12051 bp, 9 predicted proteins | sample Mud3Dept4metaG_FD_71479 | JGI IMG/M metagenome (GOLD analysis project Ga0079037, IMG submission 71479) | Freshwater wetland microbial communities from Ohio, USA, analyzing the effect of biotic and abiotic controls - Mud 3 Core 4 Depth 4 metaG | ecosystem: Environmental > Aquatic > Freshwater >... | reverse complement strand
CCGCAGCAAATTTACGACGGCGTTATTGCCGGCATCTCCGACGTTGGATTATCCGTATTTGCATACACGCCCGGCCGTTTCCCCGTAATGGAAGGCTTCGACGCACCCACAGGGTACCAGAAGGCCGCCGGGGCCACGAGAGCTTTGATGGAATTCTATAGAATGTTCAACCCGAAAGAGCTGAGCCAGGTCCACGTCTGCTATCTTTTCACGGGTGCACCCTCGATCATTCACACAAAAACCCCGGTTCAGAGTCTCGAAGACCTGAAAGGCAAGAAGATACGCTCGACGGGAAACAGCCAGAGATTCATCAAGGCCCTAGGCGCAGTGCCCGTGGCCATGCCCCAGACCGACGTGTACGATGCGCTCTCGAAAGGCCTGGTCGAAGGCTCGCTGGTCGCCCTGGAAGCGATATATAACTTCAAGCAGCACGAGGTAATAAAATATACGACTCTGCATTACAAGACATATTGGGCAGCCAATTTTTACGTGGTCATGAACCTCAACACCTGGAACGCTTTCCCGGCCGATATCAAAAAAACCTTGACGGAGCTTAACGAGGAATGGGCGGTGAAGCAGGGCAGGGCATGGGATGAGGACGACGCAGTCATCACGCCGAAGCTCGAGAAGCTCGGGCACAAATGGATAAAGCTTACCGACGCGGAACAGGCAAAATGGGTGACCGCCGCTCAGCCTTTTTATCAGGAATATATACAGTATGCAAACGGAAAAGGTGTGGACGGCGCGAAAATCGTGAGCGAAATGAAAAAGCTGATGGAAAAATATGGGAATGAACCATGACGATGGCGCGGTAGGAACTGAGATCGTGTGAGGTAGTACGATGTCCTGCTACGAGAAATGTATCGTGGGCATTTCCTCGGCCCTGTACTGGGTTGCCCGGTTCGCCCTGTTCGGCATGATGCTGCTCACCTGCTGCGATGTGTTTCTCCGGTATCTCTTCAACCGGCCGATTGTCGGGAGCTACGATCTCGTAGCCCTTCTCGGTTCCGTAGTCATAGCCTTTTCCATCCCGCAGACGACGTTGAACCGGGGACACGTAATCATGGAAGCCCTCACGGCTAAGCTGCCCCAGGGGACTCAGAAAATATTCGCCCTTATCACAGGATGTATCGGGATCATCGTCTTCGTCATCTTCGCCTGGAACCTCTTCATTTACGGAAATATACTATTGAGCTCCGGAGAAGTATTCCCCACGCTCCGGCTGCCCATCTTCTACCCTGCATACGCTATTGCCTGCTGCTGTGTATTGGAATGCCTCGTGCTGCTTCAGAGGGTGCTGCAGACACTAAGAGGAGATGCGGCCGCATGAGCCCGGAAGTCATTGCCATCCTAACGATTGCGCTCCTCTTCTTGCTTTTTCTCATGGGTCTCGAGATCGGGTTTTCGATGGCCCTGGCTGGTTTTGTGGGGTTCGCCGTGGCGGTCAATCCGCAGGCAGCATTCAGGCTGGTCGCAAATGATATTTACAGCGTCTTCGTCTCCTACGGCTTTACGGTCATACCACTCTTTGTGCTCATGGGTCAGTTCGGGGCAAGCTCCAAGGTCGCCAGAAGTCTCTATGACTGCGCGTACCGATTTATGGGGCACGTTCCCGGTGGGCTCGCTGTAGGAACGGTCACGGCAGCTACCGCCTTCAAAGCGATATGCGGCTCTTCCGCTGCGACCGCAGCCACATTTGCTTCTATAGCCGTCCCTGAGATGGACAGATACGGGTACGATAAGCGCCTCTCCTGCGGCACGGTCGCGACCGTCGGAACCCTGGGGATTCTGATTCCACCAAGCGTCGTGCTGATCCTGTATGGACTCCTGACGGAGACCTCCATCGGCAGGTTGTTCCTTGCCGGCATCATTCCCGGCCTCATCATAGCTCTGTCGTTTGCCGTCACCATTGTCGGGTGGTGCAAACTCAACCCGACACTCGGTCCGGCAGGGCAAAAGTCCTCCTGGAAAGAGCGACTGCGCTCCCTTCCTGACGTGGGCTGGGTTCTCGCCATCTTCGTTTGCGTTATAGGCGGGCTCATGAAAGGCATCTTTACCCCCACGGAGGCAGGAAGCATAGGTGCCTTTGCCGTGTTGATCCTGGGCATAGCAAAAAGGGAGATGACCTGGCAAGGGGTGGTGAAGGCCCTGAGTGAATCTCTCGGTATTGCATGTATGGCTTTTACCATGCTTGCAGGCGCAACAATTCTCGGCCATTTCTTTGCGGTGACGCGTATACCATATGCCGTCGCGGACCTGCTCGGCAACGCCGAGTTAAATCGTAATGTGGTGATGATCATTATCTTCGCGGTCTATCTTATCGGGGGGTCATTCATCGAGGATCTGGCATTTCTTATTCTTGCCACGCCCATCTTCCTGCCGCTCGTCGTTAAGCTGGGATATGACCCCGTCTGGTTTGGTGTTATCATCGCGGTTGTGACCATGATCGGCATCATACTTCCTCCGATGGCCATGAACGTCTTCATCGTCTCCGGGGTCACGAAGGTGCCGATCGGCACCATATACAAGGGCATCTATCCGTATATCGTCGGGATGTATATCTGTCTGTTCATTTTTCTGTTCTTTCCCCAGATCTCATTGTGGCTGCCCAACCTGCTGATGAAGTAAACAGAATAGCTGCCACCGATGCCTGATGTTTACGGGATAGAGAAGCGGGAAGGCGACTCTGGACATTGAGCCTACCTCACTGATCACGTCCCCGAATCAAAGAACCGCTGTACCGAAATTGAGGCTTCACACAAAAAGAGGAATTGTGCTTGACAACATTATCTGCATAATATAATAAGAGGTACTTTGTTGTAGGGACTTAGAAACAGGCTTCCGCCCGACGGGAAAAGGATGACTGGTTTGAGCGCAGGATCTTTGTCCGGCGGTCAGCATATCGAACACTGAGGAGTACGAATGACTTCCTTCGGATCGGCCACTTTGAGGCTGAGCAAGGTGATGAATTATGTGGGAGGCACCGTGCTTGTGCTGATGATGCTTCTCACCGTATCGGATGTGGTGTTAAGGATTTTCTGGAAGCCTATCCTTGGGACCTATGAGATGGTTGCCTTGGCCGGGGCACTTGTGATCGGATTTGCCATTCCCAAGACAACCCTGGATGATGCCCACGTATATGTCGATTTTGTTGTTACAGGAGGCTCCCCGCTGATCCGGAAGATCTTCCGGATCACCACCAAGTTCCTGGGATTCGTCCTTTTCTTTCTCCTGGCCGTTAATCTTATTCTCAAGGGTGGTGAGCTTTACCGTGCCTATGAGGTAACGTTGACGATTCACATCCCTCTGTTTCCCATTGCCTATGCCATGGGTTTCTGCGCAGTGGTCGAGTGTGTGGTGCTCCTCCTCCAGATGATCAATGCTGCCAGAGCGGGTGGCCCGAATGAGTGAGATAGCGATCGGGATCATCGCCCTTATCTTTCTTCTTGGTTTTTTCCTTACGGGGATCGAGCTTGCCTTTGCCATGGCCCTGGTGGGGGTTGCGGGGTTCAGCATCGTTGTCTCACCCTCCTCTGCCATGAATCTCCTGGCCAACGACTTCTTCGATTCCCTTGCCTCTTACGGGTTTACGGTAGTGCCGCTCTTCATCCTCATGGGCCAGATTGCCTTCAACGCCGGCGTAGCAAGGCGGCTCTATGATGCGGGTCACAGGTTCGTCGGCCATATACCGGGAGGACTGGCTATAGCCACCGTAGTCGGAACAACCGTCTTCAAGGCCATCTGCGGTTCCGTTGTTGCTACCGTAGCAACCTTCGCCAGCGTCGCCATCCCCGAAATGGATCGATACAAGTACAGCAGGAAGCTCTCGGCAGGGATTGTGGCAACGGTGGGGACCCTGGGTGTACTCCTGCCGCCGAGCGTGACCCTCATAGTCGTGGGAATCATCACCCAGCTTTCGATAGGCAAGCTCTTCATGGCAGGCATCATTCCGGGCCTTCTCATTGCCTTTTTCTTCACCATAGTTATTGTCGGCTGGTGCCGCATTAATCCCGAGATCGGGCCGAGAAGCCAAAGGTTCACCTGGAAAGAACGGATGACTGCGGGCTCTGAGGTCATGTGGCCCGTCATCATATTCCTGATTATCATCGGTGGTTTTATTTATGGGTTCTTCAGCCCCACCGAAGCGGGGAGCATCGGCGCCTTCGCTGTTCTCGTACTCTGCCTGGTAAAGCGGGATATTGGGTTCAAGGGTTTTGTGAAGTCGGTAGAAGAGGCCCTGCGCAGCGCCTGCATGGTCCTCATACTCATTGCTGCCTCCACTGTTTTAGGCCACTTCATAGCCGTCACGAGCATCCCCCAGGTTGCCGCCGACTGGATCGTCGCCCTTCCGCTCCCCCGTTTTCTAATCATGCTTGTCATACTCCTCGTCTATCTTCTGGGTGGTTCATTTATTGATGATCTCGCATTCATGATCCTTGCCACTCCGATCTTTTTCCCTGCAACGCTAAAACTCGGCTACGATCCCATATGGTCGGCCCTTATGATTGCCCTCACTGTCTGTATCGGTTCCGTTATCCCGCCCGTTGCTATTTGCGTCTTTGTCGTGAAAAACATCACCAAAACCCCTATGAGCGTGGTCTATGCAGGTGTTTACCCCTTTCTTATAGCCCTGATTGTCTGCATGGTGCTGATTTTCATTTTTCCGCAGCTTGTGCTCTATCTGCCCTCAGTGGCGATGAAATGAGGGTAAACATACTCTATCAGAGGAGGTAACAGATGAAACGACGTATGGTTTATGCATTGGTGATTGCTGCATTTCTCTCCACGCTATTTCTCCCCTCTTACGCAGGAGCTCAGGCAAAAGTCATCACGCTGAAATTCGCCACCTTTGTGACGCCCATGCACTGGGTCTCCATCAGCATGGAGAATTGGTGCAAAGAGGTGGAGAAGAGAACCAACGGGAGAGTGAAGGTCACCATGTTTCACGCCGGGACCCTGGCACCCGCGCCGCAGATCTACGATGCGGTAACCAAAGGTATCGCTGATATTGGCTATGCCTCTATTTCCTACACCCAGGGAAGATTCCCCGTGACCGAGGTGATCGGCCTGCCTCTCGGGTACAAGAGCGCCCTCGTCGCTACGAGGATGTCGAACGAGTACAATAAGAAATTCAAACCCAAGGAGTTTGAAGCTGTTAAGGTCATGTGGCTGACGGCGCATGGTCCCGGCATACTTCACACCACCAAGAAGCCTGTCTCCAAGCTTGAAGAGCTGCAAGGCATGAAGATTCGGAGCACCGGTACAAGCTCACGGGTGGCTGCGGCCCTTGGCGCCTCCCCGGTGGGCATGCCCATGTCCGAGGCTTACGACGCCCTGTCCAGGGGTATTGTAGAGGGTATCCTCTGCCCTCCCGAGGCCCTGAAAAGCTGGAAGCTGGGCGAGACTGTCAAGTACTCTACCGAGGATTACGGGGCAGGATACTCTGACTGCCTCTACATCATCATGAATAAGGACAAATGGAATGCACTGCCTGATGATCTCAAGCAGATTATCGACGCGGCGAACGCCGAGTGGATTGAACGGGATGGAAAGGGATGGGATGATTCTGACAAAGATGGTCGTGAGTTTGCTCTTGCCCGCGGCAACAAGTTCATTCCCCTTTCCAAGGAGGAGAACGACCGGTGGGCCACAAAGGTAGCCCCCCTGCTTGCCGAGTACGTGAAGAATACCAACGCGAAGGGGCTGCCCGGCGACGAAGTCCTCAAATTCTGTCAGGATTATCTTAAGGCGCACACCAAGTAGGATAGGAATAGTGTGTAAGTGCTTGCCGACATGACCTTGCTCATACGCAAGGTCATGTCCGTTTTTGGATTTGTCAGCATGATGACAGACAATGGATGGGGAATGGGTCAAACTGTGACGTGTCATGTGTGCAGGGAGGATAACTCATGCCAACAGAAGAACGAACTAAAGAAATCCTGAAAGCGCTCCACGAAGCGGTGGCTCAGTTTGAAGAGGAAGATGCGGCGAAGTGGTCAAAGATCGCGCTCGAAGAAGGCGTCGACCCGTTCCTCGCAACCATGGAAGGCCTGGCCTCAGGCATGATGGAGGCAGGTGAGAAATATAACTGCAAAGAATACTTCGTACCAGAACTCTTGCTCTGTGCCGACGCACTCTATGCGGGCCTTGCGATTCTTAAGCCCGCTATCGAGGCCTCAGGCAGGACGTCCGAAGTGAAAGGCTCCATCGTTCTCGGCGTGGTGGAAGGCGATGTGCACGACATCGGCAAGAACCTCGTCAAGCTGATGTTTGAAGTGGCCGGCTGGACCGTCCATGACCTGGGCAAAGACGTCCCGCTTGATAAGTTCGTGGAGGAACAGCTCAGGACCGACTCAGCCATCGTGGGCATCTCCGCTCTCATGACCACGAGCATGCTCTCCATGCCCGAGCTCATCAAGAAGCTACGGGAGAAAAATCCCAAGGTGAGGATCATGATCGGTGGGGCCCCTATCAGCCCTGAGGTCGCCGAGAAATACGGCGCCGACGGCTATGCCAAGACCGCGGGCACCGCCGTCGATGAGGCGATGCGGCTGCTCAAGATGCTGAAAGAAGAGGAGATGAAGAAGAAATAGTTGTTGAAAACCTGTTACGAGTTGCGGGTTGCGCGTTTAAAACCCTCGGACATGAACCGAGTTCTTTTGGGATGAGCATCGTTGTGGCCGGTCAAACCTAGCTTTCTCTGTTAACTCGTAACTCGTAACAATGCCCTCCATTACTGCCCCATGTTGCGTGAAAGGATTTAACGGATGAGCACCAAAGAATCAACGGATGACAAGTGCATGGCCATCTTCCAGCCTTCGGGGCGCAGGGGCTACGTGCCTAAAGGTAAGACCCTGAAGGAAGCCTCCGTGACTCTGGGCGTTGATATCGAAGGAATCTGCGGAGAAAAGGCCATCTGCGGCAAATGCAAGGTCAGGGTGGAAGAAGGCCATTTTGAAAAGTACGGCGTCGAATCAAACCGAGACCACCTCTCTCCCATAGGACCTACCGAGAGAAAGTTTTTCAGCCTGCAACAGGAGCGCAAAGGCTATCGGCTGGCCTGTCAGGCGCACATCCTCGATAACATAGTTGTATTCGTGCCTGAAGAGAGCAGGATGGGCAAGCAGGTGGTGCGGAAAGCCGCCAGAGAGATCGACATCAAACTGAACCCCGCAGTGAAGAAGTATTGCGTAGATATGCCCCCTGCCACACTCGAAGACACGCGTGGGGACTGGGAGCGTCTGGAAACGGAACTGGAACGAGTGCATGGGCTGAAAAACCTTGTCATCGACTACCAGGCGCTCATGAGCCTGCAGCAGGTGGTGCGCGAGGGCAACTGGAAGGTCACGGTCTCCGCCTGGAAGGATCGCGAAGTCATAAAAGTCGAACCGGGAGACGTGAAGAAGGCATACGGCCTTGCCGTTGACGTGGGCACCACCACGGTCGCCGGTTATCTCTGTGACCTGACCGACGGCAGGCTCGTTGCCACAGCGTCCATGATGAATCCACAAGTCGTTTTCGGCGAAGACGTGATGTCGCGCATCAGTTACACGATGACCCACCCAGAAGGCCTCGAACAGATGAACAGGGCGATCATCGACGGTCTGAACGGCATCGTGGAGGAAGCCGCAACAACCGCAGGCATCAAGCGCACGGACATCGTTGATATGACCATCGTCGGCAACACGTGCATGCACCACCTCTTCCTCAACATCGATCCACGCAACATAGGCCGGTCGCCTTTCCCTCCGGCCCTCCACCACTCTCTCAATATCAAAGCGCGGGATTGGGGATTGAAGCTCGCGCCTGACGCTAAACCTGCCGAGACAGGCGTCTCCCCTGCGTGCCGCGTGGCCTGCCCTGCAGGAGTGAGCGGCCAGGACTTCCTCTACTTCATCGCCCAGGGCAAGTTCGATGAAGCGCTCGAAGAAGTGCGAAGGGCCATGCCGTTCCCGGGCGTCTGCGGGCGCGTCTGCACCCACCCGTGCGAAACCGAATGCGAGCGGGGCAAGGTGGATGAGTCGTTATCGATCCGCGTCCTGCACCGGTTCATCGCGGACCATGAGGCGAGCGGAGGCCGGAAGAAAGCCGTCCCATTCGAGAAGACGAATCAGGAGAAGGTTGCGATTGTAGGTTCCGGACCTGCCGGGCTCACGTGCGCGTACGAGCTTGCAAAGCACGGATACCCGACGACGGTCTTCGAGGCTGCGCCCAAGGGGGGTGGCATGCTTCGGTATGGCATTCCCGACTACCGGCTGCCCAAGCAGGTGCTTGACGACGAAATCGCGTACATCGAAGAATCAGGCGTGGAGATACAGACTAACGTCAGGGTGACGAGCATTAAGGAGCTCTTCTCTCAAGGGTTCAAGGCCATTTTTCTCGCGACAGGTGCCTGGCTGAGTGAGACATTGAACACCGGAGACGGCTCAGTAGAAGGAATGTATCAGGCGCTTGAGTTCTTGCAGAAGGTCAACACGGGTGAGAAGATCGAGATAGGCAAGAGGGTGGTCGTGGTCGGCGGCGGCAATGCCGCGTGCGATGCAGCCCGTGTTGCCAAACGCCTCGGGGCTAAAGAAGTGGTGCTCGCCTATCGGAGATCCCGCGCCGAGATGCCGGCCATCCGGACGGAGGTGGACGAAGCCGAGCAGGAGGGTGTGAAGATTCACGTCCTTGCCGCGCCCGTCAGGATCATAGCCAACAACAGCAGACTCTCCGGTCTTGAGTGCGTACGGACCGAGCTGGGAGAAGCTGACGGGAGCGGAAGACCGAGACCCGTTCCTATTGCCGGCAGTGAATTTGAGCTGAAGGCCGATACGGTCATTTTCGCGCTCGGACAGAGGGCGGATGTGAGCGCCTTCGACGGGGAACTCCGGTATTCCAACCATGGAACGCTTTCCGTCGATCCCGTCACCCTGAAGACAGACGTCGACGGCGTTTTTGCCGGTGGCGATCTCGTGTCAGGTCCGTCGGACGTCATCTCCGCGATGGGGGCAGGCAAGGAGGCTGCCCTCTCCATCGAGCTATACCTCGCAGGCATGGACATGATCAAAGGCCGTGCGGCGGCGCTCAAGAAGATCGAGAATGTGCCCAAGGAAGGAGTCGGCAAGGAGGCACGGAAGTCTATGCCGCTCCTTGATCTTGGGAAGAGAAGTGGATTTTCCGAAGTCGATCCGGGCTTTACAGATCAGCCGGACCTCGCCGTGGAGGAATCGAAGCGCTGCCTGAACTGCGGCATCTATGCCGAAAAGGAAGAGACGGACGTGACCCAGGTTCGGGACATCGGCATCAAGGTCGCTCCAGGGGCGTATGTGCATGTGCTTCCCATAGAGGCCGGATTTGTAGGTGCGGACAACGTGGGCGTATTGATCGCCGAGCAACCGCACATGCAGGATAGCATAGAACTCGTGATCGACATCGGCACAAACGGCGAGCTGGTGCTGGGCAATCGGCAGAAACTCATCTCCTCCTCGTGCGCCACGGGTCCTGCGCTGGAGGGTGCCGAGATCAAGTACGGCATGCGGGCCGCACCCGGCGCCATCGAGAAGATCGTGATCGACAAAGAAACAAAGGAAGTGCGCTTCAAGGTGATCGACCATGAAGAATGGAACACGGAAATCCAGGATATTGGCGCCAAGGGCATTTGCGGTTCGGGCATCATAGATGTGGTCCCACAACTTTTTTTAGCGGGGATTATCGACCGCACCGGGCGATTCAGCAAGGACCTGCAGCATCCCCGGTTCCGGATCAGCAGCAACAATGTGCCCGAGTTCGTGATCGCCTGGTCTTCCGAAACATCCATCGGCCAGGATATTGTGATCGACCAGGAGGATGTGCGCGCGATCCAGCTCGCAAAAGGTGCCATGTATGCAGGGGCCAAAATCATGATGCGTACCCTTGGAGTTGACAGGATCGACAAGGTAATACTGGCGGGTGCGTTCGGCAGTTACATCGACAAAGTATCTGCTGCGCTCCTTGGCCTCTTTCCCGACTGCGACCTCGAGAACATCTACTCGGTGGGCAATGCTGCCGGCGACGGGGCGCGCATGGCGTTACTTAACGTGGACAAGAGAGGTGAGGCTGATGAGATTGCGCGGCGTGTGCACTACCTGGAACTCACACTCGATCCCGACTTCGACAAGACCTTTGCGCAGGCCATGTGGATTCCACACATGAAGGATAGGTTTCCGCACCTAGCGCATCTGCTGCCCGGGAAATAGCAGCACAAAGTTGAGGTTAAGGTTGAGATACAAGAAATAAAGCAAACAGTGAGAGGTACTCGCAACATGTTCAGCTACGAACGCACACAGAAGGTCTGTACGATCGGTGGCCTCAAAGTGGGTGGCCAGCCGGGGGAGAATCCGCCGTTGCTCATCGGCAACATGTTCCAGAAGGGAGATGTGATCTTGAAGAGCAGGAAGGGCGGCGCGTTCGACAGAAAGGCGGCGGAAGAGCGCATCCGGGAGGTGGAGCGTTATTCCCGCGAGACAGGCGTACCGGCCCTCATTGCCATGGTCGCAAACTCGGAAGAGGAGATCAAAGGATACATCGACTTCTTTACGAGCGTGACAGAGATACCCTTTGCCATCGATATTTGGCAGCAGAAAACGAGGCTGGCCGCTGCCCGGTATGTGGCGGAAAAAAAGCTACAACACCGCTGCCTTTACAACAGCATCACACCATGGGACGAGGACATCACAGCTCAGGTGGCGGAGCTTAAAGAGCTTGGTATCAAACACGTGGTCGTTCAGGTTTTCGATGTAACCGACAAGCGACCGACCGGCAGGGTCACGTCTTTGAAGCAGCTCCTGCCCATTATCGAGAAAGGAAACTTCGAAGGCATCCTCGTTGATACGGCAGTTATGAACCTGCCGGCTACTGTGTTCTCGCTGGTTGCAAACTATCTTATCAAGAGCGAGTTCGGCCTTCCCGCTGGTTTCGCCCCGGCGAACGGGACATACATGTGGAGAAAAAGTGCGGGCGACGAGCAGAAGGGAAACTTTCCAGCAGTCGACGCGGGTGTGCACGCGATCGCAGCACTGGGGAGCGACTTTCTCTTTTATGGACCGTTGACGGGGACGCACCGGGTTTTCCCTGCTGTCGCCGCTGCGGCGAGCATGATGGCGTCTGCAGCATACAACGAGCGCGCAGTGCTGCCGATAGGCGATCATCCTCTGAATCTCATGTTCCCTGACGTGGTCAAACAATTCAAAGAAGAAAAAGGAGAAGGCTAACAATGGCAAATCTTACCCCGAGAGAGCGCGTGCTCAGGCTCTTCCGCAAAGAGAAGATCGATCAGATTCCTGTCTTCTCAGGTATGGGAAACATAACGGTCCACGGGCTGGAAAAGTATGGCTGGAAGTTTTCAGAGATCCATACGGATGCGCGCAAAATGGCCAGCATGGCTGCGTCGACCTATGAACTGTTCGGGTATGAGTGCGCGGTCGTACCATTCGACCTGGGAGTGGAAGCGGAAGCGCTGGGCGCCAGGCTCAACTATTACGACCACGCAACAGACATCCTCTATCCCACCGTCATCGAGCATCCGGCGGAAAAGGTGGAAGACCTGAATCTCCAGATTCCGTCAGACCTGTCAAAGGCGGGAAGAATCCCCGTAGTCTGTGAGGCCCTGCGCCTCCTCAAGAAAGAGAAGGGTGAGCAGATCGTCATCGGGTCGCACGTGCTCGGGCCATACACCCTGGCCGGGCAATTGCTCGACCTCTCACACCTGGCCAAGGCAGCGTTCAAGAAGGCTGACCTGGTGGGCAAACTTCTCGATACGCTTGCAGGCGTGCTCGTCGACATCATCAAGATCTATCGGCAGGCAGGGGCTGACTACGTGGCGGTTCGTGAAATGGGCGCTGGACCTGATATCCTGAGCCCGCGCATCTTCCAGTCCCTCATCATGCCGCCGCTCAAAAAAATATTTGCCGGCACCCCATCTCCGAGGATACTCCACATCTGCGGGGACACAAACGACATTATCGAACTGATGGCCCAGTGCGGCGCTGATGTGCTCAGCATAGAGAAGAAGAACAGGGTGGCCGAGACCAG
>Ga0079037_100001556_pt1 | contig 12052 bp, 11 predicted proteins | sample Mud3Dept4metaG_FD_71479 | JGI IMG/M metagenome (GOLD analysis project Ga0079037, IMG submission 71479) | Freshwater wetland microbial communities from Ohio, USA, analyzing the effect of biotic and abiotic controls - Mud 3 Core 4 Depth 4 metaG | ecosystem: Environmental > Aquatic > Freshwater >... | reverse complement strand
GTGAAGTAGAGCGGCGCCCCGTACTTGCGGGCGATGGCATCGGCGTCCGTGGAGTCGAACGTCGCTATGTCGAGCAGGTCGGCTTTGTTGATGAGGAACACGAGCGGGACCCGACCCACCGTCTTCTGGAAGCCCTCGGCCCACTCGTCCATGCTCTTGATCGTGGCCGGTCGCGTGCCATCGGACACCACCAGCCCGCCCTCGGCGCCCTGGTAGTAGACGGGGTGCAACCTGGAGTACTCCTTCTGGCCCAGGATGTCCCATATGAGGAGGCTTATCCGGACCCTGAGGTCCTGGCTGGGATGCTTGAACACGAGGGACTTCTTGGTGACCTTCGTGCCGATGGTGGTGATGTACTTGTCGTCGAAGCTGCTGTAGACGTACCTCCTGATGAGGGAGGTCTTGCCCACGGCCGCATCCCCCAGCAGACAGATCTTCTTGATGAGCTCCTTTGACTCGGTCATACCCACCACCCGTGATATTACCCCCCCAATAGATATAACTTCTTAACCTCCCCCCCCGAGCACGACACGCGCCGGGCGCGCGGCGCCGCGCCTTTGACCGACGCCGTGGCATCGATTAGCATGGCGTCGGGGATGCTGGCAAGATATTTGGTCGATGCAGAGCATCAAATTAACAATATAGCATGGAACAATGCTATATCTTGCGAAATTGAAAATGACCCACCAGATTCAGTAAATATATAAGTGAGAAACGCACAGTATATTGACGCAGGAAGCAGCGGGAAAGGCATCGCTCATTAGTAGCTCCTTAACTCCAAACCGCCTCCCCCCCACCCATTCGTGCCTCCCGCTGCTTCCGCCATCCCTCGCCACGGCCGCCTCCGGGGGCGCGCCACAGCAACATTTTTCTCCCGCCAGCGCAATCGGAACACCGTGGGCCAGCCAACGCGCTGGTGCTCCCTCGTCTGGGGAGCGCGCATCCTCGTCCCGACCGTCGCAGCCCTGGCGCTCGCGGCGCTGGCCGCCTGGACGATGACGGGGCCGGCCCTCGGCGCGCCCACGGCCGAGGCGGGGCCCGACATCACCGGCTACACCGGCAGGGCGGTGCTGTTCGAGGGGGTCGGCACGCCCGACCCGGCGCTGCGCATCATCCTCTACGAGTGGGACTTCGACGGCGACGGGGCCTTCGACTGGAACTCCACGCTCGGGGGCTCCACGACGCACGTGTTCATGGAGGTGCTCGAAGCCGAGGCCGTCTTCCGCGTGACGGAGTACGACAGCGGCGCGGGCGGCCTCATCACCGCGTCCGACACCACGGGCATCGTCGTGCGAAGCGGGCAGCCCGTCGGGCGCATCCGGTCGAGCACGATGGCGGAGGTCGACACGGATTTCGACGTCTGGGCCGACTACTACGACCCCGACGGCGGCGAGCTCCGGTACAGCTGGGACCTCAACGACGGCACGACGTCGGACGAGGGGAGGTTCGAGCACAGGTTCCGGGAGATGCGCAAGTACAACATCACGCTGCGCGTCACCGACGACGAGGGGGACAGCACCGACGGCCAGCTCATCCTCACGGTCGTCAAGGAGCTGCCCGAGGAGCCGATGCCGCGGACGACCTTCATGGCCCTGGCCGTCATCGCGATGGTGGGCCTGCTCCTCATCGCGTTCGTCGCCTACCGCAGCATCCGCTCGCAGCCCTCCGGCCCGAAGAGGGCGCGGAAGGGGCGGAGGGCCGCCGGGGACGAGGGTGCGGCTGAGGTCCAGGGCGGCCCCATCATGCCGGAGGCGAGCCTGGAGGACCGGCGCGCCGAAGCCGCGGCCGCGCCCCCGCGCCGGCCGCGCGTGGTGGCGCAGCCCCGCGTGGCCAAGGTGCCGGTGAAGGCGCGGGAGGCCGAGCAATACGTCCCGGCCGCCCCGCCGAGGCTGCCCTGCCCCGAGTGCGGCACGACCCTGGGCGAGGACGGCCGGTGCCCGTTCTGCACGGCGAACGAGGCCATCGACACGGTCGAGCGCCGCGTCTCCGAGCTCAAGGGCGAGGGCTTCGTGCTCGCCGAGGTCGAGGACCGGGTGGAGGTTGCGAAGTCCGCGCTCCACGTCAAGAACTACCCCGAGGTCGACGCGGCGCTCGCTGACGCGAGGCGCGCCATCGAGGAGGCGGAGCGCGACCACGACCGCGGCGAGCGGCTGCTGATGCTCGTCGACGAGCTCATGGAGGAGGCGCGCGACCGCGACATCGACACGACCAAGGCGGCCAACCTGCTCAAGCTCTCCAGGAGCTTCCTGAAGACCGGCAAGTACCCCAAGTCCATCCACTACGCCGAGCGCAGCCGCGACCTGCTGATGGAGTCGCTCGAGCCATTCGACCTCGACCGCTACTTCTGCACGCACTGCAAAGAGGAGGTCGCCCCGGAGGACGAGCAGTGCCCGCGGTGCGAGACCACGCTCGAGAGCGGGCTGGTGAAGCGCGCGAAGCGCGAGCTCAAGACCCTGTGGCAGAGGCTCGAGGGCATCCCCAGGGAGCACCCCGACCGCGACGCCATCGCCTCCCACCTGGAGCAGGCGCGCGAGCATGTGGAGAGCAGGTCCTCGGCCGCGGCCAAGGAGTCGCTTGACCACGCCCGCGCGCTGATGGAGGGCCAGGCGACCGCCCCCGCGGCCGAGGCGGCGGACGGGACCGTGCCCATCAGGGAGCCCCAGACCTTCAAGGGGGAGGCCCCGTCCGACCACGACACCGACGAGGACGGCGTGCCGCCTGGCGAGGACGGCGCGGCCTCCCGCACCGACGGGGGCGGGGGTGCCAGCGACGGGGCCGTCGAGGGCGGCTCGGACGACGGGGCGCGATGAGCGCTTGCGTGCGCGCCCGCGCGGTGCAGGGGCGCTCCGAAAACGTAATTGCCCGGCGAGCCGATGGACGTCCGTGAACGACCTGGTCGTCCTGGCGCTCGTCATCGGCCTCGTGCTCTCTGGCTACTACCTGATCCACACCATGACCGTCACGAGGGACGTTCTCATGTTCAGGGTCGCCATCGTCGTGTCCATCGTGCTGACGTTCGCGCTGATGATCGCGGTCTCGGTGGAGTGATGGCGTGAGCAGGCTCGTCAAGCGCATGCCGTGGGACGGGACGCCGGACGCGGGGGCCGGGCGGCCAGAGGGCCCGAGGGCGCGCGCGGCGGGCGGGGGGGCGGCCCCGATGTCCGTCGAGGACCTGCCGGAGGAGATGCGCGCGCTGCTCTCGGTCCGCCCCCTGCGCAACCCCGAGGTCGAGTGGGAGGAGGACCCCGGGTCGGGCCTCATCACGCTCGTGTACACGAAGCAGTTCACCCCCACCGAGCGCGCTCTCAAGCGCGTCTTCTCGGCCAGGGACGAGGTCCGCCGGCCGCTCGACGCGCCGGGCTCGGACATATGGCGCATGTGCGACGGGGAGCACGACATAAGGCTCATCTGCGACGAGGTCAACCGCAAGTACAAGGAGCGGATGGAGCCCGTCCTCAAGCGCGTGACGCAGTTCATCATGCTCCTCGCCCAGCGGAACTTGGTGGTGCTCAGGAGGGAGACCGATGAAGCTCAACAGGAGCAGGGCCCGTGAGAATGTGCCCAAGGAGACGACCGTCCTCGTCTGCCCGGTCTGCGGGTCGGACGAGATCGACTACGAGCTGGGGCTCCTCACAGGCCAGTACAAGTGCCTGCGGTGCCACTACTTCGGCGCGTTCGTGCTCAAGCGGGACGTGGTGGTCGGCGAGGACGGCTCGGTCAAGGACCGGTGAGCGACCCCCCGACCGCCAGCGCGCGCGAGGCGCCACCCCCAAGCTATTTCTGCCGCCTCCGCGATGCCCGGTCGGCGGTGGACCGAGCTGCTCTCCAACCTCATCCAGGTCAGGCTGAGGGCGACCGGCGCGCCCGAGGGCCATGCGGCCAAGGGCACGGTCCGGTGCGAGCCCGCCGAGGCGCACCCCGGCGAGGCGGTCGAGGTGGTGGTCGACGTGACGTTCGAGGGGGGAGCGCCCCGCACTCTCGCGGCCAGCTGCTCCCCCGCCGAGGACCTCACAGCCTCCGAGCCCAGGGTCGAGCTGGGCCCCGAGGCGGCCACCGTCACCATCCCCCTGACGGTCGCGGAGGGCGCCGAGCTCGGGCGCTACTACGCGCAGGTCGTCTACGCCGACGAGCGCCGCGAGCACTTCGAATCCGAGGCGCCCCTGGAGGTCACGCGGCACTGGGTCACCATCGAGTCCGTGACGGTCTCCCCGCCGCGCGCGTCCCCGGGGGACGCCGTGGACGTCGCCGTGCGCATGTCGTTCGGCGGCGAGGGGCGCGTGCGGGGCCACGCCAGGGGGCGCCTCCAGCCAGAGGGCTGGGGCGGGGACGAGGCGCAGCTGATGGACCTGTCCAAGGAGCGCAGCTCGGTGATGACCGAGAGGCAGGTCGAGTGGCACGTCCGCATCCCGCGCGAGGCCCCCCTCGGGCCCTACATGGCGCGCGTCGAGTTCGCGTCCGGTGAGGGCAGGGAGGAGAGGACGTTCACGGGCGTCCTGCGCGTGGTCCCGCGGCGGGCGATGCGCGCCGAGCCGCCCGCGGTCGAGCCCGCGATGCTGGCCCCGGGGGAGGCGTTCGCGCTCAGGGCCAGGCTCGAGAACGTGGGTTTCGAGCCGCTCGACGTGACCGCCGCGGCCGAGCTCGCACCCGAGGCGGGCGGGTCCGCGGTGGCGCTCGACGAGCGGACGGTCCACCTCCCCCCCGCGGCCGTGCAGGAGGTCGCGTGGGAGGCCACCGCGCCTGAGCGCGCGGGCAGGTGGCTGTGCCGGGTGAGGGCGAGGGCCGAGAGGACGGAGGGCGCGGACCCCGTGCCCGCCGTGCTCGACGTCAGGCCCCCCAACATGCCCCAGGCGCTCTCGGTCGTGCCCTCGTCGGCCTGGGCCGGCCCCGGGGAGGCCGTGGAGCTCGTGGCCCGCGTCGTCGACGCGGGCTCGCACCCGGGCTCGGAGGCCACGGTCACCCTCGCGCTCGAGTCGGACGCGGGGGCCAGGCACACCGCCGCCTGGACGGGCGGCATCGGCACCGCGCCCGTCGAGGCGCGCGCGCGCATCGCGCTCCCGCACGACGCGGCGCAGGGCGCGGGCGAGGGCGCGACCGTGAGGTACGCGGCGCTCGCGCTCGCGGCGGACGGCCGCGTCCTCATCCGCGTCCCTGGCGCGGTCGCCGTCCGGCGCAGGATCGCGCTCGCCCCGGCGGTGCTCAAGACCGCACCCGACCCGGGCCGCGTGGCCGACTGCCTCGTGCCGGGCGAGCGCGTCGTCGCGTCCCTGCCCGCGGGCGGGCTCACCATCCACGAGCTCTCGAGCGGCTGCCGCCTCTACGCGCGCGGCGACGCGGTCGTCGGCGTCGACGCGCCCATGGACGATGCGTTCTGGGGCGATGCGCTGGACGCGGAGCTGCGCGCCTACTCGAACATCCAGGTCCGACTGCACTCGGACGCGGCGGCCTTCCGCGCCGAGGCCATGCTGGTCCGCGCGATGGGGGAGCTGCTCGGCAGGGCCGGCACCCCCTCCCCGTCGACCCAGGCGGCGGCCGCCATGCTGAGCGCGTTCGACCCCGCCCGGCGCGACCCGGCGCAGGCCCCCAAGGAGGGCCCCCTGGGCCAGCTCGCATCGGCCCTCCTTGACCATGGCACCCCGCCGACGGCGGTGAGGGAGTGCCTCACCGCGCTGGGGGAGGAGATGACGGCCACCGAGGGCGCCGCCCGGCGGCACGGGCGGGCCTCCGAGGGCGCGGCCGCGGCCGGGGTGGCCGCCAGGGCCCTCGACGCGGTGGCGGACCTGCTCGGCCGCGACCCCGCCAGGCTGGACGAGCGAGGGCTCGAGGCCGTGATAGCCCTGCTCGCCGCCAGCGGCTCGGCGGGGGCCGACCTCCACATGGCCCGGGAGGGGGTGGACCTGTGGGCGGACGTCGACGAGCCCAGGGTCGCGGCCAGGCGCACGGCAGAGGTGACCGCGGACCTCCTGTCGCGATGCGCGGTGGCGCTAGTCTCCCACAGGGCCCGCAGGAGGGGGGTCACGGCCAACATGGCCACTCGTGCGGCCCACGCGGCCGTCGCGAGGGACCTGCGCGTCGAGGCCCAGACCGCGACGGCGTACTCGGGGCAGGCGAGCGCCCTCGCGCTCGGGCTCGTGAACGGCTCGGGCCGCGAGCTCCGGCTCAGGCTCCACATCGCCCTCCCGTCGCCCGCATGGGCGCTCCTCGAGCCCCCGGCGAGGGGCTCGGCCGGCCTCGCGTCGGTGGGCCCGGTCGCCATCCCCGCGGGAGGAAGGGCGCGCCTGGAGCTCGTGGTCTACGTGCCGACGACCGCGAGGCTCGACGGCTACACCATCCCGATCGAGGTGCTGCCGGAGCCCGTGGACCTCGCGCCCGAGCGAGGGGGTGAGCTGCCGTGAGCGAGGGTCGGCCCGACGCGGCGGTCATCATCTCCCTGCTGCGGGAGCGCGAGCTGCTCGACAACGGGCTCCCCCGGCCCGAGGACGCCCCTCCCGCGAGGTGGCCCAGGAAGGCCGTCCACAGGGGGTGGGTGCTCCTGCCCAGGCTGGGGGCGCTGATGGGAAGGGACGCCGCCTCCCTCGGCGCCGCGGCCGCAGCGTCGCCGCTGCTGAGGGTCGCCACGGCCGAGCCGCCGAGGTTCCTCGGCCTCTTCCGGCGGCGGCCGGTCCCGGCGGCCACATGGGAGGACATGTCCAAGGTATCGGCGAGGGTCATGGCCGACCCGCTGGGCGTCGCGCCGGCCGTGCTCGTGCATCCCGCTGCCATCTCGACGTTCCTTCCGCAGTTCATCGCGGCGAGGGGCGCGACCCTGCCCCTGAGGCCCGAGGCCCCCCCCGAGGCGCAGCGCATCGTCGTCCCAGGGCGCAGCCGCGAGTCGCTGCTGCAGCGGGTGGACCCGGGGCTCGTGGACCTCTACGCCCGCGAGGACCTCGCGCTCACCAGGAAGCGACGGGCGCCCGAGGCGCCGCTGCGGTTCCCGGAGGGCTATCCCGCGCGCGACCTCCCCTCGGCCGTCCGCCTGCTCGTGAGCGCGCGCGCCGCGAGCGTCGCCGAGCGGCTCCGGTCGGGCGCGCTCGCCGAGTGGTTCCGCGAGGAGGCGGGGGAGGCCGAGCTCGCGGCCGTCATCGACGCGGCCGCGCACGCGGCCCAGGACCGCGGCGAGGGCGACGAGGCCGCGCGCGCGCGGCTGCTGCAGTACATCAGGCGCACCGCGGTGGGGGTCGAGCTCGAGCGCCAGCTCGTCGAGCCGCTGGCGGAGGGGGTGCGGTCGCGCGACCCGGCCAGGGTCGCCCAGAGCGCCCGGGCCCTGCTGCTGCTCGACCCGGACCTGGCCGCGTCGGAGCTCTCGCAGGCCCTGTTCGAGACCGACCCCGGCTGCCGCGCGCCGGTGGTCGAGGCCCTCGGCGCCACGGCCTCGCCGCGCGCGGTCGATTCGCTCGAGCGCCTGGCGCACGCGGGCACGCGCGCCGAGGACAGGGAGGGCGCGCTCGCTTCCCTCAGGCGGCTCGCCAGGGAGGGCGCGGCGGCACCGGTCGCGATGGCCGCGCTGGAGCGTCTCAAGAAGGCCTAGTCCCGAGGGCTCAGACCTCGGGCCCGCCCTTCCCATCGCCCTTGGCCCTGGGCCTCGCCCGTCCGCGGAGCGCGTCCGCGCGGATGTCCATGAACCGCGACGCGTCCACCCTCCTCGTGCGCCCCAGGCCGGTGGCCAGCCTGTAGACCCATGAGGGCGACGGCCCGACCGCGCGCGCCGCGGGCGCCTCGCCCGGGCCCAGCCGCAGGTCCTCGCGCGCATAGGACGCGAGCTCGGACGGGCCCGACAGCGCCACCGCCCCCTCCGGGCACGCCGAGACGCACTGGCCGCAGCGCACGCACGCGCCCGCGTCGGAGCGCGGGACCGTGGCGCCCTCGGGCAGCTCGATGCACCGGGCCGTGCACGCGCCGACGCAGTCGCCGCAGCCCGTGCACGCCCCCGCGTCGAACGCGGGCGTGCCCCTCGCGGGGCCGAGCGGCGCCAGGCGCTCGCGCGGCCAGTCCACCGTCGACCGCCCCTCGGAGAGCCGGCGCATGGCCGCGCGCAGGGGACCGGGGTGGCCCGTCACATCACCTCCAGGACGATGGCGATGACGAGGAGGTTCGCCCCCGCGATGGGCAGCCACCGCGTCCGGACGGCCCTGAGCGTCGCCGAGGGGGAGGGCATCGGATACACCGAGGACAGGAAGGAGGCCAGGGCGGCCAGCACGCCCGCCTTGAGGAACGTCCACCAGCTCCCGTCGGCGACGGGCCCCGCCCAGCCGCCGAGGAAGACCACGGCGCCCAGAAGCGCGAGCGCGAACTGCCGGCCCGCCATCGAGTACCTCGCGAGCGCCATGGCGTCCCCTCCGCCCGCGTGGCGCGCGAGCGCGCGGTCCTGCTCCGACCTGCCCGCCTCGAGCCACAGCGCGTAGAGGAAGAGGGCGAAGGCCACGGGCGCGATGAGGGCGAACCATCCGTCCTCCCGCTGGTGGCCGACGAGGCCGTCGCCGGAGGCCACCCGCGCAATCATGAGGGGCGCGGCGACCGACAGGGTGATGATGAGGCTGGTGTCGTCCGCGAACTTGAATCGGAGGAGGCCCTCGCGGCCCCGTGCCAGCATCGATATCGTCATCGGCACGGCCACGAGCATCACCGTCGCGGCCGCGATGCCCCACTCGGGGTCGACGACCCTGAGCATGCCGCCCGCGGGGATGAGCACCAGGGAGGCGATGACGAGCGCGCCAGCGAGCGCAGGTCCCGCCGAGGAGGGCCTCCATCGCGATCTGCGGAGCATCAGCTTCGCGAAGTCCGCCCAGCCCTGCATCACCCCGCCGAGCCCGCGGTAGCTCGGCCCGATGCGCCCCTCGAGCCGCGCGCGGATGCGCGCGTCGAGCCACGAGACGGCCGCGCCTCCGAGGCCGGCCCAGATGGCGGCGACGAGGGCGGCGAGGACGGCCGCGATGGCGACGTCCGCGTCCGCCGCCAGCCAGTCGACGAACCGGTCCAGGTACCCGCCCTGGAGGCCCAGGCCCTCGACCACGCGGTCGACCGCGCGCAGCACGAGGTGCACGAGCCACAGGTACAGGTCGAGCAGGTCGCTCACCTGTCCACCCCCCCGACGCAGATGTCGACGCTGGCGACCGCGAGCGGCACGTCGACGAGGGGCACGCCGATGAGGACCTCACCCAGCGCCGCCGCGTGCGCGAGGTCGGGGCTGCGGAAGTGCACGCGACGCGGCGAGGGCCCGCCCGCGGAGACGACCATGCAGTGCAGCTCGCCGCGGGGGTCCTCGACGACGCCGAGCGCGCGGCCCGGCGGCACCTCCTCGGGCGCCTCCTCGCGGACGCGGCCCCCGGGCATGGACGCCGCGATTGTGCCGAGCGCCTTGGCGGAGACGGCGACCTCGAGCAGCCGCAGCTCGCACCTCGCGCGGGCGTCACCGCCTTTGACAGTATAGGGCTTTGAGAAGTGCGACGAGTAACCGCCCGCCCGCCCGTCGAGGCGCGCGTCCAACCCGACGTCGGATGCTCTCACGAGCGGGCCCGAGAGCCCCCAGCCGGGCATGTGGTCGGGGTGCACCGGCGCGAGGCCGGAGAGCCGGTCCCACTGGGGCAGGCCGCGGGCCTCCTCGACATGCTCGCGCACGGCCCTGGTGCAGACCTCGGAGACCTCCCCGAGCCGCTCGGGCCATCCCTGGGGCGCGTCCGCGGCGACCCCGCCTATCGCCACGACGTCGTGCACGACCCGACCGCCGGTGCACATCTGCATCGCGTCGAGGACCAACTCCCTGTCGGCCCAGGCCCGGGCCGCGTGCGCCCTCGCGCCCAGGATGCCCAGGACGGTCGCGTGCGACAGCAGGTGGTCGGCGATGCGCTCGAGCTCCATGAGCGCCACGCGCAGCGCCCAGCCGCGCGGCGGGACCTCGAGGCCCACGAGGCGCTCGACGGCGGTGGCGTACGCCACCTGCCAGTGCACGCTGGACCGCACCGCGGCCCTGGCGGCGAGGGGGAGCACGCCGCCCCACGTCCTGCCCTCCGCGAGCGCCTCGACGCCGCGGTGGAGCAGGCCGACTGCGGTCCTCGCGGCCGTGACCTTCCCGCCCTGGGACCGCACCTCGAGCCGCAGCGTGCCGCCCATCGGAATCGCCGGGAGGGCGACCGTGGCCCATCCGCCGACATCCTCCTTGGCGGAGGGCGGCATCGCCCCCGCCCCTGACGGCATGGCCGTCCTGTTGCGCGCCGCGTCCCTCCTCATCGGGTGTCCGACCCACCACGAGGGGAGCAGCAGCCTCTCGAGGCCGGGATGGCCATCGAAGGCGACGCCGTGCATCTCCCAGGCCTCGCGCTCGAGCCACGCGGCCGCGGGCCACTGGCGCGCGGACGAGGGCGCGGCGGCCACGGGCTCGGGCGCCGCCGCCCCGCCCTCGGTCGTGCCCGCGGGCAGCCGCGTCCAGAGCTCGATGACGGCGCCCGCCTGGCCGGCCGTGAGGTGGTGCACGAGCTGCAGCCCCCCGCCCTCCTCGGTGAGGTCCACGACCGAGAGCGACAGCAGGTCCCTGCAGACGCCCCTGTCCCTGAGCGCCGCGAGGGCCTGCCCGAGCAGCTCGGGGATGCCCTCGACGACGACACGGCCATGGCCCGCGGGGACGATGGACCTCACGAGGAACTCGGCCGCCTCGCGGACGGACTCCGCGACCTCGGCCTCGGACGTCTCCGCGGGCCTCATAGCAGCCCTCCCTCCCCCGCGTCGACGACCACGTAGGGCCCGGCCCGCGCGCGGATGAGCTCGGAGAGCTTGACCAGTCCCAGGAGCACGGCCTCGGGCGAGGGCGGGCAGCCAGGGACGTAGACGTCCACGGGCACCTCCTGGTCGACGCCGCCCAGCACGGCGTGTCCCCCTCGGAAGGCCCCGCCGCTCACGGCGCAGCTGCCGACGGCGATGACCCACCTGGGCTCGCACATGCGCGCGACCAGGCGGGGGAGCTCGGCGCGCGTCGCGCGGGTGAGCGGGCCGTCGACGAGCAGCACGTCGCAGCCCTCGGGCGCGTCCGCGAAGACGTGGCCGAGGCGCTCCGGGTCCCACCGGGGGCCCATGACCGAGAGCAGGCCTACCGAGCAGCAGCCCATGCCCGCGGCCGCGGGCCAAACCGATGAGGCCTGGGCGCGGGAGAAGGCCCCGCGGGCGACGGCGTCCGCGAGGCCGTCGAGGCGCGAGGTGCGCAGCCCCCACCGCGCCGTCGCGGCCGTCCACTCGACGAGCGCGCGGCTGCGTCCGTACCGGGGGGCGCCCACCGTCACGGCCCCGCCCCCTTGCTGCGCTCGATGACCGCGGTCAGGACGCCCACCAGGAACGCGGCCAGCCCGATGGCCATTGGCGCGGTCCGGCCGAAGTCGCCGATCCCCAACCAATCCAGGACGGAGGGTACGAGCGGGATGAGGAGGCAGAGTGGCAGGACGATGAGGTAGATGGTGGTCGCGGCCACCGCCACGGGCGGGACGGCGGAATCCTCCCCTCCCGACGCCGCCCTGACGTCCATCCCCCCCGGCATCGGCCGCGAGGGATGGCCCGTCCTGAGCAGGAGCGACGCCCACGCCACGAGCGCGCCGAGGGCGAGGCCCACCAGGATGGCGACGAGCATTACCAGCGCGTCCAGGGCGCCCACCTGTGCGGGCATGAGCCTGGGGGCTTTTGAACTTTCGTGGACATGGGCCCCGCCGGCGCGGCCTTGAAATACAAGGGACGTCCTCCCCGGGCCGTCCCCATGCACCCCGCCTCGCCCTACATCATCGCCGCTGTCATCGCGACCATCGGCGCGTCCTACGCGCTCGTCTGGTGGAAGCGCGTGTCGTTCATCGTGGCGACGGTCGCGGCCAACTTCATCGCGTTCCTCATCTACTTCGTCCCGGGCTTCTTCGTGCCCGACATCTACGAGGACGTCGTGCTCGAGCTCGGCTTCAGGAACACCACGCTCCTGAGCGGGCAGTACGCGTGGGGCCTTTTCACGCACATGTACGTCCACGCGGGCGTGCTGCATCTCGCGTTCAAC
>Ga0079037_100001555_pt1 | contig 12056 bp, 12 predicted proteins | sample Mud3Dept4metaG_FD_71479 | JGI IMG/M metagenome (GOLD analysis project Ga0079037, IMG submission 71479) | Freshwater wetland microbial communities from Ohio, USA, analyzing the effect of biotic and abiotic controls - Mud 3 Core 4 Depth 4 metaG | ecosystem: Environmental > Aquatic > Freshwater >... | reverse complement strand
ATAGAGAGAACTGCGCCGATCAAGCCATGGATGTGAAATAGCGGCATGATGTTTAAGCAACGATCATCTGGTGACAGGTTAAGGGATGTGCAGATATTTTCTGCCGAATGGTACAGGTTATCTTGAGTCAATGGGACGATCTTAGGTCGAGAGGTCGTACCAGAAGTGTGCAAAACCAGGGCTATATCGTCAGGATTTGCCGGATAAGATTGAGTAGCCGCTAATATCTGGAACGGTTCATCCAAGAAATGGAAAACACCTGCCGGTTCATCCAATCGAAGGGAGAGCGGTATGAGACGAATGCTTAATGAATGGGCAACTTCCAGGGCTGGTGTCTCGACGCCACTCAGGTATATCAAGGCTTTAGCTTGTAAATCTGAAAGGTAAAACTCGAACTCGGTCGCCTGGTAGGCGGGATTGAGCGGGGCGCTGGTAGCGATGCTTGAGACGCCTAAGAACGCGATAGCCATCTCAGGACTATTGGGTAATACTATCGCTACGCGGTCATTTCGACTGATTCCATGTTTGATAAGATATCGTTGAATGAAATCCACCGCGTGCTTAAGTCGTTCGTATGTCAAGGGTGGTCGACCTGGAGCCATAATGGCGATGGCGTGTGGTCTTTGCATCGCCTGGAGGTTAATAATCTGGATTATGGTGGAAGTTTCAGCCACTTCATTAACCTGTTTGTATGAATCCTGTCTGGTAATAAGATGTCCTATTTTAATCGCTTTTTACCTTTTATTATTCGGTAAATACGAAGTAAGGTCAGCTTTAAAAATCGAGCGTGCTATAATCAAGCTGCGCTTCTTTTGGAGTAGTAACTTCAGATTTACATCGCATCCGCTTGGGAGAATAGAATGACTACCAATGGTCTTTTCCTATTTACTGAAGAACATCAAATGATCGTCCAAACCACTCGCGATTTTGCTCAAAAAGAGATAGCCCCGATTGCGGCGGAATTTGACGAAACAGGTGAGTTCCCAGTTGAAACCATAAAAAAGATGGGAGCCCTGGGTCTGATGGGTATTGAAGTGCCTGAAGAATACGGCGGCGCAGGTATGGACACTTTATCTTATGTGCTGGCGCTCGAAGAAATCTGCAAGGTTGACGCTGCGCATGGCACGATTATGTCTGTAAACAATTCCCTCTTCTGTTACGGGTTGTTGAAATTTGGTAGCGAGGAACAAAAGCAGAAGTTCGTCTATCCTGTTGCCTCAGGCCAGGCGATAGGAGCTTACTCGCTCACTGAGCCGATGTCAGGCTCGGATGCGGGAAGTATGCGCAGCCATGCTGTACGCGATGGTGATGAATATATAATCAATGGGCGTAAGTCTTGGGTAACCAGTGGTCCGGTGGCGGATTATATTGTCATGTTTACCATGACCCAACCGGATAAACGACACAACGGCATTACTTCCTTTGTCGTCGAGACAGATCGCCCCGGTTTTATTCGTGGGAAGAAAGAGCCCAAGTTGGGAATTCGGGCGTCTGCTACCAGTGAGATTGTATTTGAGGATTGTCGCATCCCGCTTACCAACCGCATTGGGGAGGAAGGGGAAGGTTTCAAGATCGCCATGACAGTCCTCGATGCAGGTAGAATCGGCATTGCAGCCCAGGCGTTGGGAATATCCGAAGCGGCATACGAGGCTAGCCTGAATTACGCCCGGGAGCGTGATGCTTTCGGGAAGAAAATCGGTGAATTTCAGGGGATTGGCTTTAAGCTGGCAGATATGAAGACACGCATTGAGGCCAGCCGGCTGCTGGTTTATCAAGCGGCTATGGTAAAAGAGCGCTCTAAGCAGACTGGCGAAAGATTTACTTTGGAAGCGTCAATGGCGAAGCTGTTTGCCTCCGAGACTTCTGCTTTTGTCACTCATGCGGCTGTGCAGATCCACGCCGGGATAGGTTATAGCAAGGAGTTACCAATCGAGCGCTATTTTCGAGATGCAAAGATAACCGAGATTTATGAAGGTACAAGCGAAATCCAACGCCTGGTGATTGCTCGCCTTGAGACAGGATTAAAATGAAAGCGATCCTGTTCTATACTCACGGTGGCTCAGAAGTCCTCCAATACGCAGATTTTCCGACGCCTGAACCTGGTCGTGGGCAGGTCTTGGTACGATTAAGAGCAGCTGCTCTGAATCGTATGGATGTGATTACTCGCATTGGCTGGCCTGGTCTGAAGCTGGAATATCCGCATATCCCCGGCGCAGACGGAGCAGGAGAGGTAGCAGCTCTCGGTGAGGGTGTGTCACAATGGAAGGTTGGCGACCGGGTTGTCATTAATTCCAATATGAGCTGTGGGAGATGTGAATATTGCCTGGCGGGAATGGACAACCGCTGCCGCTCCTGGCAGCTCTTGGGTGAAACGCGGCGCGGCACGTACGCCCAGTACGTTGTGCTGCCAGAACAGAATCTATATCCCCTCCCTGGTCATGTCAGTGAGAGGGCGGCAGCTGCGGCTGCACTGGTTTTTCAGACAGCCTGGCACTCGTTGATAACCTGTGGAGCCTTGCGTCCAGGTGAAAGCGTTTTGATCATTGGCGCTTCTGGCGGCGTTAACACTGCTTATATCCAGGTGGCGAAGCTGGCGGGTGGGTTGGTATATGTAGTTGGGTCCAGCCCCGAAAAGCTTGAGATTGCTAAGTCATTAGGCGCGGATTTTGTTATTGACCGTTCACGGGAAGAGAATTGGTCAAAAACAATCTATGAGCTCACTGGAAAACGTGGGGTAGATGTGATTGTTGACAATGTCGGCACAACCTACCCACAAAGTTTCCGGGCTGCTTGCAAAGGTGGTCGCATCTTGACCGTCGGTAACACTGGTGGAGCGAAGTTTGAAATCGACAATCGCTACATGTTTGGCAAGCATCTCTCAATCATTGGTTCAAGCATGGCAAATCGCAAGGATTTTTCAAGGGTGATGGAGCTGATATACGCGGGTAAATTAACACCGATGTTAGATGCAGATTTTCCATTGGAGGATGCAGCTTCAGCGCAGGAGTACCTGGCGCAAGGTAGACAGAAGGGGAAAATTACGTTATCGATTGCATGAGTCGCACCATTCACCGACCCTTAAGCGTAACCATAATCACCTGGTTCGTGTTAATCATTGCAGCGATGAACTTGCTTCGCCTGATTCAGGTTATACTGCAATGGAATTTCTTACTAGAGGTAATCCCCGTTCATCCAGCCTATTTGGCGGTCAGTGGATTTATTTGGGGGGTATCCGGTCTGGCATTAGTATGGGGTCTATTACGGGGTTTTGTCTGGGCGCCGGGCCTCACCCGGATATTCATGGTTGGTTATGCAGTATATTACTGGTTGGATCGATTATTCTTATTCAATCCGGTTGATAAAACCACAAATTTATTTTTTTTGATGAGTCTTACTGTAATCATGATCCTTTGGGTTTTTTGGTCCTTTTCCCGCCAGGGGGCCAAGGATTATTTTGGAGAATATCATGAGTATTGATGGCAAAATTCAACAATTACGTGAGTTACGAGCTCAGAGTCATCAGGGAGGTGGAGTGGAGCGCGTTGAAGCGCAACATAAACGTGGCAAATTGACCGCTTGGGAGCGAATTGATTTACTATTAGACCGGGGATCCTTCCGAGAGGTGGACGCGTTTGTTGTTCATCGCACGCATGACTTTGGCCTTGAAGAACAGAAGTACCTGGGTGATGGCGTGATCACTGGTTGGGGGACAATTGAAGGGCGACTGGTCTATGTATTTTCACAGGATTTTACTGTTTTTGGCGGTAGTTTAGGTGAAGTGCACGCAGAGAAGATCTGTAAAATCTTGGATATGGCTATGAAGAATGGCGCACCACTAATCGGATTAAACGATTCGGGCGGTGCTCGTATTCAAGAGGGTGTGATCTCTCTTGGCGGTTATGCTGATATCTTCCTGCGCAATACACTTGCATCAGGTGTCATCCCACAAATCAGTGCAATTATGGGGCCTTGTGCAGGGGGAGCGGTTTATTCACCAGCGCTCACCGATTTTATCTTTATGGTGCGCAATTCATCTTATATGTTTGTTACCGGTCCTGATGTTGTGAAAGCGGTCACGCATGAAGAGGTTACCTTCGAGGATCTGGGAGGTGCCTCTACGCATTCAATGCTCTCAGGAGTTTGTCATGTTGCTTGCGATAACGAGGGCGATGGTTTATATCAAATCCGTAAGCTGTTGACATACCTGCCGCAAAATAACATGGAAGATCCACCATTTGTCCAGAGTTCGGACGATCCCTTACGAACAGCGCCTGAGCTGGATAGCATTGTTCCGGATGAGCCGAGCAAGCCGTATGATATGAAGGAAATTATCCACTATATCGTAGATGATGCCCAGTTTTACGAAATTCAAGAATTCTATGCGCCGAATATCGTGATCGGATTCGCCAGGCTTGGAGGGCATAGCGTGGGCATCGTGGCTAACCAACCCTCGGTATTAGCCGGTGTGTTGGATATCAACTCCTCCGAAAAAGCAGCTCGTTTCATCCGCTTTTGCGATTCGTTCAATATCCCTATCATCACTTTTGTTGATGTGCCAGGATTTTTACCTGGCACCTTCCAGGAGCAAGGTGGGATAATTCGTTCCGGGGCAAAATTGCTCTATGCATATTGCGAAGCAACCGTGCCAAAATTAACCGTGATCACACGGAAAGCCTACGGTGGAGCCTATGATGTGATGAGCAGCAAGCATATCCGTGGAGATTTAAACCTGGCCTGGCCTACAGCAGAAATCGCTGTGATGGGACCAGACGGGGCAGTGAGTATAATCTTTCGCAAAGAATTGTCAGAGGCGGAAGACCCGGAAAAAAGAAAATCCGAACTTGTCGCTGAATACCGTGAAAAATTTGCCAACCCTTACATTGCCGCCGCTAGAGGGTATATTGATGATATCATCGAACCCCACGAGACCAGGCAACGACTGATTAATGGTTTGGAGATGCTCGCCAACAAGCGTGATTCCAATCCGGCGAAGAAACACGGTTGCATCCCATTATGATCGATCATCAATATGGCTGTAAACGAGATGCTATCAATTAGATGATTATCAATCCTAGTAGAGTATGTTAATCAATGGGCATGAGCTTAATGTAGTTAAGGAGGGATCGGCAGCATCCCCAACTATCTTTTTACTTCACCATGGTCTGGGATCGGTTCAATCCTGGAAGGCGCAGGTTCCTTTTTTCGTATCACAGGGCTTCCAGGTAATTGCCTATGATCGTTGGGGATATGGAAGTTCTACCTGGCGCTCACAGTTATCGATGCCGGAATTTGGGGATGATTTAATCGATTTGAAGGAAATTTACAACGCTCTTGGTATCCGGCAAGCGGTGCTTCTCGGTCATAGCGATGGAGGAACGATTGCGCTTTATTTTGCGTTACACTACCCAGAATTAGTATCCTGTATCATAACCGTGGCGGCGCATATATATGTTGAACCGAAAATGTCGCCCGGCATTGAGAGCGTGCGGATGGCGTATGAAACCCAGCCTGTCTTCCAAAAAGGTTTACAACGCATGCATGGCGACAAAACTGAGTCAGTTTTCTATGGCTGGTACAATGGCTGGTGTAAGCCTGAGAACCTGGGTTGGAACATGGAAACTTTATTAGACGGGATTAGCTGCCCAGTTCTGGTTGTGCAAGGTGAAGAAGATGAGCATGCCACCCCGAAACACGCTGAAGTTATCGCCCGGCGGATATCAAAAGCTGAGCTTTGGATTGTACCTAGCGCGAGACATATGCTTCCACAGGATATGCCGGAAGCGTTTAACCTAAAAACGCTAAAGTTTTTGGGCGAAGTTGGTCTGGCGGCAGAAGTCAGAGCCGGCGAAATTGTCTTAAAATAATCTGGTGATTCAGAGTACTATTTGAAAGATGGTAAGAGATGTTTAAGAAGATTCTAATTGCCAACCGCGGTGAAATTGCAGTCCGCATTATTCGGGCTTGCCGGGAGTTAGGAGTGCGCACGGTAGCTGTATTTTCAGAGGCTGACCGGCGGGCACTCCACATAAGGTTTGCTGATGAAGCGTATTTACTTGGACCGGCACCAGCGCGCGATTCTTATTTACAAGGGGATAAGATCATCGAGATAGCCAAACACTCAGGAGCCAGCGCGATACACCCTGGTTATGGTTTTCTCGCTGAACGCGCCGATTTTGCTGAAGCTTGCCGCGAAGCGGGCATCGCTTTTATTGGTCCTAAGGCTACAGCAATCGCCGCCATGGGAGATAAAGCTGTGGCACGCTCGACTGTATCTGCAGCAGGTATTCCGGTCATCCCAGGTACGGAAGGAGAGGGGAGCTTGCGGGATGATGAGCTACTGGCTGTGGCTCCCACAATTGGATTGCCCCTATTGATCAAAGCCTCAGCTGGTGGAGGGGGCAAAGGAATGCGAGAGGTTACCAATCTGGAGGAGATGCCAGCTTTGTTGCATGCTGCACGCCGTGAGGCAGAGTCATCTTTTGGCGATGGAAATGTTTATCTGGAAAAGCTGGTAGAAGGTGCCAGGCACATCGAAATTCAAATCCTGGCTGATCATTATGGCAACGTAATTTACCTAGGAGAGCGAGAATGCTCTTTGCAGCGGCGCCACCAAAAACTGCTAGAAGAAGCACCTTCGCCCTTTATTGGTGATGACGAAGGTTTGCGCCAACAAATGGGAGACGTGGCCTTGCGGGCGGCCCGAGCGGTCGAATTTGCCAACGCCGGCACAATCGAATTTCTGGTGGATAAGGAAAAGAATTTCTATTTCCTGGAAATGAACACCCGTTTACAAGTGGAGCATCCTGTTACCGAGATGGTAACAGGTTTCGATATTGTAAAAGAACAAATTCGTATCGCGCGCGGCAGACAAATGCGAATTGCACAAGAAGATGTTCGTCTCAATGGCTGGGCAATCGAATGCCGCATCAACGCCGAAGATCCTGATCACGATTTCTTACCTTCCACGGGTCAGATCACACATGTCTTATTACCCTCAGGACCGGGAGTGAGGGTTGACTCGGGCGTCTATCCTGGATTTGAAGTCACCCCTTATTACGACTCATTGATCTCCAAGCTAATTGTTTGGGGAGAGACGCGGGCGGAGGCAATCATGCGCATGCGCCGGTCGCTTGAGGAGTATAAGATCGTTGGGGTGCGTACGAATATTCCCTTCCATCAAAATTTAATGGATTCACATCGATTCATGGCAGGACAGTATGACACACGGTTCGTCGAGGAACGTTTCTCGATGGAGACAACCGATGGGATCCGTGAAAGTCACCCAGAGGTTGCGGCGATCATTGCTACGTTAGTAGCCCACCAAAGAGCTCGCCAGGCGGCGAACATTATCCAACGAGGCGAGCGTGATACCAGTAACTGGAAGTGGATCAGCCGATGGGAGCGTATGCAGCGATAGACTGCATAGAATTTATCAAGGAAACCAACTATGCGATATGTCACTACGATTGGCGATCATGAATATTTGGTAGATATCCTGGATGATAAACACATTGCAGTGAATGGCACTACTTATGAGATTGATTTAAAATCGATTGGCGACCAGCCATTGTACTCGCTTTTAGTAAATGGTGAATCTTTTGAAGGGTATGTATATCCTTCAGATCAATCTTGGCAAGTCCTGTTGCGCGGGCGTTCCTATCCCGCCAGCGTAGAAGACGAAAGGGAGCGACGCTTAAGGCTGGCTGCCAGCGGTGTGGTCAGCGAGCGGGTCGAATTTACATTGAAGGCTCCGATGCCGGGTCTGATTATTGCTGTGAATGTGAGAGAAGAACAAGAAGTGGAGAAAGATCAAGTTTTGGTCGTTCTGGAATCGATGAAGATGCAAAATGAATTAAAGTCTCCGCGCCCTGGGATAATTTCAAGGTTACGCGTCAATGTGGGAGACCGTGTGGAGCAACAGCAAAGCCTGCTTAGCGTGGTTTAGAGACATTTTGTTAGCAGTTTATGGAGAGAGATGAACAAAGACGAGGTCGAAATCAAGTTATATATTGCGGATTTAAAAGCTTTTGAGGCTCGAGTGCAGAGTCTAGGAGGCCAAGCTGTACAACCGAGAACGCTTGAGATTAATTTGCGTTTTGATTCACCGGATGGTAACTTAACCCGCGCTGGGCGAGTGCTGCGCTTGCGGCGAGAAATGGATTACCGCTTCACATATAAAGAGCCTATGCGAATAGTCGACTCGGTGAGCGTGCGCAAGGAAATCGAATTCACCGTAGGAGATTTTGATGCTGCCAAGGCATTTTTAGAAGCTCTCGGCTATCGGGTTAGTGTGATATATGAGAAGTATCGCACTGTTTATGCTTTTCAGGATGTGGATGTTAGCCTGGATGAGCTACCTTTTGGGACTTTCACTGAGATTGAAGGACCAGACCCAGCAAGTGTAAATGCTGTGCAATGCCAGCTGGGGTTAAATTCTGATGCTCGAGTTTTGGAAAGCTATCTGGTGCTTTTTGAACGGTTAAAGGCGCACCGGAACTTAGCTTTCCGTGATTTAAGCTTCGAGAATTTCAGGGATATTTCGATTTCGCCTGCTGATTTCCCAGTTACACCAGCGGATTAGCTGATTGTTTTGGAGTTTTTAGATGCCAAGCGATACCAAGCTTGATAAAAAGAGCCTCAACCAACAGCGCCGCCCGGAGTTAGCTTGCGACGATGATTGGATTCGCAATTTCCTGATACGTGTTGAGGTCGGTCATGTAGCCACATGTTGGGAAACACAGCCCTTTATCACACCAGTCCTCTTCTGGTACGATGTGCAAAGCCATGATATATATTTTCACTCAAGTACCGTTGGGCGATTACGAGAAAATGTAAAACATTATCCGGAAGTGTGTTTTGAAGCCTGTGAAATTGGACGCCTGCTGCCCTCCAATCTCGCTTGTAAGTTTAGTCTTCAATACGAAAGTGTGATCGCTTTTGGGGAAATTCGCGTCTTGAATGATGAGCAAGAGAGAAGGCGCGCCTTATCTTAACCGCTGGATCCAGCCCGACAGTATTATACCTGACACATCCATTCCACTCGACTGGGATCGCTATTCGTACACTCGAAATAATCCATTAAAATTTACCGATCCCAATGGACATTGTCCAATGATTGATGGACAATTTTGTACAACTCCTACAACGAAATCTCCGCATACGAATTCATCACATAACAGCGATAAGTTAGGATGCGGAGGTAAAGGGTGTGATCTTGGGGGAAATACGAAAGTCTCGTCTTATTCCTCTGACACACCCAATCCACCAATAGGAGGATTGGTATTAACAGGAGTAATATTGACAGGTGGGGTTTTTATAACAGAGATTCTTTTAACCTGGGCGGAGGTGGCAATGGTTCCCGTCGCAGTTGCAGAACCCATTATTGGTGTTCCGCTGGAAGCGGTATTGGTCGCATGTAGCATGGCGATTCTCGATATTGAGGTTTCATATTCGGTATATGTTTACCGAGTTATACAGGATCCGAATGAGAGACAAAAGTTAGAACTGCTTCCTCCGTGGGGTCTCGGCGAGGATTGAATAAGGTTTTTAAAAATGGTACCCACATTCATTTTTGTTATAACCTCAGCTACTGGCATTATCATGACAGTATTTATTTTGAGGAAAAACCTAAAATTGGGTCATTTAACTCCCCATCGTCATGCAATGATCCTATCTTTAGGACTTGGGATAACAGCAACTTTATCGTTTATTGCACCAATTATTGCTCCGGGTTCGAACGTAAAACTTAATACCTCTATCATGATGTTTGGTATCGTCCATTCTTTTATTTGGTTTGTCTTAACTTATATTCTAGCGAGATTGATATTAAACTTATGTATGAAAAAATAAAAGACGATCTAACGGGAAGAAAGAAATTTGTTTTTGCCGTAGAAAAGCGCTCATTCTACCCTGGAACAGTAAGTTTACCGCTTATTATCCATTGCCAGGGCAGAAGGAAAAGAGCAGAGGAAAGCTCCTCTGCCCTGGCAACGGAGAGCCTGGGCGCTCGGGTCGCTCTCCAGCGTTGCCCTACCCTCCCACGCTCACCGCGATTCTAACACACCTAAGCCTATCCAATGCTCGGGTGACGAACCTTAACAACTGAATAGAATCGATTAATCGGCTTCTGCGATAGCCAGAACGAGAGGATATGGAGGCGGAAGCCACGCGCTTCTTTCACGATCCACGGTCGGCATCTCAACTTGAGCCATACCCGGATTTTGCAGCAGGCCAAGCATCACCGCCACCAGTCCCAGGCGCCTGTCCAGGCTCAACTCTGGTTCAGCCAGCTGGTCAACCAGGGCCAGGAGCTGGACGCGCTCAGCCTCTGGCAGCAAGGCGTTGGCATTTTCCTGATCGACCGCCAGCTCCAGGCGCTGTTCCACCCGGCTCATAGCGGCGTAGTAGTCTGCCTCTACGGTCTGGTCATGCGCCCTGGCGTAGATCATGGTTGTGTTGAGCTTCTTATGCCCCAGGAGCTTCTGGATGCTGGTGACCGGGCAGCCGGAGTTGAGCAATTGCGTGCCACAGGTATGCCGCAGGCGATGGGCATACAACCGGATGCCGATGCGCTCCCCGGCAGCCTTCAAGCGCCCGTGGATCAGGTCCTTGCTCAGGGGCTGGTTGCGGTACAAAAAGACATGATCGGTGGGGCCGATCCCGCGCACCGCCAGGTAGGCGACGAGCGCACGAACTGCCGTGTCAGTCAGGTAGACGGTGCGGTCCTTCATGCCCTTGCCGTTGCGCACGGATAGCCTGCGTCGGGACAGTTCCAGATCTTCCAGACGCAGCTCTTCGACTTCGCCCCGCCTCAGACCGCTTTGCCAGAGCAGGTAGAAGATTGCCAGGTCGAGCAAGGCATCCCGGCGTTGGTAGGGGTGGACGGCTTGTACAAGGCGGTTTTCAAAGTCATCTCTCAGGGAGCGCATCTGATCGTCGGTCAGGTAATGGGGCAGGCGATCGGGTTCCTTGAGGCCGCGCAGGCGCAGTAGGGCCTGGGGAACGCTGTATCCCTCTTCCTGCAGGAAACCCAAAAAGCCGTGGAAACCTCGCAGATCGCCATTGACGGTTGGAACCGCTTTGCCCAGATCCAGGCGATGACCGGCATAGTCGTACAGGTGCTTGCGGCGCACGTCCGATAGTTCCTGCACGCCGCGTTGCTCGACCAGAAAGCGCCACAATCGCAGATGCCCGCACCAAAAACGGTGGATGTTCTCGTCCAGGCGGGCGGGGCGCCAATTGCGCTGCATCAAATGCTGGTAGCAGGTCAACTCTTCCACCAGCCAGGTAGGCAATCCCTGGGTATTGGCTACCAGATTGTAGGGCTTGTGCTTGATCTCCATCTGGCCGCGGGTGTGCATCAGGAAGCGACGGAACTTGGCCAGGGCGTTGCGGCAAACTTTGGTCCACTCTTCTCCCACCCCTTTGGCGATCACGTAGTCTAAGGCTGGCGGCAGGTCGACATCCAGGTTGAGCTGGGGATGCGGCTTGAGGGCTAGCCCCAGGACATGTCCCGCCATGGGGATGTAGATAGTGCGGATCACGAACTCACTGGCCCCACCGCCGCGCAGCCACCCGGCATAGCGCTCCAGCAAGGCCACATTCTCTGGTGGCCAGGCGCAGGTCGGCTGCGGACGGGGCGCCTCGGGCGGTAGGTGAGCATCTCGGGCAAATTGCAGCGACTGGTCGTAGCGCTCGGGCATCGTGTCTACACGGTGGGGAGGCATCACGACCACCCTTCAATCCGGGCGCAGGCGGCATAGAAGTCCTCCTGAACCTGGGGATCATTGGCAGTGATGTAGAGCTGGGTAGTCTCCAACCAGCGGTGGCCCAGGAGCTTCTGAATGGTGGTCACCGGCACATCCGCACAGACCAGGTCGTTGGCGAAGGAATGTCTCAGGCGATGAGCGGTCAGGTGGACTGCAGCCTGCTCCCGGTAGCGCATCAGGCGCTTGTGGATGGCTGTGGTGGTCATGCCGTGGAACTGGTAGCTCAAAAAGACGAAATCGCTGGCGGCAGGCGGGCGTTCGGCCAGGTAGCGGCGCATGGCGCGCTCC
>Ga0079037_100001554_pt1 | contig 12057 bp, 8 predicted proteins | sample Mud3Dept4metaG_FD_71479 | JGI IMG/M metagenome (GOLD analysis project Ga0079037, IMG submission 71479) | Freshwater wetland microbial communities from Ohio, USA, analyzing the effect of biotic and abiotic controls - Mud 3 Core 4 Depth 4 metaG | ecosystem: Environmental > Aquatic > Freshwater >... | reverse complement strand
ACAATGGGATTGATACAGATTGAAGGAATGGAGTTTTATGCTTTTCACGGACATTTTAAGGAAGAGCGGATAGTAGGCAGCAAATTTCTTGTTGACCTGACTATTGAAACAGATATGGAAAAGCCAAGGGGAAGCGATAACCTGAAAGATGCTGTTAATTATCAGCAGGCGTATGAAATAGTCAGGATCCAGATGGGCAGTAAGTCGCATTTGCTTGAAAATATTGCAGGCAGGATCCTTGATGCTCTCTATGCTGAAATGAGTGGAATAAAAAAAGCAAGGATAAAATTATCCAAGATGAATCCGCCGGTTGGAGGGAAGGTTAGTTCGGTCAGTGTAGTGATGGAGAAATGAAGTGTTTAAAAAATAATTAAAATAAAATTCACCCGAACGGCTATTTTTCCGAAATTTGCGTTCTACTACTGTGAATAATTAACAGAAGAGAAAAGATGAGAAGATATATCATATCCATGCTCATTTTGCTGGTGCTTGGTCTGGCGATGTCAGGTTGCGCCTCGAGCAGGAGACATGAAAGAAGGCTGACCAGCCTGATGCTTCAGGATAATACAAAACTCGGAAGGAACAGGGCATACTACTCAAAACATAACAAAAAGACAAAGAGAGATGCCTACAGGAGATACCGGAAACACAGAAGGTAAAAATGAAGCTCAGTAACAACCTCCTTTATCTGCTTTAGTATATCAGATTTCTTTAAAATAAGTTTTAGGATTATTTACTATGAATAGATCGGCAATTCTTATTTTAAGTCCTTTAATGTCTCTTAACATGACGATCTTATCTGCACAGCAGTTTGCTGACAATTATGATGAGGCAAAAGTTCCTGCATACACATTGCCCGACCCGCTGGTCTTTAATAACGGTGTTAAGGTGCAAAACAAAAAAGATTGGGAAAAACGACGTGATGAAATATATAAAATATTTAAAAATGAAGTTTATGGTATCAGTCCCGAATGGAAAGGAGAAATAATTCCCTATGAGCTTTCATCGAATCCGAATGCCATGAATGGCACTGCCATCCGTAAAGAAATAAAGCTGACCCTTAGGAACGGATCAAAAGAGTTGTCGATGGTAATGCTTCTTTACCTTCCGAAGTCATCAGCACCGGTTCCGGTATTCCTGGGATATAATTTCGGCGGAAATCATTCTGTAACCGATGAACCGGATATTGCCATAACCAATTCATGGATAAGGAACAATAAAACTACAGGCATAACAGATCACAGAGCGTCGGAAGCCGGCAGGGGCATGGGTGCTTCCAGCTGGCAGGTCAAAGAGATCATTTCCAGGGGATACGGACTGGCAACGATTTACTATGGGGATGTTGATCCCGATTTTGATGACGGATTCAAAAATGGTGTGCATGGATTATATTACCTTCAGCCTGACAGTTCGTCCTGGGGAAGCATAGCAGGCTGGGCGTGGGGATTGTCGCGGGCCATGGATTACATCGAAACTCTCCCCTCAATTGATCCGAAAAAGGTCATAGTTATGGGACATTCAAGGCTTGGAAAGACTGCCCTTTGGGCCGGAGCAGCTGATAAACGATTCGCCATTGTAATATCGAACAACTCCGGATGCGGAGGGGCTGCACTGTCAAAAAGAGTATTCGGAGAATCGGTGGGCAGAATTAACAGATCATTCCCTCACTGGTTCTGTGAAAATTTCAATAAATACAACGAGAAGGAAGAATTGCTGCCTGTCGATCAGCATCAGCTGCTTTCACTGATTGCACCCAGGCCGGTATATGTGGCCAGCGCCGAGGAAGATCAGGAGGCCGATCCCAAAGGAGAGTTCCTGTCCTGTGTCGGAGCTTCACCTGTTTATGTTTTACTGGGAGGAAAAGGATTTCCGGCCGTGCAAATGCCTTCACTCAATTCGCCTGTCATTGGCTCCATAGGATATCATATCAGAACCGGAGGGCATGCAGTAACATTATATGACTGGCAGCAATACCTTGATTTTGCAGATCTTTATTTGAGGAAGAAATAAGCAGTCAAACCTATGTTAACCACAGATTTACATGGAGTTACACAGAGTAAGAACACAGCGCCTTTCAACAGTGAAACCCCGGTGGGCCGGCGGCACTCAAGTTGAATAAATGTTTCGGCAATCATGAAAACTATCTGTTTGTTCCTGCTGTTTTCCATGAATTTATTCACTTGCGGTTGCCAAACCAATAGTAAGAGGACTGACCGTTTAATGAATATAGGATATGATCTGTCCGCGCCTGACAGGGTTTATTTTTTGCCCCAGGATCTTCTGGAAATTTCCGGAATAACCGAAGTGGATGCGGCCCTGATTGCCTGCATTCAGGATGAGCATGAGACAGTTTTTTTCTACGATCTGAATAAGAATGAAATAGTCAGGCAGTTCAATATTGGTGACAATGGAGACTATGAAGATATTGCCAGAGTTGGCAGAGTATTGTATATCCTGAGGAGCGACGGAGTAATTTCCGAAGTTACAGATTATGCATCCGGTAAAATTAAAAGAACTGTTCATGAAACAAACATCCCATGGAAGGATAATGAAGGATTCTGTTACGACCAGTTGAATAACAGGTTGCTGATAGCACCAAAAGAGACTCCGGGAAAAGACTCGGGTAATAAGAAACTGCGATTCATTTATGGATTCAGCCTTAATTCGGATAAACTACTTAATGACCCTGTATTTACATTTGATGTTGACCTTCTCGAAAGCTTCGCCCTTTCGCATAATATTAAAGTGCCTATGAAAGGTAAGAAGAACGAGGAAAAAAAGCCGGATATTGAATTACAGATGTCTGCAATCTGCATTCATCCCTTAACAGGCAGATTGTTTGCGTTGTCGGGAGCTGAGAGACTTTTATTCGTATTTGATCTGAACGGCAACGTCGTTTACATTGAAAGGCTGAAATCTGATCTCTTCAGGCAGCCTGAAGGAATCACCTTCATGAAGAACGGAGATATGTTTATCTCAAATGAAGGAAAGAAAAAACCGGCTACACTTGTCCGGTTCAATTATAAACCGGCAGCTGATGAAAAACCCGGGCAATAATGCCGGATTAATTTTAATAATTACCTGAGAAATTAAACCAGATAAAAACAAATCTAAATTGCGGATATGAGAACAAACCGGCGTAAATTCATATCGACTGCCGTTGCGGGTGGCATAGCCGCTGCAACGATGCCATTGTCATCCTGCGGATCAGAAACGGCAACATCCGGCTCTCCTTCAGACTTGAAATCGAGGTATGCCAGGCTGGATGATATAATAAAAAAACCAGTATTGAAAACGGGATTGTTTGCATCACCGGTGATCATTGAGTCCCTCGAACTTTTGCGTTTTGAAAGGAATTTCCTGTGCAGGGTACGCTCAAAAGACGGAGCAGAAGGAATTTCGGTTGGTCACAGCGGGCTTGCCACGCTTTTCCCGATATTCCTCAGAAACCTCCAGCCGTATTTTATTGGTCAGGATGCACGCGAATTAGACCTGATACTGGATAGGATCTATATATATAATTTCAATTTCAGGTACAATGGCATTGCGCTTGGATTGCCTCTGGCAACCATTGAATTTGCCATCCTGGATATGCTTGGACGCATTGCTGATAAGCCGGTGGGACAGCTGATAGGAGAGGTCCATAATACTGAGGTTGGCATTTATGTGGCTACCGAATTCCGGGAAAAACCGCTGGAAGAACATTTTGAACTTATTAAGGAAGCTGTTGCTCAATATGATGCCAATGCACTTAAGATCAAGGTGGGATATCAGTATTCCGGAACGAAGGACATACATTATCAGGGAGTGCCCGGTAAGACTGAAAAACTGATTCCGCTTCTCCGTCAGACCTATGGAGATGATATGTCTCTTTACGCAGATTCAAATGGTTACTATAACGTAAGCGAGGCCATAAGGATCGGAAGGCTTCTGGAAGAATATAAGTACAGCTATTTTGAGGAGCCTGTCATGTATGACCATTTTGAAGATATCAAGGAAGTAGCGGATGCACTTACAATACCTGTTGCAAACGGGGAACAGGATCAGAGCTTCGTCCATTTTCGTTGGTCCATTGCCAATGATGGCCTTGATATTGTTCAACCTGATAATTATTATTTCGGAGGGATGATCCGTTCAATGAAGGTGGCACTAATGGCTGATGCATTCGGAAAAACTTTTATTCCACATATGTCGGGAGGAGGCCTGGGATTTCTGTATAATATTATACTTGTTTCCGCTGCTCCAAATGCAGGAGCCCATCATGAATTCAAGGGACTTGACACAAATGTAAAGTTCGAATGCCCGACCTCACCGCTGAAAGTTGTGAACGGTAAGATCAAAGTGCCGACAGGACCGGGTATGGGCGTCAACTTTGACCCGGATTTTGTCGGGAAGCACGAAGTTGTTAAAATGTTATAATTAATGACAGATAAATACTATGCCGTATTTTTCAACTGTTCCTTCAGGAACGGTGATCCTGTAACGTTCATTATTCACTTTTTCCACAGTTACCGGCGAATGTCCCGGAGTATCGGGAGTGGCATAGTATGATTCGCTTACAGACGGCAGGGATATTTCAAAGATCATATCACCTTTGATCCTTTCCCATGAAGGATCAGCTAATGGCAGGTTATCTCCGTTTTCTGCTTTTACTCCGGTTGCATTAAGAAGGTGGACCAGAGTCCTTTGTTTACCATTCTGCGATTCATTATAGACGGAAGAAAGCACCTTTGCCGGCATTGAGACTGCCTCAAATGAGAGTTCACTTCCTGTAACCTGCCTGAGGATTTTCTCGTTCAGAGCGGTGAGTGCAGGATCGGGGGAAAATCCATAGGTATTTCCGATAGTGTATGCTCTGCAATATTCATTTAATCCGTACCGTTTTGCGCAAAAAATAATTCTTCCTTTGCCGGAGATTGTTTCAACTGCATCAGTCGCAGCTGCCAGTTTCGTGGCCTCAATACTCCGGAGTTCCTCAAATGCCGGGGTTATGCGGGGCTCACCGTATGACGTGTAATGCCCGGCTTCACCTGTGATATACAGGGTTCCTCCGTTCCGGACATACTGCTTCAGCTTTGATGCCTGTTCATCGGAAATGCATTCCATGCCCGGAGCAAGAAGGACTCTGAATCTCGAAAGATCCTGGTTCAGCAGGGCATCATCCAGGATGAAAGTATGCTGAATGTGCCGTTCGGCAAAGAACTGACTGATGCCCATAACCTCATTCGGATATGTATCTTTATTACTGACCGACCAGTCGCGGGTTTTACGTGAAAATATTATGGCAATATCAGCGAAAGGAGTTGCTGACATATTGTTCATATTTTCTTTCCATCCTGTATAATCATTCATCTTTTCATCATCATTGAAGCCTCCCAGTGACCAGGTGACCTGGGCAAGCATATTGTTCATAGCCCAGCCAATGATGGCATAATTGATCTGGTCTAAAGGATATACCAGGCCGAATACCGGAGACCCGTATGTCTCGTGGAGGCTGTTATACATATGCCTGCTCGAAAAATTGTATCTGAAGTTATCCCAGACATCACGGCTCATGATCTCCGTTCCGAGAAAATCCATCGATTTGGCGCTGAGAGCAAGGTCTCCGCCCTGTTCGTAGGAGGCATTATCCTGTATAAAGCCTCCTTCAGAGTAGTACTGGATGTTACAAAAATGGGGATTGACTGAATGGGTTGCTTTGCTCAGGTCAATCCGCCATTGGGCAATTGCATTCTTACGCCACTCTATCCATGCTTTCCATATTTTTGATGTTCTGTTGCGAAGAATAAGGCTCGTTTCATCATCAGGCAAAACCAGACCGGTAGCTTTGGAAAAGGCTGCCCGGCAATGCTCACAACTGCAGAAATTGCTTCCATGGAATGTACACTCATCTATCATAATTCCATCCAGACCTGTTTTCCGGATATGCTCAAGGATATAAGGGAAGAAGAAGCCATTTTTGAATAAAGGATTAATGGGACAGATTCCCCAGTTGGGTAATCCATTGGTGTGGGTGTGCTGTAAATATTCCGGGTGTTCAGCAAGAAACCTGAATCCCATATCCATATTCCATAATATAGTCAGATCCTGGTGATCAAGAAATTTCATACCCATCTTATGTCCTGTTTCCACAATCTGCCGGATGTTCTCTTCCACACGGCTGAGATGCGCCGGGAAGGTGTGACGCGAAAGGAATCCGTTAAGTATAACAGCTTCAGTCCCTCCCTCCTTGACCTGTTCAAGCCTTTTCTTAATGAGATCCGGTGTATTGAATTCATTGAATGACCCGTTATTGTCAGGTCCCATTGTACCGAGAGGGCTGGTGTATCTCCATAACAGCTCCGGGCTTTTCTGGTCGGGCAGCGAGGTTTCGAGCCAGGGGAGCTCCGGGATCTTTTCAATATCCTCCACTTTACCTGCAAGTGCGGAAAATGTTACTGACTTACCATAAACCGGTGGTGAATCGTAGTAGTTGGAAAACATGATATCGGGACAGTAGCCGTTATTTTTGATCCAGAAACCGCGGCGGAATTCGAAATCTTCATCGGTATGCATGAAAAGCTGGTAGCCGAGAACGCTTATTGCCCAGTCCCCGTCAAAACCTATTTCAGATACACCTCCTTCTATCCAGCGCACGAAGGTAAGATTGACGACATTGCCTTTTTCTGCTTTTATGCCGGTAAAAATTTCTTCACCATTGAATGAGATGTTAAACGGGCCAGCATTCCTGTCCGGGGCACCTGAACGGAGAGTAATCAGATATAACCCGGGGCGCAGGTTCTTTGTAATAAAAGAGTTTTTCTGTGATGAAGCTGCCGAAGCATATAATGCACCGGTCATATTGTTCTGCACTTCCCGGAGTCCGTCAGATCTGCTCCAGCCGTATCCTTTTTCAGGATCAAACACTCCTGTGCCTGCATTTGTGAACTGGGTGGATGATCTGCCGCCAAAACAAAAAAGCTGCTCCTTTGGTATTTCCGAAAAGTAGTGATAGTAAGTCACGGCATGATGTTTCAGGTAATCGTTCCGGTCTCCTTCGAAGATTGTAAGCTTGCCAGTGAGAGCTCCTCCGTAATTGGTTGCAGGTACTGCGAAGGACATCTCTACCATATTTCCTCTCTTTATAACCGACCATTGTGACTGGATCGTATTGGCTCCGGAAACGAAATAAGTAGTGACACCCTGGGGATTGAAATCAAAGGTAATTTTACCCCGGGTCGTTGCAAAGGATATCCAGCGGGCCGGAGATCCGACAAGATCTCCATCCGGGGAAGCAGCTGCAAGAGTTCCGGAAGACCACTTCGCATTATAAGAGCGGCCGGTAAGGGCTTCCCACCTGGAATTAATTAACACAGACAAGGGAACAAAGATCTTATAGGTGATGATTGGAGACGGATAGCTTGCCATTAATGCATCCTGATGAGACTGGAAACTGATCTCGATCTTTTTCCCGTCAGGAGAGAGCCCGATCTCCCTTCGGAACGGTACCGGCGGTTTTTCGCTCCAGACATTGGTGTATTTCCATCCCCTGCTTCCGGAGACTTCAAAATTCTCAGCAGATGAACCAACATCCCCGGTTGGTGTCCAGGAATGGTTATCTCCAATTATGAGTTTTTCACCTTTCCAGCTGATCTCAGTTTTCTTCCCGGCGGAGACTGTAAAAACCGAACCTTTGGTGGTCATTATTTTTTGTGAGCCTGAAACCGGAACTTCAGTACAGATAATAAGTCCGCACAGGACAAGCAGGGGATATTTCATCTTTTAAATTATATTTTAAAGCCCTGTATTAATGCCTTCTTTTTCCAGCTCATCCATACGTTTATACAAAGCTCTGAAAGTATCCCATGGATTCCTTGCCGTCTCCTTCTGATCAGTGCTGGTTCGTTTATCATCTGTCCTGATCCCGTAAAAACCGTTCATGAACCTTTCAGGATTTGTCCATGTAGTCTGCATCATCCCGTAATACCTTGGTTTCATTTCAGGAGTTGCATATTTCCTGAACCTGGCCATATCTTCTGCCTGCATGACAGCAGTGGATGGGGTTCTCCATGGGCAGGTTACTACCCGGAAACCTTTCATGGCAAAATAAACAGGGGTCTGGTCAGGCCTTTCATAGTGCCAGTCGCAGATAACGACATCTTTGGGGATCATATCTGCAGCCCGGTATGTATAGTTGTAACTGGCTTCCCATATTCCCATGCCGGTTGTTTTTCCGTCAATAAGACGGTCTCCCCATATCCAGAGCTCCCTGTTTTTGAGGGCAAGATGGTTCCTGATCCTGTTCACTTCACCTGCAAAAAGTTCAGCTTTGTCGATACCTGAACAGCGCGGACATTTATCATCTCCAAGATAAAATACTTCGTCCATGCCTGCATGGAAGGCGTCAGATTCAAAGGCGTCACATACCTCATCGACCAGAGCAAGAACTATTTTATGAACATCAGGATGCAGGGGGCAATAGCTTTTGCAGTATAATCCGTCGCTGTTGGGCCAGACATACTTCTCAGGCATTTTGATGTGAGGCGTTTCATCGAACTCCGGGAAATATGTCAGAAGTTTGTTGGTATGATTTGCCCATGACTGGTGACCAAGCAAATTGATCTGGGGGATAATCCTGATATTGATCTTCCTGCAGGCTTTTACGATCTGCCTGACTTCGCCTTTTGAAAGCGCTCCGGAATCGCTTAATTGCGGATAGCTTTCATACCGGTAGTTATAATCTACAAGGAGGAGCAATGTATTGACTCCCCGCGGTGCAAGCTCTTCGGTGATAAATTCCACAAAACGGTCAACCTGCCCGGAAGCCGGAGCTCCAATACAAAAACCTTTTACGGGGAATAAAGCATCAGCAGTTTTCTGAGCCTGTGTATTCTGCTGTAATCCAAAGAATATGAATAATACAGCGATGATAATGTTTATTTTTTTCATTGTGGTTTGCCTTTTTACAACAGCTAATTTAAAAAATACCCTGAAAAAACTGAAATTATAATAAAATAGGAGTTTTATTTCCTAACTTTAATGGGCAAGCTGTTATCGGGCTTTTTATTGATAGTGAATTCAATAATCAAATATAACAAACTATGAATGCAAATAGATCAGTTGTTTTAATCGCAGTTTTATTTTTCCTGTTTTTTACCTGTTCAGGTCAGAATTCCATGCCCCGGCCTCTTCTTCCCGAAAATATTATTGATGAAATAATCGGTGAAGCATCAGGCGAAAGAACCATGAGGCACATCTATGACCTTGCAGCATATAACCACGACCGCCTTCCTGCTGAGTATTCAGGTCAATTTATTGAAACCCGGTATGTTTATGACAAACTGAAGGAATATGGTCTTGAAGGTGTGGTTGTCAACAAATATCCGGGTGGTTCCCAGTGGGATGGTATCCGCGGTGAAATATGGGAGATAAGTCCCGGTAAATCTAAGATCGCGGATTATGGCGATCTGACCGCAATGCTTGCACAGGGCAGTGCCAATACTGATGTTACTGCGGAACTTGTCTGGATCGGCGAAGGAAGGCAGGCTGATATTGACAGGGTTGATGTCGGGGGAAAGATCGTTGTAACTTCGGGCAGTATGCAAACAGCCTATTCACTGGCAGTTCCGAAAGGGGCGCTTGGTGTCATTTCATACGAATCACCGCATCCTCTTTCGACACCCCTGGCTATACCTTTTCATTTTTCCAGTTTCCATATTGCAGGTAACAGCGTCAATAAAGATAAAAATGACAACGCCAGGTTCGGTTTCTTTCTTCCTCCAAGAGAGGGCATTATTCTTCGCGACCGTCTTCTTGGGAAAGATAAAATCATTGTTCATGTTGTTGTTGAGACAGCATACCTTAATTATGAACACGAGACTACTACATGCTTCATAAAAGGAAGCGATCCGGCTGCAGGAGAAATCATTCTGTCAGCTCATCTTTTTGATGGTCTGGTCAAGATGGGAGCAAACGACAACCTTTCGGGTTGTGCTTCAATACTTGAAATTGCCAGGATGCTGAACAGGATGATAAATGAGGATCGCATCGCAAGACCAAAAAGAACGATCAGGTTTATCCTGGCACCGGAATATTCAGGAACTATACCATGGGTCAGGGAAAATAAAGAGATCATTGGAAACACCCTTTGCAATATTAACCTTGATATGGTGGGTCTTTGGCTGTCAAAGTACCAGTCATTGCTTTATATGCATCGCACTGAATACGGGAATCCCCATTATATAAATGATGTAATGGAGAATTATTATGACCTTGTCGGATTTGGCAACAGAATTGGTCTGGGAATTGCCGGGAACCTGAAACGTATTGTTGCTCCAAGCGGATCGGACGATCCTTTCCTGTATACTATTGATGACAATGCAAAAGGATCAGACCATGACGTATTTAACGACTGGGGCGTGCAGGTTCCGGGCATTATGATGTTAACATGGCCGGATCCCTATTATCATTCTTCACAGGATAATGCAGACAAGTGCGATCCGACTCAACTTAAACGAGTCTGTGTAATAGGTGCGGCTGCTGCTTATACTATTGCTGCAGCTGATGAAGCAATGGCTTCAAAAATTGCCTGCGAGGTTGCCGGCAATGCGCTTGGCCGTATTGGCAGACAGGTTACAAGGGCAATGGCTGAACTCGATATGGCAAAGAAAGAAGAATTTGAAGACATCTATAAAAAAACAAAAGGATTCATTGAGGCAAGTGTAATAAACGAAAAGGCAACTCTGGCAACCGTTTCCGAACTTGCCGGCAATTCTTCTTCTTTCAATACCTATCTCACCAGGCAGAGTGCTTCAGTTGATGCAGCCGGTAAGGCTGCCCTTGCAAGCTTCGACAGCTATGCAGAGAATAAGGCAAGAACCCTGGGTTTGGCCGGAATTGCATTTAAGCCGACGGAACTGGAGTTAAAAGCAAGGAAAATCCTGCCTGAAATGACCAGTCTCGTAACCGAACTAAGCTACAAGGGGTATTCTGAAATACTGGCTAACCTTGATCCGAAGATAAAAGAAAAATATCCAGTTAAAGGTCGTGGTATGGATACTGTGGAGCTTGGAAGATTATGCAATGGCAGGAATTCTGCCCTTGACATCAAGAAGATGCTTGATGCGCAGATGAAGGAGGGCGGGAATGACCTCCGGAATGTGATAAATCATTTATATATCCTGAGGGAAGCAGGTCTTGTAACGTTTAATGATTTTAAATAAAAGGGAAATGGGAACCGCGGGACGTATCTGCATAATCTCCTCAAGTGTAAGAAGGGGCAGGGACAGTCACAGGGCAGCACTGTATATCAGGAATTTGCTAAAAGAAAAATATAGCGTGGATGCTGAGATCCTTGATCTTCTTAAATATAACTTTCCTATTTTTGAGGAAAGGCTGGAATTTCTTGAATCTCCTCCGCCTGATGCTGTAAGCTTTGCAGAGAAGGTGAGAAATGCGGATGGGGTAATATTGGTTGTTCCGGAGTATAATGGAGGTTATCCCGCAAGCGTGAAGAATATCATTGACCTCCTGACGGATGAGTGGCGAAAGAAACCTGTTGCATTTGTTGTTGTTTCAAACGGACCTTTTGCCGGTTCGCAGGTGATTTTTTCCCTTCAGTTCTCCCTTTGGAAAATCAGGGCGTTGACGGTTTCACCCGCACTTCGTGTTCCGGACATTGAAACTACTCTTGATCAGAACGGAATTCCGCCCGGCAAGGCTGATATGGATAAAAGGGCTTCAGCTACCATTAATGAGCTATTATGGCAGATTGAAGCAAAAAGACGGATGATGTGATCAGCCATCTGCACAAAATACTTTATTCCGCCTTTACAGGAATTCAGTGATTTCTTCGAGAGGCTTTCTTTTCTTTGTCATGGACTTCTTAAATCCCGGCTTTGGATAACCCAGAGGTGTAATTCCGAATATCAGCTGGTTTTCGCCCGTATTAAGTGCTTCTTTAAGCAATAAAGGATTATAGGCCGCAATCCAGCAGGTTCCGACGCCTTCATTTTCAGCAGCCAGTATAATATGCGTCATGGCAATCGCCACATCGGTTTCAACGGAGTTATAACCATC
>Ga0079037_100001553_pt1 | contig 12057 bp, 6 predicted proteins | sample Mud3Dept4metaG_FD_71479 | JGI IMG/M metagenome (GOLD analysis project Ga0079037, IMG submission 71479) | Freshwater wetland microbial communities from Ohio, USA, analyzing the effect of biotic and abiotic controls - Mud 3 Core 4 Depth 4 metaG | ecosystem: Environmental > Aquatic > Freshwater >... | reverse complement strand
CATTTGCCCGCGTCGTGCGTTCCCAGGTGCTCTCCTTGCGGCAAATGGACTTCATCGCGGCCGCCTACGGCCTGGGGTGCGGTCCGGGGCGGCTCCTGCTTCGGTATTTGCTGCCGAATTGTGCCTCGACCATTATCGTAATTGCGAGCTTTGCGGCGGCGCGTATGATCGTTGCCGAGGCGACAATTAGCTTCCTCGGCGTAGGCGTTCCCTCCTGGATTCCGTCGTGGGGCTCCATGATCAGCGACGGCCGCACGTACCTCCCGGTAGCGTGGTGGGTGGCGATAATCCCTGGCAGTGCCATTACGTTGAGCGTCATCGCGATCAACCTCCTGGGCGATTGGCTGCGCGACAGGTTAGACCCACGGCTCGCATCTCCGAGTGATCTCGTCGGGATTCTGCGAGGCAAAGGACAGGGACGAGCGGACGCGGAACGAGCCTAGGCAGGCGGTGCCTGGCAGGCGCATCGGAGAGAACGCGGCACCGGCGACCGTTCGGACGGGCCGCGTCACAGAGGGAGAGAGTCCCGTGAAGACGGCGGGCAAAGACAGAGCAAGGGGCGGGCAGGCAGGCGATCGCTGGGGGAGGTTTGCAGCCGCGTTGGCTCTCGCCATGGTGATGGCTGCGGGAGCTTTGGACCGCGCAGAAGGTGCCGCCGCACCTGGGCGGCCTGGCGATAAGGCACGTGTGCCTCGCCCCCTGGTCGTGGCCACCGCCAGCGACGCGACCAGCATTAATCCTTTTGACGCAACGGTCGCAATTCCCGATACCCGGCTACTACGGAACCTCTACGATCCCCTCGTCGAGCTGGACCGCGACGGCCAACTGGTCCCCGCGTTGGCGACGGCCTGGACCCGGATCAATCCGACGACGCTCCGCTTCCACCTCCGCCGCGGAGTCACGTTCCACCACGGGGAGGAGTTCACCGCCGCGGACGTGCAGTTCACGGTCGACACGATTCGCGACCCAGCGCGCCCACACAAACAGGCCGGTACACTCTCGTTCGTCGACCGCGTGGCGGTCCTCGACCGGTACACGGTGGAGCTCGTCACGAAGCGGCCCGAGGCTGCAGCCGTGCGGATGGTGACCCGGATCGGCATCGTCTCCGCTGCCTACACGAAGGCCCAGCCTGCCATCCTAAACACGAAGCCGAATGGCACCGGTGTCTACCGGTTCGTCGAATGGAGGAAGGACGACCACCTGACGATGGAGGCCTTCCCCGACCACTGGCGGGGCACCCCGGCGATCCCGCGTGTCATCTGGCGGGCGATCAAGGACGACGCGGCCCGCGTGGCGGCCCTGGTTGCGGGCGAGATCGACGTCGCCCACAGCGTGCCCACCGACCTCGTCCCGCTGGTCGCGCAGAACCCCAGGACCGAGATCCGAGCCGTCCCGTCGATGCGCTCGTACTGGCTGATGCTGGTGAACGGTCGCCCAGAGCTCCCGACCGCGAAACGGGAGGTCCGACAGGCCATCAACTATGCGATCGACCGGGACGAACTCAACCGCGCCCTGTTTGGCGGACAAGCCCTCCCCCTGGCCACGGCGATTCATCCCAAGAGCCTGGGCTACAACCCGGTTCTGACGTGGCCCTACGATCCGGCCAAGGCCAAGGCGCTCCTGGCGCAGGCCGGCTACCCGCGCGGGTTCACCATCGGCCTGCACGCCTCGAGTGGCCGGTACGCGCGGGACCGGGAGTTGTCGCACGCCCTCGCCGGCCAGCTGGCCCGGGTCGGGATCACGGTCCGGGTCCAGAACCTGGAGGTCGGTCAGTTCACCGACGGGGTCTTCCAAAAGACCACCGACCCCTTGGTGCTGCTAACCTTCGGCGACCAGGATCACGATCGTATTACAACTTTCTCGATCAGCCACCGCACCGGCCAGCTCTGGTCGGTCATCGCGTACCCCGAACTGGACGCCCTCATCGCCCGGGCGGAGGGGACCCTGGACGACGCCGCCCGGGCCGCGGTGCTGCGCGAGGCGCAGGCCTGGATGATGGAGCACGCCCCGGCGGCGTACCTGCTCACGCTCGTGGACATCTACGGCGTGAACAAGGCGCTCCGCTGGCAACCCCGCCCGGACGACGTGCTGAACTGGCGCGAGGCGGCGTTCGCGCCCTAGGCGGTCGCCGAGGGCCGGCACGAGGGGGTCGAAATGCCCAGCAGCACACCAACAAGGGGTGATCGCGAACTCCACCCGATGTTGGCTCCCGGAGGTCGTGTGCAACCTGCCAATGCCTTCGTTCCATTCGATAAGGCCGAGATCGAACAGACGATCCCGGCCCGGTTTGCGGCGCAGGTCCGCCGCAACGCGGACCGCCTTGCCGTGAAGACCCGACATCAGACCCTCACCTACGAGCAACTCGATGTGGCGACGGATCAGGTCGCCGATGCCATCCTCGCAGCGCGAGGGTGCAGGGAAGAGCAGGTCGGTTTTCTTTTTGAGCGGGGGGCGCCCCTCGTCGTGGCGACGCTCGCTGCGCTAAAGGCGGGTAAGGTAGTCGTACCCATGGACCCGGCCAGCCCGCCGGCGCACGTTCGTGCCTTGCTGGAGGACGCACAAGCCGGCTTCGTTCTGACGGATCGCCGCACGGGTGCACGCGCCCGCGAACTCACTGAGGGGATGTGCCCGTTGCTCGACATCGAGGCCGTTGGGACAAACGCTGCCAGCGTGACTGCGCCGCCTTCCCTTTTACCCGACAACCTGGCGTGCATCGTCTACACCTCGGGCTCCACGGGACAACCCAAGGGGGTCATGCACACCCACCGCACCCTCTTGCATCAGACCATGGGCAATTCCAACCAGTATCACATTGCCGCGGAGGATCGCCTGGCGTTCATTGCCTCGCCCGCCACGGCCTACATGACGTGGTGTATCCTTACGGCAATTTTGAATGGTGCGAGTCTGTTCCCCCTGGACCCGCAACGCGAGAGTGCCATGGAATTGTTCCATTGGGTTGCGCAGCACGGGACTACCGTGTTGCTTGGGGGGCGGCCGATCGTCCGTGCGCTGGCCGGCGCGTCTCAAAAGGAAGTGCCAAATTTCTCGGCGCTGAGGCTGGCAAGCTTCGGCGGTGAAACCGTTTACCGAACAGACATAGAGTCATGCCGTCGGGTGTTCCCTGCGGCGCTCGTTTCGATTGGTTTGGGCGCCACGGAAACTGGATCCATGGCCCGGTATTTCCTCGATGAAAATACGCCGATCACTGGCCACGTGCTTCCGGTCGGCTACCCCGCGGAGGACAAAGAAATCCTCCTGCTCAACGACGATGGTGCAGAGGTTGGGAGCGAGGCCGTCGGGGAGATTACCGTTCGGAGCCAGTATCTCTCGCCCGGGTACTGGCGTCGACCGGATTTGACACGGGCCGCTTTCCGACCGGACCCAGCCGGGGGGCCGGGGCGGGTCTATCGAACGGGGGACCTCGGTCGCCGAATGCCGGACGGTTGCCTATTCCATCTTGGACGCAAGGATTTCCAGGTCAAGATTCGAGGCTTTCGGGTGGAGGTTGCCGCGGTCGAAGGTGCGCTGCTCAGTCTCCCCAACGTCAACGAGGCCACAGTGGTGGTGCGTGAGGACCGGCCCGGCGACCGCCGCCTTGTGGCGTATCTGGTTCCGACCTCGCGTCCAGCCCCGACAGTGAGTTCTCTCAGAAAGGCACTTGCTGACGTCTTACCCGACTACATGGTCCCGGCGACCTACGTCTTGTTGGACACCTTGCCCAAAACGTCCGGAGGCAAGGTGGATCGCCGAGCGCTTCCCATACCTGGCCCGACCCGACCAAACCTGGACCAGCCACTGGTGGCTCCCCGAACGCCCGTGGAGGCAGCCCTTTCAGCCATTTGGCGCGAGGTCTTGGATCTGGACGACGTTGGGGTTCACGACACCTTCTTCGATTTGGGTGGCAACTCCCTTGCCGCCGGTCGCATTATCTCCCGGATGGCCGAGACGTTTCACGTGGACATACCCCTGCGCGCCCTCTTCGAAACCCCCACCGTGGCCGCGCTTGCCGAGGCGATCGCCGATCGCCTCGCGCATGGGATCGAGCCAGCCGTCCGGGAGCGGCTCGTGGCGGAACTGGAACGGCTCCCGGAGACCGAGGCGGATGGCCTGCTCGGAGACGGGCGCGCCGAAGGACGCAAGGAGCGCCGTGAGTAATCTCGCCGACCGGGGACTGCGGCCTCGTGGTCTACATCGTGCGGCGCCCGCGCCCAGACGGTCGCGCCCTGCGCGAGTTCCTCGGAGCGAGGCTACCGCGTACATGGTGCCCGCCGCCTACCCCGTGGTGGACGCCGTGCCCCTGCTGCCCAGCGGCAAGATGGAGCCGAGAGTGCGGCGGTCTTACGAGCGTCCTAGGGACCAACCCCGATGGTGAACCTCTGTCGAACCCGCGGTGAGGATAACGGGAGGTGCAGTCTCGTCCGCGAACCGTGCCGCTCGGGTTCGTTTCGCCTTTCGACGTTTCGACGCTATGGGGTCTCCGATTCCCCGATCGGGGTTGTCTGGGGGCGCCGGCCGGTCGTGACAGTCCGGCACCGTCGTATGGCCGCGGGGCTCCCCGTCGTCGGTGAACTGTCCATCGAGGGGGAGAGTGAACGACATGCCAGAAATTGCTGAAGCCGGCGCGCCCCGCTCTGCGCCACAGGATGGGTGCACATTCACACACTTGGTGCATCCTCCTCATGACTTCATAACTTTCGAGAAGGCCGATATCTCACAATCGATTCCCGGCCGGTTCGAACAGCAGGTCCGTCGTTTTCCGGACAAAGTGGCGGTCAAGACGACGCGCGAATCGTTCACCTATGCGCAACTAAACGCGCTGGCGAATCAGATCGGTCGACTGATCGTGGCGCAGTCTGGGGGTGGCAATGAGCCGGTGGCGTTGCTGTGCGAGCAGAACGCGCTGCTGATCGCCGCCATTCTGGGGTGCCTGAAGGCCGGTAAGATCTACGTGCCCCTGGATCCCCGAAGTCCGACATCGCGCAGCGCCGGCATCATAGCGGATTCGACGGCTGCCGTCATTCTCACCGATTCGGCGAATGTCCATGGAGCCCAAGCGATGGCCCCACCGGACGTACGTGTGTTCAACCTCGATGCGATGAGCGAGGGGTACTCGACCGGGAATCTCGGCTTGGGTCTTGAGCCGGATCGCTACGCATACCTGTTCTACACCTCGGGGTCTACCGGGAAACCCAAGGGCCTTGCGGACACACACCGGAATGTGCTCCACAACATCATGCGGTACACCAACAGTCTGCGCATCGCTGCGAGTGATCGCTTGACGCTTCTTCAGGCCGCGAGTTTCAGCGGCTCCGTGTCAAGTTTGTTCTGCGCTCTCCTCAACGGGGCGACGTCCTTTCCGTTCAGCCTCCAATTGGAAGGGCAGGATCGGCTGGCATCGTGGTTGGGCTTGGAGGGCATCACCATTTATCATTCCGTCCCCTCGATCTTCCGACTTCTGGCAACCGGGGGACATAGTTACCCGGCGCTACGCATCATCCGCTTGGAAGGGGATCAGGCCCAACCGAGAGACATTGAGCTGTACAAGGCATATTTCCCGGATACGTGCATTCTGGTCAACGGACTCGGGGCAACGGAGTGCGGCATTGTACGCCAGTATTTCGTCAACAAGGGGACTCCGGTCTCCGAGAGCGTCGTCCCCGTCGGATTCCCCGTCGAAGATATGGAGATCGTATTGCTGAACGACGCCGGCCAAGCGGTCGAACCCGGCTCCGTCGCAGAGATTGCGGTTCGTAGCCGCCATTTGGCGCCCGGCTACTGGCGCAGACCGGACCTCACGGAGGCGGCATTTCTGGCTGACCCGCACGGGCGGGGCGAGCGAACGTATCGGACGGGGGACCTGGGCCGAATGCGGACGGACGGTTGCCTGGAGTACCTGGGACGCAAGCATTTTCAGTTAAAAGTCATGGGACAGTGGGTCGAGACGGCGGAGGTGGAGAGGGCTCTGCATAGCATAGCCGCCTTCAAAGATGTGGTCGTGCTCCCCGTCGAAGACGGGTCGTCGGGACCTCGACTCATTGGGTACTTGGTTCCGCGAGAGAGCGGCCCGCTCAACGTTGACGAGTTGCGACGCGAACTCGCCAAGCGTGTACCCGTTCACATGATTCCCGCTGCCTTCGTTCTGTTGGACGCGCTTCCGTTGAATGCTTATGGGAAGGTAGACCGCCGAGCTCTTCCCCCGCCCCGTCGCACGCGGCCTGCCCTTGCGGAAGCGTTCGTGCATCCTCGCACACCACTGGAGCGAGCACTCGGCCGCATCATCGGCGATGTTGTCGGCCTTGACGAGGTGGGGATTCACGACAATTTCTTCGATCTGGGCGGAGACTCCTTGCGTGCGTTCCAGGTTCTGTCCCGGATCTGTCATGCGTTGCATGTGAATTTGCCTTTGCGCGGCTTCTTTGAGGCGCCGACCATTGCCGGACTGGCTCTGCTCCTCGCCGAGTCGGGGGTGGAGACCCTCGGGCTGAAAGAGGACGTCGCGTCCCCGGACTCGTGAGGGTTCCCGTGGGCAATGGACCAACCGCGGATCTGAACCGAAATCATGGATGAGCTAGTGCAGTGCCTTGAAAGGTATCGGACCCGCTCACAGGCTGCCCATGCGGACGTTCTTCCGGGAGGACTCGGAGGACAGCCTCACGAGGCATGACCGGTGACTGAACCCTCGTTCCAGCATATGCAAGACAAGAGGGGGCTAAGATGAGTGGGCAGGTGCGGCGGGAGGCTGAATCTGGTCAGCGGGGCACCCCGCAATTCGCTGATGCCGCTCCGACACCTGTCGCTCCGGCATTCGCAACGGAAACGATTGGTCAATCGCTTTCGGAACGATTCGAGGCGCAAGTCGCCAATGCTTTCGGACGTCTTGCCGTGAAGTCCAAGCGGTATGAGCTCACCTACGCTGCGCTCAACGCAGCGGCGAATCGCTTCGCGCACGTCCTCTTGGCTCAGCGCGGGACTCGTGCGGAGCCCGTGGCCGTATTGCTGTCAAGCGACGTGCTCATGCTTGCTGCTATTTTGGGGATCTTGAAGGCAGGCAAGATGTACGTCCCGATGGACCCCTCGCACCCGGTTGCGCGAAACGCGGCGATTCTGGCGGAGACCGAGGCCGCCCTCGTCGTCACCGACCGGAAACATCTTGACTTGGCCCACGCGACGGCGCAAGGCGGGCAGGGGGTCCTAGATGGGGAAGACCTGCCTCGAACATCCCTCGAAAACCCACGCCTGCCGCTCCCTCCGGAGACTTGCGCCTGGATCATATTCACGTCCGGTTCGACCGGCCGGCCGAAAGGCGTTGTCCAGACCCATCGGAACGTCCTGCAGTTTGTCAGGACGTATACGGACGGTTTCCGTATCTGCGCTGACGACCGATTGGCGCTCGTTCACTCCTTTTGCGTCAATGCCGGCAACCACGACATCTTCACGGGACTCCTGAATGGTGCATCGCTCTTCCCGCTAGACATCAAGGAAGAGGGCGCGGCCGCTCTGTCAAAGTGGCTAATACAACATAACATCACGTACCTCCACGCAGGACCGACGGTGTTCCGGCACTTCGCCACGTGCCTGACCGGTGACGAGCGCTTTCCTCACCTGCGCCTGATTCGGTTGGGGGGCGAGCCGCTCTACGCTCGAGACGTGGAGTTGTACAAAAAACACTTTTCCCAGGAGTGTGTCTTGGTGAACAGACTGGGAAGCACGGAGACTGGGACGATCCGCTGGTATTTCCTAGACAAGAACACGACACTGACCGGCACTTCGGTACCGGTCGGATACCCCGCACCCGACAACGAGGTCCTGCTCCTCAATGCGGTCGCCGAAGAGGACAGCCAAGTCGGAGAGATCGCCGTCAGAAGCGCCTTCCTTTCTCCGGGCTACTGGCGGCGGTCCGACCTCACGCAGACGGCCTTCCTGCCCGATCCGGAGGGCGGAAGCGCACGCATCTTTCGGACTGGCGACATTGGACGGCTGCGGCCGGATGGCTGCTTGATCTGCCTGGGGCGGAAGGACTCCCAGGTAAAGATCCACGGTTATCGGATAGAGGTCGGGGAAGTCGAGAGCGCACTTCTCAACGTGCCACACGTTAATGAGGCCGCCGTGGTGGCCGCCAAGGATGGATGCGACGAATATCGCCTCGTCGCATATGTCGTTCTGGAGCCTACAGGTGCTTCGACCGTGTCGGCGCTTCGGCGCGCACTGGCGGCCAAACTTCCCGCGTACATGGTGCCGTCTGTCTTTGTGACTCTTAATTCTCTACCCAAGGCCCCAAATGGCAAGGTAAAGCTCTCGGCCCTCCCCGCGCCCGGCCGGGCCCGGCCCGACCTGGACCAGCCGGGAGTCGCCCCGCGGACGCCGGTCGAGGCGGCCCTCTGTGCCATCTGGCGCGACGTCTTGGGCCTGGACGACGTGGGGGTGCACGACGCCTTCGGCGAGCTGGGCGGCAACTCCCTCGCGGCCGGGAAAGTGGGCGCCCGGATCGCCGCGACGCTGCACGTCGACCTCCCCCTGCGGACCCTCTTCGAGACCCCCACCGTGGCCGGGCTCGCCGCGGCGCTCGCCGCCCGCCTCGCCGACGGGCTCGCGCACGCCGCCCAGGAGCGGCTCCTGGCGGAGGTCGAGGCGCTCCCGGAGGCCGCGGCCGCGGACCGGCTCCGCCCCGCGCGCCCCGCCGGCCCGGAGGGGCCCCATGAGTGACCTCGCCGCCCGGATCGCGGCCCTCTCCCCCGCGAAGCAGGCGCTGCTCCGGCGGCTGCTCGAGCAACAGCAGGGCGCGCGCCCCTCGGCCGCCGCCATCCCGCGGCGGGACGCCACGGCCCCCCTCCCCCTCGCCTTCGCCCAGCAGCGGCTCTGGTTCCTCGCCCAGCTCGAGCCGGCGAATCCCCTCTACAACATCCCCGCCGCCTTCCGAGTCCAGGGGGTGCTCGACGTGGCCGCCCTGCAGACGGCCCTGGATCAGGTCGTCGCCCGGCACGAGGCGCTCCGGACGACCGTCGCGGCCCCGGACGGCCAGCCGGTCCAGGTGGTGGGCCCCCCCCGCCCGGTCCCCCTCGCCGTGGTGGACCTCACGGCCCCCCCCGCGCCCGCGCGCGAGGCCGCGGCCCAGGCCGCCCTGACCGCCGAGGTCCGCCGCCCCTTCGACCTGACCCGGGACCTCCTGCTCCGGGCCCTGCTGGTCCGGCTCGGGCCGGCCGAGCACGTCCTCCTGCTCACCAAGCACCACATCGCCTCCGACGGCTGGTCCACGGGGATCCTCTGGCGCGAGCTCGGCCACCTGTACGCGGCCGCGCGGGCGGGGCAGCCCCCCGCCCTCCCGCCCCTCCCGATCCAGTACGCCGACTACGCCGTCTGGCAGCGGCAGTGGCTCCAGGGGGACGTGCTGGCCGCCCAGCTCGCCTACTGGCGGACCCAGCTCGCCGGCGCGCCCGCCCAGCTGGCGCTCCCCACGGACCGCCCGCGCCCGGCCGTGCAAACCGGCCGGGGGGGGCACCGGACGCGCCCCCTCCCCCCGGCCCTCCACGCCGCGCTCGAGGCCCTGAGCCGCCAGGCGGGCGCCACCCTCTTCATGACCCTCCTGGCCGCCTTCCAGACCCTCCTGGCGCGGTACACCGGGCAGGAGGACCTCGTCGTGGGCTCCCCCATCGCCGGGCGCACCCGGGTCGAGACCGAGGGGCTGATCGGGTTCTTCGTGAACACCCTGGCCCTCCGGGCCGACCTCGCGGGCGACCCCCCGTTCCGGACCCTCCTCGGGCGGGTGCGGGAAGGGTGCCTGGAGGCCTACGCCCACCAGGAGCTCCCCTTCGAGAAGCTGGTGGAGGAGCTCCAGCCGGCGCGCACCCTGAGCCAGTCGCCCCTCGTCCAGGTGATGTTCGTCCTCCAGAACGCCCCGCGGACGGCCCTCGCCCTCCCCGGGCTCACCCTGACCCCGGTCCGGGTCGAGAGCGGCACGGCGAAGTTCGACCTCACCCTGGCCGTGACCGCCACGGACGCGGGGCTCCAGACGACGGCGGAGTACAACGCCGACCTCTTCGACGCCGCCACCGTCGACCGGCTCCTGGGGCACTACGAGACCCTCCTGGCGGGCGTCGTGGCGACCCCCGACGCGCCCCTCAGCGCCCTCCCGCTCCTGCCGGCGGCGGAGCGGCACCAGCTCCTGGTCGAGTGGAACGCGACGGCGACGGCCTACCCCCGGGACTGCCGGATCCACGAGTTGTTCGAGGCCCAGGTGGCCCGGACGCCCGACGCCGTGGCCGTCGTCTGGGGCGACCAGGCGCTCACCTACGCGGCCCTCAACCGGCGGGCGAACCAGCTCGCCCACCACCTCCGGCGAATTGGCGTAGAACGCGGCAGGTTTGTCGGTGTCTTCATGAACCGTTCTCCCGACCTCGTCGCGGCCCTCCTCGCGATCCTGAAGGCCGGCGGGGCCTACGTGCCGCTCGACCTGGCTTCTCCCGCCGATCGGATCGCGCACATGCTGCAAGACGCCGATCCCCCCGTCCTCGTCACAGAGAGCGGGATGCTCGATCGTCTCCCGGGGCATGGCGCACAGGTGCTGTGCCTCGACCCAGGGACGGACGGTTTCGATTTGGCCGAACCGAACTCGAACCCGGTCACGGAGAGCGACCCACTGGACTTGGCGTATATGATGTACACGTCGGGATCGACGGGACGCCCCAAGGGGGTGACGGTGCCACACCGGGGCGTGGTCCGGCTGGTCAAAAGTACAAACTATGCCCAGCTGACCGCCGACGAGGTGTTCCTCCAATTGGCTCCTGTCTCCTTCGACGCCTCGACCCTGGAGATCTGGGGAAGTTTGCTGAACGGCGCCCGCCTCGTGCTGTACCCGGGGCCGATTCCTTCTCTTGATGAGCTCGCGGAGGTGTTGGAGCAACATCGCGTGAACATCCTTTGGTTGACAGCCGGCCTATTCCACCAGGTGGTGGAGGAGCGCCTCGATGCGCTCCGACAGGTTCGCCAGGTGCTGGCGGGGGGCGACGTCCTCTCCGCACCCCACGTGCGGAAGGTCTTGGAGCGCTTTCCGGGTTCTTGCGTGATCAATGGGTACGGGCCAACGGAGAACACGACCTTTACCTGCTGCCACTCGATGACTGACCCCGCTCAGGTGGACGACAATGTACCTATCGGACACCCCATTGCCAACACACGCGTCTATATCCTCGACAACCACATGCAACCGGTGCCGATAGGAATCCGCGGAGAGCTGTGGACCGGCGGTGACGGCCTTGCCTCTGGGTATCTCAACCAGCCAGAGCTTACGTCGGAGCGGTTTATCCCTGACCCCTTCAATCCGGCGCCCGATGGTCGCTTGTACCGCACCGGTGATTTCGCGCGCTACCTGTCCGACGGGACTATTCAGTTCCTGGGGCGGATGGACGACCAGGTCAAGATCCGGGGCTATCGAATCGAACTGGGCGAAATCGAGAGCAGCCTGTTGAGGCATCCGGGCGTGCGGCAGGCCGTTGTGGTTGTGCGGCACGAGCCTCGAGCGGGGAAGCGGCTGGTGGCGTATCTCTTAGCGGGGGCGGATGGTCCGACCGCCTCCGAGGCCTTGCGCGACTTCCTCAAGTCGGCCCTGCCCGACTACATGATTCCGACTCGATTCATCTGGCTCGACCATGTGCCGCTCACGCCCAACGGCAAGGTGGACCGCCGCGCCCTACCCGAGCTCGGCGCTGAGATCCTCTCGGCCACTTCGGGGCTGTCTGCAGCGCCGCGCGATGAGTTGGAGCTGCGATTGGTGCGCCTGTGGGAGGAGGTGCTCGGTGTCCGTCCCATCGGCCGTGGAGACAACTTCTTCGAGCTTGGTGGACATTCCCTGATGGCGGTGAAACTCTTCGCCCGCATGGAGGAGGAATTCGGTCGGAAACTTCCTCTGTCGGTGCTGTTTGAGGCATCGACTGTGGAGCAGTTGGCGGCCCTCATGCGCCAGAATGGGTGGTCGCCGTCGTGGCGCTCATTGGTGCCGATCCAGCCCCACGGATCCCTCCCGCCCATCTTTGCTATCCCCGGGGTTGGAGGAAACGTTCTCTC